>Ga0101944_10000313_pt1 | contig 148837 bp, 105 predicted proteins | sample DewCreD2012metaG_FD_75245 | JGI IMG/M metagenome (GOLD analysis project Ga0101944, IMG submission 75245) | Hot spring sediment bacterial and archeal communities from British Columbia, Canada, to study Microbial Dark Matter (Phase II) - Dewar... ...
GCGTGGGGGCGTCGGTGAAGTCGGCGGCCCAGACGCGGCCGGCGCGCGTCCAGGTGAGTCGCTCGGTGGGGATCTGGTTGTCCTGGTGCCACTGGCGGCGGGAGGCGGTCTTGAGTTCGCGGAGCCGGCTGCGGGGGACCGTGGGGAAGAGGGCGCGGAGACCCGGGAGGCCGACGACGGGCGCCAGTGGGGGCCGAGGCTGGCCCAGGTCGTGCAGGGGCAGGCGCTGCTCCTTCCAGCCGTGCAGCGGTGTGACAGGCACGATGCCAGGCACGACGCCACGCCACGATGCTGGTCGTGAGGAGCAGCGGGGCTGGCGCGGGACCGAAGCGGGGACGGTTGAGTTGCAAAGTTGCATCTGACCCCAGCCCCCGCGGAAGTGGTAGAGTCTGGGGAGTCTGGGCGACTCTGGGCTGGAACGCCGAGAATGGGCGATCGGCGAGTCTCGGGGCCGGCGAGTCTGCGGTAGACTGGGCCGGATGGGCGACGATGGGCAATCGGGTGCACCGGAAACGGAGAACCCCGTGCGACTCTGAGCCGGACGGCCGAGAATAGGCAAACGGCAAGTCGGGGAGGCGGCCTATCTCGCCTGGATGTCGTAGGCGGTCAGGCAGTCGCTGTGGCGGAGGTAGAGGCGACCGCCGCTGACGACGGGGTGCGCCCAGAAGGGCCCGGGGCCGCCCTTGGGCAACTGGAACTCGCTGACGACCCGCCGCTCGGCCGGCGAGGGCTTGATGAGCATCACGCGGCCGCGTTCGTCCATGGCGTAAATCATTCCTTCGGCGTAGGTTACGGAGCCGCCGACGCCGGTGGGCTCGGAGTGCATGAGCTTGCCCGTCTTCCATGCCAGGCAGTCCCAGCGCGCCTTGTAGTTGCCGTGGCAGAAGCCGTAGAGGTGGCCGTCGTGGAGGATGACGCCGCCGTGGTGGCTGTCGAGCTTGTCGGTGCTCCAGGCGAGCTCGACGGAGCACTTGCCGCCCTCGACATTGAGCTTGAGCAGGCGGCTGCCGCGGGCGTGGGCAGTGGCGAAGTAGATGCAGCCGTCGTGGAAGAGGGGCGTGAAGATGCTCTCGTCGTAGGGGGTCTCGTGCGCGACTTTCCAGAGCAGTTCGCCCGTGTCGGCGTTGACGCCGACGATGGCCTTGGCCATCAGGGCAACAATCTGGCGGAGGCCCTGGTGCTCGACGACGATGGGCGAGGAGTAGCCGGGCAGCTCGCCGATGCCCTTGCAGGTCCAGAGGGTCTCGCCCGTGAGCTTGTTGAGTGCGACGATGCTGATCTCCTCGCCGCCAGGCACCGCGATCACGCGGTCGCCGTCCACCAGCAGCGATTCGGCGAGGCCCCAGCGGATGTTGCGTCCATTGAACTTCTGGAGGATATTGAGCGCCCAGAGGGGTTTGCCCGATGTGGCGTCGAGGCAAGCGAGGTCGCCGTCGGCGTTCAGATGGAAGAGGCGGCCGGCGTCAAGGGTGGGGGTGGAGCGGGTGCCCGGGTGCTCGCGCTTGTAGGCGGGGCCGTTCTTCGCGGTCCAGGCCGGTGTGCCGTCGAGGCGGAGGGCGGTGATGAGGGTGTCGTCGCCGACGTTGCCGGTGACGTAGACGAGGCTGTGGGCGACAGCGACGGCGGCGAAGCCGTGGCCGATGCTCCTGGCGGTCCAGAGCAGCTTCGGGCCGCCTTCGGGCCATTCCTTCAGGAGGCCGGTCTCGGCCGACTTGTTGTCGCGGTTCGGCCCATTGAACTGTGGCCAGTCGGCGGCGAGGCCGAGGCGGATCGCGAAGGCGAGAGCCAGAGCGGTCACTGAACTCGTGCGGGGCCAGAACATGCACTGCCTCCTGGGGGGCCAGGAGGCAGTGTAGCGGAGAGCGGGGCGGAAGGCAAGGCCGCTTACGGCACGAGCTGCTCGATGCTGAATCGGGAGACGGGCGCCGGAGCGGGCGCGGCGGGCGTCTTCTGCTGAGCCTTCACCGCAGCCACGTCGCGAGCGACGGCCAGGGCGATCTCGTTGGGGAGGGGTCCGGGGGCCTCGGCCAGCGCTTCTGCCGGCGGTGTGGCCGGGGCGGCCGCCGGCAGCACGGCAGGGGTCTCCTTCGGAGCGGGAGGCGCGGCGGGTGCGGCCGGCGTCGTCGTGGCGGCTGCTCGCGCGGGAGACGCAACTGGGACCTCCGCCGGCGCGGCTGGCTCTGCGGACGGGTGGACCGCCTCGCCGGCCTCCGCCACGCGGTCGTCGTGTTTGACCTCGTTGCGGTCGCCGAAGGCGCGGTAGCCGAACCAGCCGGTGAAGAAGTCGGCCATCTTGTAGTAGTTCAGGTTCCACATGATCCCGACGAACCCAAGGTGAAGGTAGTGCACGCAGGCGGGGCGGTACTTGGCGTTGCCCTCTCTCGCGTTTTGCGCGATGCCGACGACTCCGGCCCTGTGGCTCTCGGTGGTGGCCTTGTCGTCCTTATCGAAGCCCTTCCAGCTATTCTCCTCGCGGCCCCAGAGGAGCAGGCCGGCGTTGTTCTGGTGGTGCTCGCCGGCGCCCAGCTTGCCGCCGCCCACGCCCACGAAGTAGCCGTCCACCTTGCTGTAGCCGAGGGGGGTCACCATCGGGCAGTTGGCGTAGAGGCCGAACTGCGGCTTCTTTGAGAAGGTGAAACCGAGGTCCATCATCTGCTTCGCGTCGCTCCATTGTCGCGAAAGGTAAGTGCACCCTGTCGAGCCGGCGGCGACACACGCGAGCAGGGCTAAGGCCAACCAGCGCACACGAGCATTCATCATCGAGGTTCTCCGTGGTGCCCCTCACCGCGAGACGAGGCAGACGGCGCAACACAAGCGGGGATAATCGGGGAGATTGTGAGCATTATACCATTCCCGCTGCAAATGCAAGGAAAAATGTGCTGCGCTTCCGCGGGGTCTCAGCGTGGGCGAGTCGCCGCGTCCGCCCCTTCCCCCAAGGGCCTGTGGCCCCAGGCTAGAGGACCCCATAGATATAGGTGAGACAGAAGTATCCACCTACCAGCAGGAAAACGGCGCCGGTGGCCCTGCGCGCCTACCATTCGAACTACGAGAGGCGGTTGAACCCCCTGCCCACCGATTGCGCGCTCAGGGCGATCACGAAGGCGAACGCCACCACCGGCAGCGCCGTGTCGAGCCCATAGGGCGACGGCAGGAGCGCCCGCGACTGATGCGCGAGCGCCAGCCCCACGAGGCTCACGAAGAACAGGCCGGCCGAGGTGGGGCAGAAGGCCAGGGCGAAGAGAATGCCCAGCACACCCGCGCCCCACCCGCCCATGCGCCCGACGCGCTGTCGCGGTTTCGCACCCGGGGCGAGGCCGTGGAACGCAACGTCCATGAGGCCCAGCAGCACTACGCCCACGACGATGAGGATGGGGCCGAGGGCGCGGTTGAGGTGCTTCGACAGCACGTCCGACACCTCGGCTTTGTAGAGCAGGCCCCCCCACGGTGAGCGCGGCGAGCACCGCGTAGGCCAGCATCCGCCCGAGCGTACGGAGCAGGCCCGATAGCAGCACCCGCCGCGGGCGGCTGACGCGCCCGCCCTCCCGTATCGCGCCACAACGCCCGCTCTCAAGCAAGCAGCTTCTGGACGTCTTCGACCGAGGGCACCTTGCCGGCGACCTTGATCTTGCCGTCCACCACGAGGGCCGGGGTGATCATCACGCCGAACTCGAGAATCTTCATGATGATCGGTGACCTTCTCGAGCTGGTACTCGAGGCCGAGGGCCCTGGCGGCGGCTTCGGCGTTTTCGGCCAGCTTGGCGCACTTGGGGCAGCCGGGGCCGAGGACCTGGATCTTCGCCATCGCGTCACTCCTTCCTGGTCAATCGTTCAGGCAGGGATTCCACGAAGGCTCGGATCTCGTCGCGCACGCGGCGGTAGTGGCCGAAAGCCTCCTCCTCGGTCTTCGCACTCCTCGCCAGCCGGGGCGGGTCGTCGAAGCCGACGTGGACTACTTTGGCCTTGCCGGGGAAGAGCGGGCAGTGCTCGTGCGCGTGGCCGCACACAGTCACCACGTAGTCGAAGGCGACGTCGCGCAACTCATCCACGTGCTTCGAGCGCTGGCGCGAGATGTCCACGCCCGCCTCGGCCATGACGCGCACGGCGTTCGGGTTGAGGCCGTGGGTCTCGATGCCGGCCGAGTAGGCATCGAGCACGCCGCCCTTGAGGTGGCGCGCCCAGCCCTCGGCCATCTGGCTGCGGCACGAGTTGCCCGTGCACAGGAACAGCACCTTGAGCTTCTGCATGATTCACTCGCTCCATCGGTCACGGGCACTGGACGATTCCCGCGGCCCACAGGCACTCGCCACACCGGGGGAAGTCGTCGCCGAAGCAGTCCTCTTCGTTGTCGCGCCGCAGGTCGCAGCCGCCGCACTCGATGCACGGGGCGAAGGCAAACTCGCGCACGCGGGCGCGGAAGGTGCGGTACTCGGCGCCGTCCCAGGTCTCCCGCAGCCTGGCGTCGTTCACATTGCCCAGAGCATAGCGGCGGATGCGCTTGGCCTTGTCGCGGAAGTAGTAGGTGTGCGAGTGCAGCAGCGGCAGGCAGGGGCTCACGGCGCCATCCCAGCGGATCGCCAGCCGCCCCTCGGCCACGAAGCGGCAGCGCGGGCCGGCCCCCGAGACGTCGGCCCCGTTGATCCACAGCCGCGCCCCGGTGGCCCGCAGCCGCTCGACCACGGCGCTGGCCTCCGATCGCGCGTCCATCAGCGGCAGCTCCACGGTGGGGTCCCACGGCGTCGCCAGGTGGCGGCGCGCCGGCGTGGCCCACTGCTCGTAGAGGACTTCGCCGGCCAGCTCGGGCGTGTGGGGCACGAGATTCGTGACGACGACGCCCGTGAGGCCGAGGTGCGGGGCGAGGCGCACCAGGGCCGGCAGCTCGCCGATGTTGCGCTTCGTGGCGACGAATTCGATGGCGACCTCGGGCCGCGCGGCTCTCCGCGCGAGGCGCCTCCGGTGGAACTCCCGCAGGCGTTCGGCCACTTCCGGGAACGTGCCGGCGTGCAGGTTCTGGCTGGCGTCGCCTGTCACGCCATCGAGCGAGACGATCAGCTTGTCGAGCCGCAGCTCGAGGAGCTCCTCCATGCGCTCGGGCGTGAGGAGCAGGCCATTGGAGACCGCCTCGACCTGGAAGCGCGCGCCTTTGGCCAGGGCCAGGAACTCGGCGAAAAGAGGATGGGCCAAAGGCTCGCCGTAGCCGCCGAAGCTCAGGGTGGCGAGGCCGGGCAGTTCAGCGCACTGCTCGACCACGCGGCGAAAGGTCGCCATCGGCATCTGGCCGCCGGGTTCCTCGAAGGCGCGCCGCAGGCACATCGGGCAGTCGAGGTTGCAGGCCGTCGTCAGCTCGACGTAGGCTTTCCGCGGCGCAACATCGCCGTCCGCTGCCATCGCCCGACGCACCGGCGGAAGCATTTCGATCAGCACATCGCACCTCGCAGTGCCGCCATTCCTCCAGCGCCACTACAGGGCATGGTCATGGAATCGTCGGCGCGTGTCAAGCGGCAGATCGGTGCATCGGCGCAAGAGTGCCCGGCCCGGGGCTCGCGGCCCCCGGGTTGCGGGACCCGCGCAAGGACCTCCGCTCGCCAGCCGGGCGGCCCGCGGACGCCTTATGCCTACCCCTTCACGGCGCCAAACGTGAGCCCGCGCACGATGTACCGCTGCGCCAGCAGCGCCAGAATCACCGGAGGGGTGATGGCAATCAGCGACCGGACGGCCACGAACCAGAACTGCACGCCCCGCGTATCCCCCGCCCCCGCGATGTGGACAGGGATGACCTTGGCGTTGAGCGAGCCAATCATCAGCCCCGAGAGGAACTCGTTCCAGGTGAAGGCGATGACGATGAGGACCGCCGCCGCCAGGCTCGGCGCGGCCAGCGGCAGGCAGATGCGCAGGAGAATCGTGCCGTGGCCCGCGCCGTCCACCATAGCCGCCTCCTCCAGTTCGACCGGCAGGTCGAGGAACGCCTGCCGCAGGATGACCACGGCAAGGGGCAGGTTGAACGTCGCGTTGAGCAGCACCAGCCCCGTGCGCGTGTCGAGCAGCCCGAGCCAGTGGATGAGGAGGAACAGCGGCGCCGCCGTCGCCACCGGCGGCAGCACGCGCTGCGAGAGGAACCAGAGCGTGAGGTCCTCGTTCGACGGCCGGCGGAACCTGAACCGCGCGACGGCATAGGCGGCCGGCGCGCCGACCACGATGACGATCGCCGCCGTGGACACGGCGATGATCAGGCTGTTGGCCAGCGCCCGCTGCATCTCGCCCGTCGCCAGCTCCGCCCGCCAGTTGGCGAGCGTAGGCCGGTACTGCACGAACGGGACGCCCAGCCCCGTGACGGTGAACGTCTGGCTCTGCTGGCGCAGGCTCAGGCTGATCGCCCAGTAGAAGGGCAGGAACACGGCGCCCGCGACCGCAAAGGCGAGCGCAGCGAAGAAGGCTTTCGAGAAGTGCCGCGAGCCACGGCGCGTCATTGGTACACCTGCCGCATGCGCCTGAACAGCACCAGGATCATCCCCGTGACCAGGATGAGCATGACGACCGAGACACACGACGCGTAGCCGAAATTGAGGTTCCGCAGGCCCACGAAGTAGGCGTACAGGCTCAGCACCTGGGTCGAGGTGCCCGGCCCGCCGCCGGTGAGGGTGTAGGGGATGTCGAGCACCTTGAACGCCTCGGTGAGGCGCAGGAGCAGGACGAGGATAACCGTGGGCATGAGGATCGGCAGCGTGATGCAGCGGAAGAGAGTCCAGCCGCTCCTCGTCTCGAGCCGCGCCGCCTCATAGTAGTCCTCGGGAATCCCCTGGAGCGCCGCCAGGAAGATGAGGAAGCAGAACGGCGTCCACTGCCAGATGTCCACCAGCAACACCGAGGCGAGCGCCCAGCGGGGGTCCGAGAGCCAGGGAATCCTCGTGCCCAGCAGGCCGTTGGCCAGCCCCCCCTCCTCGTAGAAGATCGTGCGGAAGAGGAACCCAACGGCGATGGGCGTGGCGAAAAGGGGCGCCGTGAGAAGCGTCCGCAACACGCCGCGGCCCGGCAACGGGCGGTGGAACAGCAGCGCGAGCGCCATGCCCAGGACGAGCTGCACCGTGACCCCGCAGGCCACGAAGACCAGCGTGACCCCGAGTGACTCCCAGGCCCGGCGGTCGTGGAGAAACGTGGCGTAGTTGGCGAGGCCGACGAACTGCTCGGGCTCGCCCACCCTGGCGTTGTAGAACGACAGCCGCACGCTGTAGACGAGCGGGAACAGGGTGAAGCAGAGCACCCACGCCACGGCGGGGAGAATGAAGAGGAGCTGGATGGTGCCCCTGCGGCGCATGCCTGGCTCCCACGCCGGGTCACTTCTTGTAGCCGATGGCGCTCTGGTACTGCTTGAGCTGCGCCTCGCGGCCGCGGCGCCTGGTGATCTCGGCCCACTCAGCCGCCGTGCGGTCGAGGGCCTCCTGGGGCTTGAGCGTGCCCACCATGGTGGCCGAGAGGTTCTGGTCGAGCGCCCGCCAGTACTCTTCGGCGCCGTTGATCCGCAGGTAGGGCATCATCGTCTTCGCGAAGAAGTTGTCGTGGTAGGCCTTCAGGTAGAGCTTCAGGTCGCTCTCGTTCCAGCCGGCGGCCAGGTAGCCTTTGAGGTCGGCCGTGCCGTCAGGCGGCAGGAAGTGGATGCTCGCGCCGGGGTCCACGCCCGTCCAGCCGTTGTTGGCGTTCCACAGGCTCACCGGCTCGGTTGCCATGAGGGCGTAGAGGCTGTAGACGAGTTCGGGGTTCTTGCTCTTGGCCGAGATGACGCCGTGCCAGGAGCCGCCGACCGTGTTGCCGACGACGTTGGGCGTTTCCAGCTTCACCCACTCCCTCTTGTTCATGTCGTAGACGTCGAAGGAGCCGGGGAGGATGGCCGCGCCGAGCTTGCCCTTGATCTTCGAGCGGGTCTCGTCCTGCACCAGCGCGCCCACGTCGCCCCACGAGAAGACGAAGATGCTCTTGCCGCGCAGGAACCAGTCCCAGGCTGTCCCGAGGTCCCAGGCCGACTGGGCCGGAGGGCCGCACTTCGACAGCTCGTAGAGCATCCCGAGCGCCCGCACGTGGCCGGGCTGGTTGATCAGCGGCTCCATCGTGTCGGGGTCGAACCAGTAGTTGTTCGTGCCGCGAGTGACCTTGTCGCCGCCGATCACCACGAACGGGGCCGAGAGCGACATGAAGTGGAACATCCCCTGCTCGTTCACGCGGAAGTGCATCACGATGCCCGTGTCGGGCTCCGCGTCATTGGCGTCCCAGTTCTTGCCGTTGAAGAACTTCGCGATGTCGAGCACGTCCTGCCACGTCCTCACGGGGAAGGGCATGTCGGTGCCCGTCTCCGCCTTGAACCTCCTGTGCCATTCAGGGTCGGAGAGGATGTCGTGGCGCCAGTAGAGCACCTGGCCATCGCTGTCGTTGAGCGTGCCGTACCATTTGCCCTCCCAGGTGTAGAGGGCCCGGAGGGCGGGCGGCATCCAGGCGGGGTCCCACCGGGGGAAGCGCTTGTCCTTGATGTAGTCGTCAATGGGCGCGATGAAGCCTGGGGTGGCGTACTCGCCCATGAACCAGGAGGCCTGCATGAAGCCGTCGAACTGGCCGCCCCCGAGGCGCAGGTCGGTGATGCTCTTGTTGAGCAGTTCGGCGATGGGCACCTCCACGATGTCGAGCCGGGCGCCCGTCAGCTCCTCCCAGGCGGGCCGCAGGCGGTAGAGCGGCCCGGAGATGCCGCCCTTAGGCCCGCTGTTGAGGACCAGGATGGCAATGCGCTTCCCGGCGAAGGGCACCTTGCCTTTGCCAAACATCGTGCCGAGCTGGTCCCCCGTGAGGCGGATCGCCTCCTTGTCCTCGAACGTCGTGAGGGTCACGCCTCCGTCGTCGTGCCAGGCGAGGAACTGGTATTCGCCGCGCGCGGCGGCGGCCCCCCGGTCCTTCTCGCCGCCGCAGCCGGCCAGCAGCACTGCCACGACCGTGAGACAGCCGACCCCCGTTGGCCACCAGAAGCGCAACATCCCGAGTCCTCCTTGCAGATGGGTGATACCGATCTACCAGGTCCCGCCGCACGCGTCAATGGCGAGTGGCCGCGCAGTTGACAGGGCACAGGCCGGCCAGCTACAATCGGTGTTAATGCGCGGGGTTTTTTCTCGGGAGGTGTTGAGCCGCGTCCGCGGCAGGTAGGTCAGGCGATGAGGGTGCCCAGGCACATCGGCGTCATCCCCGACGGCAACCGCCGCTGGGCGCAGTCGCGGGGCATGACCAAGGAGAAGGGCTATGCGCCGGGCGTCGAGCCCGGCCTCGCGCTCTTCCGGCTCTGCAAGCAGGCCGGCGTGAAAGAGATCACCTATTACGGCTTCACGATGGACAATACGAAGCGCCCCACCGTGCAGCGCCGCGCCTACACCGACGCCTGCATCCAGGCCGTGGAAGCGATGACGCACGAGGACGTGGCGCTGGCGGTCGTGGGCAATGCCGAATCCCGCATGTTCCCCAAGGAACTCCTCCCCTACATCACGCGGCGCACCTTCGGCAAGGGCGGCACCAAGGTCAACATCCTGGTCAACTACGGTTGGGAGTGGGACCTCAACCGCCTGCGGGGCACGGATCCCGCACAGAAGAACGTCCTCAAGCACCTGCGGTCGGCCATCGTGTCGCGGGTGGACCTCATCATCCGCTGGGGGGGCCGGCGGCGGCTGAGCGGCTTCCTGCCCGCACAGTCGGTCTACTCCGACTTCTACGTGGTGGACGCCCTGTGGCCCGACTTCAAGCCCGAGCACTTCTACCAGGCCCTGAAGTGGTATCAGGAGCAGGATATCACGCTCGGGGGCTGAGGGCCGGCCATTCCCGCATCATCGTGGCGGCGAGGGATCCTCGCCCTCCCGGAGGGCCAGGGCGCCGGTGGGGCAGGCCGCGGCGCAGTCGCGGGCCGCCTTGCGCAGACCCTCGGCAATGGAGCGCTCGAAGGGCACGCCCACCACAACGTCGAAGCCGCGGCCGATGAAGGTGAGGCCCAGCTCCTCCTTCGCCCGCGCACACACCTGAATGCACAGCCCGCAGCGGATGCATTTGCCCGGCTCGTAGAGGATCAGGCCGTGCTGGCGGTGCTGGACGAAGTTGCGGCGCTCGGCCTTGAACCGCGAGGGGCTGGCGTCGAGCGCCGCGCTCCAGCGGCGCAGGCGGCAGGCGCCGGGCTTGCGGCAGTCGCAGTGCAGGCAACGCAGGGCCTCGCGGCGCGCCTCGCCCTCGGTGAAGCCGGCGGCCGCCCCGCTCGCGGGCTCGACGCGCGGGCTGTCGGTGGCCTCGGCGAGGAAGACCGGCATCTCGCCCTCTCGCAGCTTCCCAATGTGCGTGGAGAAGTCATGACGCGTGACAGAGACTGTAGGCGGGACGTCCCCGTCCCGCGAAGACTCGCGGCGTGTGGACACGCCGCCCACAACGGAAGGGGCAGAAAGAAAGGCAGCAATCGAGGCCGCGGCGGCGCGGCCGTCGGCGACGGAGCGGACGGCCATCTTCTGGGGGCGGATGGCGCCGCCCGCGGCGAAGACGCCGCGCACGGGCGTTGCGAGGGTCTCCCTGTCGGCCTCGACGCCTGTCTTCGAAGCGGGCAGGCCCAGGCGGGCGGCGTCGCCCGGGCGCAACTCGCCCGCCGCGATGAGAACTGCGTCGGAGTCGCCCCGAAGCTCGGCGATGCACTCGACCCGCTTGCCGAGGCGCACCTCGGCACCGAGGCGGGTGATGAGAGCGATCTCGGCGTCGAGGGCGGCGCGCGGCAACTTCTCCTCGGGCACGGCATACTGGAGCATGCCGCCCGGCTTCGCGTGATCATCGAAGAGCGTCACCGCGTGGCCGTCCCGCAGCAGGTACCAGGCGGCGGAGAGGCCGGCAGGGCCTGCGCCCACGATGGCCACGCGCCGGCCCGTGCTGGGCTTGCGCTCGGGCAGCCACGGCTCGGGCGCGGCGAGGTCAGCATCGCCGACGATTCGCTTGAGAAGGCAGATGGACAACGGCGCGTCGTGCTGGCCGCGCCGGCAGCCCTTCTCGCACGGCGCGGGGCAGATTCTCCCCAGCACCGAGGGCAGCGGGATATGCTCTTTGACCGTGACGACGGCGTCGCGGAGGCGCCCCGCGGCGATCTGGCGAATCATCAACGGGATGTTCATGTGGGCCGGGCACACGGCGTGGCAGGGGCCGATGCAGTCGCCCAGGTGGTCGCTGAGAAGAAGCTCGAGGGCCATCTTGCGCGCGTCGCGCACCTCGGCGCTCTCGCTCTCGATCTCCATGCCGTCGGTGGCCACGGTGGCGCACGAGGGCACGAGGCCCGGCTTGCCCTTCACCTTCACCACGCACACGAAGCACGAGGTCGAGTGCTCGAAGCCGTCGAGGTGGCAGAGCGTGGGGATCTCGATGCCGAGCGCACGCGCGGCCTCGAGCACGGTGGCGCCGGGGGGAACCTCGATGGGGCGGTTGTCAATCGTCAGCTTGGCCATAGCTCAAACCAACAGGACCGATGGGACGGATAGAACAGGTGGGATCAGGCTGTTTCACTCCACCTTGATCGCAGCCACAGGGCACAGGGCCTTGCAGGTGCCACAGCGGATGCACTTCGAGGCGTCAATCGCATGCTTCTCGTAGGGCGTCATCGGAATGGCGTCCACGGGACAATGCTGCGCGCACAGCGTGCAGCCGATGCACTCGTCGGTGACGAGGTACTTGATGAGCGCCTTGCAGCGGCCGGCCGGGCAGCGGCCGGCGATGTGGGCCTCGTACTCGTCGCGGAAGTAGCGGATGGTGGTGAGCACGGGGTTGGGAGCGGTCTTGCCCAGGCCGCACAGGCTGCCCTTCTTCACCATCGCGGCCAGGTGCTCGAGCTCCTCGATGTCGCCCTTGCGCCCCTCGCCGGTGCGCAGCCGCTCCAGGATGTCGAGCATCCGCCGCGTGCCGATGCGGCAGAAGGTGCAGCGGCCGCACGACTGGTTCTGCGTGAACTCGAGGAAGTAGTGCGCGATGTCCACCATGCAATCGAGGTCGTCCAGCACCACGAGCCCGCCCGAACCCATGATGGCGCCGGCGGCGGTGAGTGCCTCGAAGTCCACCGGCACGTCGCTGAGGCTGGCGGGCAGGCAGCCGCCCGAGGGGCCGCCGATCTGGACGGCCTTGAAACGCCGCACCTCCCGGGGCGCGGTCGCAGGCAGGCCGGCGCAGCGCGGCGCCTGGCCCACCCCGCCGCCCACCTGTTCGACCACCTCGCGGATCGAGATGCCCATGGGCACCTCGACGAGCCCGCCGCGGGCCACCTTGCCCGCGAGGGCGAACACCTTTGTGCCTTTGCTGGTCTGCGTGCCAATTGCGGCGAAGGCTTCCGCCCCGTGCCGCAGAATCCAGGGCACGAGCGAGTAGGTTTCGACGTTGTTGATCAGGGTGGGCTTGCCCCAGAGGCCCTTCTCGGCGGGGTAGGGCGGGCGCAGGCGCGGCATGCCGCGCTTGCCCTCGATGGAGGCGAGCAGCGCCGTCTCCTCGCCGCACACGAAGGCGCCCGCGCCCTCCATGATCTGCAGCCGCAGCGAGAAGCCGCTGCCGAGGATGTTCTCGCCCAGGAAGCCGCGCTCGGCCAGCACGCGGAGCGCCTCGCGCACGCGGCGGACCGCCAGCGGGTACTCCTCCCGGATGTAGAGGTAGCCCTCGTCGGCCCCGACGGCGAACGCCGCAATGATCATGCCCTCGAGCACCCGGTACGGGTACGATTCGAGGAGCATGCGGTCCATGAACGCCCCGGGGTCCCCCTCGTCGCCGTTGCAGACGATGTGCTTCTTCTCGCCCTTCGCCTGGCGAACGAGGTCCCACTTGACCCCTGTGGGGAAGCCGGCCCCCCCGCGTCCCCGTAGCCCGCTTCGCCGAACCTCTTCAATGATTGCCTCCGGGGCTTGGGGCGTCACTCCGCACTCCGCACTCCGCACTCCGCACTCCCCCGCCCCCAGGCACCGGCGCAGGGCCGCGAAGCCGTCGTAGGCCAGATACTCGTCGAGGTCGGTCGGGTCAATCTCGCCGCAGTGTTCGACGGCCAGGTGCTTCTGCGGGCCGAGGAAGGCGGCCACCTGGGGGTCGCGCACGTCGAGCGCGTAGCGGGTCACGGGGGCCCAGGCGGCGTCGGTGTGGAGCCGGTCGAGCAGGTGGGCGGCGGCGACTTTGAGGCGGCGGCCGAGGCTGCGCGGGCGGAAGTGGCGCAGCACGATGGCCTCCACGTCCTCGGCCTTCACCTGCGCGTAGAGGGCCGTGGGCTTTCCGGGCCGCACGATCTCGACGAGGGGCGTCTGGTGGCACATGCCCACGCAGCCGACGCGCTTGATGCGGGCGCGCACGCCGCTGTGGGCCAGGGCGGCCTGGAGCGCGTGCTCGACCTTGCCGCTGCCGCGCGCGATGCAGCACGAGCCGAGGCCGATGCGGATTTCGGCCCCATCGCCCTCGTGCTCGGCCGGGCGGTCGGCCCAGTGTTTCTGCTCGCCCGTGCGGTCCAGCTCCAGGAAGTCGCGCAGCACGGCCGGCACACGGTCGGGCGTCAGGTGCCCGTAGGTCACCTCGTCAATCTGCACCACGGGCGCCAGCGTGCAGCAGCCCAGGCAGGCCACCTTCTGGAGCGTGAACAGGCGGTCGGGGTCCGTGTCGTCGCCGTCGGGCACACGCAGGTGGCGCACGAAGGCGTCGTGGACGAGTCCCGCGCCCTTCACGTGGCAAGCGGTGCCCACGCAAACGCGCACGAGGTGCTGGCCCATGGGGCGGTGGCGGAACTGGCTGTAAAAGGTGGAGACGCCCGTGAGGGCGGCGGGGGTGATTTCGGTGGTCTCGCACACCCGCCGGAGCGCCTCCTCGGGCAGATAGCGGTAGTGCGCTTGGATGGCCTGGAGGATGGGGATGACCTTCTCCGGTCCGCCTCCGATCTGCCCGACGACCTGGTCTATGAACTGGAGGTCAACGTCTGCCATTGGCTCTACTTTTTCCCGATACAGAACAGATGCTTCTCGCCTCGAATGAGGATTCGGCCATCGAGGAACGCTGGGGTCGTTCGGCACCCCTCGCCCAGCTTGCAGCGGCCGAGTTCCTTGAGTTCCCTGGCCGCGGCCACGAGGAGGGTAAGGCCCTTCTCGGTGGTCACGAACACCTTGTCGCCCGCGAGGCTGGGCGACGAGGAGCAGTTCTGCTCGAAGTCCTTCTCCCACACGCGTTTGCCCGTCTTGGCGTCGTAGCAGGTGAGCATGCCGCCGGTCGTGAGGGTCCAGAACAGCTCGCCGTTGGTGAGCGGGCTGGCGATGTCGGGCAAGCCGTCCTCGGCCTTCCACAGGATGTGGGTCTCGGTGACGTTGCCCGAGCCGTCGGTGCGCACGGCGCTGGCGTAGGAGCCGGCGTTGGCCGCATAGGCCACGCCGCTGGCGTAGACGGGCGACGGGGCGATCTCGCCGCCGAGGCACTCGGCCCGCCACAGCTCCTTGCCCGAGGCGGCCTCGTAGCCACACAGGAACGGGTCGCCACAGACGATGATCTGGTCGCCCTGGTCGGACTTGGCGATGATGGGGGTCGTCCACGTCTGGGGCGTGTCGCGCTTGGTCTCCCACACGGTGCGGCCGGTGGCCGTGTCGAGGGCCATCAGCTTTGATCTCTTGTCGTCGGCGGTGGCCTGGTCGTAGAGCACGAGGAGGCGGTTGCGCCAGAGGGCGAGCGACGAGGCATGGCCGTAGCTGTTCTCGGGCGTGCCCAGATTGCGCGCCCAGGCGCGCTGGCCCGCGAAGTCCACAGCCACCACGTCGCCCGTGGCGAAGAGGGCGTAGACGCGGGCGCCATCGGTCGCAGGGGTCGAGGGCGCCCACTCCACGCCCTCCATCGTCTTCGGCCGCTGGGCGGGGCTGCCGGGGATGCCCGCGGCCGCGTGAGTCCAGAGAAGCCGGCCCGTCGCCGCATCGAAGCAGTAGACCTCGAGCCTCTCCCGGCTCGAGCCGGTGAGGAACACCCGGTCGCCCCACACCACGGGCGAGCTGGGCGCGTTGAGCGGAACCTCGGCCTTCCAGAGAATGCCCTGGCCGGTCTCGCCGTCCCAGGCCGTGGGCACGTTGGCGTAGGCCGCCACACCGAGGCCCCACGGGCCGCGGAAGCGGGGCCAGTTCCTCGCCACCTCGTCGTCGGAGGGGTAGGTGGCCGCCTGCTCCTCCGCCTGCCGCTGGGTGAAGATGCTGGAGGCCGTAAGCACAAGGCCCGCGGCGCCCAGGGCCAACAGGATGCCGGTCCCGGCGACCGACCAGCGCGCCGCCCGCGCCAGGCGGTCTGCCCAGCCGGGCACGGCCCCCGCGCCACGAGGCTTCGGCAACTCCCGGCGGAGGACGCCGGCCGCCTTGAGCGAGACGACCCACACGACCACGCCGGCGAGGAGCAGCCAGCGGCCGGTGTTCGTCGCACGAGAGTACAGGAAGAAACTGCGCCGCAGCTCGACGTCGAGCGCGCGGATGCGCTCCTTGAGACCCTCGTTCAGCGGGTCGCCGCGCAGCGCGGCCTTCAGCTCGGCGAGCTGGTTGGCCACGCGGATGTCCTCGGCCTGGCTGCGCAGCGCGTCCATCACCATGAACCCGCTCACCACGGCGGAGAAAGCGCCCGCGACGATCGCCGTGGTGACGGCGGCCCGGAGCCAGGCGCGCCTGGCTTCGGACTGGTCATTCGCCACTTGGGTTGTTGGCCACTTGGTCATTGTCTGACACTTGGGTCCTTGTCACTTGCCATCTGGCCGGCTTTCTTGCGCCGCGTCAGCTCGACGGGGCAATAGTCGTAGCACCGCCCGCAGGCCACGCAGGCCCCGCGGTCGGCCTCGTAGTCGTCGCGGCGGCGGCGAATCGAGAGGTGCAGCAGCATGCCGCCGACTACGAGGCCCAGGTAGCCGCCGAAGAGCCGCCCCGCCACAGCGAAGCTCCGCCGCAGCCTGTGGGCCTCGGCGTAAAGTTCCTCGGTCGTGCGCCCGCTCTCGTAGAAGGCGTCGCTGGCGTCGGTCGTGCCCGTCGCCTCGCCCAGTTCCTCGGCCCGCACGCGCTCGGCCGTGGTCACGACCACGTGCATCTTGGCGAACGGCGTGCCCAGCGCCCCGCCCGCCACAAAGCCGACGGCCGCCAGCACGGGCAGAAGCGCAAGCAGCAGGGCCAACCGCCGCCGCCCGGCCAGCCGCTCGGTCGGCGTGGGCGGCTCGACCGGCTTGCGGATCGCACCGAAGGGGCAGGCGTCCTCACACAGCCGGCAGCGCACACACGCATCGGGCGTGATCGTCACCCGCCGGCCCGAGGCGCGCGACAGCCAGCCCAGCAGCACCCCGTAGGGGCACAGGAACCGGCAGTAGGCCCGCCCGATGAACATGCCCACGGCCAGCAGCCCGCCGCCGAAGAGCAGCATGCCCAGCGAGCCGCTGAGCCGGAAGAAGCCCACAAAGGGGTCGTAGCGGCAGACGAGGAACGCCGCGCCTGAGGCCGCGAAGAGCACGGCTCCGCCCAGGTAGGCATAGGCCAGCACCCGCAGGCCGCCCTCCAGCCACGGAGCCACGCGCACGGGGCGCACGAGCACCGCGTCCTGAATGGCCCCCAGCGGGCATACGGCGGCGCAGAAGCTCCGCCCGGAGAACACCGTGAACACGAGCGGCAGCAGGAAGTAGGCCAGCACCACGAGCGGCACGGCATAGCCCTGATCGAAGAGGGCCAGCGTGATGTTCTGGATCGCCCCGATCGGGCACACGCAGCCCTGGCGCCAGAAGCCGAAGTAGACGAGGCACGCCACCATGAGCGCGAAGACGGCGTTTCGCGAGCGCAGCCTGAGCGCCGCCCACGTGGCCAGGCACAGGGCCACGAACAGCACCGCCACATCCACCCCCTGCACCGCCGGCGCGGCCGGCGCCGGATACTGCTCGTGGGGCAGTGGGTGCTGGCTCTCGGTGAACTCGGGCGGCGGGAAGCGCTGCGCGCCCGAGGCCACGCAGCACGCGGCGACCAGCAGAGCCATCAGGATGAAGCTACGCGCCCTCACGTGGTCGTCCTAGCCCTTCTTCGTGGTTGCGGGCGAGTAGCCTGGACGATAGAGATACCCCGGTTCGGCGGGCACCCGCGAGAAGGCGTTGGCCGGGCAGGCCGCGGCGATGCTGCACTCGTTGCAGTTCAGGCAGCGGTCGTGCCGCACCTGGAGGAAGAGCGAGGCGTTGCCGAACGAGCGGCAGCCCTCCACGCACTTGCCGCAGCCGATGCACAGCAGCTCGTCTATCTCGTATTCGAAGTACGGGTCCTCCACGAACGTCCGCTTGATCGCGGCCACGGGGCAGAGCTGGTTTTCGGCGGCCGTGGTCAGCTCGTTGGGGTCGGGCTCGAAGTAGCCCGTGCACAGCTCGCAGTAGCCGCACATGGCGTAGGCATGCACGCACTTGACCGCCGAGGGCTTGAGCACGCAGTTGGTCGCGCACTTGCCGCACTGTGTGCACTTGCTGGGGTCGAGCTGCCACACGTCGCGTGTGCGGCGGGTGCGGCGTGCGGCCAGGTAGCCGCCCGTGCCCACGAGGGCCGCGAGGGCCACGCCGCGCATGCCCTTGCGAAAGAACTCGCGGCGGAGGATTGGCTTCGGGTCTTCAGGCATCTTCGCACCTCACAGACGCTTTCACGTCCCCTTCTTCACGAACACCCGCACCTTCTTCGCGGCGGGGTCAAGCACCAGAATCCGGCCCCGGCTGTCCACCGCCAGGTCGAGGCCGATCGCATGCTTCTCGAAGCAGTCGGGCGCCGCGACCACGCACTCGAAGGCCCCGTCGTGGCTGTAGACCTTCACCCGCGGCATGCCCTTCTCGGCGGTCACGAACCGCCCGTCGGGCAGAACGGCGATGTCGGTGGGGTTGCAGCAGCCGCTGAAACCCTCGATAGCAACCGACGCCTTGCCCCACGACGCCTCCAGATGCCCGTCCGCCGTGTAGGCTTCGAGGCGGTGCCGTCCCGGGTTCACCGCCCACAGCAGCCCGTCGCGCCCGATCGCGACGTCCAGGAACGGGCTGTACACCACCAGGCCGGGAATGTTCCGCTCCTCATCCCTCTTGCCGATCAGGCCGAGCATCTTGCCCGACAAGTCGAAGCGCAGGATCACGCGATTCCCCGCGTCGGCGACGAACACCGCCTCCTCGTCCACGGCAATGGATGTGACGAGTGCTTTCGCGCCCAGGCCCTCCCACGTCGCCTTGCGCTCGCCCTTGGCGTCGAAGACCTCCACGTGGTCTTTCATCCCGACATAGAGCATCCCATCGGCGGCGACGGCCAGGCAGCGCGGCGTACCGCCTGCCTTGGTCTCGCCCTCGCGCTTCCCGTCTGCGCTGAACACGAGCACCGTGTCGTCGCCCGCCACGAGGACCTTGTCCCTGGCGTCCACGGCCAGCCCGCGCAGTTCCTTGAGCGGGACCTCAATGGCCGCCGCTTCTTCGTAGTGGATCAGCTTCGGGTCCACCTTGCGCAGCTCGGTGAGGTCGTAGGAGAAATCCCTCCCCAGGCCGCTGCCCTCGTCCTTCGAGCAGCCGAGCGCTGCGAGGAGGCATGCGGCCAGCAGGGCGGCCGATCGGAAATCGGAAATCGGAAATCGGAAATGCCTCATGGCTTCTTCACATCCAGACACGCGATGCGGGTGAGGTCGCGCACGATGAGCCGCCCGCCCGCGATGGCCATCGGCCCCCAGGCGTCGTGGCCGTGGTCGAAGATCGTGGCCCTGCCCAGCGGCTTGTAGCCCACGGGCGTGGCCTCGGCCATCGTGAGCACGCCCTTGTCGTTCATCACGAAGATCAGCCCGTCGGCGATCAGGTAGGGGCCGAGCCCGAAGAGGTTCGCCGAGCCACTCTCCCAGAGCACCTTGCCGCCAAGGTCGGCGCAGGCGAGCTGCCCGTCGCTCCGCACAGCGTAGAGGTTGCCGTCGTACAGGATCGGCGTGTGCTGCGGAGAGTCGAAGACCTTGGCCTTCAGCCGGTACCGTGTCTCCACGGCAAGTTCGTCGTTCTTCTCCTTGAGCTGGAACATGGCGCTGCCGGCGTTGTAGCCGCCGGTGAGGAAGATGCGGCCGTCCTCGAACGCCACGGGCGACGGCACCGTAGCGATGCTGATCCGCCACTCGGACGTCTTCCAGAGCAGCTTGCCATCCTCGGCGTCCACCCCCACCACACCGCCGCTCGCGCAGTAAACATAGGTGCGGCGGTCCGCAAAGTCCATCGGCACCACCGACGAGTGGGTCATCTTCCAGTGGTCGGGGTTGGGGGTCGTCCAGAGCACCTTGCCGGTCTCGACCTCGACGGCCATCAGCAACGCCTGGGGGCCGCCCACGCCGAGGATCAGCTTGTCGCCGTCCACCAGCGGGCACTGGCCGGCGTACCACTGCGGCACCGTGGCGCCGTGGTCTTTCACCAGGTCGAGGATTGGCCACTTCAGCTCGCCCGTTTCGGCGTCGAGACAGGTCACGTGACACTTCGGGCCGAAGGCGACCACGTGTTTGTGCGTCACCGTGGGCACGGTGCGCGACATGCCGTGGTTGCGCTTGACCTTCACGGGATAGGCGAAGCGCCAGATCTCCTTGCCGTCGGCCAGCGACAGGCAGCGAAGGGCGTCGGCGTGCTTCTCCTGGTCGTAGTCGAGCAGGTAGACGCGCCCGTTGCGGATGGCCGCCCCCGCGTAGCCCTCGCCTGCGTTGAGCCGCCAGAGCACGGGCGGCCCGTCCTCCGGCCACGAGCGGGCGAGCGGCGTCTCCTCGCGGCTGATGTTGTCGAGCCTCGCGCCACGGAAACGCGCCCACGAGCCGGGCAGCTTGGCCGGCTCGCCGTCGCCCTTCGTGAGGGTGCCCTCGACCTTTCGCGGCATGGCCTCGGCCACGCCCGCCGGCCGGTCGGTGCCGGGCACGCGGGGCGCGAAGTCGCCGGCCGGGGTGGCGCGCAGCCATAGGACCAGCGCGAGCGCACCCGCCGCGCCAGAAACCACTGGGATAAGTTGCGGAAGCAGCCTCATACTTCCAGATTACCAGATTCGCCCTGAATCCCCAAGCCCAAATCGCGGGACGTGGCGGCCCGGCAAAGGGGCATCCAAGCCAAGGGCGCCAACTCCCCCTCTCTGAGGTCAGCACCTGGGGCCGCGCCGTCCACCTCGTCCATCAGGTCTGTGTCCATCGGCCCAGCGCCGGACACCCGATGGGTGTGATGGACCCAACGGACAGCAGGGAGGCCGACCCCTTCACTCATTCCTCAAGGCGCTCAGCAGCGGGCCGCGGAGCGCGGCCAAGGCGGCCAGCCACGTCCACAGCAGGCCGCTCACGGCCACGGCCACAAGGGTGATTCCCAGCGATGCATACGGCACATCCGCCCCCGGCGACCTCAGCGCCGGCAGCACGGCGACCACAGCCGACGCCGTGCCCACGACCAAGCCGAGGGCCAGCAGCCCCCAGTGTTCGGCGAGCACGAGCCACTCCAGCGCCCGCTTGCGAAAGCCCACTGCGCGCAGAAGTGCCAACTCGTTTCGCCGTTCCATCACGTTCCGCAGCACCACCACGCCCAGCCCCACGCTCCCCAGCAGCATCGCCAGCCCCCCAAGCGCCTGGAAAATCGAGAGATACGTGTTCTCCACCGTCCCGAACTCCGCCAGACGACGGTAGGCAGGCGTGAGTTCTAAGCCCACATCCTCGAGCGCTTGAGAGAGAGCCGCGTGAACAACCTGCATGTAATTGAGCCCACTGGGGATCCTGTTGTGTGGGCCGGAGGCCCGCGGCGTCGCGACCCTTTGAATCTCCTGCCCAAGGTTCTCGGGCATCGGAGCATCCACCAGGAACGCCCGATAGCCCTCATCGGCGGGGAAGAGGCGGATGAACTGGTCTTCGGCAATGAGCAGATTGCCCTGGAGGACCGAGTTGGCGATCACGCCCGCAATGAGCACGCGGAACGGGCGACCGCGCCCGTCGGTGTACTCGACCATGTCGCCCACCCCTTTGCCGAGCCCCCAGGTCACCGTCGCCTCGTCGCCGATGGCCGCTACCACGCCGTCCTGAAGCCGCAAGTGCAGAAGCTCCCACCCATCCTCGTCTGACCGCGTGGGCAGCCACTTGAGGAGGGTGAACGCGCCGCGCGACTGAAGTTCCTCGGGCCGCACGCCCAGCAGTCGCGGCGCCTGGGCGCGGTTGAGGTTCAGGCAGCTCGCGTCGTCGCCCTCGCGCACGCGCAGCAGCACCACGCTCACGTCCTTCATTGCCGCGTCGTCGAGGCCGTATGCCTTGCGGCCCTCGGGGCTGTTGAGGTCGTCGAAAACCGGCAGCGCGCTCTCGCCATAGAAGGCAAAGCCGCCCGTGCCCGAGGAGCGTTGCGACGCATTCTCCAGCGGGTCCTGGCGGTTGGCGCCCACGGCGAAGAGCAGGAAACTCGCGCACGCGAGCAGGCCCACGACGGCCAGGCTGCGGCCCCGCCGCCGCGTGGCATTGCGCCAGCCCAGGCCCTTGATTGTGGGCGGGGCCTCCGCGCCCCGCGACCTGCCGGGTGAGAGGACGCTGCAACACAGGGCGATTCCGCCCACGAGCAGCAGCGCCCCGGCGCCGAAGAGGCCCATCGCCGCCGCCTGGTCGCGCCGCGCGCCCATCGCGACGACGATGGCCACCGCCCCCGCAATCGCCGCGGCGGCGAGCCAGGGCGCGAGCCGTCGCCGCTTCAGCTCCGGGGCGGCGAGCACGACGCCCGCGCCAGCGAGGAGCTCGCGCGGGGCGCGCCGCGCCTGCCGCCGCAGCGTGAGCCACATGGCCGCAATGGCCACAGAGATGCCGATGCAGCCGCCCAGGAGCAGTGTCAAGGCTGTTGCGTGATACCGGATCGCCGAGCCGGCCACGGCCCCACGCCACACGCCCGCCAGCGCGCCTACCACGCCGCGCGTGTAGAGCGTGCCCGCCAAGGTGCCGAGGATGCCGCCGACGATGGCCAGGACCGCCCCCTCGGCCAGCATCAGCCGCCGCACCTGCCGCGGCGTGAAGCCGAGCGCAAGGAGCAGGCCCACCTGCTCAACCCGCTGCTCGATGCCGAAGACGAAGAGCAGGCCCATCAGCAGCACCGCCGCGGCGATGAGGAAGAAGCTCAAGCCCAGGAAAAGCTGCCCGAAGTCCAGCGCCTGCGCGCTCGCCCGCAACGCCTCGTCGCGCACGGGGCGGAACGCGAGCCCGAAGTCGGCGGGATTCAGGCTGCCGAGCATCGCGGCCTCGAGCTGGGCGCGCGGCGGCGGCGCCGGGATGCGAACGGCCGTGAGATCGCCGAAGCGGTTGCCCCAGATCTTGCGCCCGGCGGCCAGGGAGATGAATGCCTTGGGCGTGCCGCGGTGCTTCGCCCAGTAGTCCTCGTCGGCCTTGCGGATTCGCTTGAGGTCAATCGGAATGCCCGGCCGCCAGTCGCGGCAGTTGTCAATGTCGGCGAGGCCGGGGTAGTTCGGCATCAGGTCGCGGTCGGCGGCCAGCCCCTCCATCGGCGCGACGGCGCGGATGCGGAAGCGGGCCGTCTGCTCGACGAGCTTGCGGTTCGGCCCCACGGCGTAGTAGGTCACGAGCAGCTCGTCGCCCAGTTTCGCCTGGGTGTCGCGGGCGAGCCAGTCGTTGATCACCACTTCCTTCTCCGACAGGTCGGGGGGTGGGAAAGGCGGCGGCGCGCCGCCATCGGCCAGGGGGCCGATCGCGGCCGTCATCGAGTACGGCACCCAGCGGCCCTCGATGCGCAGCTCGTTGACGAAGTACGTCAGCACGCCGAAGGCGTTGGGAAACGCTTTGGCTGCCGCGACGCCGATGGCCGGGTCCAGGAAGATGCGGTCGGTGCGAAGCTCGGCCTCGCCCTGCGCCGGCAGCTCGCGCACTTCCAACCCGAGGTCGGCGAGCGTGCAACTGGCCTTGAGCGCCGCGTCGGCCGCGGCGGGCTTAGCCACCTCGGCCGCGCCGCCGAGCAGCAGCAGATTGGCGCGCCCGGCCTGCCCCACCCGCTTCTGGAGGAGGCGCAGCGGCACGAAGGCGTTGTGGGGCGCCACCTGGTTGGCCTGGAGGCTGAAGCGGCCGCCCTGGGCGTCGCTCACGATTCCCGCGACGGCGAGCCGCATCGCCACGGTGGCATCCTCGGTGGGCACCAGCGGCGCGTCGCGCGAGAGCAGGCTCGGGTTGTCCATCCGCAGCAGCACGTCGTCGCCCTCGCGCACGCCAAGCTGCGCGGCGAGCCGTTCGTTCAGGAAAAGGCCGTCCGCAGGGCCGCCCTTTGCCGAGCCTGCCTCTACGGGCAGGTCGGTGTTCAGTGGCTCCTCGGAATTTGCAAGCGCCCAGAAGCGGCTGTCGGCGCCGAGGATCTGGACGTTGTTGGCCCGCGCCGTGCCGTCGGAGTTGGCGGCCAGGCCGCGCAGGCGCAGCACGGGGGCGGCAATCACGAAGTCCCGCGGCGTGGTCCGCAGGCGCTTCTCCACGTCGGTGGCCAGGCGCTCCTCGAAAAAGCGGCTCCCGGCGTCCAGCGCCACCTCGATGCTGCCCAGCCGCGCCAGAGCGGTCGCTCGCAGCGTGTAGCGCACCGAATCGCCCACGGCGAGTGCGCCCACGAGCACCGCCGTGCTCACCAGCGCCCCGAGCACGACGCCCAGATGCGTGCGCCAGTAGTGGCGGAGGCTGCGGAGGATGAGAAGACGGCTCGTCATGTGGGCGCCTGTGAGACTTGTGGGACGCGTGGGACGCGCGGGACACGTCGCACAGGTCACACCTGTCTCACGTGTCTCACCGCCTGGTCAACTCGTGGGCCCCGTTCTCAGCACACCATCGCGCAACTCCAGCACCCGCCCCATCTTCGCGGCCAGATCGAGCGCGTGGGTGACGAGGATGAGGGCGACCTTCTCCTCGCGATTCAACTCCACCAGCAGATCGGCCAGGTTGTCCGCGGCAGCGTGGTCAAGGGACCCCGTCGGCTCGTCGGCCAAGAGCAGGCTCGGGCGGTTGATGAGAGCGCGCACCACCGCCACACGCTGCCGCTCACCGCCCGAGAGCTGGCCGGGCAGGTAGTCCAGCCGCTCGCCCAGGCCCACCCGCTCGAGCAGGCCCCGCGCCCGAGGCTCGGGGGCATCGCCCTTCCCGCCCGCCACCAGGGTGGGCACCAGCACGTTCTCCAGCGCAGTGCACTGCGGCAGCAGGTGGTGGAGCTGGAAGACGAAGCCGATCTCGCGGTTGCGCAGTTGCGCGAGGTTCTTGTCGTTCAGCGCCGAGATATCCTGTCCCTTGAACAGCACCGCGCCGCCCGACGGGCGGTCGAGCGCGCCGATGAGGTTGAGCAGCGTGCTCTTGCCGCAGCCTGACGGTCCCACGATGGCGAGCGACTCGCCGGCCTCGACCCCCAGGCTCACGCCGCGCAGCACGGGCGGGGCCGCGCCCTCGGGCCCTTCGTAGTGCTTCGACACATCCACCAGCTCGAGCAAGGGGGCCTCGGAGGACATGAGGGCTCCTTTGGCCGGCGTCCCTTGAGTCCCTTGGATGGGATGGCAGAAAGGGACCCAAGCAACAGAAGGGACAAGAGGGACGAATCACCCTTTCACGAGGGCGCCGTAGACCTCAAGGGTCTTCCGCGCAGTCTCCTCGACACAGAAGTCGCGCCGGACCGCTTCGCGCCCCCGGGCGCCCAGTTCGCGGGTGCGGGCGGGGTCGGCTAGGAGTTCGCCCAGCGCGGCGGCGAGCGGCTCGGGGCCGTCGCCGTCGTACAGGATGCCGCCGCCCGTGGCCTCGACGAGCTCGGGGAACGCACCCTTGCGCGGCAGCACCACGGGCACGGCTGCGGCGAGGGCCTCTACAACATACATGCCAAATGCCTCGGGGTGGCGCGAAGGCACCGAGAGCACCGAGAGCGTGCGCAGGAACGCCTGGCGCTCGGCCCGCTGGAGGTTGGGCAGAAACTCCACCTCGGCCGCCGCGCCCGCCGCGGAGAGCCGCTTGCGAACGCCGCCGAGGAATGGCTCGTCGGCCGTCGTCCAACCCCCCGCGAGGCGAAGCTTGAGGCCGCCGAACCTCGGCCGGAGCGTCAGAAACGCCTCGGCCAGGAAGTCCACGCCCTTCTCGTGACAGAGGCGCTCGAGGAAGCCGATGGCGGGCGGGTCCGACGGCTCGCCCGCCGGCTCGTAGCCCTCGACAGAAATGCCGTTGTGAACGACATGCACCTTCTCGGGCGCCAGGCGCAGACGCTCGCGCATCAGACCCGCGTAGTAGTGGCTCACCGCGATGAAGGAGTCCACGTGCCGCGCCCGCTCGGCGATGGCGTCGTAGGCCTGGGTGCGTTGCGGCTCGGGCAAGGGGTCGAGGAAAATGTCCTCGTCCTGAAGCGCGCAGACGACGGGCACGCCAAGTCGCTCGCGAATGGCGCGGGCCGCGCCGATGAGCAAGCAGTTGGAGAGGGACACGAGATCGGGCTTCTCCTCGGCGGCGAGCCACTGGGTCAGGCGGTCGAGTTCGCGGGCCTGGTGGCCGTGTTCGCCGCGGAGCATCGAGAGCGTGGTGTCGGCGAGGTCGCGGGCGCGGGTCATGCCCGCGCGCTTCGCCGCCCAGCGCAGCAGCCAGGGGGCGTCGAGCCAGCGCGTGAGCCAGCGGGGCAGGCGGCGCCAGAGGCCCGACTTCTGCTGGAGGTAGACGTTGATGCCGCCGAAGAAGACGGGGGCGGCAGGAATGCTGGTCGGCTCGTCAATCTTCAGCGGCAGGTAGAGCGGCACCATGAGCGGGTCGTGGCCGAGCTTGGAGATGGCGCGGATGAGCGCCGCGTCGCGCAGGCAGTTCTCGCAGTAGAAGCTGCCGCCGGCCCCCGGCATCAGGTAGGCAATCCTCATCGTTTCGTCCCAAAGGCATAGACGGTTCCGTCGTCGGAGCCAATCACCACGATGCCCTCGGCCACGGCCGGCGAGGCGGCGACCTGCTCGCCGATCTCGAAGCTCCACACCAGCGTGCCATCGGCGAGGCGAACGAGGTACAGGCGCCCGTCGGCCGAGCCGAAGACCACCTTGTCGCCGCAGAGGACGGGCGAGCTGTCCACCTCGCCCCGCGTGCGGAAGGCCCAGAGCGGCTTGCCCGAGTCGCGGGCGAAGCAGTGGAGGCGCCGGTCGCGCGAGCCGACCACGATTCGGTCGTCCCCGATGGCGGGCGAGGCGAAGAACGGCTCGCCGCCCTCGCTCTCGTGCTTCCACACGATCTTGGGGTCCGCCGTATCGGCGCAGAACAGGGCGCCGCCATAGTTGCCCACGAATACGCGGCTGCCGGCCATCGCGGCCGAGGCGGCGATGTACGAGCCGGTGTCAATGCCCGCGAGCCTCTTGCCATCGGCGACGGCGACGACGTGGATGACGGCGTCGCAGCCGCCAAAGGTGATCCGCCCGTCCGAGACCGCGGGCGCGCCGTTGATGTAGTTCTGCGTGGCATACGTCCACACCGCCTTGCCGGTCGCGGCGTCCACACAGTGGAGCCTGTTGTCGTAGCTGCCGACGAGGACCCAAATGGTCTTGCCGTCGGGGGCGGCCACGGCGTTGGCCCCGCCCATGATCTGGCCGCCCGTCTCGTACTTCCAGCGGAGCTTGCCCGAGGCCGCTTCGAGACAGTAGAGGAATCCCGCGTCGCAGCCCACGAACACGGCGTCGCCGGCCACGCAGGGCGCGGCCTGGACGGCATCCTCGGCCTTGAACGCCCAGAGGAGCTTGCCGCTCGCGAGGCCGAGGGCGTAGAGCTTGGAGTCGTTGGAGCCAACAAAGACGCGCCCCTCGGCGATGACGGCGGAGGACTTGACCGCGTCGCCCGTCCTGAAGCGCCAGAGGAGCGCGAGCGCGTCGGGCAGGGCGCCGGCGGCGCGACCGCTGAGGGCCGCGTCGCCTCGGAAGATGGGCCACTGCTTCGCCGCCGGGGGCGCATCGCCCGCCTCAGTCGCCGCCCATGAGAGGCACGCAAGGATGAGTCCTGCCGGCTTCTTCATACCTGAATGCTAGCGCGCGCGGCGTGTGAGTTCAAGCACGCGTCCCAGCGCCCCAACGGTGAAGATGAGCGGATAGAGCTTCTCGGAATACCACAACTTGGCGAAATAGAGGCCGATGGGAGCAGCGGAGAACGTCCGCCCATAGTCAGTATGCTCGATCAGCCAGCGAGCGCCGCTAGAGAGCACGGGGAGCGGAGGCTTGCCTGGCAGTCGAGCCAACGCATCGAGGGCGAGAGCAGTCTCCTCGACGGAGGATGGGACGCCGGGCGCGCCGCCCCAGCCGCCGTCGGGATTCTGGGCCGAGAGGAGCCAATCGGTCCCACGCTTTAGGGCGTGCATGCTTGCTCGCGGAATCCCGGCGAGGGCCATGAGCACGCGGGCGGTGCCGTAGGTGGGGTTGGCTTCGTCGGGCGCGGCCTCGTTGCCGAACCACAGCGGCACCCAAGAGCCGTCGGGGCGCTGAGAGCGCTCGAGGAAGGTGATTGCTCGGCGCATGGCGGACTCCACGCGGGGCCGGAGCGCGGGCACCAGGTCGCTGAACCATGTGTGCCAGGCCAGGAGCGCGTGGGCCGTGAGGTCGGGGGCGGAGCGGTCGAAGGGCAGCTTGCCCCAGCCGCGGCAGAAGGTGGGGATGCCGCCGTCGCGGTTCTGAAGGCCGAGGAGCCAGAAGACACCCGCGGCGACTGCGGAGTGCGGGGAATCCGCCTGAAGATGCCTGATGGCCAATAGCGCGCCGGCGGTGTCATCGGCGTCGGGCACACCGCCGCTGAGGTCGGTCCATGCCCAGCCGCCCGGCTCCGCGTGGGTGTAGGGGTGCTCGACGCGGTGCTGCTGGGCGAAAAGCCAGTCGAGGATCGGCTGGCGGGCCTCCTGGGGCAACGCCTCGCCCAAGGCACTTACCGAGAGGGAGGTTGTCCAGGTGGCGAGATTCACCTCAATCGGCCAACTGCCGTCGGGGCGGACGGTGCGGAGCAGGAACTCGGCCGCTCTGGCGGCGACGGGGTGCCGCGCCTCGCCGACGCTGGCGAGGCTCATGGCGACGAAGCTGGTGATCGGCACGGCCTCGAGGAAGCCACCGCTCTCGGGCTGAGTGCGCTGGAGCACGCGGAGCGACTTCGCGCGCAACGCGTGCCGGACAACGCGGGCGATGGGGTTGCGCGGCGGCGCGTGGCGGAAGCGCGCCTGCCCGATGGCGATGAGGGCTGGCAGGGCGTAGCTCACGACCGGCAGCCCCAGCCACTTGTAGAGGCGGTGTGGACACGCGGCCAGCTCGAAGGGCAGCGGGGCCACGTGGCGCCACGCCGCCCGGCCCTGCCCCAGCCGGCCCGCGAGCGCGCACATCGTGAGAATGGGCGCCGAGAACGTGCGATCGGCGCCGTAGCGCGCGGCGATCGTCTCGGCCAGCCGCTCAGGCTCGAGGCCCCCCGCGGCGCGCGTCAGCCACGCCTCGGCGTCGGCCACAACCGGGGCCTGGCCGCCGGTCACGCCCAATGCGGCCCAGACGAGGGCCGTGGTGCTGAGGTTGGAGTGCGATTGGACGGTGTCACCCCAGCCGCCATCGGGGTTCTGGTGCGCGGCGAGCCAGCGAACCCCCTTGCGGATCAGCGGCTCGTGCGCCGCGGGGTCCATGAGGGCAAGCGCGCCGACCGCCGTGGCGGTCGAGAGCGCACTGCTCGAGAGCTCCCCCAGCCAGTGGCCCTCCGGGCCGCGCGCCGCCAGCAGTAGCTCCCGCGCGGAGGCGACAGCCTGTGACAGAGCCCGGGTGTCAAGAGGTCGTGGCACGGGGTCAGGCCCAGAAGACGAGGCCCACGTCGTGCGGGCACGAGAGGTCCTCGTGGCGCGGGAGGACGCGGAAGACGCTGCCGTGCCGGCCGGCGGTGCGGCAGGCGACCTGGGCGGCGTAGCGCCACTCGCCGGGCCGGCCGGCGCCCTCGCAGGCCATCTCGAGGATGTTGGGCTCCACGATGGTGCGCCGGGCGTCGAGCCGCCCCTCGTAGAACTGCACGGTGACCTCTTCGGGTTGCACATCACCCAGGAAGAACCGGGCCTGAACGGGGAACTGGTCGCCCACCTTGACCTCGTCGGGGGGCTCGGCCAGAACCTCGAGGAGGCGAATCCTGCCCCAGCGGTCGCGCAAGCGTTGCTTCCAGGCGGCGAGCGCGGCGGCGCGGCGCAGCTCGTCGGCCAGCAGCGCGCGCCCGCGCCGGATGCCCGGCACGTAGAACCGCTCGGTGTACTCCTGCACCATCCGGTTGGTGTTGAAAACGGGGTTGATGGTGCGGAGCGCTGCCTTCATCATCTTCACCCAACCGTTGGGCACTGTGTCGCTGCCGCGGTCGTAGAAGAGCGGGATCACCTGCTTCTCGAGGAGATCGTAGAGGAACCGGCTCTCGACGGCGTCGCGCCGCTCCTCGTCGGCGTACTCCTCGGCATGGCCGATGGCCCAGCCGTTGCCGGGCACGTAACCCTCGTCCCACCAGCCGTCGAGCACGCTGATGTTGAGGCCGCCGTTGGCGGCGATCTTCATGCCGCTCGTGCCGCTGGCCTCGAGGGGTCGGCGGGGGGTGTTGAGCCAGGCGTCCACCCCGCTGGCGAGGTAGTGGGCAAGGCACAGGTCGTAGTCTTCGAGGAAGACGATGCGGCGGCGGAATTCGGGGGTGTGGGCTTCGGCGACGATGTCGCGGATGAACTCTTTGCCGTGGACGTCGTGGGGGTGCGCCTTGCCGGCGAAGATGAGCTGAACGGGCCGCTGCCGGTCGCCCAGGAGGCGGAGGAGGCGCTCGCGGTCGCGGAAGAGCAGCTTGCCACGTTTGTACGTGGCGAAGCGCCGCGCGAAGCCGATGGTGAGGGCCTCGGGGTCCAGCACCTCGGCAGCGGCCGCCACCTCGTCGGGGCCGGCGCCGCCCTGCGCGAGCTGGGCGCGGAGGCGCGCGCGCACGATGGCCACCAGCCGCTCGCGACGCCGCTCGTGCGTGCGCCACAGCTCGGCGTCCGGGATCCGGTCCACGCGTTGCCACACGCTGTAGTCGGTCGGCCGGTCCATCCAGTGGGGGTCGAGATAGCGGTCGAGCAGCGTGGCCATGTCGACCGAGAGCCAACTGCGGGTGTGGACGCCGTTGGTGATGGCTGCGATGGGCACCTCGTCGAGCGGCGTGTCAGGCCAGAGGCGCCGCCACATGGCCCGCGACACCTTGGCATGTAGCTTGCTCACGCCGTTGCGCGCGCGAGAGAGCCTCATGGCCAGCACGGTGAGGCAGAAGAGTTCGTTGCGGTCGCCCGGGTCCTCGCGGCCGAGGGCCATGAACTCGTCCCACTCCAGGCCCAGCGCCTGGCTGTAGCTGTGGAAGAAGCGGCGCATCAGGCCCTCGTCGAACCGCTCGTTGCCGGCGGGCACAGGCGTGTGCGTGGTGAAGACGGCCTGGCCGGCCACGGCCTCGGCTGCGGTCCAGAAAGGCACGCGATGCCAGGTGACGAACATGCGGCAGCGCTCGAGGGCGAGGAAGGCGCAGTGGCCCTCGTTCATGTGGTACAGGTCGGGCTCGATGCCGAGGGCGCGCAGGGCGCGCACGCCGCCGATGCCCAGCATCATCTCCTGGGCCATCCGCTCCTCGGACCCTGCGGCGTTGCCGTAGAGCCGCGCCGTGATGTTGCGGTCGTACTCGCTGTTCTCGGGCACGTTGGTGTCGAGGAGGAGAAGCTCGATGCGGCCCACCTGCGCGCGCCAGATCTGCGCGCGGACCGAACGGCCGGGGTACTCCACCCCCACTGTGATCGGCAGGCCGTCGGCGCCCTTCACCAGGGTGATGGGGGTGGTGTAGAAATCGGTCTCGGGGTACTCCTCCTTCTGCCAGCCGTCGGCGCCCAGGCGCTGGCGGAAGTAGCCCTCGCGGTAGAGCAGCCCCACGCCCACCAGGGGCAGGCCGAGGTCACTGGCCGACTTGACGTGGTCGCCCGCCAGCACGCCCAGGCCGCCCGAGTAGATCGGCAGGCACTGGTTGATGCCGAACTCGAAGGAGAAGTAGGCGATCCGGGTGTCCTTGAGGTCGGGGTGCGCCTGGGCGAACCACGTGGGCGCGGCCAGGTACTCGCGCAGGAGCGCCACCTGGCGTCGCACTGCAACAACGTAGCTGGGGTCGACCGCCAGTTCCGCCAGGCGCTCCTGAGGCACCTCGGCCAGCAGTTGCACGGGATTGTGATTCGTGCGCTCCCACAGGTCGGGGTCCATCCGGCGGAACAGCGAGAACACCTCGCTGTTCCAACCCCACCAGAAGTTGTTGGCTAGCTCGGCGAGGCCGCTGAGGGCCTCGGGTAGGGACGGGACGACGCAGAAGGTGCGAAGATCGCCGGGGACAGGTGACATGTATTCTCCTATGAGCCGCAGACGGCTGCGGCGCGAATAGTCGTGAGCAATACCACTAGGATACCCGCTCAGGCCCGCCGTGTCCAATCCCGGCGACGCGCCTGTGCGGCCCGCCATTTGACGCAAGCGTGCGAAATCAGGATGATGGGGCTTGGAGGAGCCATGCAGAGAAGCCCCCGATGCGCACTCCTGGCTCTCCTGGTCTTGGGCCTCGACCGCAGCCGTGTTGCGGGCGCTGCCGCGGCGGGAGCCCTCCTCAAGCTGCCCGGTGGAAGGACCAACATGACCGCCGCCGTTGGGGCCGCGCAGGCGATTCCCGTGATTCAGCAGGGCGACGCGCTGGTCGTCGAGGGCACGCTGGCCGGCTGCGTGGCGGCGCAGCAGATGGCCCGCCAGGGGCGGAGCGTGCTCCTCGCCGCCTCGGGCCTCTCGCTGCCTCACGACCTCGTTGCCACGCTGCGCCCGTGGGCCCACGAGGCCGAGCTGGCGAAGCTGCCGGCCGACTTCGCGCAAGCCTTTCGACGGTGCGTAAGGGAGCGGGCCGTCGACGGCGAAATGATCTTCGATCTGGCCCGTCTTGCCGTGGCCGTGGAGGACCTGCTCCTGGATGCCGGGGTGAGCTTGTTCTGCGACCTGCGCCCCTGCGGCGTGGCCAAGGATGGCGCGCGCGTATCGGCCGCGCTCTTCGCGGCCAAGGGAGGGCTGGCCGCTCTTGCGGCGGGCGTGGTGGTGGACTGCACGCCCGATGCCCGGCTGGCAGCGTTGGCCGGCGCGCGCTTCGCCGAACGGGCGCTGTCCGACGGCCGGCTCGACGTGCGCTACACCCTGCTCTGCAACGACCGGCCGCCGCGCAGCCTGGCGGTGGCGGGCCTGCCCGAGCTGGCCGGCGGCCAGCTCGCCGCGCACGGGCCACTGGTCGAGTTCCCCATGCGATTGGCCACGCGGGGCGATGCGGCGTTCCGCGATGTCGAGCTGACGCTTCGGGCGCGCATCGTGGCAGCCAACGCGGGTCGCAGGCTCGAAGGCGTCAGCTTCGCCCGCGGTGGCGATGCCCTGGCCGCCGCGCCGACCCGCCGCCTCCTCACACGCTCCGAGGAGGCCGAGCTGTGCCTCGCCTCGTGCGTGCCGCAGGGCGTCGAGGGCCTTCTCGTGTGCGGGCCTTCGGTCGACGCGCCGGACGAGGTGGCGCGTTCCCTGGCCGACCCCTTCGGCGGCGTGGCCCTGGCTGCGGTCATCGCCTCCGACCCCCTTCCGCCCGGCGCGCGGTCGGGGGGAGGATCGACTCTCACGGCTGCCCTCGCCCTCCCCTCCTCTTCCCAGGCTGAGGGTTCGCAGCCCGTGACCTCCGGCGTGCAGGCGCGACTGGGCATCTCCCAGGCCCTCCGCCGCACAACGGCCGAGATCGCCGTCGGCGGCGCCGCTCTCCCCGTGGTGGCCGACGCCGATGTGCTGGTGGTGGGCGGCGGCACAAGCGGCGTGCCCGCCGCCATCGTGGCCGCGCACAACGGGGCGAAGACGCTGATCGTGGAGAAGCACGCCGACTTCGGCGGCACACACACCCTGGGCGGCGTGTCGAAGTACTGGTTCGGCCGGCCCACCGACTTCGTGCGGCAGCTCGACCGCGACGCCCTGGCCCTGCTCTCGGGCACGGGCATGCCGAAGTCGGTTGCCATGCTGTACGCCCTCGTTGCTTCGGGCGCGAGCGTAATGCCCCAGTGTGCCGCTGTGGGCGCGCTTGTGGAGGGCAACACGGTCAAGGGTGCGGTAGTGGCCACGCCCGCTGGCCTCGCCGCCATCACCGCGAAGGCCGTTATTGACGCCACCGGGGACGGCGACATCGCCGCCTGGGCGGGCGCGGAGCACTCGTGGGGCACGGGCCGCGACGCGCTGACGCTGTGGTACTCGTTCGGCCACTTCGTGGGGCCGAAGAGCGAGGCCAGCCGCCAGTATCATTCGTGCGTAGACCTGCGCGACCCCGCGGACTTCACCCGCGCCATCATCGCCGCGCGCCGCCGCACGGGCGTTTTCGGCCAAGGCGACTTCCCGCAGAATTACCTCGCGCCTCGTGAGTCGCGCCATGTCAAGGGCCGGGCCACCGTGACCTATGGCGGCATCCTCCGCGGCCAACGCTGGCCCGATACGGTGGTCGTGGCGGAGTCGAACTTCGATATCAAGGGCATCGCCTCGAGCGACCTGGCCCTCTGCGGCTACGCGGAGAAGGAGTTCACAAGGAACTACTCGGCGCCCATCCCCTTCCGCGCGCTGGTGCCCGAGGGGCTGGAGGGGATACTGGTCGTTGGCAAGGCCTATTCGGCGACCCACGATGCGCTGTCGCTGGCCCGCATGCAGCGCGACCTGATGGCGATGGGCGGCGCGGCCGGCCTGGCTGCCGCGCGGGCCGTCGCGGACAAGCGGCTCGTGGCCGACGTGGATGTCGCGGGCCTCCAGAAGGGCCTGAGCGCCATCGGCATCCTGCGCCCCGCCGACCTGGCCGAGTTCCCCGCGGCCGACCCGAAGGAGTTGGCCCGCCTCGTCCACGATCTGGCCTCGGATTCGCTGCCGCTGACGGGCCAGGCGCGGCTTCTCGGCCACGGCCAGGCGGCGGTCCCACTGCTGCGCAACGCCCTGCCCGCGGCGACCGACCGCGGCAAGGTGGCGTGCGCCAAGGCCCTGTGCTTCCTCGGCGACGCCGTGGGCGTACCGATTCTGCTCGCCGAACTCCAGCGGCAACTCGCGGGCGAGGGACTGCCCGCCAGCCCGCGCGAGCGGCACGAGGCGCCCGACCACGGCTACGCCCCTGAGCCGGCCTTCCTCGTCTGCACCATCGGCCTCGCGCGCGACTCGCGCCTCGTGCCGTTGCTGAGGCCCCTCGCCGAACGCATCCCGCTGAACCCCACGAGGGCCGATGACGCATTCGAATACGTCTTCGCGATCTGCTACGCTTGCGAGCGCATTGCCTCGCCCGAGGCCATCGAGGCACTCGACGTGCTGGCCGAGAAGCCGGGCATCAGGGGTTCCACCTTACCGGTCGGCACCGACCCCAGGAGATCGGTGGACCATGTCGCCGAGCGGCACGCCTATCTCGAGCTGAGCGTGGGCCGGGCGCTGGCCCGGTGCGGCTCGCCGCGCGGCTACGAGCTCCTCATCGGCTACCTGAGCGACATTCGTGGCGTGCTGGCGCGCAGCGCGCACGACGAACTGGCCGACTTGGCCGGCAGCGACCTCGGCTTCGCCCCCGAACCCTGGCGCCAGTGGCTCGCGCGGGCGCCGAAGCCTCTGCCGCTGAAGCCCTATCTGAGGCGCATCGAGTAGGAGAAGCAGGGATGAAACGTCGTGATTTCGTGTGGAGCACCGTGGGCGGCCTCGCCGCCGCCTCGCTCGCCCGAGAAGCTCTATCCGAGGAGAGACAGGTGCCGCGCATCCGCCTGAGCGCGTGCGACTGGTCGCTCGGAGCCGGCGGCCCGGGCGGCCTCGAAGTCGCCAAACGCTGCACGCTCGACGGGCTGGAGGTTTCGCCCGGCGGCGCCGCCGACAAGCTTCAGATCGCCGACCCCAAGTACCGCGAACAGCTCAAGGCCAAGGCCAAGGAGATCGGCATCGGCATCTCATCCCTCGCCATGGGCCTGCTCAACGGCTGCCCTCTCGCCACCGACCCGCGTGGCCCCGCCTGGCTCGACCAGTGCATCGAGGCCACGGCCGACCTCGGGGCGGCCAACATCCTCCTGGCCTTTTTCGGCGCCGGCGACCTCCGCAGGAACGACGGCGAACTGAAGACCGAGGCCGTGGACGCCGTGGTCGCCCGCCTGAAGGAGGCCGCGCCCAAGGCCGAGAAAGCCCGCGTGGTGCTGGGCCTCGAGAACTACCTCACGGCGAAGCAGAACTTGGCTATCCTCGAGCGCGTCGGAAGCCCCGCGGTGCAGGTCTACTACGACGCGCGGAACTCCACCGACGTCGGCCACGACGCCTCCGCCGAAATCCGCGAGTTGAAGGGCAAGCTCTGCCAGGTTCATTTCAAGGACGGCGCCAGCTATCTCGGCGAAGGGAAGGTCAACTGGGAAGCCGTCCGCGACGCCCTCAACGACATCGGCTACAAGGGCTGGGCCGTGCTCGAGACCTCGTGCCCCTCGAAGGACCGCGACGCCGACTTCAAGCGCAACGCCGCCTTTGTGCGAAAGCTGTTCGCCTGACCACCCTCCTGATCAACCTTCCGCGGGTTGGGAACCCGCGGGAGGTTCGCGGCAGGGCCCCTGCGATGAGGCAGCTCCCCCGGCGCACGTTTCTCCAGACCACGGCGCTGGCCGCGGCCGGCGCCGTCATGACCACAGGAAGGGAGGCCCCCAGGATGGATGTCATCCGCGAAGCCCCGCGTGAAATCCCCGTGGTGGCCGACGTAGACGTGTGTGTCGTGGGCGGAAGCTGCACGGGCGTCTTCGCCGCCGTCGCCGCCGCACGCCTGGGCGCACGCGTCGCCCTCATCGAGGCCAACGGCTTCTTCGGCGGCGTCGCCACCGCCAGCCTGGTGAATGTGTGGCACTCGACCAAGGACATCCAGGGCCAGCGGCAGGTGATCGCCGGCCTCACCACCGAGGTCGTGGACCGCCTGGCCAGACGGGATGCCGTCCACTTCGCCGGCACGGCGAGCCAGTACTTCGTCCTCAACACCGAAGAGCTGAAGATCGAGTTGGACCTGCTCGTGACCGAGGCGAAGGTGCGCCCGTTCCTGCACACGCTCTTCGTGGCGCCCGGCGTGGAGGATGGCCGCCTGGTCGCGGCCATCGTTGAGGACAAGACGGGGCGGCGGGCCATTCGCGCGAAGCAGTTCGTGGACGCTACGGGCGACGCCGACCTCGTTGCCCGCCTGGGCCTGCCCGTCTACAAACGCGGCGAGGTCCAGCCGCCCACCACGTGCGTGATCCTCCGCGGCCTGCGCGCCCTGAGCAAAGCGCACCCGGGGTTCAACATCCACAATGTCATCTTCGATGCCAAGTACCCGCAGGCTCTCAAGAAGGGCTTCGCCTGGGGCTCGGCCGTGCCCGGCGGCGACGACGAGTACATGCTCGCCGGCACCCGCGTGTTCGGCGCCAACTGTGCCGACGCCGACGAGTTGACCCAGGCCGAGATCGAGGGCCGCCGCCAGGTGCGCGCCATCTGTGATATTCTGCGCGAGAGCTTCATGGGCGGCAAGGGCACGCCCCTCGTCACCCTGCCGGCCAGGATCGGCGTCCGCGAGACCCGCCACGCCCGGTGCCTGCACACGCTCACGGAGGACGAGTTGCTCGCCGGCCAGCGCTTCCCCGACGCCATCGGCTATGGCACATATCCCGTGGACATCCACAGCGCCCGCGGCGCGGGCGTGACGTTTCGCCGCCTCGAGAAGGCGCCCTACTACCAGATCCCGTACGCCTGCCTCGTGCCGAAGGGAGCCACGAACGTGCTCGTCGCCGGCCGGTGCCTCGACGCCGACGACGGGGCCTTCGGCGCCGTGCGCGTGATGGTCAACTGCAACCAGACGGGCCAGGCCGCGGGCGTCGCCGCCTGGGTGGCCCTCGACTCGGGCAAACCAGTGGCGGAGGTGGACGTCCCGAGGCTCCACGAGACACTCAGGAGGCAGGGAGCCATCGTTCTCTGACCACGGCGCCGCAGTGCAACGGCGAAAAAACCCTTGACAGCGGCCGGCGTCTTGTGCTATCCTTCGTTGCGCAAGCCTTTCTTTGCATTCTTAATCCTGACTGCGTTTGATTCTGCCAGTCTTCTCCGTAGGAATTCTGCGTTTGCCGAGCGTTCTCCAAGCTGCGCTTTCTGCACGTGCGCCGTCACAGCAAGTGGTCAGGTGACGCCTACCTGGGACATCCCAACCGGAGCCTGAGCATCGTCAGCGGCCCAAATCCGGACTACGTGTTCTGCTGAGTCCCAACGGCAGCTCCGGGCCGCCGCGCAGGCGGCGTGCCCGGCGGCACCCGCAGTTGAGGGATAGACTGCCCACGCTCATGAGTTCCACCAGAGGTCGGTGTCCCGTGATCGGGTTGCTCGGCGGCATCGCAGCGGGCAAGACAACAGTGGCCAGGATGCTCGCCGAACTCGGAGCGTGGCCAGTGAATGCCGATGAAATCGGCCACGCCGTCCTCGCCCAGCCGGGCGTGCGCGGACAGCTTGTGGCCCTCTGGGGCCACGGGGTGATGGCGCCGGATGGCAGCGTGGACCGCGCAAAGGTGGCCAGGAAAGCGTTCAGCGAGCCGAAGGAACTGGCCGCCCTCGAGGCCATCACTCACCCGGCCATCCTGGCCGAGTTGCACCGCCAGATTGCCGCGGCCCGCGCGGCAGGGGCGCCGGCCATCGTGGTAGACGCGCCGCTGCTCGTGGAGACCGAGCTGGACGCCGTGTGCGATGCGCTGGTCTTCGTGGATTGCCCGCGCGAGGTGCGGCGGAGGCGCGCCGCCGAGCGCGGCTGGGATGCCGACGAGCTCGCCCGCCGCGAACGTCTCCAGACGCCGCTCGATGTCAAGCGTGCCAGGGCGCGCTTCGTGATAGATGGCAACGGTCCTCTCGAAACCACTACCCGACAGGTGCAGGAGCTATGGCAAGAAATTCGCGAGCGGTGAAGGAGAAGAAAGAGTCTAGGAATGGCGCTTCCTTCGGCAAGGGCATCCTCCCCAACGACGCCCAACTGGCCGCCGAGGAGAAGGCCCTCGAGGAGCAACTCGAGGACGCGGCGAAGGGCGGCGAGGAGCTGCACATTGCCGAACTCAAGCGCCTCAAGATCCACGAGCTCCATCAGATGGCCGAGAAGGAGGGCATCACGGGGCTTGCCGGCCTCAAGAAGCAGGAGCTCATCTACAAGATCCTCGAAGAGTGGGTCAAGCGCGCCGGCCTCATCCGCGGCGAGGGCGTGCTCGAGGTGCTGCCCGACGGCTTCGGCTTCCTGCGCTCGCCCGACTACAACTATCTGCCCTGCCCCGACGACATCTACATCTCGCCCTCGCAGATCCGCCGCTTCGGCCTCAAGACCGGCACCGTCGTGGCCGGCCAGATCCGCCCGCCGAAGGATAACGAGCGCTACTTCGCCCTCCTGCGAGTCGAAGCGATCAATTACGCCCCGCCCGAGGAACTGGCCGACCGCGTGTGCTTTGAGGACCTCACGCCGCTGCACCCCGACAAGCGCCTCATCCTCGAAACCACGCCCGACGTGATCGAGACGCGCATTGTGGACCTCATCGCGCCCATCGGCAAGGGCCAGCGCGGCCTCATCATCTCGCCGCCCAAGGCCGGCAAGACCATCCTCCTCCAGAAGATCGCCAACGCCATCACCACCAATCACCCCGACATCTACCCCATGGTCCTCCTCATTGACGAGCGGCCCGAGGAGGTCACCGACATGCAGCGCTCGGTGAAGGCCGAGGTCATCTCCTCCACCTTCGATGAGCCGGCCGAGCGGCACATCCAGGTGGCCGAAATGGTCATCGAGAAGGCCAAGCGCATGGTCGAGTACGGCAAGGACGTGGTGATCCTGCTCGACTCCATCACCCGTCTCGGCCGCGCCTACAACACCGAGTGCCCGCACAGCGGCAAGATCCTGTCGGGCGGCGTGGACGCGGCGGCCCTCCAGAAGCCCAAGCGCTTCTTCGGCGCGGCCCGCAACATCGAGGAGGGCGGCTCGCTCACCATCCTCGCCACCGGCCTTATCGAGACCGGCTCGCGCATGGACGAGGTGATCTTCGAGGAGTTCAAGGGCACGGGCAACATGGAACTCGTGCTCGACCGCCGCCTCGAAGAGCGCCGCATCTTCCCGGCGATTGACGTCAACCGCTCCGGCACCCGCAAGGAAGAACTGCTGCTCTCGCCCGAGGACCTCAACCGCGTGTGGGTGCTGCGCAAGGTGCTCAGCGAGATGAACGCCACCGAGGCCATGGAACTGCTCATCGAGCGCGTCAAGCGCGCGAAGACCAACAAGGAGTTCCTCGAGACCCTCGGCGCGCCGAACTAGACCGACATTTCCCATTGCCCGTCTCCAACTGCCTGTTTGAGACCCAGTCAGCGCGCCCCAGAGCCAGCGGGGCACTGCCTCCAGCAGGTTGAGATGGCAAGTGGGAGATGGGGAACCCGCAAGGGGAATTGCCATGCCCTTCTGGGGAAGGAAGAAGAAGCAGGACTCGACGCCGGCGGCCAGGCCTGAGTCCGCACCCGACAGCCGGCAACCGACAATCGAAGGCCCTTCCTCGCCGGCCCCGCCCCCTTCACCCGCGGAGAAGAAGGGCCTCTTCGCCCGCATGGCCTCGTCGCTCGGGCGCATCAAGGACGGCCTGGCCAAGACCCGCGGCTTCCTCGCCGCGGGCTTTGGTTCCATCTTCTCCATCCGAGGCAAGATCGATCAGGCGAAACTCGACCAGCTCGAAGAGCTGATGATCACCGCCGACATGGGCATTGACACGGTCACCAAGCTCCTCGACCGGGTGCGCGCCGCCTGGAGAAACCGCGAGATCGAGACGACCGACCAGCTCCAGGACTTCCTGAAGGCCCAGCTCAAGGCGCTCCTCACGCAGCAGGACGTGGGCATCGGCCACGCGGAGAAGCCGCCCACGGTCATCCTGGTCGCCGGCGTGAACGGCTCGGGCAAGACCACCTCGATCGCCAAGTTGGCCAACCACTTCCGCGACCGCGGCGGCCGGGTGTTGCTGTGCGCCAGCGACACGTATCGGGCCGCCGCCGTCGAGCAGCTCACCATCTGGGCCGAGCGCCTCGGCGTGGACATCGTGCGCCACCAGCGCGGCGGCGACCCGGGGGCGGTGGCCTACGATGCGTGCGATGCGGCCCTCGCCCGCGGCGCGGACGTTCTGATCGTGGACACCGCCGGCCGCCTGCACACGCAGCAGAACCTGATGCGTGAGCTGGAGAAGATCCGCCGCGTCATCGAGAAGAAGATCCCCGGCGCGCCCCACGAGGTCATTCTGGTCCTCGACGCCACCACGGGCCAGAACGCCATCGCCCAAGCCAAGCAGTTCCGCGAGGCCATCAAGGTCACCGGCATCTTCCTCGCGAAGCTCGACGGCACGGCCAAGGGCGGCATCGTGGTCGCCGTCAAGGACCAGCTTGGCATCCCCGTCAAGTTCATCGGCCTCGGCGAGAAGCCCGCCGACATCCAGCCCTTCGACCCCGACGCCTTTGTCGAAGCCTTGTTTGCTTGACAGGTTCGGACGGTTCACGTAGCCTTGACAAGGGACGCTGGGCCGACGGGCATCCTTTCGGGGATTGACAGATCGCAGGCCAGAAGTCGCACATCCGCATCGGAACCCGCGCGAGCAAGCTGGCGCTGACGCAGAGCCAGTGGGCAGCCGACCAGATCGCCGCCGCGCATCCGGGCCTCACGTGCGAGCTCATCCACGTCACGACATCGGGCGACCGCCAGACGGCCCCGCCGCTGCCCCAGATCGGCGGCAAGGGCCTCTTCACGAAGGAACTCGAGGAGGCGCTCCTCAACGGCTCGATTGACCTGGCCGTGCACAGCCTGAAGGATCTGCCCACGCAGTTGCCCGGGCAACTCGCCGTTGCGTGCGTGCCGGTGCGCGCTCCGGCGAACGACTCTCTGATCATCGCGGAGCGTCACGTGAGCAGGGGGGTATCCCGTCTCTTCGGTCTGCCCCACGGCGCGCGCGTGGGCACGAGCAGCCCGCGGCGCGTCGCGCAGCTTCTCGCGGTCCGGCCGGACCTGCGCTGCGAGCCGGTTCGAGGGAATCTGGATACCCGCCTGCGGAAGCTCGCCGACGGCCAGTTCGACGCGATCGTGCTCGCGCTGGCGGGCCTCACGCGGCTGGGGCTTGCCGAGGAGGCGACCGAAGTCCTGCCCTTCGACCTGATGCTGCCGGCCCCGGGCCAGGGCGCGCTCGCGATCGAGGCCAGGGTGGGCACCGAAGCAGCGGCCCGCGCGACCGCAATCGCCGACGAGGCCACCACTGTGGCCGTGACCGCGGAGCGCGCGCTGCTCGACGCCCTCGGCGGCGGCTGCTCGATGCCGCTGGGCGCCTACGCGGAGTTGACGGGGGGCGCCCTGCGCCTCAGAGCCATTCTCTTCTCGCCCGACCGATCGCGCGCGGCGCGCGCCGACCGCTCGGGTTCCGCCGCCGACCCGATCGCCCTCGCCAACGCCGCAGCCCAGGACCTGCGCCGCGGCGTTACTTCTCGTAGGTCGTGATCTCCAGCTCGGGCAGCTTGTCCTTCGACGGGGTGAAGCGCACGGTCCAGCCGTCGTCCACGCTGCGGTTGGGCACAATGCGCAGCGCGAGGCCGTGCGGCTTGGCCCCGCCGATCCAGGCGCGGACGGCTTTCGTGACGTCCATCTCGTAGCGGAGCGGCGGGTCGAAGGGCTTGCCCGCCCCACCGCCCTGCTTGACAATGGTCGAGCCGGCCTCGTCGCCGAGGCCCTGGAAGTCGAACGGCTTGCCCGCCTCGAACGGGGCGTTGAGCATTACGGCGGCGGCCTGCATGTTCGCCTTGTCGTGGGCCTCGACGACGTGGAAGATGAGCTTGGCCCCCGCCAGGTTCTTCGCCTCGGGCAGCTTCACGCCGTCCACGCCGATGAGGAGAATCCAGGCGGCGGGGCCGGCCGGGTCGTTGGGCTTGAGCCACTTGATGAAGTTGTGGGCGAAGACCTCGCCCTTCATGTTCACGTAGGTCAGCCGCTTCAGCGGGAAGGCCGTGGCCTTCGTCGGCAGGTCGGCGCGGCTGGCCGGCCTCGTGGTGCCGATGAGCCAGGGGTTGGGCAGCGTGGCGAGGACCTCGTTTGCTCCGACGGCGGGCGTCGAGGGCGGTGCGGGCGTGGCCATCGGCTCCTGGCCGGGGGCGAGCACCTCACGGCGAAGGAAGACCATTCGGGGATACACGGGCTGCTTGCCCTTGGGCGTGGGGATGGGAATGTCGAGGGTGCACGGGAACTTGTCCACAACCTTCTGCACAACGGCTGGCGTGTCGGCCCACTTGGCGTAGTGCGCGCGGGCGACCTCTGCACCGCGGTCGAACACCTGCTCAGGCGTGGCGTCGCGCGCGCCGAGGCAGTAGGCATAGGTGACGGCGAGGCGGTTCTTGCCCAGCGCGTCGGGATTGTCGGCCGTGATGGTGATCTTGTTCTCGCCCGGGGCGAGGAAGGGCAGCGCCTCCTGGTTGTGCTGCACGATGCTCGTCAACTCGATGGCCGTGATGGGCTTGGCGAAGGTGACGCGGATGAGGTAGCCGTAACTGCCCGCGACGGCTTTCGTCAGATCGGAGAGGTCCGCGGCGGCCCAGGCCTTGCCGTCCTTCGACACCTCCGCCTTGGCATCGTCGCCCGTAATCTTGCCGCTGGCCTTGGACACAACGTAGGGGCAGGCCATCTCGACGACGAAGCTGGCGGGCTTGGCGGCGTCCTTGGGCTTCAGCGCGCCACCGTCGCACGCCACGTTCTCGGCGTCCTTGAGGCCGGCGAGGCAGGCGTCGCTGCGGAGGTCTGGCCTGAACACGAGCGTGCCGTTCGACCAGGTCTGGCGGCGGTCCTTGCCCGCATAGGGCTCGAGGAGGGGGCCGATGGCGGGGCAGTTGCGATAGTTCTTGTCGCCGCAGGAGTGGCCGGGCGGCTTGTCCTTGCCGTTGAAGTAGAAGGCGCCCTCCACCTTGTCCCAATCGAGCGTGAGGGCGTAGCCGACGCCGAGGTTCACGGCCGTGCTGTAGCGCGGCTCGTCGAACTGCACGGTCGCCCAGCCGCGGGGGCTGCCGGCGTCGGTATTGGCCTTGCAGCCGGCAATGACGCCCGGCAGGTCGTCGCCGCAGACCAGGAACGCGGGGGCCGTCCAGTTCACCTTCTCGCCCAGGTACTCGAAGCGATTGTCTTTCATGTACCACACCTTGCGCCCCTCGTCGAACACGAAGGCGTCGCTGACGAGGGACGGGTTGGCCTTGATGTCCTGCTGTCCCGCCACGGTGCGGCCGCCGGGGGCGTTGGGGTCGGGCATCCAGCAGTAGAACTTGAGGAACGTGTCGAAGTAGTGCCAGCGCCCGCCGTAGAAGCACTCGACCGTGGTGTGGCCTGGCCAGCCGCGATAGCGCCACTTGAAGCCCGCCTTCTCCCACACGGCGGCAAGCACGCTGTGCTGCCCGCCGCAGAGGCCCCAGCCGTAGACGTTGAGGAACTTGAGCGCGCCCAGGCCGCCCGGCTCGCTGGGGTAGGCGTGGTGGTAGTAGAGGTAACGGCAGGCGTTGTAGATGGCGATGGCCTTCTCGTCGTCCGTCTTGCACTCGCGGCTGATTGAGGCGACCAGGGCCTCGAGCGACGAGCAGTCGGGCGCCTTGTCGCTCACGACCTTGATGTTCGCGAGTGGCTCGGCCAACGCGCACGCGGCCACGGCGATACCTGCAGCCATCCACGAGACTCTCACGGCACGACCTCCTGACGAAGGCATTGCTGAGTCTGCACCACGCAGCAGATCATAGGAGACAGGGCACGGCGATGCAAGAGCCGCCCTCAGCGCTCGGCCAGCACGTGGCGAAGCGCTGCGTCGAGGTCGGGCCAGCCGAACCTGAAGCCGGTTGCGAGCAGGCGCACGGGGGTGGCCCGAATGCTGGCGAGGAGCAGTTCGCGGCCCATGTCGCCCAGCGCGAGGCGAATGACCCAAACAGGAACGCGGAACAGCGCGGGGCGATGGAGTGCGCGGCCCAGCGCCTTCGCAAACTCGCGATTTGTCGCTGGCTGCGGGGCTACGACGTTCACCGGCCCGGCGAGATCGGGCGTAGACAGCATGTGCAGGATGGCGCGCACCACGTCGTCAAGGGCGACCCACGGGAAGAACTGGCGCCCGTTGCCCACCGGCCCCCCAAGGCCCAGGCGAAAGGGCAGCCACATCTGCCTGAGCGCGCCCCCGCTGCGGCTCAGGACCACGCCGAATCGCGGGTGCACCACGCGGATGCCGGCGCGCCGCGCCGGCTCGGCCGCGGCCTCCCAGGCCATGCACACGCTCGGGAGAAAGCCCGAGCCCGCGGAGCTCTCCTCGGTGAGCGCCTCGTCGCCGCGGTGGCCGTAGAAGCCGACCGCCGAGGCGCTCACCAGCACGGCCGGCGGCTGGCGCAGGCCCGCGAGCGCCTCGCTCAGCAGCGCCGTGCCCTTCACGCGGCTATCGAGGATGCGGGCCTTCTTGGCCGCCGTCCACCGCCCGGCGATGCTCTCGCCCGCGAGGTGCACGGCGGCGTCGTGGCCCTCCAGCCGTTCGGCGTCAATCGCGCCCGAGGCCGGGTCCCAGGCCACGTCGCCCTCTCCCGGCCCCGAACGCACGAGGCGGGTGACGCGATGCCCTCCGGCGGCGACGGCCGCCGCGACGGCGGAACCAATCAGCCCGCTCGCGCCGGTGAGCAACATTCTCATTGGACCGCCTTGCGTGAGGGGTTGGAGCGCCAGGCCGTGCAACTCACTGACGTCGGTGGTGGCATGCTACTGGGCGTCGGCGTTCGTGTCAAGTGCACCCCTGGGGGTGCGGGCCGGAAATGTAGGCGGGACGTCCCCGTCCCGCGAGGCATCGCGGGCATCGCGGGCTTCGCGGGATGTGGACATCCCGCCCACAGCCTCGCCCTGCGCTATCCCATTTCGCTCCTTCGGAGCGCCCGCAGCCACCTACAGGTCCGGCCCGCACCCTGCACCCCTCACGTGCTTGACTCTGCCGCTCTCGCGCGTAGAATCGCCCCGGGGGAACGCGTGAGGACCTTGCCCAGGAGGGGTTGCCGTGCCACGTGAACTCAGCCGTCGGGTGGCCCTGAAGCGTGGGGCCGTGCCGCTTGCCGCGCCGTCTGCCGCGCTGCGCGTGATCGCGTCGAGCGCCTTGGCCCGCGAGGGCATGGCCGCTGCGCCCAGTGACCGCATTGCCCTGGGGTTCATCGGCGTGGGCGCCATGGGCAGCGGACACCTCCGCTGCTGCGTGCAGTACGCCGACGCCCAGGTGCTCGGCGTGTGCGACGTGGACCGCTGGCGCCGCGAGCGTGCCCGCGAAGGGGTCGAGCAGGCCTACGCCGCGCAGCAGCGTCCTGCCCAGTGCGAGGCGTACAACGACCTTCGCCAACTCCTCGCCCGTCGCGACCTGGATGCCGTCGTGATTGCCACGGGCGACCGCTGGCACGGCCTCGCCACCGCGTTCGCCGCGCAGGCGGGCAAGGACATCTACTGCGAGAAACCCATCTCGCTCACCATCCACGAGGCGCAGGCGATGGTCGAGGCGGTCCGCCGCTACCATCGCGTCTGCCAGATTGGCCTCCAGCAGCGCTCGACGCCCGAGTTCCGCAAGGCCTGCGACCTGGTGCAGCGCGGCGCGATCGGCTCGGTCCGCATCGTCTACGTCAACATGCCCGGCACTTGCGACGACGTGAGCCTGCCCGCTGAGCCCGTGCCCGACGGCCTCGACTGGGACCTGTGGCTCGGCCCCGCCCCCTGGCGGCCCTACAACGCCCGCTTCCACCCCTACGGCCAATGGCACGGCGTGGTGCCCTGGCACTTCTGCCGCGACTTCGGCGGCGGCAACCTCACCAGCAACACCGTCCACGCCTTCGACGTCGTGCAGTGGGGCCTGGGCATGGACGCCAGCGGCCCGGTCGAGGTCGCGCCCCCGGGCGTCGCGGGTTTCCCCGTGCTCACCTATCAGTATGCCAGCGGCGTCCTCGCGCAGGTGGTGCCGGGGCATCTGCCCGCGCAGCGGCCCTATCCCGTGAAGGGCTGGGACGACCAGACGCCGGTGCAGAACTTCGGCGCGGTGTTCGTCGGCGACGGCGGGTGGATTCACGTGGGGCGCGAGGGCTATCTCGAGAGCCATCCCGCCGACATCGCCCGCGAGGCCCTCGCCCATCCCGAGCCCGGCTCGCCCGTCAACAACCATCACCAGGACTGGTTCAACTGCCTCCGCACGCGGCGGCGTCCGGCGTGCGACGTGGCCGTGGGCGCCCGCTCGACCATCGTGTCGCACCTCGGCTGCATCGCCCACTGGACCGGCCGCCGCCTGCGTTGGGACCCCGTGCGCGAGGAGTTCCCCGGCGACCCCGAGGCCAACCGCTGGCGCGCCCGCCCCATGCGCCAGCCGTGGGGGATCTGAGCGACCCGCCAGCCGTCCCATCATTCGGCCGGCAGCTTGCCGCCCAGGGCCTCGAGCCAGGCGTAGGCGAACATGGCGGGCACGTGGCTGGAGGGGTCCTCGGTGGGCGCGAGAGCGGTCTCCTCGGCCGGCACGTCGTCGCCCCGCGGCTGCCGCATGCGCGCGAGGTTGAGCCGCCAGGGGCCGGCGAGCGTCGCCTTGTCAGCGCCCTTCGTCAGCTCGGCCAGCGGGATGGCGATCTCGACCGTCCAGCCCTCCTTGCCCTTGGACGTGGCGAGTTTGAGCCCGCTCTGCCATGCCCCGTTGTCGCCGCCCAGGTCGTCAAGGAATGAACCCTCTGGGTTCACGATCAGATGGTGGTATTCGCGCGTGGGCTCGGGGCCCGGCTTGAGGAACACCTCGACCGAGTCGTCCTCCCAGATGTTCTCGTCGCGGTCGCGCGTGCGGCTCACGAGCGGCTCGCTCTCGCCGCACGTGAAGGCGACGAAGAGGGTCGTCTCGGTCGCGAGCAGCTTCGCGGTCGTTGCGTGTTTCGGCTTGTCGCTGGAGCCGTCGAGCAGGCGGAAGGTGAGTGCCTGGGCCTTGGCCCAGCACGCATCGTCGAGCGCGCCGTCAATCGCCGGCTCGGCGGCGGGCCTGGCGACGAGCACGGCGGGGCGGCCCTTGTAGCTGGGGCCCTTCGGGGCGGCCGGCTCGCCGGCCCCGGCCTTCGCGCCCTTGCCCTTCGAGAGGACCTTCTGGTGGACCTCCCAGAGGGCCTTGAGGGTGAGGTAGTTGCGCAGCGTGTAGCCGCTGTGCTTGAGCGCCTCGTCGCTGAAGTCCTGCTGATACTCCTTGGGATAGGAGGGGTGCAGCCCATCGCCCAGCAGGGTCTTGTGGAACTCGGTGGGCTGGCGGGCCAGGATCTCCTTGTAGAAGTCCACGAGCGGCACCTTCTTTTCGGCGGCCACGGTGCGGGCGGCCTCGACGAAGGTTTCCACGTGCGCCGTGTTCTTCGCGTTGCCCGCCTGGTCGCCCTTGGGCGGAATCGTGTAGAGGATGGGCACGGTGCCGTTGTCGAGGCAGGCCTGGATGATGAGCCGCAGGTTATCCGTGTACTTCGGCGGCTTCGGACCCTGATAGGTGTCGTTCGTGCCCCACATCACGAGGGCCACCTCGGGGTTGAGCTTCTTGAGCCAACCCGCGATGCCGGCGAGGCCCCAGTCGGTGGTGGTGCGGCCCTCGTTGCCGAACTGCGGACCCTTCCACGCCCGCCAGCAGCGCGGCTGCACGTACTTACGGAGCCAGGCGTGCGCCTCCTGAAGGTCCTCGGGCACGTTCGTGTGGTCCATCGAGAGTGGCGTGAAGAAGGCCATCGTGATCGTGATGCTGTCGCCGAACTGCGCGACCGTGCCCGCCTGGCCCGTGAACTTGGCGTGCACGGCCTTCATCGGCTCGACCCACTCGTCGGCCCCGCGGACGACGGGCACCAGCATCGCAAGCCCCACTCCCAACAACAGCGCTCTCTTCATCGGAGGTCCTCCGGGTATACGGGTGTGGATAGGGCCTGGGAGGTACATGGTCCTTGTCATCCCGAGCTCGTCGAGGGACTTTTCAGGGGCTTGCCGCCGTCAGCTTGGCGTGTCACGGAACTGCGGCTCCAAGCGCCCCCGAAAGGCCGTTCGACACGCTCCCGATGGCAAGCGGGGCACACGCGCGGCATTCTAGCGCGCCGTCCCCCCCTGCCGCAAGAGGGTAGCGCTTGATCTCGGAGCCGATGGGAACCATAATCGTCGCGGGTCCACCAAGGGAGTCAGCCGCAATGAGAACGCTCGCCCTGCTCGCCGCATCTCTGTTCGCCTGCGCCTCCTGCCAGGCCGTCGAAGGGGCGCGGGTCGCCGAGGGCACGCGCCGCATCCTCACCGGGCCGTTTCTGCTCAAGGGCAAGGCGCCGCAGGAACGCCTCGACGAGTTCAAGCCCGTCGCCTATCCCGCTGTGACCATCGAGAACGAATACCTCCGCTGCACCGTGCTGCCCAGCATCGGCGGCCGGCTCTACGAGGTCTACAACAAGGCATCCAAGTCGCAGCTCTTCTTCGTCAACCCCTACCTCGAGACGCACCCCGACGACTTCGAGGGCGGGCACCCCTGGAACCTGGGCGGCGTGGAGGTGAACTTCCCCTACTTCCACCACGGCAACACCTACAACGACGCCTGGCAGTGGGCGAAGGTGGAGCGCTCGGACGGCACCGCGGGCGTGGCAATGAGCCACACCTCCACGCCCACCATGCAGCGGGCCGTCTTCCGCGTCCTCCTGCGGCCGGGCGTGGCCCGCGTGGACCTCGAATACGAGTTCGAGAACCTCAATCCCTACGCCTGGGGCCTCGCCGCCTGGATTGACACGATGCACCCGAAGACGATGGACATGCAGTTCATTCTGCCCACGCCGTGGGTCGCGCAGCACGGCTACAACGCCGGCCGCACCGACCTCGCGCCCTGGCCCGTCCGCAACGGCGTTGACCTCTCCTGGCAGCGCAATCTCCAGCCCGGCCGCGGCGACCTGAGCGAGTTCGGCTTCATGCCCCGCGAGCGCTTCCACGGCGGCTACGATCACAAGACCGACCGCGGCGCCGTGCGAATCTTCGACCCCGCGACCCTCCCCGCCGCGAAGCTCTGGACGCAGACCCTCCCCGTCTCGCCCGAGCGCTACTACCAGCACTTCGAGATATGGACCGCCACGTCGGCGGTGATGGAGGACCCCGGCCACCAGGCCGAGCTGAGCGCGTACCGCGCCAGCGACTCGTGGTACCAGGTCTGGGGCATCGGGGGCTACGTCTTTGCCAACGAGCACGCGGCCCTCAACCTGGTGCGGCAGGCCGATGGCAAGGTGCTGGCGGGCGTCTGCGGCACGCGGCACGTGCCCGGCTGCGTCGTGAGCCTGCGCGTCGGCCGCGGCGAAGTGCTCCGCGAGACGTTCGACCTCGACCCCGCCAAGCCATGGCGACGCGAGGCCGCCGCGCCTGCGGGCGATGTGGAGCTTGAGGTCGTCGGCCCCGATGGCACCCGCCTTGCCGCCTACGAGCTCCGCGCCGACGAGATGCCTCAGGAGCAGTGGAAGATGCCCGACAAGCCCCGCTGGCAGCGGGGCCTCAACGCCGCCTACTACGACGAGGATTATTCCACCCTCTGGCGGCGCCGCGGCCACTTCCTCGACGGCGCCATCCGCCGCTTCGCTGAAGCCCTCAAGCAGGAGCCTGGCTCGGCCAAGCTCATGATTGACCTCGCGCGCTGCCACCTCAAGGACGAGCAGGTCCGCGTCGGCTGCGCCTATCCCAACCCCGGCCCCGAGGCCGACGCCGACGCAGCCAGGCGCCGCGAGGCCGACCTCGCCTCCGCCATTGACCTCCTCACCAAGGCCGTCTCTGTGTGTGGCGCTGGGGATACAAGTGTGGGCGGGGCCTCCGTGCCCCGCGTCCCCTCGAATGCCTCCACCGCCCACTTCTACCTTGGCCTCGCCCTCGAGCGCCAGGCCAGGCTCCCCGGGGCCATCGAGCACTACCGTGCTGCCCTCAAGAGCCCCGTCCCGTGCCCTGCCGCGGCCCTCTACCTCGCCCATCTTCTCCTCCGCGACAACCCAAAGGAAGCCCTATCACTCGCCCGCCGTGCTGCCGAAGCCTACCCCCAGAGCACCCGCGCGAAGCACATGCTCATCGTCGCCCTCATCGCCGCCGGCCAGCGCCCCGACGCCACGGTTCTGGCGAATGCCCTCCTCGACCACGACCCCTCCAACCCCGTCACCCTCGCCCTCCTCGACCGCGCCCCGCACCCCATGCCCCCCTGGGCCGAGGCCGAACTCCAATGGCTTCGTGCGGGAGACAAGTGACGGCGCCTAACCGAGTGCGGCAGCCTGTCGGAGTGCGGCCGCTCGACGCCGCTGTGGGCTTTGTCGGCGCTGGCTCTCATCGGACACCTAGACGTAGGCGAAAGTGAAGAAACAAGATTTGACACTCACCCGCGTAGGCGAAAGTGAAGAAACAAGATTTGACACTCACCCCACTCACCCTGACACAAAGCACAAGTCATGGTCACTGGGCGCGGTGGCTTTGGGAGGATTGCTGGCTTCGGTGACGATTCTGGGGCGTTAGGGTTGGGAGACTTGGTGGGGCGTGCATACCTGCCGGCGGAATCCCTGGGTGCCGGGCGTGAGTCCTGCCTCTCTACCCTCCCGAAGGTATTGGAACCTTCGGGAGGGAGCTTGATCCGGTGGCCGGGAGTTGGCATGGTGGGTGAGCGGGGAGGATGGCTCAGGAGGTTCGTAATGACATTGTTCCCTCCATTGCCATTGGCATTGGGGATGTTGATTGCGATTGCAGGCCTGGTTGTGGCACAGGAGGCGGAGTGGGTGAGGGTGGTCGAGGATGAGCGGGCGATCAGGATTGAGACGGAGAAGATCGAGGCGGTCATCCCGAAGAAGAATCCCAAGCACTGGATGACGGGGATCGAGAAGGGGTCGTTTCTGGACAGGGCGACGGGGTCCCGCGAAGTCGGCGACGGGCTGATGGTGATCGACTGGCTGATGGAAGCCGGCAGCGACGAGGCCTGGAGCGAGAAGGTGTTCGCCCCAGACGGGCACGGGGTGGGACGGTATACGTGGTTCACGAACGAGACCGACCCCGAACGTCGAAACTACGCGCTGATGGCGCACGGGAGCAGCCATCGCAAGCGGATGGTCGAGGGGCCGCAGCTTTGCCACCGAATGAAGCCGGTCCAGCCCGAGGTGATTCGCGGCAAGGACTTCGTGGCGGTGACGACGACGTATCGCTACGAGTACGCCGCCCCAGGCCGCAAGGCGGGCTCGCGCTGGACGCAGCGGGTCGTGTTCCCGAAGGGCGAGCGGTTCTTCGTGCTGATGGACAGGGTCGAGAGCGTGAACGACTCGCCCGAGTTGTTCCTGCGGAGCGACGTGCCGGGCTGCGTGCGCCACGAAAAGGGCGACACGTTCAGCGAGATGTACCTGAGCTACCTCGGCGGCCCGAACGGGGTGCGGATTCCGGCCAGCGAGTTCTTCGCCCCCTTCCCGCCCGACCGGAAGTTCGGCTACCGCCGCGACCTGAACAAGACGCCCGAGACCTTCATCCGCGCATACCATCTGCGGGACAAGGCAACGGGGAAGGACGGCCCGTGGCTCGCCGGGCTGACGCTGGAGCCGAGCGTGGTCTACGAGGCCTGGTGCAGCCAGCGCCCCGGCGGCATCATCGTGATGATCGAGGAAATCCACGGCCGGCCGACGAAGGCGGGCGAGTCGTTCAGCGCGGCGCACATCGTCGGCTGGTTCGACAGCATCGAGCAGATGCACGAGGTCTACGACCGCTACAAGGGTCACACTGTGCTGGAGGCGGACGCGAAGGGGTGGCGGCTGGCGAAGTGACGCCGCCCCACCGCCTTCCGTGTGGAAGCATGCACGCGCTACCGAGCCCCCCTCCCGAAGGTATTGGAACCTTCGGGAGGGGGCTCGCTATCGTGGCTCTGCCTGGCTACTTCTTCTCGCCGGGCCAGGGCTCGCCGCGCAGCCAGGCCTGGATTTCGGCCTCGGTGGGCTCGACGCAGTCGGGCTGGATGCCGAGGAAGCGGCAGGCCTCGTAGAGCGCCGGGGCGATGCGGCCGTGGACGCATACGACGTGGTGCACGTAGGGGCCGCGGATGAGGCGCTCCTCCCACAGCGGCCAGTTGCCCACCTTGAGCCACACGTAGGTGCCGCGGGTGAACGGGCCGTCGGTGCCCACGCCGTGCCCGAGGAAGAGCTTGTACTGGCCGTGGTCGCCGTCGAAGCGCACGACGCTGATGGGGCCGCTCTTGACCTGCCACTCGCCGACGGCGAGCGGGGGCTTCTTGCCGGCCATGTAGTGGCCGCTGAGCTTGCGCGGGCCGCCCGCGCAGGCGAGGCTGGGCGGGAAGGGGCCGCAGTGCCAGAGCAACTCGGCGTTCTCGTCGCTGGGGTGCCGCACGGTGAGGTCGGCGAAGAAGGTGGCCGACTTGCGGCCGACCGCCTCCTGGACCATGAACGACGCGAGTGCGCCGTGGATGTCGGTCTCGCAGGCCACGGGCACCGCCTCGTCGGTGACCAGGCCGTGGACGAAGCAGGGGAAGATGCCGAAGTCGGCTTGAAGGGCCGACCAGCACTGGAGGGCGATGGCGTCGAGGTCGGCTTCCTCGGCCCACTTGACGAGAGCGAGCTTGAAGGCGGCGACCTTGGCGAGATCGGCCTCGCCCGTGCTGCCGACCTCGAAGTTGTCGCGGATCCACTTCACCTGCTGGGCGAGGGCGGCGTCCTGGCTGTCGAGCATTTTCTGGGCGGCGCGCAGGATGTCGCTGAGGGTGGCGGGCACGACCTCGATGCCCCAGCGCTCGAGGAGCTCGCCTTCGTTGATCATCATGGTCCAGAAGGCGGCGGGGCGGGTGCTCACCTGGCCGATGCGCGCGTTGCGGAAGGCTTTCACCGCGGCGGCCGCGGCGACGAAGTTGGCGACGCCGCGCTCGAAGACCGTGCTGTCGGGGGCCGAGTTGACGATGTAGGAGAAGGGCACGTTCATGCGGCGAAGGATTTTGCTGGTGGCGAAGAGGCCGCACTGGGTGTCGCGGTCGCGCGAGCCATCGGGCAGCGGGGCGGCATCGCGGGGGCCCCAGAGCAGCGTGGGCCGGCCCAGGTCGCGGGCCAGGCGGGCCGTGGCGTCTTCGGTGCCGAAGTTCACGTGGGGGATGAAGAGGGCGTCCACCTTCTCGCGGCGGAAGACCTCGAGGGCCGGCTCGACGTGGTTGCGGCTGAAGATGAGGCCCTCGGGGTTCACCGAGTCGATCGTCACAATGTCCACGCCCAGGGCTTTGAGTTTGGCCTCGATGAGGCGTTTCTGGCGCGCGGCTTCTTCGACGCTGAAGATCACGCGCCGCGTGGGCGCCACGCCGAGCTTGAGGGGTTCGGGCTTGCGCATGGTCTGTCTCCTGGCAGCAAAGGGCTTCGGGACGCCGGGCATATTATAAGTTGCGCGGAACGAGATGCAAGGCGGGCAGCGTCACTGCACGTCGGGCATTTCGACGGCCTCGCCCTTGAGCTGGCGGGCCTGGGCGGCGGGGTCGTAGGCGCCGTAGAAGACGGCGTTGAGATCCATCCAGAGGGCGAGGCGTGCGAGGCCCTCGGCGGGCGGGCGACTGGCGCCGGGGCACTGGAGGAGGGCCTTCATCAGGCGGCTGCCGCGGGCGCCGTAGGCGCCGCCCGGCTCGGTGCGGTGGACGGGGTTCCAGCCGCCGTAGCGCGGCACGAGCGCCTCGGCGGCATGCTTGGGGTTGGTGCCGCCGTGCCAGAAGCTCAGGCCGCCGCACAGCGACCAGTAGCTGCGGGTGAAGCCGTCGTGCGGCGCGCCCGTGAGGTCGAGGCCCTTGGCGGGAACGCGGGGCAGGGACGCTCCGCCCACAGCCCCGCCCCCGGAGTGGCACTGGACGCAGTGCTGGTCGAGCACGGGCTGCACGAGGCGGACGTAGGAGAAGGGCCGCGTGCCGTCCGGGCCGGGCTGGATGGCCGATGGCGGGCGAAGGAGAGCCTGGGCCAGGCGGCTCGCGGGCGCGGTCATCCGGTTCTCGTGGCAGCCGATGCAGGCAGTCGTCTCTCCTGGCTGGACGTATGTGATGGACCGCATGGACTGGATGGCGAAGCCGTCGGCATCCAGGGCCTGGAAGTAGACGGGCTTGTGGGCGGGCAGGGTGAAGCGGGCCGAGCCGTCGGCCTCGACGGGCACGGTGCCGAGGAGGGCTCGGGCCGGCTCCTGGCCCGCGAGGCCGATGCGGGGCGAATCGGCTTCGGGCGTGGTCTTGGGCAGAATCTGCACGATGCGCAGCGCCTTCACGCCGCCGCGGGGCACGCCGCCCAGGCCCTCATACACATCCAGCAGCACCATCTCGCCGGTCGGTAGCGCGCCCGTTGTGGGCGGCGTGTCCCCACGCCGCGAATCTTCGCGGGACAGGGACGCCCCGCCCACAGCGCCCACAGTGATTTCGGGCAGGACCGGCGGCGCGGGGCGCGGGACGATGGGGATGGGGTTGCTGCTGCCGATCTCGGGGTCGCGGTAGAGCAGCTCGCGGTTGCCCCATCGGTCGAGCAGATAGATGCCCAGGGCCGCCGGGTCGTTGGCCCCAGGCTCCATCACGAGCGGCTTCGGGCTGTAGCCGACGAGGAAGTAGTCCTCGGAGAGCGGCCAGGGCGAATCGTAGTACTCCTTGATGCCGCCCTCGGCCTCGGGGAACTTGACCTCGGGCGTGATGCGGGTGAGCGCGTGCTCGCCGTTGTTGCCGAGGCGCGTGTCCACGATGGCGATGGAGCCGCCCGTGATCGAGTGGTGGGCGGAGGCGGCGAAGACGACCTTCGTCGTGCCAGGGATGGGCTGAAGCTGGAACGTGCAGTGCGGCGTCTCGGTGTGGTTGCCCCAGAGGGCGACGGGATTCGTGCCGTCGGGGCGGCACGCCCACAGGTTCTGGTGCAGCACGGGATGGCGGTCCACGTAGTCCCAGCGGCTGTAGAGGATGTGGCCGCTGGGCGCGACGGTGGGGAACCACTCGTTGGTCTCGTGGAACGAGAGCGTGCGGATGTTCGAGCCGTCGGCGTCCATGCGGTGGAGCGTGTAGACGTGCCATCGCGGGCCGAACTGGCCGCCGAAGCAGCGGGCGTGGCCCCGCCGCCGCGTCGAGGAAAAGATGATGCCGCCATCGGGCAGGTAGTTCGGCATCAGGTCCTCGAACTCACCGCTCGTCAGTTGCCGCAGGCCGGTGCCATCCACGTTCATCTCGTAGATGTGGTAGAAGGGGTCTTCCTTCGTGCATTTCGAGTAGGAGAAGACGATGCGCTTGGCGTCGTAGGAGAGGCGCGGTTCGAGCACATTGCCTGACGACGCATCGAAGAGGCGCCGCGTCTTCAGCGACCGCCCCGGCTCGTCGAGCGCGAAGATTCCGCCGCCCGGCCTCGCCCGCCAGCCGAAGTACTGCATCACGAGATGGCTGTAGCTGGTCGGTACGCGCTTGACGAAGAGCAGCGGCGCGCGCGGCAGCAACGGGTTAGCGAAGGCGATGCAGCGCTTGAGTATGCGGACGTGAAGGTAGAGCTTGCGCTGCTCGTCGAGTGTCAGTCGGGGCTGGCCGGCCGAGGGGGCGAGGCGGTCAAGTTCCTCGGCCTCCGTGGCGGGAAACTCGCGGGGCTGGCCCCTTCGCAAAGCGGCCACCAGGGCACGGGCGCTCTCGACGTGTCGGGCTGCGGAGGCCACGAGGGACGCCATGTCTGTGGCCTTGTCCTCCCTGAGCCATTCGGCCTGGAGCATGGCCCAGAGATCGAGGTGAAGCTCCCAACCGGTCGGGTAGAAACCTGGCATCCGCTTTCGGAGGGGCTCGCCGCTGACCGAATCGAAGAGCTGCTGAAGCCGCTTCGCCCCTGCAAGCCACGGGCCGCGATAGGCGGCGAGCGCGACCGAAGGCGGCCGCAGCATCTCGCCCGGCTTTACCGTCGCCTCCGTCAGGGAAAGCCCCACGCGCAGCCGGCCCTCCTGGTCCAGCTCGACGGCGAGCCGCCAGGGACCCGGCTGAAGCGCCGCGAGGACAATGCCGCTCCTGTCCGTGCCGTCGGCCACCACGAAGAACGGGAACGCATCGGCGTGAGAGAAGGCGACGACGCGTCCCGCGCCCGCCGTCTCGCGTCGGAGCAGCCACTCCCGCCCGAACCCGTAGGCGACTGGCGAGCCGGCGCCCGCCTGGGCATCTGCCTCCATCTCGTAGGACCAGCCGCCCTCACCCTGCCGCGTCGTCGAGAAGCCCTTCGAGGCGAGGAAGGACTCGCCGTCGGCGTAGGCGACGGCGGGGTCCCAGCGGGTGGTGTCGCAGAAGATCTGGCCGCGCTTGTGGACGATGAAGCGAAGGGCGTCGCCCTTGCGGACATCGAGCGTCAGCTTCGGTTCCACGCCCTTCGCGTCGCCGCCGTCAAGCTCGGCCTGCCAGGCGATCTTGTCACCGTGGCGGATGATCACGCGGACGCCGTCGGTCTTGGGGTCCACGTGAGCCTTTGCGACGCGGCCGGTGACAGTGACCTTGCCATCGCGGGGACAGGTGAAGCGGCGGACGCTTGGGGTGTTCTCGCCAGGGTGCTGCCAGTCCTTGCCCACGCGGGTCCAGTCGGGGCCGGTCCAGTAGGTCGAGCCGTACCAGTTGTCTTCCCGATGGGTCAGCAGCCTGTGGGCGGCGTCTCCCGACGCGGCGATGCGAAAGCTCCAGGCGGCGAGGGTCACGCTGTCGAGCTTGACAGGCTCCTTGCCATCGTTGGTGAGTGCGGTGTCGATGAGCACGACGCGGAGGTCGGGCAACCAGCGGAAGTCCTGGCGGACGGCGAGGCCCTCGACCGTGAGGGGCTTGGGCGGCTCGAGCTGGCGGATGAGCGAATCGGGCGGCTCGTCGTCGAAGAAGGCCGGCAGGGGCGATTCGGCCGCGAGGAGCGACGTCGTCGCGGCCAGCAGGCTCAACCACGCGGCGCGGCAGGCAGGCAACGGGGCGCTCCTAGGGTCCTGGGGGCGGGGCGACGGAGAACTCGAAGCACTGGAGCCTGTGGTCGCTCACGCCGGTGCTCACGAGGTCGTAGCGGATCGGGCGGATGCGCGGCCCGAGGATGCACTGGTCAATGTCCCACAGCGGAAAGCCGTCGGGCCACGAGTAGCACCAGCCGACGCCCGCCTCGTCGTAGGCGTGGGCGTAGCCTTTGGGCAGATGGCCGAGCCAGTGGGCGCGGCGCCGCGCGTTGAAGTCGCCCACCACCAGGTCGGGCCTGAGGAACGTCACGCGATCGTAGACCTGGCGCAGCCACGGGGCGCGCGAGTAGAAGGGCCGGCTGGGCAGGTCCACGGCCAGGATCGAGAGCGGCCCGCGTGCCGATTGCCACTCGATCAGATAGGCGCGGCTGGGCATGCGCTCGTCGGGCCGCGCCAGCTTGACCGCCCCGCGCGCGATGACGGCGATCTGCCGCACGTGGCAGACCGTGAACTCCTCGCCCAGGGCCTTCGCCACGGCGCTCGAGACCTCGGGCCGGACGATCTCCGAGAGCACGTAGGCGTCGGCCCTCATCGACGCGAGGGCCTGTGCAATGGGCTCCCAGTGGTCCATCACTGGCCCCACATTCCAGTGCACGAGGCGGAGCGCGGCGCGCGCGTCGCCGCGCGGGCGGGGGCGAATCCACTGATTCTCAACGAACAGCAGCCAGAAGGTGGGCAGGAGCCAGAGCAGCGCCGCAGCGCCCGCGACCCGCCGGCAGCCGCACGCGTAGGCCAGCAGCGCCGCCACCAGCAGCGCCGCGCTGGCGAACGACGACGGGACGATGAAGCACAGCCCCGTGAGGCTGAAGGCGTCGCGGAACAGCTCGCCCACGGCCCACACGCCGAACGCGCCCACGGTGACGTTGGCGAAGAGCCACGCGGCCACCGTGCGCGCGGAGCGCGCCACCTGGGCGCAGGGGGCGTCGGCTCCCTGGTTGCCGGGTCTGTCGACCATGCGCTGCCACGCTCTGCGGCTCGTAGTGCGGCCTTCAGCCCGTAGCCAGGGCCGGCATCCGCGCCGCGGACGGGCGGGCTGAAGCCCGCACGACGAACCGCTTGGAGAAGGTCACTTCGCGTCCTTGATCTCTTTGATCCGCAGGTTGCGGAACTGCACTTCCATCGGGCCGCCGCTGTGGATCTGCACGGCGAGGATCCCCTCGCGGGCGATCTTCTCGTCGGCCTCCGTGTAGTCCACCGTCGTCACGCCGTTGATCGACAGCTTCACCCTGTTGCCGACAGCTTCGATCTCGTAGTCGTTCCAGTCGCCGAGCTTGACGGCCTTCTTGAGCACCTCGTCGGGCGGGCCGGCGAGCACCTTGTTGCGGCGGGCCTCGTCGTAGAGCTTGCCCCACCAGCCCTGGGCGATATCGGCCTGGTAGCCCGACACCTCGTGGCTGGGCGGCGGCACGCGCTTCGAGCGGAACTGCACGCCGCTGTTGCCCTTGTTCTCGACCAGCTTCACCTGGAAGCGCAGCACGAAGTCGCTGTAGGACTTCTCGGTCGCCAGGAAGTCGTTGTACTTGATGCCGGGCGAGCGGCCGATGAGCACGCCGTCCTCGACCAGCCACAGCTTCGCATCGCCCTCCCAGCCCGTGAGGTCCTTGCCGTTGAAGAGCGGCGTGAAGCCCTCCTCGACCTCGGCAGCGAAGGCCGCTGCTGCCCCCAAGACCATCAACCCGAACGCGGCCGCTCTCTTCACCCTCCTTCTCCTTTCGCGTTGTTTCGCGTGTTTCGCGGGCACTTCTTTTCACGCAGGCTCGAACCAGAAGATGCTCTCGAAGTACGTCGTCGTGTCCCGCTCGGTGCGCATCGGCACGGGGCGGTGGAACGTATCCACGAGCTTCAGCCCGGCCATTCCGCCGATGGCGGGGTAGAGGCCGTGGCGGTCGTTGGCCACGACGAAGAGCTTCGCCGTGGGCTTGAGCCAGGGCCGCAGGTTCCGGAACACCGCGGCCATGTCGGCCTGGTAGGCGCGCCGTGCCTTCGCGCTCTTGCCCAGAGACATCGGGCCGATCTCGGCCGCGTCGCGCCGCTCGAGGTCGGGGAACAGCTCGTAAGCATAGCGGTGCTGCTCGTGGTAGTCAATCATCCCCACGTACGGCGGCGAGGTGAACACGCCGTCGAGCAGGAGCCCCTCGGGCAGCGGAGTCGTGCGGGCGTCGCCCTCGAGCACGGTCACTCGGGCATCGGAGCGCAGCCGCTCGAACTCCTCGATGCGCTTCACCGTGTCGGCCGAGTAGCGGCGGAGGAACTTGCGCGCCTCGGCGATCGGCTCGCACATGCGGCGGTGCTTGACGCAGTAGTACTGCTCGCCGACCTTGAGCGGCGCCTTGGGCCGCGCCAGGTCGAAATGCGGGATGAGGCGGCACGAGCGCGCGGCGCGGCTCAGGATCACCCGCAGGACGTTGCCGCTCGTGTAGCCGGGGATGAGGCTGCGGTAGAAGAGCAGTTCCTGGAGCGCCCGCGGGGCGAACCAGGCGTTCAGGTACTCGCTGTCGGTCGCAAGCGTCGCCGATGGCGCTTCGGGGCCGTCGAAGGGCAGGAGGCCCGTGGCCGGCTGCGTCTCGGCGAATGCCTCGAGGCGGTCCAGGGCGTCGCGGGTCTCGCGGCGCAGCAGCGGGAGGTCGTGCCGCTGGGTCTTGGCCTTGATGATCAGGCAGTTGAAGGGCGACAGCTCGATGCCCAGGGCGTGGATGCCCAGGGCGTTGGCCTCGACGAGGGTCGTGCCCGAGCCGCCGAAGGGGTCGAGGATCGTGTCGCCCGCCGCGAAGAAGCGGCGGAGGAACAGCTCGACGAGCTGCGGCACGAATTTGCCGAGATACGGGTGGAGGCGGTGGACGTGTTTGGTGCGCTGCCACTCGGGGAACTCGATGAGCGACAAGTCGCAGCCGAAGGTGCGCAGGTTCTTCTCGATGTCGGGGTGGCCGGCGAACCCGCGCTCGTCGAGGAAGATGCGCCGCCGCTCGGAGCCCGTGAGGCCCGTGGTCGAGCGGGCCGGGGCCTCAAGCTGCGCGAAGGGCATAGGGGCAGGATCAGGGTGGACGTCGTCGCTCACGATGCGCCTCCGCCGGCCTGGCTGGGCCGGCACTGAGGCATTATAGCGGAGACCCCGCGGCGCTTCAATGCGTGCGCCGCCGGCGGAGCCGGAGGCCCAGCGCGCCGAGGCCCAGGAGCGCGAGGCTCGCCGGCTCGGGGACGGCGATGCCCGAGAAGTGGCAGTAGATCTCGTCGTAGGTGAGCGCGCGGTTGTAGAGGACGATCTCGTCGAGCATGCCGTTGAAGTAGCGCCCGGCGGTGGTGCTGGTGATGCGCCCGACGGCCAGGTTCAGGGCGCCGGAGATGGCCGAGGGGTCGCTCGCCGTGTTCGGGTCCAGCACGCTGTCAATGTAGAGCTTCATGTCGGCCCCGTCCTTCACGGCCACCAGATGGTGCCACGCATCGGTCGCGTAGAGGGTGGCCGAGTAGAGGTCGGTGCCGCCGCTGCCGCCGGCGGGCCAACGGTGCAGGAAGCGGATTCGGCCGTCGGTCTCCAGCTCCAGCAGGATGGCATGGCCCGCCGCCGTGGTGAAGGCGGTGAGGTCGCCCTGATGGCGGCTGGCCGCGTTGAACCACAACTCGATGGTGTACGAGCCGCTGCCGGCGAAGTCGGAACTCAGGAGGGCGGCGCCCGTGGCGAAGTAGCCGTTCGCGCCGTCGAAGGCCATGGCGCGGTTGGTGGGGTCGTAGAAGAGCGGGCGGGGAATGGCCTTGGTGAGGCCGGTGGCCGAGCCGTTCAGGTGGTAGTCGTTGCCCGCCCAGTCGCCGGCGCCGCCGCCGGCGATGGTCTCTTCGAGGCGCCAGTAGGCGGCCGGCGCCGCGGCCTCGATGGGGTTCTGCGGGAAGGTGCCGGCGGCGGGGAGCGTGGCCGGCGTGTGGGCGCCGCTGGCGAGGGCGAGAATCTGCCGCATCCTCAGCGCCTCGTTCCAGAGGGCCGGCTCATCCACGGTCGCCGCGACGTACTGGCTGGCGTTGTGCGAGCCGAGGTTGAGATTCGCCGTGTTCACGGTCGAGACGCCGTTGTCGGCGCGCGTGTCCAGCACCTCGCCGTCGCCGAAGAAGGTGACCTTGCCGTTGCCGCGGAGGCCGAGCAGGTGATGCCATCGGCCGTCGAGCCCCCAGTTCGCGGGGGCGTCGGGGCGGAAATCGCCGCCCGTGCCGCGGATGACGAAGCCCAGGTAGTTCGTGTTGATCCAGCCGATGCCCCAGAAGGGGGTGCCGCCGAACTTCGAGAACAGGCTGCGATACCAGGCTCCGGCGGCGGTGGTCTTCGCCCAGAGGCTGGCCGTGAGGGGGTTGTCAATCGCGTTGAGCGCCGCGTTCGTGCCCAGGTTCACGTAATCGTTTGCGCCATCGAGGTCGAGGGCGTAGCCCGAGCCGTTATAGCCCACCACCCAATCGGTCGAGGGGTCCATGTTGGTTAGCGTGCCCGTGGGCATGCCCGCGACCGCGTTCGCCGCGGTGCTCGAGCCCGGCCCGTCGTTCAGCGGCCAGTACGACATCAGGGTAGCGTGAGCCGGCCCTGCGAGTGCGAGCAGCAGGCAAACGAGCAGAGCGCGAGGCACGAGGGTTCGCGACATCGCGGCAACGCCTCCGGAGTTGAGGGTGTGCGTCTACGGCGCGGGCCGGGGGAGCTGCGCCGCACGACCGCCGAGGGCCTGGTCAACGAAGCCGTATGCTACCAGACCATGCCACTCGTGTCCAGCCGAAAAAACGTCCTGCTGGACTTTTCCTCCGGCGCCGAAGACCTCGTAGCCGGCCTTCACGCGGGCGAAGCCCTGCTTCGCGTAGCGGATGGGGAAGCAGCCGTCCTGCTCGGCGCTCTCGAAGAGCAGCGGGCGGGGCGCGATGAGCAGGTGCACCTCGCAGGCGTCCATCAGCTCCACGAAGCCGGGCAGGCACCAGCAGGCGCAGTTGGGCACCGAGAAGACCCCCTCGGTGGTGCACATCCAGCCGCTGACGACGGCGGCCTTGAGCCGCTCGTCGCAGGCGGCGAGCCACATGGTCCACTCGCCGCCCATCGAGAGGCCGGCTACGCCGATGCGCTCGGGGTCCACCTCGGGCCGCTCGGCCAGGATGTCCACGCAGCGCATCAGGTCCCACAGCGCCATCGCGGCATACTTGTGGTGCGGCAGCGACGGGGCGGCGACCACGTAGCCGCCGCGGGCGAAGCGGTCGGCGAAGCCGTGGTAGAGGGTCTTCGGGTCGAAGACCTCTTGGGCCTTGCCCCCGTGGCCGTGGAGGCACAGCATGGCGGGGAACGGGCCCTTGCCCTTGGGGATGGCCAGGCGAAGGGGATAGAAGACGCCCGTGCGGTTGCTGCCGCGGAAGCGCTGCTCGTAGAGCGTGTAGTCGCCCATGTCCTTCGGCTCGCCCGAGCGGACGTCGAGGGCCACCTCCTCGGTCGAGATGCGGGTCGTCTGCCGCTCGACGAGGTCCAGGAGCCGCCCCCGCGCCCGCTTCTGCCACTCGACGGCCTCCTCCCGCGTCTTGGCCGTGAAGGGCATCTCGAACTTCGCGGGCACTTGCCCGCCCGCGGCGCATGCCGCAAGCCCCATGAGAAGACACGCCCAGGTCAGGTTGATCATTTCGCCTTCTCTGTGCCTCTGTGGCTACCCCTTCGCCGCGGCCCACACGGTGGCGCGGGCGAGCAGGGTCTTGAACGTCTCGTCGCGGCAGCTCTCGGCGTTGTGGCCGAGGGCGATGTAGGCCACGCGGCCCTTGCCGTGCATGCGCGTCCAGATGACGGGCACCGTCTTGCCGCGCCAGAGGGCCGTGGCCAGCACGTTGTTGTTCGGGTCGTAGCCCGTGACGTACTGCTCGTCGGTGACGAAGAACTCCTCGATGTCCTTCGTGATCGGGTGCGTGGTGTCCACCACGCTCACCTGGTACTGGCGATAGCGCGGGTGCGTGACGAAGTAGCCGCCGACAAAGTACCGATAGGTCGAGCACTCGCGGAACGAGTCGGCCGCCGAGTGAATGCCCACGTAGCCCCTGCCGGCCTCGACGAACTTCAGGAGGCCCTTGAGCTGCGGCTCGGTGATCGAGCCGACCGTGTGGTAGAAGACGATGGCGTCGTAGGGCTCGAGATTCGGGGCGACCAGGCAGTTAAGATCGTTGTCCACGCGCGTGATGTCAAACTGCCCTGCGGCCTCGAGCGCCTCCTGGATCGCGTCGCCGCAGCCCTTCCAGTCGTGAATCTCGCCGCCCGAGTACACCAGCGTCTTGACCTTCGCCACAGGCAGTCCCCTGCAAGAGTCTCCTGAATGCACGCAGGCTCCGCCGGCCCCGTGTCGCCTATCCATACCATGTTGCCCTTGCGGGATCAAGCCGATTGAACCGCGGCCGCCTTTCCAGTAGACTGCCGACGACCGGCCCCCAACCCAAGGAGCAACCGATGGCCAAACCCGCGCGCCGACCCGAAGTCGTGGCAATCTACTGCCCCCTGTGGCACAACTACGACCACGCCAGCTCGTGGAAAGGCGAGGGCTGGTGCGAGTGGGAACTGGTCAAGTCGGCCATCCCGCGCTTCCCCGCCCACCGCCAGCCGCTGCGGCCCGAGTGGGGCTGCTTCGACGAGAGCGACCCGGCCTGGGCCGCCCGCGAGGCCACCCTGGCCGCCGACCACGGCATTGACGTGTTCCTCTTCGACTGGTACTGGTACAGCGGCGTGCGGATCATGGAAGAGGCCCTCGAACAGGGCTTCCTCAAGACCCCCGCCCGACGCCGCCTGAAGTTCGCCCTCATGTGGGCCAACCACGACTGGGCCGACTACTTCCCCCCGCCCTTCGGCAAGCCGTGGAACATGTGGCTCCCCAGCCGCCACTCGGCCCGCGACCTCGAGCGCGTGATGGACTACTCGATCGAGCACTACTTCGCCCAGCCCAACTACTGGCAGGTGGGCGGGCGCCTGTTCTTCAGCGTCTTCCAGCCCGTCAAGTTCGTCAACGAGCTGGGCGGGCCCCAGGCCACGCGCCGCCTCCTGCGTCGCATGGACCGCAAGCTCGGCGCCGCCGGCCTCCCGCCCCTGCACTGGAACGCCATGCTCTGGTCGCCCGACCCCGTGCCCATGCTCCAGGAGGCCGGCTTCCGCAGCACGACCACCTACGTGGTCAACGCCTCGGGCAAGGCCGGCCCCGACCTCATTGACCGCTACGAGGACGTGATGGCCGCCCACCGCGTCTCCTGGCAGCGCCTGAGCGCCGCCCCCCTGCCCCACCTGCCCGTCGTTTCGATGGGCTGGGACGTGACCCCCCGCTGCGTCGCCGACCTGCCCTGGCCCTTCCCGCCCTCCCCCGCCACAGGACGACACGACTACCCCTACATGTCGCTCGTCGTGGGCAACACGCCCGAGCGCTACGGCCAGCTCTGCGCCGACGCCCGCCGCCACATCCAGGCCGACCCCGCCAAGCCCTTCGCCGTCCTGCTCAACGCCTGGAACGAGTGGACCGAGGGCAGCTACCTCCTGCCCGAGGAACGCACCGGCACGGCCTACCTCGAAGCCCTGCGGCACGCATTCCCCCGCTAGCCGCGGCGCCTGCCATTTTGGCAGCTACATCTCTCGCGCCGCGCCGCCCCGGCGCGCCACGCCCCGAACGCCACATCACATAAGTCCCCATATAATCGCAACTTAGGAAACACGTACCCCGCCGAAGCAGGCCTTTGGCACACTCGTTGCTTGAGCGAGAATCGGGCCGACGAGAAAAAGTGAGCGGCCACCGTGGCCGCTCGAAGGAAACCCCTGGTACAAGGAGGGACGAACATGCTGTGGCCAAGGAGAATGCGAGACCTGTGGCCGTGGGAGCCCCTGCGCGAGATGCAGCGCCTCGAGCGCGACATGCACCGCCTCTTCTCGGGCCTCATGCCCGCCGCCGCCACGCGCGTCTGGCCGCCCGTCAACGTGTGGACCGGCCGTGACGACACCATCGTTACCGCCGAACTGCCGGGCGTGGCGCCCGACAAGCTCGACATCTCGGTCGTGGGCGACACCCTCTCCCTCAGCGGCACCCGCGAACCCGTCGAGGCCAGGGAGGGCCAGGTCGTCAACCAGCTCGAACGCGAGTCCGGCAGCTTCACCCGAACCATCCAGCTCCCCTACCGCGTCGAGCCCGAGAAAGTCGAGGCCACCTACGCCAAGGGCGTGCTCCGCATCCGCCTCCCCCGTCTCGAAGCCGACAAGCCCAAGCAGATCGCCGTCAAGGCCAGCCTCTGAGAAAGGAGGGACACCCCCATGGCACCCGACAGCAAGGAACTCCAGAAGCAGGCGGCTCAGGCGCAGCCCATTGAGGCCGAGCGCACCGAGCGGACCCCCGTATTCGCCCCCGCCGCCGACATCTACGAGACCGACCACGGCGCCGTGCTCCTCGTGGACCTCCCCGGCTGCGACGAAGGGGCGGTCGACGTGCGGGTGGAGGACGGGGTCCTCACCGTCACCGGCCGCGTCGCCCCCGAGGCCGTGCCCGACCACGAGCTCACCTACTGTGAATACCGCCAAGGCAACTACGAGCGGGCCTTCACCGTCTCCGAACTCATCGACACCGACAAGATCGAGGCGACCGTGAGGGACGGCGTCCTGCGCCTCGCCCTGCCCAAGGTCGAGGCCGCCAAGCCCAAGAAGGTCAAGATCAAGGTCAGTTGAGCCCGTCTCTGCGTCATCCAGCCCCGGGGCCGCCCCGCGCCCCGGGGCTGGACCCTCATCCAACGCGCCACTCCTCACGGCTCCGGCGCCAGGCATGGGCACATACGCCGCGCCCCCGCCCAAGAAATAGCCGCGACCTCCCGCGGGCTTCCCCGCCCGCGGGAGGTTCAGCTTCTCAGTCACAGATTGTCAAAGAACCGCGCGGGCCTCGCTCCGGACGCCGCTCATACCCGAGGGCTGGAAGCCTGGCCTTCGCTCCGCCTTTCCCCACCGCGCGGTTCCCCGGGGCGGTCTGGAGCCGCCCCAGGGCGCCCCCGGGAGTCTTCGTGGGTTGGTTAGCCGTTCGGCCTCCCGGTCGCTGGAGCGCACAGGGGTACGAGGAACAGGCCCCGCGCTCCCGGCCCATCGCCCGGCCCTTGGACGGCCTGGCCGCCGGAAGCTCGGCGCCTCTCCCTCCACCCACAGGTACGCATACTCGCCAGTGGTTCGCCAGTAGCCCCGGCACTTATGGCGCGAGAGACCTCTGCAAAGGGTTGCCGCGACGACAGTTCAGGATGCACTGCGTTCCACAAGAAAATCTTCGCGCCCGCGCAATTAATCGCTTACGCCCGCGCTACTCCCGCAAAGGGCCGCCTTCCCCCACTCGTCCCCACGCTCCGCGTGGGGACGCCCTCCCCAAGGCAACAGGTGCCTGTCCCTATCTGCCACTTGCCTGCCTGGGGCCGGGTCGGCCTTCGCTCTCAGGCGCTCTTGCGCGGGGCGTCGGGGGGCGGCTCGACGGGGTCGTATCCGCCTTTGCTCCAGGGGTTGCAGCGCAGGATGCGCCAGGCGGCCAGCAGGGCGCCGCGGAGAAAGCCTTTCTTGCGGAATGCCTCGATGGCGTAGTTCGAGCAGGTGGGCTCGAAGCGGCAACAGGGCGGGATCAGGGGGGAGAGGCACACCTGATAGCAGCGGACGAGGAAGATGCCGATACGCTTCATCATGGCGCGCTCTCGCGGTGGCAGCCGAGCAGGCGGAGGAGGTCGGCCGCGATGGCCTCGGGGGCGGGGGCCGCCCAGTTGGTGGCAGGGATCACCACGAGGTCCAGCCCCCGGGGCAGCTCGTGCTTGTGGGTGCGGAAGGCCTCGCGGATGAGGCGCTTGGCGCGGTTGCGGGCGACGGCGCAGCGCCAGCCGCGCCGCAGGGCGATGCCCAGGCGGCTGTGGGACAGGCCGTTGGGGGCGTAGCACAGGACAAGGGCCTGGCCGCGGCTGCGGCGGCCCTGCTCGAACACGCGGTCGAAGTCGCGCGTGGCTCGCAGGCGCTCGTCGCGTGAGAAGCCGTGTGCCTTGGTCATCGCCGCTCGGCTCGTGCCGCCGCCTGGGCCCTCTCAGGGCTTGCGGGGCTGGATTCGGGGGAAGTAGATCCACAGGTGGCCCAGGTCGTCGTCCTCGCCGAAGTAGAGCTGGCCGTCGCGCCCCACGGCCGCGTCGCCGAAGACGTAGCCGTAGCGGCGGCGCTCGAGGACGGAGACGGCGCAGCCGAGGTCGTTGAGGGTTTGCGTGGCCGGGTTGTAGCAGAAGAAGCGCGCGATCCCCTCGCCGCAGGGGCCGTAGAGGCGGCCGTCGGCGGTCACGGCCATCGGGCCCACGGGGGCGTTCCGCGCGGTGCCCAGCTTGCCGCTGAAGCCGCGGCCTTCGGCGAACGAGTAGAGGTTCCCCGCATCGTCGGCCGTGTAGAGCCGGCCATTGGCGGAATCTCTGCCCCACATCCTCGCGCCCCTGCCCCACGAGCCCTCGGGCAGGCGCACGGCCCGCCGCCTGAGCTTGCCCCCTTGCGGGTCGAAGCGCCAGAGGGTCTCCCCCTCGTCGGGCCCGAAGACATGGCCCTTCGAGCCGATGGCGAGGCGCGCGCGGCCGGGCACTTCGCCGGCGATCTGCGGCTTGCCCTCGTCGGGGTCCATGGTGAAGAGATGGCCGTCGGTGACGCCGACGATGAGGCTGCGGTCTGGGGTGCGCACGGCGTGGAGGATGCGCTCGCCGGGCGCGGGCCCGCCCAGGTCCTCGAGCGGCTGGCGGCTGAAGCCCCACTCCTGGAGGAGGTCGAAGGGCAGCCCGTGGAGGGCTCGGGCGAAGGCCCGGCCGCCGCCGGGTCCGTTGACGAAGGCCACCACCCGCCTGGCGCCGCAGCAGACGGCGGCGCACTGCGTGGCCTCGGGGGGCGCGCCCAGGTCGAGCACCATGCCCGTGGCGCCGTGGAACATGCCGACGAAGAGATGGCTGGCGCGACCGCTGGTGCCGCCGTAGACCATCCAGTTGGGGCCGACGTCGAGCGCGGTGATGTGGCTCTCGTCGGCCACGATGGGCACGCTGGCCCCCGGGAAGCAGAGGGGGAAGGCCACGAGGGTGCCCTCCTTGACGAAGGTGCCGTGCACGATCTCGTCGCGGAGGGCCTGGGCCTCGGGCGACTTGAGGTCGAAGGGCTGCCGTTGGCTCATTCGGGGCGTCCTGAGGGGATGGAGGGGATGGGGAGCCTCTTCATGCGGTATCGGAGGGCTTCGCGGCTGATGCCGAGGTAGCGGGCGGTGCGGCTCTGGTTGTAGGCGTGCTTCTCGAGGGCGCGCTGGATGAGGCGTAGCATGGTCGCCTCGAGGTCGAGGCCCGTCTCGGGCAGCGGGGCCTCGGCTGGCGGCACCTCGGGGGGCGAGGACTCGCCGCCCAGGAACGCGAGATGGCGGGCCTCGACGACGGGGCCCCGCTGCGTGAGCACGACCCGTTCGATGGCGTTGCGCAACTCGCGCACGTTGCCGGGCCAGGGCGCGTGCAGGAGAATCCGCTCGGCCTCGGGCGCGATCTCGCGGAAGGGGTTGGCGAAGCGCTCGGCGAACTCCCGCAGGAAGTGGCGGGCGAAGGGGAGGATCTCCTCGCGCCGCTCGCGCAGCGGGGGCACGCGCAGGTGTCCGACGTCGAGGCGGTAGTAGAGGTCACGGCGGAAGTGCCCTTGGGCCACGGCCTGGCGGAGGTCGCGGTTCGTGGCGCTGAGGATGCGCGCGCGCACCGTCACCTCCTTGGTGGCGCCGACGGGGTAGAAGGTGCCGTGCTCGAGGAAGCGCAGGAGCTTGACCTGGCTGCCCGTGTCGAGCTCGCCGATCTCGTCGAGGAAGAGCGTGCCGCCGTCGGCGGAGCGGATCATGCCGGGCGCCCCCTCGGCGCGGGCGCCCGTGAAGGCCCCGGGCGCGTGGCCGAAGAGCTCGGACTCCACCAGCGTGCGCGGGATGGCCCCGCAGTTGATCGCCACGAAGGGGCGGCTGTAGTCGTCGTCGCGGTGGTGGATGTAGCGGGCCACCAGGTCCTTGCCCACGCCGCTCTCGCCCTCGATGAGCACGGGCACGTCGGGCGTGGCACGGTAGCGGGCGGCGTGATCGAGCAGCCCGCGCATGGCGTCGGAGAAGACCAGGATGGCGGCCGGCCCGAGGTGGGCCTGGTAGGCCTGGCGCAGGAAGGTGTTCTCGGCGCGCAGGTGGCGCACCTCGAGCGCGCGCTGGAGGCTCAGCAGCAGGGCGTCGTAGTTCAGCGGCTTCTGGATGAAGTCGTGCGCGCCCCGCCGCATGGCGAGCACGGCCTTCTCGATGTCGCCGGCGCCCGTGTAGATGATCACCTGGCATCGCGGGCAGGCGGCCTTGAGCTCGGGGAGGAGCTCGAGCCCGTCGCGCTCGGGCATCATGAGGTCGAGCACGGCGGCGTCGGGCTGGAAGTCCTGGGCCGCGCGCGCGGCCTCGCGGGCGTCGGTCACCGCGCGCACGGTGTAGCCGTGCTGGCCGAGGAATCCGGCCAGGTACTTGGCCACCGTGGGGTCGTCGTCAACGATCAACGCGCGCGGCATGGGCCGGCTCCAGCGGCAGCTCGATGCGGAACGTGGTGCCCTTGCCCGGGGCGCTCTGGACGCGGATGGAGCCCTCGTGCGCGGCCACGAGGCGCTCGCACAGCGAAAGGCCCAGGCCTACCCCCAGGCCGGAACCGGAGTAGAACGGGCTGAAGAGGCGGCTCAGGTCTTCCGGCGGAATGCCCACGCCCGTGTCGGCCACGGTGACGACCAGGTGCCCCGGCTCGCCGTGGGCGCGCAGGGTCAGGCGCCCCCCGTCGGGCATCGCCTTGCAGGCGTTGAGGATCAGGTGGACCAGCACCTGCTCGAGCTGCGCGGGGTCGGCCACCAGCTCGGGCAGGTCGGGGGACAGCGCGACCTCGACCTCGATGCCGTGCCGCCGAATGTGGCTGGACGCCAGGTGGCGGGCGTTCGCCACGATGTCGGCCAGCCGGCACTTCCGCCGCACGGGCGGCCGCGCCCGGGCGAAGTCCAGCAGGCGCGAGACCGTGTCGTTGATGCGCACCAGGCACCCATCGAGGTCGGCCAGGCATTCGCGCCCCTCGGGGTCGCCGCCCACCAGGCGCTCGAGGGCGCGCAGGGCGAGCGCCATGCCGGCGAGGGGGTTGCGTATCTGGTGCGCCATCATCGTGGCCATCTCGCCCACCACGGCCAGACGTTGCGAACGCAGCAGCTCGGCCTCCAGCCGCTTCTGCTCCGTGACGTCCAGAATGATGCTCTGGCGGCGCACGACCCGTCCGGCGGCGTCGGCCACGGGCACGGACACTTCGGCGGCGTGGTAGACGGGGCTCCCGCCGCGGTGCACCGCGCGGTACTCCACCCGATAGGGCTCGGCGCGGTTCATCGCCTCGCGCATCTGGCCCCCCACGCGCTCGCGGTCCTCCGGGTGGATGCAGCGGAGGCCGAGCTCTCGGTCGGCATAGAAGTCCTTCGGCGCATAGCCCAGGAACCGCTCGACGTTGGCGCTGATGAACTCCACGGCGGGGGGCCATGTGGGCCGCGTGACGTAGAGCACGCAGGGCAGGTGCTCGACGAAGGAGCAGAACCAGGGATGCTCGATGACGCTGGCTACATCGGGATCCACGCCCGATTCCTTGAGAAGGAATGCCCTCCAGTCGCCCGCCATTCTAGCGCGCGGCGTGCAGGCGATCAAGGACTCCGCGCGCCCCGGGGTGCGGGCCGGAAATGTAGGTGGATCGCTCCTCCCTTCCGCCTGAACGGCTCGTAGCGTAAAGTCCAGGCAACGCCTGGGAACCAGATCGCCCCCGAGACAGTGCCTCCCCTGTGGGCGGGACGTCCCCGTCCCGCGAGGCATCGGGGAATTCGCGGGATGTGGACATCCCGCCCACAGCCTCGCCGTGAGCTATCCCCTTTCGCTCCTTCGGAGCGCCCGCAGCCACCTGCCATTCCGGCCCGCACCCGCGCGGGGAGGGAGGCGTTTGACCTCCGCCGCGAGGTATGGTATCAGTAAGAGGGGAGATGCCGCCCCCGGGGCGGCCAGACGCAGGAAGCCCTCGTGAGCACACCACAGGAGAACCCGCCCAAGCCCCGCCAGCCGAGGCGGAAGCCGGGGTCGGCCAACGCCGTGCGCGGCGATCGGTCCACGACCAGGATCTACGATCTGATTCACGAGGCCGAGGCCCTCTACCAGAGCGGCCACTACCGCGAAGCGATCGCCACGTGCCGCCGGCTGGCCAAGCTGGACCCCACGAATGTCATGCCCGAGCAGATGATCGAGGGCTGCCGGCGCGAGATCCTCAAGCGCCGCGGCATGCTGCTGGTCCTCCTGGTGGCCCTGGCCGCCGCGGGCCTCGGCGTCGCCTTCGCCTATGCGTTCCTCGTGCGGATCAGCATCCGCCCCGCGCCCGGCACGCTCCGGCTCAGGGAGCTACAGTCGCAGAGCTTCGCCATCTCCTCGCCCATCGGGCGCCACAGGGGCCTCGAGTACCGATGGACCCTGGAGGACGCCGACGGGCAGCCCGCGCCCGCCCACGAGCAGGGCACGCTCTCGCAGCACGACTCGGTGCCGTGGGACTGCTGGTACACGCCCCCGCACAGCCTGGTGCCAGGCTCGAACGGCGGGAAGCCCGTCGTGCGCCGGCTCGTGATGTCGGCCAGCGACGCCTCGCACCGCGAGGTGGTTCACGCGGAGTGGGTGATCCAGGTCTTCGACACTCCCCAGCCGCCGCGGGTGCTGGCGCACAGCCCGCGGAGCGATGAGCGGCTGTCGGTAGTCGCAGGCGGCGGCGAGCGCACCTTCCGGGTCACCGCCGCCGATGGGGATGGGGGCGCGGAGCTGACCTACGAGTGGCTCGTGGGCGGAACGCTCGTGCACACGGGGCCGGAGCCGTCGTGGACCTATCGCCCCGCCGCCGACGCCCTGCCCGCCGGCAGGACGGGGCGCGAGACCCCGGGCGACCCGCCCCTCGGGCTCACCTGCCGCGTCACCAACCGCCACGGCGACCCGACGCCCGTCTCGATCACGTGGAGGCTCCGGCTCGTCCGCTCCAACGCGCCGCCGCAGCTCATCGCCTTCGAGCCCGAGCTGGCCGGCCTCGTGCTGATCAAGGAGGGCGAGGAGCGCAAGGTCACGGCCCGGGCCTACGACCCCGATGAAGGCGAGTCGCTGAGCTATGCCTGGGACCTCGATGGAGCGCCGCGCTCGCGCGGCCCCACCTGCACCCTGTCGTTCCCGCACGATGTGACCGATAAGGAGAGGCGTTTCACCCTCCGCCTGACCGTCACGGACTCCTGCGGGGCGAGCGTCGAGCGGACCTGGCAGATCGCGGTGCTGGACGCGCCGAAGCCTGAGCTCCCGTCGGGCTACTGACTTCGGCCGGGCCGCCGGCAGCGATTCGCCTCATACACAAGCTCAGGAGGTGCCGCATGTTCGCACGAGCACACGCGGTGTTGCCGGGGGCGCTCCGGCGCGGCGGGCGCGCCCTGGTCGGCCTGACCCTGCTTCTGGCCGCCACCCGAGGGCAGGCGGCCGGGCTGGCCAACCCCTCGTTCGAGCAGGGCGACGTGGAGCCCCTCGGCTGGCGTCTCGAGGGCCAGGGAGCCTGGGAGAAGGCCGGCCGCACCGGCGACCGCTCTGTGAGCGTCGCGGGCACAGGCGCCGACTCCGGCTTCTGGCGGACCGCCGGCCTCTCCTTCAACCCCGGCGCCCTCTACCGCGTGGCCTTCTGGACCCGGAGCGAAGGGGCCACGGGCGGCTGCGTCGTCTCCGGGCCGAGCTTCTGCAACCGCGATTACCACCCCGGCCCCGCCTGGGAACGCCACACCTTCGCCTTCCTCGCGCCCAACGACCCCTCAGACGCCTTCCTGCGCTTCGGCCACTGGCAGGTGAAGGGCAAAGTGCTCTTCGATGACATCGAACTGAAGCCCACCCAGGCCGTCCACGAGCGCTTCGGCCCCGGCGGCGGAGGCGTGGTCGCGGGAGGCGCCAACGTCGTCATCAACGTCGTCGGCGGCCCGGGCGGCGTCCAGATCGCCGGGCTGCCCGGCCAGCAGGGCGGCGTCGTGCTCGGCGAGGGGGAGGAGATCGTGGGCAACCGCTACACCTTCGCCGCCCCGCTCCATGGCGAGGGCGCCAACCACTCGCGGCCGCTGCACACCTTCCGCTGCTTCTTCAACTCCAATCGCTGGTGCTTCCACGACAAGGCCGAGGTGGTCTACAAGCACCTCATCCCCGGCCACCCGCACCAGGCGGCCACGGTCGAGGCCAACTGCAACTACCACACGGGCGGCAAGGGCTTCGTGGACGTGGGCGCCAACGGCGCCGACTGGACGACGGTGGCGAGCTTCGAGAAGGTGGGACGCATCAAGGCCGAGGTGCCGAAGGACCTCCTGCCTGCCGACGCCCTGTTCGTCCGGCTCCGCGCGGATGAAAAGGCCAACTTCCAGGTTGACGACTACCTCTTCACCTCAACCCTCGACGCAGATATGGGCGAGATGCGCGGCTCGACTGCCTACCTCGACATCCAGACCTCCGACCCCGCCTTCCCGGTCACCGTCCTCTCGCTGCCCAGCGCCGCGCCGACCAGCGGCTGGAGCGTCTCGATTCGCAACCTGGCGGGCGTGCCTGCCAAGTTCGCCCTGAAGGCCACGGTCACCGACGAGAGCGGGCGCGAGGTCATGCAACAGGGTGGCGCCTCGGCCTCCGCCTCGGTCTCCATCGCCATCGGCGGCGTCGGGCAACCCAACGTGCCGCAACCGATTCAAGAGTCCACCACCCAGATGAGCGCCGGCGGGCCGCTGCGCACCCCGGGCGTCAACACCGTCACCCTCATCGTCACCGCCGACGGCCGCGAGATTTTCAAGGCCAGCGCCCTCCGCAAGCTCCCCGTCCTCCACGACGCCTCCTACGGCTACGCCCTGCCATCGGACGCGAACTGCCCGCTCTGGTGGTGCGAGGGGCCTTACAAGGTGAGCCGCAGCCGCCCCGTGCCGACTGCCCAGAAGGCGGCCATCGAGATCGCCGCCTCGCGCCACGACCACGAGCCGTTTCAACTCGTGCTCCGCCCCAAGGCAGAAATGAAGAACCTCCGCATCCAGGTCTCCCCCCTCAAGTGCGGCGAGGCCACCCTGGCCCCAGAGCACATCCGAATAGAGCAGGTGGCCTACCTCAACGTCGTGCGGCCAACGGATGCCGCGGGCTGTCGCGGCTGGTGGCCCGACCCGCTGCCGCCCTTTGAGCAGGGGACGAATCTCGCTGCCGACCGCAACCATCCCCTCTGGTTCACCGTCTACGTGCCACCTGATCAGCCGGCCGGCGACTACGCAGGCACAATCGAGCTGAGCGCCGACGGCTGGAAGGCCACCGTGCCCATAAGGCTCCGCGTCCACGACTTCGCCCTGCCCAGGACCACCCGCCTCCAGACCGCCTTCGGCCTCGACCACGGCGCCATTCGCAGATTCCACAACCTCGAGACCGAGGCCGAGCTTCGTAAGGTCCTCGACCTCTATCTCGCCAACTTCGCCGCCCATCGCATCGCCCCCTACAACCCCGCCCCCCTCGACCCCTTCAAGGTCGAATTCGCCACCGGCGGCGAGCTGAAGGCGACGATTGACTTCGCGGCCTTCGACCGCGAGTGCGAGAAATGGCTCGGCGAAGGCGGCTTCAACGCCCTCATGATCGGCCTCAAGGGCATGGGCGGCGGCACCTTCCACTCGCGCCACCCCGGCCGGATCGCCAACTTTGCGCAGGGCTCGCCCGAATACGAAAAGCTCATGGCCAGCCAGGGCAGCCAGCTCGTCGAGCACCTCAAGGCCAAAGGCTGGCTCGACAAGGCGTACATCTACTGGTTCGATGAGCCTGAGCCGCGCGACTACGAGTTCGTGATTGACGGCATGAAGCTCATCAAGCGCGCCGCCCCCGGCCTCACGCGGATGCTCACCGAGCAGCCTGAGCCGGCGCTCTTCGGCCACGTGGACCTCTGGTGCCCCGTCGTGAGCGCCGTGAAGCCCGAGGCCATCGCCGAGCGCAGCAAGGCCGGCGAGCGCTTCTGGTGGTACCTCTGCTGCGGCCCCCACGCCCCCTACATCGGCCTCTTCATTGACCACCCCGCCGTGGACCTCCGCGTCTGGGCGTGGCTGAGCCGCAAGTGGGGCGTCGAGGGGCAACTCGTCTGGACGAGCAACTACTGGACCAGCGGAGCCGCCTTCCCCGACCCCGACATCCAGAACCCCTGGGCCGACCCGATGAGCTACTGCTCGGGCTACGACTTCACCCCAGGCAAGATCGGCTACTGGGGCAACGGCGACGGCCGCTTCCTCTACCCGCCCAACCGCGACCCCAAGGCCGACAAGACGAAGCACCTCGAAGGCCCCGTCAACTCGATCCGCTGGGAGATGCTCCGCGAGGGGATCGAGGACTACGAGCTCTTCTGCCTCCTCGACGACCTGATCGCAAAGGCCAAGGCGTCTGGCAAGGCCGCCGACCTTCTCCCCGAGGCCGAGAAGCTCGCCCAGGTGCCCGACGCCGTGATCAAGGACGACCGCACCTACTCCAAAGACCCCCAGCCCCTCCTCTCCCACCGCCGCAAGGTGGCAGAGATGGTCGAACGGCTTCACTGCTCATTGGTGAGGTGATGTCGTGATGACGCTTGCGTTAGCACTCGCTGAGGCGTACAATTCCGTTGGAGCGCCATTGGTCGGGCGGCATTGAAGCACGGGCTGGCAACACTCGGAGCGCGGCGATGGGACCTGAACAACCGCAAGTGGAAACGCGCCGTGAGCTTTTCGACTATCTCGAAGAGCAGATGAACCGGGCGTACCGCCAAGTTCTGCAGACAGCTAGGCTGGAGCGCGAGAGCACGTATGTCAAGACGTATATGCTCGAATTCGACTGGAACAGCGATGGGGGCGCGAGTTCGGAGGCCGAGTTCCTCAGCAGCGCGTTGACGGTCCCGCCGGCGGGGGGAGCGCATGAATGCGCTCCGGCGGTCATAGAGACCAAGGAGCGAGGTTTCTTCATCGTTGACTGGCAACGGCCAAGCGGGCCGCTTCGTCTGTACCTCGACACCACGAGCGATCCGCATCGCCGTTTCTGGCTTGCGTACTCCCTGTCCGATGCGGCTCGAACGGACATCCTATTGGACCAGTTGGCAAGGGCCAGGCCCCGGCTGGACAGGGTGTGGCTGTGGCCGGACCTGCTGAGAGCCGTCCAGGCGAAGGGCGAGTTCCGAGGCTTTGGTCTCGACTACGACTATAGGAGGTTTGAGGCCAAGGAGGGGAAGCGGGACTCAACGGATTACTTTAAGGCGCAATTCTGGGGCGGCGCAGAGACCGAGCAGGTCCTCGATTTCATCGAGGGGAAATTCAGGAAGAAGACGGTCATTGGTAAGGTTCGGATGAAGTACTGGGATCCTGAGAACGGTGACCAGGACTTTTCGCTGGAAGACATCAAGTACAATGGGAAGTTCACAACGCGTGGCACATCCTTCGGCACACACCAAGTCCTGGTCAGCTGGCTCCGTGACCGCTATGAGGAGACGATCCAGCGCATCGAGCAGGCACACGTTACCAGGACCACTCCTAGAGCGGATGGTGGGAGCCCCGAGGGGGACCCAATCTACTTCGTGTTTGACGAGGGCCAACAGATCCCGAACCTTGACGTGTTCTGCGAAGTCGTCTTCTCTGGCCACCTGCCCTTCCGGTTGTGGGGCATTCCCCGCGCAACCGCGGCTGGTGACGATGGGCGACTCGTGTCTGCTGTGGACCTCCATACGGGGTCCAAGCTGTCGTTCGAGATCTACCAGGACATGATGTGTATGTACCTGCACCAGGGGGCATGCGGAAACACGGCCGCTCGCTTCTTCACGAACATCCAGCACGCCTTCTCCCGCCTTGTGAGGGCAGAGGACAATGAAGGACACATCGTCTTTCAGTCTGGTCATGACTAACCTCTTCGTTGGTCTGTGCCGTGGGCATCGCTTCCTCCATCCAGTGTCCGACCAAGCTAGGGCACTTGGATACAAGCTGTTCCGCATCGAGCCATCCTTTGCTGGCACGATGAGGCAAGTCAGGCCGGACGCGATAGCCTGCTCAAGCCGAAGGCGACACACGCTCCTCGGGGAGTGGACGGGTATGGACTCGATGACCCCTGAAAAGAGACTCCAGATCTGCGCCTATGTGGCGGTGACCCGAAAGGAACTCGTCGCTCTGGCTGCGGTTGATGTGGACTCAGCCGAATCGAGCAGTACATGGCTTGTTGTCCGGCCCGAGGCAGCAGGTGCTTTCGGTGTAGTCCTGAAGACGACACCAGCCGGCAGGCTGATGCTATCCACGTTGGGTGTTCATGATAATTCTGGCTACCGGCTCGCGTGGCACGGTGGCGCCCTCGCAGACGACAAACTCACAGGCTTGCTCACCGGTCCCCACACATTCCGTCGCGTACCAATGAGCTACGTGCGGTTCTCGTTCGACGACCTGAGTCCGCGTGCAATTGCAGCGCCCGTCGTGCAGGAGATCGTGAGCCTCGCCGCCAAGGAGACGTACAGGTTCACCATCGTTGGCCTATGCACGGACCTCTTCGACGGCGCATGGAAGCAGATTGCTACGGAGGTGCAGAACTCAGTAGCCAGGGCGGTCAGGAAGGTTGTCAAGGAGCTGTCAAGCCAGGAGTACGCCTCCGATTGGCTTGCCCCGGTACCCGGGGAGCGAGACTCATGGGCGCTGAACGTGGGGCGGAAGGCCGATGTATCATCCTTCCTCTCCCAGTTCAGGGATATTGCTGAACGATTTCTGGCGCGGCTCGCGAGCAGGCCATTCACTCCTGAGTTGCCCTTTGACGACTAGGCTCGGGACGAGTGGTACGCACTGTCACCGAGGATGAGGAGTGAGGCGAGGCTTGTCAGCCTGCCTCTGCACGGGGGGGCCGAGGCGGCTCTCCACCCGCCCTCGCGGGCAGTGAGGAGAAGGAGACGGGCATTGACAGTACGGCGTAGGATCTTTCTGTTGTGGCTTTCCGCCACTCTTTCGGCGGGCGCCTTCGGCCTGGCAGCCGAGGAACCGGCGAGGCCGCTGTTCATCTTCGCCGTCGTGTCGGACACGCATCTGGGCAAGGGGGGCGACGGGCCGGCCAAGGTGCTCGCCCAGGTGGTCCGAGAGATCAATGACTCGCCGGCCGAGTTCACCCTCTTCCTCGGCGACCTGGTGGACACCGGGGCGAAGAACGAGCCGCTCTACGCCGAATGGCTCAAGCTCGCAAAAGGGTTGAAGAAGCCCTTCCACGCCATCCCAGGCAACCACGACCCGGTGGAGTTCTTCAGGAAGCACATCCGGGCCGAGACCGACTATGCCTTCGACCACAAGGGGCACCGCTTCGTGCTGCTCAATGACACCGAGGCGGACTCTCACGACGGCGCGGTGACGCCCGAGCAACTCAAGTGGCTGACTCAGCAGGTGGACGACGCGGCGGCGAAGAAGCTCCGCGTCGTGCTGTGCGCCCACATCGCCGCGCACCCGAACAAGCATCCCGACGTGGGCTGGTGGGTGCGCAAGGGCGAGAAGGAACTCGACGCGCTGCTGATGGCCCGCGGCGGCGACGTCGTCGTCGCCTTCCTCAGCGGCCATTTCCACTGCGGCCTGCGCGGCTGGAGCGACCGCGGCGGCGCCCACGAGATCGTGTTCCCCGCCCTCGCCTGGAACGGCGACCGCAAGCTGGAGACGGCCCCCGGCTTCTCGGTGAAGGAATCGCGCAAGGGCTACGCGCTCGTCGAGGTCCACGCGAAGGAACTGAAGGTGCGCTACAAGCCGGTCGGCGCGCCGCCGCTGGGCGACCTGGTTCTTGGACTGCAATAACCCGGGGGCATCGTGCTAGGCCGCCTCTCCCCACTCCGCACTCCGCACTCCGCACTCCGCACTGCCCTGGCTTGCGGCTTGTGGCTGGCTGCGTGCAGCCTGCCCGCGTGTTCGCGCCCGCGGACGCCTCAGGAGTGGCAGCCGCGGGAGTTCCTCATCGCGCTCCGCGGCGCGCCGCCGCCGAAGCCGCCGCTCTACGCGCAGGTGGCCCAGGCAGGGTTCAACGCGATCGCAGACGGGGTGGGCTCCGACGCCCTCGACCTCGCGCACCGCTACCGCCTCAAGGTCGTCCTCGGCCAGATCGGCCTCGACACCGCCACGCTGAGCCGCCCAGCCGATGCGCGGAACGTGGCTGATGCGATCCGGCGGTTCGATTCCCATCCCGCGCTCTGGGGCTACTTCGTGGGCGACGAGACGCTGGAGAGCCAGCTCGCCGACGTTGCGGCGCTGGCAGACTTCGCCCGCCGCCACGATCCCATGCATCCCGTCTTCATCAGCCTGCTGCCGTGCGACGCGTGGGTCGGCCCGGCACTGGCCACGGGCGACTATGCCGACTACCTGGAGCGCTTCATCCGCGCCGCGCGGCCCGCGTTGCTCAACTTCGGCCACTTCCCCTTCCGCGAGAAGGGCGACAGCGAGTTCTACTTTGAGAACCTCGAGCTGATCCGCCGGGCGGCGCTCGAGCACGGCTTGCCTTTCTACCCGACGCTTCAGGCCGCGAGCTGGCCGGGCATGCGCCCGCCCACCGAGGGCGAGATGCGCTGGCTCGCCTACACGGCGCTGGCCTATGGAGCGAAGGGCGTGGTGTGGTTCCGCTACTGGGGCGCGCCGGCGGGCAGCCGCCAGGGAATCGTCGAGCCCGATGGGTTGCTCACCGAGCGCTATCGCATCGTGGCCGATCTGAATGCCGATCTGCGCGCGCTCGGGCCGGTGTTGCTGCCTCTGCGGCCGGTGGCCGTGTATCACACGGGGCCGACGCCCGTCGGGGCCACGCGGCTGCCGATCCACGGCCTCCTGGGCGCGCTCGAGGGTGGCCCATTCGTCGTCGGGGAGTTCGAAGATGCGGGCGGGGCAAAGCATCTGCTGGTTGTCAACCGCGATGCGGCCCGGGCGGTGACGGTGAAGCTGGCGATCAATCGCCCGTGCAAGGGCCTGGCCTGGTTCGACCCCTCGGCGCGGGCGTGGGCGGCGCAGGCCGTCGAGGTGGACCGGTTCCAATCCGTCGCCGAGTTCTCGCTGCCGCCCGGCGGAGGGCGCCTGTTGCGGCTCGGCAAGGCGACGAGATAGCTTCCCCTTACTTTGCTGCTGCGACCGCCTTCGTTGCGCGCTCGATGAGCGATGCGAGTGCAGAGCGCGCCGCCCGCAAGGCCTGCGGATCCGGGGTGAAGTGCGTCAGGTCCTTGACCACAGCATCGTCAAGGGCGAGGGCCTTCTCGGCCTCGGCCACGAGCACGTCGTGCCCGCCGGCCTTCTTGAGCTTCGCCACGGCGTCGCGGAGGAGCCAGAGGGTCTCGTAGTCCTCGATGCCGTCGCGGAAGTTCTCCAGGCGCACCGACGACAGCGGCTGGCCGCCGGGGCCGGGGTAGAGGAGCTGGCCGTCGCCGTGGTGGCGGCCGCCCTGCTGGTTGACGAACGTGGCGGGGTCCCACGCGCCCTCGGGCCAGCGGGGGTCGGCCTTGTAGTTGTCGCGCCAGCAGTTGAGGCTCCAGTAGAGGAAGCCCGTGACGCCGAGCTTCCAGGTCTGCCAGAGCAGGATGCGGTGGTCGAGGCCGGGCCACTCGATCATCAGGTTGGCATAGGGCTTGCCCGGGCCGCAGCAGACGTACCACCAGACCTCGTCGCCCTTGGCCTGCTGGGCCTGCATTTCCTCCTTGCGATAGCGGCCGGTGACGGGCGCCCAGATGTCCAACACGTCGTCGAGGGCGGGAATGGGGTTGTCCTTGTAGAAGGTCTGCATCAGGCGGAGGCCGGGCATCTCCTTCTTCAGGGCGGCGTAGAGCTCGTGGGCGATGTCGTAGTGTTCCTTGCCGATCTCGTCGTGGCAGTAGACGTAGGCCCGGGGCAGCCAGCCGCGTGCCTTCACGCGGTCGTAGAGCTTGCGGATGGCGGCGATCTGCGGCTCGTTGTGCTTCGCTCGCTCCTCAGGCGTGCCCTTCTTGGGCCAGGCGTAGGCGAGGCCGAAGCAGGCGCCGCCGCGGTCGAGCTGGCGGGCGACGAGGCGCTCGAGGTCGCGGTCCAGATGCGACCAGTCGTAGAGCGCGGGGCAGATGCGGCGGTCGAGACAGAAGTCCATCCACGCCTCGTACATCTCGACGGGCACGTCCTTGAGGCCGTAGAAGCGCTGAAGCTCGTCGGGGCGGAGGAGGAAACAGGTCTCCAGGTGCTGCTGCCTCGGAATGGCGAAGTCCCACACCCGCACTTCGAGGGGGAGCGAGCGCCTGGGCTGCCCCTCGGCCCGCACGGTGACCTTGCCGCGGTAGAGGCCGGGCGGGGCGTGGTCTGGCACGCGCACACTGAGCCACACGGGCTGGACCTCGCCCGCCCTCACATCGAAGAGCGCCGCCGGCAGCAACGGGTCGGGCCACCAGCCCTCGCGGGGCACCTTGTAGGCCGGCTTCTCGGTCCTCACGTAACCGACGACGTTCCAGGTGATCCTGGCCTTGGGGATGATCGAGCGCCCGCACCGCAGGTCGCTCGCCTCGACGGTGACGCGGCGGACATCATGCCCGCCCGTCACGACGACGAGTTGGATGCCCTCGGTCTCGTTGCGGGCCGCCTCGATGGTGAGCTTGTCGGCCGGGCCGCGGGTCCACGGCTCATCGCGGAAGACCTTCTCCATCGTGTCGGCGCTGCCGAGGAGGAATGCGGGTACCCGCAGTAGCATAATCTCCGTGTGGAGGGGGCCGCAGCCGGATAGCAGGGCGAGCAGCAACAGCGGCAGTCGGCGCATAGGGGTGGCTCCTAACAGCGGGCAGGCGGAAGTGTGGGGACGAGTAGGACAGATGGGACAGATAGGACCGATAGGACCGGGAGGAGAGATTGGGCGCGCTCGCCCTGTCCTATCGGTCCCATCCGTCCGATCGGTCCTATCGCAAGCCGCATCTCATGTCTCGCGTTCAGCCTTGCCCATTCGCCGGCGGTAGTAGTCGGCGATGACGGCGGCGATGATGACGCCGCCCGTGATGAGCCGCTTCGTGGGCTCCTGGGCGCCGAGCTGCACGAGGCCCGCGCCCAGCACGGCGATGATGAGCACGCCGAAGAACGATGCGACGACCGAGCCGCGTCCGCCCATGAGGCTCGTGCCGCCGATGACCACGGCCGCGATGGCCTGAAGCTCGTAGCCGGTGCCGGCGTTGGGGTCGGCCGACGACAGCCGCGCCGTGTGCAGCAGCGCGGCCACCGCGGCGAGCAGGCCGCACAGGCGGAAGACGGCCAGCTTGACGGGGCGCGGGTCTATGCCCGACAGGCGCACCGCCTCCTCGTTGGTGCCGATGGCCACCACGTAGCGCCCGAACACCGTGCGCGAGAGGCAGAACTGTCCCACGATCACAATGTAGAGCGCGAGCACGAACGGGATGGGCAGCCCGAAGAGCCTGGTGCTCGCCACGATCTCGATGGCGCGGCCGATGTACTGCGTCTGCGAGGACGAGACCAGGTAGGCTCCGCCCCGCGCCATTTCGAGCATGCCGAGCGTGACGATGAACGAGGGGAGGCGCCAGCGGACGGTGATGAATCCGTTGGCGAGGCCGCACGCCATCCCCACCCCCAGGCAGGCCGCGACGGCCCCGGCGAAGGTCCACAGGCTCAGCGCGTGGAGCGGTATGCGGGAGAGCGAGAGCATCACGCCCAGCACGGCGCTGCTGAGGGCAAGCACGGAGCCGACCGACAGGTCGATGCCGCCCAGGATGAGCACGTAGGTCATGCCCACGGCGATGATCACCGAATCGGGCACCTGCGCGGCGATCATCTCCAGCACGTCGCCGGTCACAAAGTGGCGGCCCGAGCGGAACCAGATAAGCGCCTCGAAGCCGCCGAGCAGGCCGAGAAGCACGGCGATGAGGCCGGCATACTCGAAGGCCGCGCGCGCCAGGTGCTGCCGCCAGCGGGGGGGGGCCTCGTGACTCATCATACGGCCGCCTTTGCCGCAGAGGCCGCGTAGCCGCTCAGGGCCGCCGCCATGATCTTGTCCTGCGTCCACTCGCCGCGGTGGAACGTGGCCACGAGGCGCCCCGCCGACATCACGGCGATGCGGTCGCACACGGCCAGCAGCTCCAGAAGGTCCGAGGAGGCCATGACAATGGCCTTCCCCCGCTCGGCCAACTCAGAGAGGAGCTTGTAGATGGCGAACTTCGCCCCGACGTCAATCCCCCGCGTCGGCTCGTCGAGCAGCAGCACACGGCAGTCGCGGTAGAGCCAGCGGGCCATGACCACCTTCTGCTGGTTGCCGCCGCTGAGCTCGGCCACGGGCTGCTCGACGGAGCGACACTGGACGCCCAGGGCCTGGGCGAGGCGCTGGGCCACGGCCTCCTCCTCGCCGCCCCGCAGCACGCCGCCCGGTCCCGCGAGGGCCTCGAGCCGCGCGAGCGTGACGTTGTGGCGGATGGGCAGTGGCAGGAGGAGGCCCTGCTGTTTGCGGTCCTCGGTCACGAGGGCAATGCCCTGGCGCACGGCGTCGCGCGGCGAGCGGATGCGGGCCGGACGGGGCGAGCCGCCGAGGAACACCTGGCCCGCCTCGGGGCGGTCGGCGCCGAAGATCGCGCGGAGCGTCTCGGTGCGGCCCGAGCCCATGAGGCCGGCGAGGCCGAGGAGCTCGCCCTGGCGGACCTCGAAGCCCACGTCGCGGATGGCCTCGCCACGCGACAGGCCGATGACGCGGAGCGCGACCGCGCCGGTCTGCGCGCGGGCGGGGCGATGCACCGCGCCCAGGTCGCGCCCGACCATCAGGCGGATGATTTCGTCCATGCTGACGCCACCTGTGGGCGGCGTGTCCCCGGTTGTGGGCGGCGTGTCCACACGCCGCGGGTCGCGGGAGGAGGGCCTCCCGTCCACGATGCCTTCGCGCGACGACGGCGCCCCGCCCACCACTCTCGTGCCCACGACGCGCCCGTCGCGGAGCACGGTGATCCGGCCGGCGATCTGGAGGGTTTCCTCCATGCGGTGCGAGATGTAGAGGATAGCGGCGCCCTGGGCCGCGAGGCGGCGAATCTGGCCGAAGAGCCGCGCGGTCTCGGCCTCGGTGAGGGCGGCGGTCGGCTCGTCGAGGATGAGCACGCGACAAGGGCCGGCCAGGCCGGCGGCGATCTCGACGAGCTGCTGCTGCCCGACGCCCAGGTCGCGCACGGGGCAGTCGGGCGGCAGGCCGCCGAGCCCCACGCGGGCCATCGCCTCGCGGGCCTGCGCGCGGAGCCGGCGGTTACACACCACGCCGAGGCGGCTGGGCAGCCTGCCCAGGAAGAGGTTCTCGGCGATGGACAGGTTGGGGATGAGGTTGAGCTCCTGCATCACCATCCGCACGCCCGCGCGCTCGGCATCGTGCTTGGAGGCAGGGGCGTAGGGCTGGCCCCCGAGGGCCATCGCGCCCGCGTCGGGCCGCGTGAGGCCGGCGACGATGCGGGCGAGGGTGGTCTTGCCGGCGCCGTTCTCGCCGACGAGGGCGTGGACTTCGCCGGGGCGCAGGTCGAGCGACACGTCGAGGAGCACCGGGCCTGCATAGGCCTTGGAGAGGCCGGAGAGGGTGAGCAGGGCCTCGGCGGGTTCCATGGCCGGGTCACTTCGTCTCCGTCGGGGCCTTGCGTTCGGCCTGCTTCTTCAGGTCGTCGGCGGTGATGAGGTCCACCTGCGTCTCCTTGTAGTCGGATGCCTCGGGGGTGAGGTGTCCGCCAAGGATATCGAGGGCGTGGCGAATGCCCTCGACGGCGATCTGGTCGGCGTGCTGGTCCACGGTGCACAGGATGTTGCCGGCGAGGATTTCCTTCTGGACGGCCTCGATGTTGTCGTAGCCGACGACGAGCACGGAGCCGAGCTTGCCGGCCGCGCGCAGGGCGGCCACGGCGCCGAGGGCCATGTTGTCGTTGGCGCACAGGACGGCCTTGAGGTTCGGGTGCTGCGCGAGCAGGCCCGACGTCACCTTCTCGGCCTCGTCCATGTGCCAGTTGGCGGTCTGCTTGGCCACGATTTTCATGCCGGCGGCGTCCATGGCGGCCTCGAAGCCGAGCTTGCGCATGATGCCGTTGACGGCGTTGGGCATGCCCTCGAGGATGGCCACCTCGTCGCCGGGCTTGAGCTTCTTGGCGAGGTATTCGCCGGCCATGCGCGCGCCTTTGCGGTTGTCGGGGCCAACGAAGGGGATCTTGACGGCCTTCTCCTCGAGGGCCTCGTCGTCGAACTTGTTGTCGATGTTCACGACCTCGATTCCGGCGTCCTTGGCCTTCTTGCAGACGGGGACGAGGGCCTTGGAGTCGGCGGGCGCGATGACGAGGGCGTTGACCCTCTGCGCGATCATCTGCTCCACGAGGGCCACCTGGGCGGCCACGTCGCGCTCGTCCTTGATGCCGTTGGAGATGAGCTCGTAACGGGTGGGGTCCTTCTGCTGGTGTCTGCGCGCCCCTTCTTCCATGGTCTTGAAGAACTCGTTGGCGAGCGATTTCATCACCAGCGCGATCCGCTTGGGCTGGCCGGCGGGGGGCGGCGCGTCGTCGCCGCCGCAGCCGCCGAGCAGGCAGGCCGCCGCGAGCGCACACCATCCGCCCGTCACCAGGTGGGAAGCGATCCGCTTGACCATCGTGGCATTCCTTTCTGCTTGGCGGCGATCGGTCACTCACTGACGAGTCTGATGACGGCCCAGAAGCCCGTCTCGTACTGCCAGCCGCTGGGCGCGTTGAGGAGCTCGACGAGCACGCTGCGGCCCGCGTAGGCCGAGAGGTCCACCTTGGCGTCCATCCAGCCGCCGTAGGCGGTGGTCTTGCCCACGGGCTTGCGGAAGAGCTCCTTGTGGTCGGCGCGGACCACGAGGTCCCAGTTCCCCTTCGGGTCGTGGCCGACGACGAGCTGCACCGTGGTCTTCTTGCCGGCGGGCACGTCCACCTGGCGGCTCAGCACACAGGCGTTCCCCTGGCTGAGCGGGTGGGTGACGAGCACGTTCTTCTTGCCGCCCCACTCGGCGCGCAGGCCGGGGTTTTCGGCGTCGCCGCAGTTGGCGATCGTCCAGCCGGGGGCGAACTTGGCCACCTCGGCCTGGATGTTCACGGCCCCGCCGGGCGTCTGGATCTGCTTCATCTCGTCCTCGGTGAAGCGGCTGTTGGCGATGGGGCCGGGAGCCCAGCACTGCTCGAGGGCCGACGGCTTCGGGGCCTGGACGGGGATGAGGAGGCTCTCCTCGCCCTGGTCGTTCTTCTCGATTCTGCCGCCCGCGCGGGTGACAGCCTGGCGGGCGAGCTTCTCGCATACGGCGATGAGCGTGGGGAAGTTGTAGGGGGTGTGGCTGAACTTGCCTTCGGGGTTGAGGGCGGACTTGAAGGTCTCGGGCAGCCTCTCGAAGCCCAGGGTGGTGAAGAGCACGCCGGCGGCGCTGGAGGGGTTGCAGTCGGAGTCCTGCCCGCAGCGGCACGAGATGAGGATGGTCTGGTCAGGGTCGCGCTCCCCGTAGAGCACGCCCATCACCACGTAGGCGCCGTTGAGCTTGGCATCAATGTTGAAGTCGCCCTTCGGCCCGCTGCACGAGGCCTTGCGATAGTCGGGGTTCAGGTGGTACTTCTCGTTGAGGAGGCCCCAGGTTTTTTCCCAGTCCTTGGGGTCCTCCTTGTACCACTTGAGCACGTCGCGGATGCACTCGGCGTACTGGCTGCCCTCGGGGATGCAGGCGAGGCCGGCCTCGACGAGCTTGACGGGGTCGTTCTCGAAGAATGCCTCGGCGTACATGCCGCCGAAGAACTGGCCGCCATAGAGGCCGTCCCCGTAGTTCATCAGGCGGCCGAACTTCTCGCCCAGCTCGACGACGAGGTTGGGCAGGCCGGGCGCGATGAGGCCCGAGAAGTCCGACTCGATCTGGTAGTCAATGTCGTCGGCGTGTTTGTTGAAGTGGGGGTGGCCGCTGTCGGGCGGGGCGATGCCGCGGCGGAGGTTGTCACGCCCCGCCTTGTTTGCGTGCCAGAGGGCGTAGCCGCTGTTGGCGAAGTCAATCCCGGCTTGGCGCACCGAGGCGTCGAGGCCATGCTCCTCGAGCGTGCGCAGGAACGTCATCTCCACATAGATGTCGTCCTGGTTGAACTGGTTGACCATCCCCGGGTTCCATTTGGGCATCTTGTCGGCGGGGATGATCTTGCCCTTGTAGCGGAACTCGGTGGGCGCGCCCCAGCCCACGCCGGCCATCTGGCCGATCCAGCCGGCCTTCATCTTGTCGAGATACTCGCGGACCGGCAGCCGGCGGAACTCGCCCGCTGCCCCCACACCCAGGAGCAGGCCCAGCAGGCCCAAGGCGGCGATCGGCTTGCGCACGGTGAGCCTCCTTTGCTCTCCCCTCGCGGAACGCCCGCCTAAGACTATACCAAGCCGGGGCGCAATCTGCAAGGCGCGGCAGGGCTGCGGGCGCCCCGAACGAGCGAAATGGGATAGCGCACGGCGAGGCTGTGGGCGGTATGTCCACATCCCGCGAATTCCCCGATGTCTCGCGGGACGGGGATCACTCCTCCCTCCCGAAGGCTCCAATGCCTTCGGGAGGGTATCAATGCCTTCGGGAGGGTATCATGGCCCCACACATCCCGGCCTGCCGGGCGGGATGTCCACATCCCGCGAAGCGCGCGATTCCTCGGGGGACGGGGAAGTCCCGCCCACATTTCCGGCCCGCACCCGGCGCGGCAGGGGATCGCGTCTTGACGCCTGCCGGGGCGTTGCGCTAGGATGCTGCCCCTGGCGCATTCCGCGGGTTTGCTGGCAAGGAGTTTTCCCATGGAGACTGCCAAGGTAATCCCCTGCCTCGACATCAAGGACGGCCGGGTCGTCAAGGGCGTGAAGTTCGTGAACCTGCGCGACGCGCGCGACCCCGCCCAGGCCGCGGCCGCCTACTGCCAGCAGGGGGCCGACGAGGTGGTGTTCCTCGACATCGCCGCGTCCGTGGAGAAGCGCAAGACCCGCCTCGAATGGGTCAAGAAGGTCGTCAAGGCGGTCACCGTGCCCTTCACGGTCGGCGGCGGCATCGGCTCGCTCGACGACATGAAGGCCCTCTTCGACCTCGGCGTCTCCAAGGTCTCCATCAACACGGCCGCCGTGCGCAACCCCGACCTCATCGAGGAGGCGGCCGACACGTTCGGCCCCGACCGCATCGTGGTGGCCATTGACGCCGAGAAGGGCGAGAACGGCTTCGAGGTCCTCGTCTCCGGCGGCACCAAGCGGGCCGGCCTCGAGCTGGTCGAGTGGGCGAGGCAAGTCGAGGATCTGGGCGCCGGCGAAATCCTGCTGACGAGCAAGGACGCCGACGGCGTGCAGACGGGCTACGACATCCCGATGACCAAGGCCGTGGCCGACGCCGTGACCATTCCCGTCACCGCCTCGGGCGGCTGCGGCAAGCCCGAGCACATGGCCGCCGTGCTGCTCGAGGGCCACGCCACCAACGTGCTGGCCGCCTCGGTCTTCCACTTCGGCACCCTCACCGTGCGGCAGGTGAAAGAGTACCTCAAGAGCCAGGGGATCCCTGTAAGGCTGTGACCCTGGCCGCTCTCCACGGAGGCCCTGATGGCCGCCACGCCGGGCAACACTTGGCCCGTCCTGACCCGCTACGGCCCGTCCCATCTCTCCCGCATCGCGCTGCCTCTGGGCGGCATCGGCACGGGCACCGTGTCGCTGGGCGGGCGCGGCGACCTGCGCGACTGGGAGACCGTGAGCCGCCCCGCCAAGGGCTTCTCGCCCAGGAACGCCTTCTTCGCCCTCTGGACGAAGCCTGTGGGCGGGGCGTCTGTGCCCCGCGTCCGTTGCCTCGAGGGCATCCTCCCGCCCGAAGCCTACGAGGGCGGCTTCGGCTGCCCCCAGCCCAACCACGGCCTGCCGCGGTTCCGCCAGTGCCGCTTTCACGCCGCCTATCCCTTCGGCCAGGTGCTCCTCCGCGACCCCGACGTGCCGCTCGACGTGCGGCTCGAGGCCTTCAACCCGCTGATCCCCGGCGACCCCGACCGCAGCGGCCTGCCCGTGGCTATCCTGCGTTTCGTCCTCACCAACCGCACTAAGGGGGCCGTGGACGCCGCGGTGTGCGGCAGCCTCCAGAACTTCATCGGCACCGACGGCTCGAACGGCAAGCCGTCGCAGAACGTCAACTCCTTCCGCAAGGAGCGGCGCCTCCAGGGCATCCTCATGGCCTCGAAGGGCGTGGACCCCAGGGCAGAACAATGGGGCACCATGGCTCTGGCGGTCCTGACACACGGGCCCCACTCGTCCCGCGTGTCTCACCGCATCGCCTGGGCGAAGCGAACCTGGGGCGACAGCCTGCTCGACTTCTGGGACGATTTCTCGGCCGACGGCCGGCTCGACGACCGCGACCCCGAGGGCGTGGACGACCCGACCGCCTCGCTCGCCACCCGCCTGCGCGTGCCGCCTCGCGCATCGCGCGCCGTCACCTTTCTCCTCGCCTGGCACTTCCCCCACCGCATGACCTGGACGCCTGCCAAGGACGCCTGCTGCGAGGCGAACCGCATCGGCAACTACTACGCCACGCAGTTCGCCGACGCCTGGGACGCCGCCTCGAAGGCCGCCGCCCAGCTTCCCCGCCTCGAGGCCGACACCCTCGCCTTCGTCCGCGCCTTCTGCGACAGCGACCTGCCCCACGCCGTCAAGGAGGCGGCGCTCTGCACCCTCACCGCGCTGCGCTCCCAGACCAGCTTCCGCACCGAGGACGGCCGCTTCTTCGGCTGGGAGGGCTGCGGCGACAAGAGCGGCTGCTGCCACGGCTCGTGCACCCACGTGTGGAACTACGAGCATGCCACCGCCCTCCTCTTCCCCACCCTCGCCCGCTCGATGCGCGAAACCGAGTTCCTCTTGGCCACCGACGACACGGGCCTCATGGCCTTCCGCGTCAACCTGCCCCTCGCCCGCGCCCGGGAGTTCCAGCACGCCGCCGCCGACGGCCAGCTCGGCTGCCTGATGAAGGCCTACCGCGACTGGCAGCTCTCGGGCGACGACGCCTGGCTGCGCACCCTCTGGCCGAAGATTCGCAAGGCGATGGAGTTCTGCTGGACCCCCGGCGGCTGGGACGCCGATCGCGACGGCGTGATGGAGGGCTGCCAGCACAACACGATGGACGTGGAGTACTACGGCCCGAACCCGCAGATGGGCGGCTGGTACCTCGGCGCCCTGCGCGCCGTCGAGGAAATGGCGCGCTACCTCGCTCGGTCCGCCGCGCCGGAGCCGCCCGTGATGGCTTCACTCCCCTCCCTCCCAGGGAGGGGGCAGGGGGAGGGTCGGACTTTGGTTCCACCCTCACCCCACTCTCTCCCTGAAAGGGAGAGGGGTCAGGGCTGCGCGCCCTGCGCCTCGGTGGCGGCGGAACTGGGTGCCTTCGCCGATATGTGCCGCGGCCTCTTCGAGCGCGGAAGCCGCTGGATGGACGAGCATCTCTTCAACGGCGAATACTACGAGCACGTGATCCGCCCGCCGAAGGACGGCGCCGCCATCGCACCCGGCCTCCGCCTCAGCATGGGCGCAACGGACCTCTCCGAGCCCGACCTCCAGCTCGGCTCGGGCTGCCTCGTGGACCAGCTCGTCGGCCAGTACACGGCGCACATCCTCGGCCTCGGCTACCTCCTCGACCCGAAGCACGTCAAGGCCACCCACCGCGCCATCTTCAGGCACAACTTCAGGCGGGGCCTCCACGGCCACTTCAACCACCTTCGGACCTTCGCACTCAACGACGAATCGGCCCTGCTCATGGCCACCTACCCGCGCGGCCGCCGCCCGAAGCGCCCGTTCCCCTACTACAACGAGGTGATGACCGGCTTCGAATACACCGCCGCCGTAGGCATGCTCTACGAGGGCCAGACCGCCAACGGCCTCAAGTGCATCGAGGCCATTCGCGCCCGCTACGATGGCCAGAGGCGCAACCCCTTCGACGAGGCCGAATGCGGCCACCACTACGCCCGGGCCATGGCCGCCTGGAGCGCCGTGCCTGCCCTCACCGGCTTCCACTACTCCGCCGTCACAAGGACAATGACCTTCGCCGCCGCCCCGAAGCCCACCACCTGGTTCTGGTCCACCGGCGCCGCCTGGGGCACCGTGCGGCAGCGGCCCACGCGCAACGGCATCGAGGTCAAACTCTCCGTCCTCCGCGGCAGGCTGGAGGTCAGTGAGCTGAGGCTCAGGGGGTTCGCCTCCCTTCAGGTCCCCAACGCGAAGCCGGTTGCGGAAGGCGGGTCCGCGAGCTTTCATGTTCCCGGCATTCCAGGCGAAGCGCAGCGCAGTCGAGGAATCTCTCTTGCCCGAACCGCAAAGAGAAGGTAGGAGACTAGCCATGGCTGACTTCGAGATTCTCGACGAGGCGTTCCAGGCAGTCCTTGCCCCCGACTCCAAGCTGCGCCTGATCGCCGACGGCTTCCAGTTCACCGAGGGGCCTGTGTGGTTCGACGACGGGGAGCATCTGCTCTTCAGCGACATCCCCGCCGACACGATCTTCCGCTGGAAGGAGGGCGAAGGGCACGCGGTCTGGCGAAAGCCGTCGCGCAACACCAACGGGAACACGCTCGACCTCCAGGGCCGCCTGGTCTCGTGCGAACACGGCAGCCGCCGCGTGACGCGCACCGAACCCGATGGCTCGGTGACCGTGCTGGCCGCCACATTCGGCGGCAAGCGCCTCAACTCGCCCAACGACGCCGTGGTGAAGAGTGACGGCACGGTCTGGTTCACCGACCCGCCCTACGGCATCCGGCCCGAGGAGCAGGAGCAGCCGGCCTGCTACGTGTTCCGTCTCGACCCGGGGGCGAAAGAGCCGACGCCAGTGGCGGACAGCCTGTTCCGCCCCAACGGACTGGCCTTCTCGCCCGACGAGCGGCTGCTCTACGTGGCGAACAGCGATCGCGCGGAGCCAGTGGTCCGCCGCTATCGCGTTGTAGGCGGGACGTCCCCGTCCCGCGAGACGCTGGGTGGGGACACGCCGCCCACAGTGCACCACACCCTCGAGGGCGGGGAGGTCCTGTTCCGCATTGACCCCGGCGTGCCCGACGGCTTCCGCTGCGACGCGGAGGGACGCATCTACTGCACGGCGGGCGACGGCGTGCAGGTCTTCAGCCCCGAGGGAAAGCTCCTGGGCAGGATTCTCACGCCGCAGGCCGCGGCCAACTGCGTCTTCGGCGGCCGCGACCGCACGACGCTCTTCATCACCGCCGTCCGCAGCGTCTGGGCAGTACGGCTGAACGTCCGGGGCGCCAGGTGAGCGCGCAACACGCGGCGGGCGCGGCTCCCGAGGCGGGGGCGGGGGTGTGGGCCCCGGTTGACAGCCGGGCCGCCACCTGGCACGATGGTAGGCACGCAGCGTCCCCTTGCAGGAGGCGGGCCCAGGGAAACCGAAAGGCGCTGGTATGAGAAAGCTCGTCATGCTGATTGTGTGGCTGGGTTGCCTCACGGCCCTGGCGGGCGACGAGGCGAAGCCGACCGAGGGACTGAAGCCGCCCGAGGGGGCCGTCGTGCTCTTCGACGGCAAGGACGCCTCGCGGTGGAACAACGCCAAGGTGACGCCCGAGGGCTATCTCGAGGTGGGCGCGACGACGAAGGACAAGTTCGGCGACTGCCAGCTCCACCTGGAGTTCAACATCCAGCCCGACCCGACGGGCAAGAAGACGGCGGGGAACAGCGGCGTCTACATTCAGAACCGCTATGAAATCCAGATCCTGAACAGCGCCGGCGGCCCGCCGCAGAAGGGCGGCTGCGGGGCGATCTACCAGTTCAAGGCGCCCGACACCAACCAGACCAAGCCGCCGGGCGAGTGGCAGACCTATGACATCACCTTCCGCGCCCCGCGCTGGGACGCCGACAAGAAGAAGACCGAGAACGCCCGCATCACCGTGGTGCACAACGGCGTGAAGATCCACGACAACGTCGAGGTGCCGAACAAGACGGGCAACGGCAAGCCCGAAGGCCCCGAGCCCGGGCCGCTTTACCTCCAGAACCACGGGAACAAGGTGTTCTACCGCAATGTGTGGCTCCTGCCATCGGACGCCACGAAGTAACCCTCGCCGATTCGGAGACGTGCTCATGTGCGCACGGCAGCTCGCGAGGGCTGGGGTGCTGTTGGCGGCCTGCCTGGCGGCCAGCGGGTGCATGATCCGGCGCGGCCCCGAGCGCGCGGAGTTGAAGCGGCTGGACAGGCCGCCCATCCTGCGCCTGGGCAAGATCACCGAGGAGTTCACCGGCTCGTGGGCCAGGGCCGCCCAGGAGAACCAGCTCGGCGGCCGACAGGTCGTCAGCGCCCTGCTCCGCCAGAGCGAGGCCGCCTCGCTCTTCGGCCCTGACCCCGCCAACCTGGTGGCCGACATCCACATGGTGACGAATCACGAGGACGACGGGCCGCGCCTTGGCTTCCTGGCGCTCATGAGCATCTGCACCCTCGGCGTGTGGCCCCTGTCGTACCACTCGGAGTGGATCTGCGACGTGGTGGTGACCGTGCGGCGGTGCGACGGCTCGCCCGTGGCCGAATACCCCTACCAGGCCAGAGGCACCTACGATATCCTCGCCCTTCCGCTGACCATGTTCTCGCTGGGCGTCGCGGCCCTGCGAGGCCCCCAGGACGGCATGGAGGTGCGTCAGCGCATGGCCCGCAAGGCCGTGGCCGACCTGATGAGGACCGCCGAGAGCGACTACGACCGCCTGGCAAAGGCCCAGAAAGCCAACGCCGCGCTGCTCGCCAGCCAGCCCGTGATCCCGCCCACCACGACCACGCCCGGGCCGGCCGTGGGAGGACTGCCCGCGCCCATCTCGCGCCGCTACGCCGTCATCGTGGGCGTGAGCGAGCACAAGTTTCGCGGCAGGATGGGCCTCACCGACCTGCGCTACGCGGCCCGCGACGCGCAGGCCCTCGCCGCCCACCTGCGCGGGCCCGAGGGCGGCCGCTTCGATAGCGTGACCCTGCTGTGCAACCAGGAAGCCACGACGCAGAACGTCAAGATCGCCCTCCGCGAGCGCCTCCGCGAGGTGCAGGAGGGCGACTTCGTGGTCGTCGCCTGGTCGGGCCACGGCGGCCCGGACCCGGCCGAGCTGAAGCGCCTCTACCTTATCACCCACGACACCGACCCCGAGCACATGGCCGCCACGGCCTACGCGATGGAGGAGTTCCGCGACGACCTCAACCGCCTGCGGGCCAGGAACATCCTTGTCCTCGCCGACACGTGCCACGCGGCCGGCATCACCGACCCGACCGTGGGCCTCCGCGGCCCGAAGGACAACAAGATCGTCGAGGGCCTGCGCGCCCTGGAGGGCGAGGCCAAGGGGCCGAACGACGTGCCCCAGCTCCGCCTGATCTTCACGAGCTGCGAGGCCGGCGAGACCAGCCTCGAAAACGCCAACCTCGGCGGCGGCCACGGCGTCTTCACCTGGTTCTTCCTTCAGGCCATCGCCGGCCAGGCCGACCGCCGCGACTTCGGCGGCAACGCCGACGGCGTGGTCACCCTCGGCGAAACGATCGAGTTCACCCGCGACCAGGTGAAGCGCTTCACGCAGAACCAACAGCATCCCGACACCGCCGGCCGCTTCGACCGCCGGGTGATCCTCTCGGGCTCGAGGCCCACACCCCCATGACGCGACGAGAAGCCATGCGGTCCCTCGCCCTCGGCGGCGCCCTCGCAGTGGCAACGCCCACGTTCGGCGGCACCCGCCGCGACGACGTGGCCCGCCGCATCCGAGGGCGTACCTTCCCCTCTGTCTTCCAGGCCTGGAACAAGGCCGACCACCTGAAGGACGAGCCGGAACTCGCCACAGCGGCCCGCCACGACCTGGTCTTCCACGCCCCCGAGTTCTTCGGCCTGCGATGGGAGGGCGCGTCCCGCGGCCTCGCCACCCGATTCCGGCCCGATTCCGTCGAGCCGGCCCGCTCGCGGCGGGAGGAACTCCTCAAGCTCAACCCGAACCTCATCCTGATCGCCGAGATTCGGTACCGCGACGCGCCCGCGAACTTCCTGCCCAAGGACCACCCCTGGTGGATGCGCAAGGCAGGCAAAGTCGTGGCGGGCTGGGACGAGGGGCGCTACCTTCAGCTCGACTTCTCGAACCGCGACTACCGCGCCCACGTGGCAGCGCAAGCCAGGGCGGCGGTGGAGACCGGTGTGGTGGACGGCGTGATGCTCGACTGGTGGCGCGACGACGAGGATCGCTTCGCGCTGGCCAAGGCCATCCGCGAAGCCATCGGCGAAGACGCGCTCATCCTCGCCAACGCCAACGACCGCACGACCCCCCGCACCGCCCCGTTCATCAACGGCTACTTCATGGAGTGCACCCGCTCCCACACGGCCAAGGACTGGGAGCGCATCGCCGCCACTTTGTCCTGGGCCGAGGCCAATCTTCGCGAGCCGCGCATCAACTGTCTGGAGACCTGGTTCCACAGCTCCCGCCAGGACCTGCACCTCATGCGGGCCACCACCGCCCTCGCCCTCACGCACTCGGACGGCTACTGCCTGTTCTCGGACCCCAACCCTCTGCCGACCCCCGACCACCTGCACGACTGGTATGCCTTCTGGAACAAGGGCCTTGGCAAGCCCAAGGGGCCGGGGAAGAAGCGCGAGGACGGCGCCTTCCTCCGCGAGTTCGAGCGCGGCTTCGCCCTCTACAACCCCATGGGCAACCGCGAGGTCACCGCGGAGTTCGCCGAGCCACTCACCAGCCGCGCCACGGGCCAGCGCGCCGAGGCCCATCGCATCCCCGCCTGCGACGGCGACATCCTGCTGCGCGATGGCGCTTGAGGCCAGGCTACAGCGTCCACCCCTTGCGGTATTCGCGGTGGACGTGTCGGTTGGCCTCGGGGACGTTGGTGCAGCGGAGACGGCGCCAGTCCCAGGCCAGCTTCGTCTGCGGGAAGCGGATGGCGACGTTGCCGCTGAGGACGAGTTCGGCGAGCGGGCCGGCGAAGTCGGGGAAGTTGGCGCCGCAAGGCTCGCCCCCGCGGATGGCGCGCTTGTACTCCTCGTAGATGCCGGGCGACCTGGGCAGCGTCTTGGGCGGCAGGGCGGGCTGCATCTCCTTCATCCTGGCCTCGGGGATGATGCGGCCGTCGAGCATCGTGGCCTTGTCGCCGATGAGGAGTTGGCCGTTGTCGCCGAGCTTGCGCTCGGGCTCCAACTCCTTGGGGCGCTCGGCGGTCTTGCCGCCGTCGTACCAGACAAGCTTCAGCTCAGGCATGTCGGCTCGCGCGGGGATGCGGTAGGTGATGATGGACCACTTGGGATAGGTCTCGCCGTTGTGGCCGGAGTGGACGGCCTCGACCTCGAACGACTTCGCCTGGCCGATCTTGAGCGCCCAGAAGACACCGTCGAAGGCATGGCACGCGATGTCGCCGAGGGCGCCCGTGCCGAAGTCCCACCAGCCGCGCCACGCGAAGGGGTGGTAGACCGGGTGGTAGGGCCGCTCGGGGGCGGGGCCGAGCCACAGGTTCCAGTCGAGGCCCTGGGGCACGGGAGGCGTGTCCTTCGGGCGGTCCATGCCCTGGGTGTTCCACCAGCGGCCGGGGCGATCGGTCCAGATGTGGACCTCGCGGACGGGGCCGAGGACGCCGCCCCAGACCCATTCGCACAGGACGCGCTGGTGCTCGCCACAATGGCCCTGGATGCCCATGACGGTGGCGACCTTGTGCTTTCGGGCGGCTTCGGCGAGAGCGCGGGCCTCGAACATCGAGTGGGTGAGCGGCTTCTGGGTGAAGCAGTGCTTGCCCATCTTGATCGCCATCATCGAGGCGGGCGCGTGGCTGTGGTCAGCGGTGGAAACGGTCACCGCGTCGATCTGCTTCTCCATCTCCTGGAGCATGACGCGGTAGTCCTGGAACACCCTGGCGTTGGGGAAGCGCTTGAAGATGCCGGCTCCGCGGGCGGTGTCCACGTCGCACAGGGCGACGATGTTCTCGCTCTCCATGCCCACGATGTCGCTGGCGCCCTTGCCGCCGCAGCCGATGCCAGCGACGTTGATCTTCTCGCTCGGCGGGATGCCTCTGGGGCCGCCGATCGCGTGGCGCGGCACGATGCTCAGCCGCCGGCACCCGGCGGCGAGGGCCGATGCGGCGGCGCCGCCGAGGAAGGCGCGGCGATTGATCTGGAGGCGGTTCTCAGGCACGGCAGTCTCCTTTCCCAGGCTCGTGGGGAGGCGACAGAGCGCAGGGCGTTCATCCAACGTCGCCGACGTCTTCCGGCTCCTCCTTCTCCGGCTCTTCCTTCTCGGGCGGCTCGTAGGGCACGGCCTTGGCCTCGATGGCGGCCAGGCGCAGGCGGTCGTTGTCCATCACGGTCGTGAGCACGACGAGGTAGCACAACGGAGCGGCGCCGGGCGCGCTGCCAGGCAATGCCCCGAGCAGGTGCCCGCGGATGCTCGGCTGGTCGCGGTCGGGGCCGGTCATGGCGATGCCGAACGGCTCCCACGTGAGCGCGGCGGCCGGGGGCAGGCCGGGCACCTTGGCCCGGATCACCTCGAGGGCGGGCGAGTCCTTCGCGCCATCCCAGAGCTTTGCGGCCGCAAGGGAGGTCTTGAGCGCCGTGGTGAGATCGGTGGCGAGGAGGAGAGCCTTCTGGCCACGGGAGTCGGCGTGGTCGGCGACGATGAGCCACCGGCCGCCGTCCTTCCGCAGCACGGTCTGGGTGAGGGGGAGCTTCTGGGCCTGCCGGGCCTTCGCCCGGGGCTGGACGAGCTGGACCGCGATGCGGCTCGCCACCACGCACAGCTCGCCGGTCCAGGTCTTCTCGGGGGCTCGCAGGGAGCGCGGGCGGGTGTAGGACGTGGCCGATGCGGCGCGCTCGACCTCGATGCTCACCGCCTCGAAGATGTAGTTGCGCCAGTTCATCGCCAGGCGCTTCTTCCGCTCGGCCCTGGCGCCGTCGTCGCCGAGGAAGTCGTCGTGGAGACACGCGAGGGCGTCGGCCGCCCTGCGCGCGAAGACGGCTCGGTGATAGGCCTCGAAAACGGCCCGCGGCTCGGCAGGAATCTTCTCGAGCCCGGTGAAGGCGACCTGGGGGGCCGGCGCGGGCGGCGCTTGGGCGCCGGCCGCCGCGGCGAGCAGGAGGCCGCCGGCAAGCGCCGCGAGGCGGCTGGACGCGGTTCGATTCACAGGCGCGCTCCTCTGTGGCCAGGGGTCGGAGCGCTGGGGCGCGCAGGTCCCGCCTAGCCCTTGGGGGGGCGGAGGAAGAACTCGCCGTAGAGCGCTCGGACGGCTCGCGCGGCGTCGGCGGCCTTGACGCCGAACATCATGGAGACCTCGGACGAGCCCTGGTTGATCATCTCGATGTTCACCTCGGCCCGCGCGAGGGCGGCCGTGGCGCGCGCCGCGATGCCCACCGTGTGCCGCATCCCTTCGCCCACGATCATCACGAGGGCCAGGCCGCGCTCCACGGTCACGTCGTCCACCGCCAGCTCGCGGCGGATGCGCTCGAGCACGCGGCCCTCGCGGGCCGCATCGAAGTGCTTCTCGCGCAGGATGACGGAGATGTTGTCGATGCCCGACGGGCAGTGCTCGAACGAGAGCCCTTCCTCCTCGAGAATCTGAAGGAGGCGGCGGCCGAAGCCGACCTCGCGGTTCATCAGATACTTGCTCAGGTAGAGCGAGCAGAAGCCCGTGTCGCTGGCGATCCCGGTGACGGGGCCGGCCGCCAGCACCCGTTCGGGCAGAATCATGGTGCCGGGGGCCGACGGGTTGTTGGTGTTCTTGATGCACACGGGGATGCCGGCGCGCACGGCCGGCTCGAGGGCCTCCTCGTGAAAGACGCTGAAGCCGGCGTACGATAGCTCGCGCATCTCGCGGTACGTGATCTCCAGGATCGCGCAGGGCCGCTCAACGATGCTCGGGCTGGCCACGAACACCGAATCCACGTCAGTGAAGTTCTCGTACAGCTCGGCCTTCACGCCGGCGGCCACGATCGAGCCCGTGATGTCCGACCCGCCGCGCGGGAAGGTCACCACGTCGCCCGCCCTCGAGTAGCCGAAGAAGCCGGGGAACACGGTGACGCCCGGGCGGTCTCGCAGGGCGCGCAGGTTGGCGTAGGATTCGGGCAGCACCTGGGCGTTGCCGAATTCGGCGCTCACGAGCAGCCCGGCCTCGCGGGGGCTCACGTAGCTGGCCTCGAGGCCGAGGCTGCGCAGGTACTCGGCGAAGAGCTTCGCGCAGTTGTCCTCGCCCGCCGCCTTCAGAGTGTCCACGAAGCGGCTGCGGTGGCTCCTGTCGCCGGCCAGGCGGGCATTGAGGTCGGCCGTTACCACGTCGGCGATGGCCTCCGACATGCTCAGGCCGCGGGCGATCTCGGCGTAGCGCTCGGCCACGGCGCGCACCTCGACCTCCGCTGAACCGAAGGCCAACTGCCGGTCCGCGCAGGCAATCAGCATGTCCGTCACCTTCGTGTCGGCCTTGTGCCGCTTGCCGGGCGCGGAGACCACGACGATCCGGCGCCGCGGGTCCGACGCGATGATGGCTCCCACCTTGCGGAACTGCTCGGCGGAGGCCAGCGACGTGCCGCCAAACTTGGCCACTTTCATCAGGGCGCACTGCTCCTTGGAACCGGGGAACGCGAGCCAGCCGACCTCGTCAGGTCGAACGGGATGATATTATAGGCAGAAACCCGCGGGACACAAGCGCCGCGGCGGGCCGCCCGCGGGGGCGCCTTGCGTCGCTGCCCCGCTTTCACTACAATCGCGCCTGTCCGGCGGCCGGGGGCCGCCATCACCACGGCCAAGGGAGTTGGCGGCATGCGCACCGATCTTGTGCTGACCGTGGCCCAGTCGAAGCGGCTGATCGCCAAGGGCGTCGCCAAGTACCCGCCCGTGCAGGACGCGCTGGCCCACGGCACCGTGTCCATCGCCAAGGGCGGCACAAACGCCTACATCGTGGAGGAGATCCTCGGCCAGCCCATCGAGAAGCGCCACTATGTGCTCGGGCAGGTGCTGCCCGCGGGCGTGTCACGGGCCGACGCCGGCCTGTCGGCCGACGTGCCCGACGTGGTGCTGGTGAAGGGCCAGCCCGTCATCGGCGCCTCGGCCACCGGGGCCGTGGCCGAGATGAAGGCGGGCGACGTGTTCCTCAAGGGCGCCAACGCCCTGAACTACGCGGCCGGCGTGGCCGGCCTCCTCGTCGGCCACCCGACCGGCGGCACGATGGGCGCCGTGCTCGGCCCCCTCGTCGCCCGACGCATCCGCCTGCTCATCCCCATCGGCCTCGAGAAGGAGACGCCGGCCGACATCGTCGAGGCCGCGCGCACCCTCGAGGAACAGGGCGGCAACGGGCCGTCGCTGTGGCCGCTCCACGGCGACCTCTTCACCGAGATCGAGGCGCTCCGCGTGCTGTGCGGCGTCGAGGCCGTGCCCATCGGCGCCGGCGGCGTAGCGGGCGCCGAGGGCGCCGTGTGGCTCGCCTGCTTCGGCGAAGCCGAGCAGGTCGAGGCCGTGAAGGCCCTGGCCGAGAAAATCAAGAGCGAGCCGCCGTTTGTGAAGCGATAGGAGGGGTGTGGGGAGTCGCCCATGCCGCACGGTCGCAGGCGAAGCTACAGGATGGGGCTGATCAGCCTCGGCTGCGCCAAGAACGAGGTGGACGCCGAGCGCATCCTGGGCGCCGCGGCCGAGGCCGGCTGGCTCGTGTGCGGCGACCCCGCCGACGCCGACGTGGTGGTGGTGAACACCTGCGGCTTCATCGAGGCGGCCAAGATCGAGTCGCTGGGTGCGATCCAGGAGGCGCTGGACCTCAAGGCAGGCGGCCGCTGCCGCGCCGTGATCGTGGCCGGCTGCCTGGCCGAACGCTACGGCCGCGAGCTGGCCCGCGAGCTGCCCGGCGTGGACGCCTGGCTGGGGATCGCCGATCCACGCCAACTGCCCGCCCTGGCCGCCGGGCTGCTCGAGCGCCCCGCGCCCAGGCCCGTCGTAGCCCTCGAGCCGCTGCCGGGCGGCTTCGGCGCCGAGGGGCCGCGCCTACGCATCACGCCCCGGCACTACGCCTATCTGCGCATCACCGAGGGCTGCGACAACCGCTGCTCCTATTGCGCCATCCCGCTCATCCGCGGGCCGCTGCGCAGCAAGCCGCTCGAGACCTGCCTGGACGAGGCCCGCGACCTCGCCGCCGACGGCTGCCGCGAGCTGGTGCTCATCGGGCAGGACACCACGAACTACGGCCTCGACCTCACCGGCTGCCGCTCGCTGCCCAGGCTCCTCGCCGAGCTCGCCGAGATCGAGCCGCTGCACTGGCTGCGCGTGCTCTACTCGCACCCCGCGCACTTCGACGCGGCCACGCTCGACGCCTTCGCCGCCACGCCCAAGCTCTGCCCCTACGTGGACCTGCCCATCCAGCACGCCAGCGACCCCGTGCTGACGCGCATGGGCCGCCGCACCACGCGCGCGGCCATGGCCGACCTCATCGCGCGCCTCCGCGAGCGAATCCCCGGCCTCGTCTTGCGCACGACCGTGCTCGTCGGGTATCCTGGTGAGACCGAGGCCGACTTCGCGGCGCTGCTCGATTTCATCGGGGCCGTCGAGTTCGACCGCCTGGGGGCCTTCGCCTACTCGGAAGAGGAAAGCACGCCGGCCGCCGCCGAGGGCCCCGCGGTGCCGCCGGCGGTCCGCGAGGCACGCCGCGGCGAGGTGATGCGGCGCCAGCAGGCCATCGCCTTCCGCAAGGCCAAGGCCCGCGTGGGCGCCCGGGCCGAGGTGGTGCTCGACCGGCGCCTGGGCGCCGGCCTGTTCGCCGGCCGCAGCTATGCCGAGGCGCCCGACGTGGATGGCCTGATCCACGTGCGGGGCCGCGGCCTCGGAGCCGGCCAGTTCGTCGAAGCGGAGATCACCGATGCAGTTGGGTACGATCTGGAAGCCAGGGTGGGGGGCAAGGCGACGCGCCGAGAGGAGGCCCATGGATCGCGTGCGTGAGTGGGCCGTGAGCTGCTTCTACCTGGGCGAGTTCCCCTTCGCCTCGGGCACGGTGGGCAGCCTGGGGGCGGTGGCCCTCTACCTGCTTGCCGCGCTGCGGCTGGAAGGAAGCACGCTGAGCATCGCCGCCGCCGTGGCGGGCGTCGGCTTCGCCGCCATCGGCATCGCGCTCGGCCACTGGGCCCAGGTGCATTACGACAACCGCGACCCCCGCCAGTTCGTGCTCGACGAGGCCGCGGGCCAGATGATCGCCCTCGTGGCCGTCACGCCGCTGGTGATGGGCGTGGTACGCTGGAAGGCGGCGCTCACCGCCTTCCTCTTTTTCCGCGCGTGCGACGTCATCAAGCCCTTTCCCGCCAGCCGCGCCGAGGCGCTCAACGCCGGCTGGGGCATCGTGCTCGACGACGTGATCGCCGGCCTCTACGCCGCGGCGCTCACGCACCTGTGGTTCCACTTCGTGGCCTAGGACCGATGGCACCGACAGGGCCTGCTCCCCCTCTGCGACCTATCTGTCCGATCCGTCCCATCTGTCCTATCCCCCTTGCGAAGGAGCCCTGCCATGAAGCTGCTCAAGACCGCCGTGGTCGGCTGCGGCCTCTTCGGCGAGAACCACGTCAAGGCCTACGCCACCTGCCCGGGCGCCGAGTGCGTCGCCGTCTTCGACCTCAACCCCGCCCGCGCCGCCGCCGTGGCGAAGAAGTACGGCACGAAGGCCGCCAAGTCGCTCGACGCCATCGCCGCCGACAGGTCCGTCAAGGCCGTCTCCATCGCCACGCCCGACTTCGCGCACACCGAGACCGCTCTTGCGCTGCTCGCCGCGGGCAAGCACCTGCTCATCGAGAAGCCCCTCGCCACCTCCACCGCCGAGGCCAGGCAGATCATCGCCGCCGCCAAGAAGGCACGCCGCACCGTGATGGTGGACTTTCACAACCACTGGAATCCCCCCTTCCTCGCCCTCAAGCAGCGGATCGATGCGGGTGAACTGGGCAAGCCCGTCATGGGCTACATCCGCCTCTCCAACCCCCTTTCGATCCCCTTCGGCATGCTCGCCTGGGCCGACAAGAGCGGGCCCCACTGGTTCCTGCTGCCCCACATTGTGGACCTGATGCGCTGGCTCCTGGGCCGGCAGGAGGCCCTGCGCGTCACCGCCCACGCCCGCCGCGAAATCCTCAAGCGCAAGGGAGCCGACACCTACGACGCCATTCAGGCCACCGTGGCGTTCGAGGACTGCTTCGTGACTTTCGAGACCTGCTGGATTCTGCCAAAGAGCTGGCCCACGCTCATTGACTTCCAGATGAACCTCGTGGGCTCGAGGAGCACGGCGCAGATCAACTGCACCGAGCAGGGCCTGCGCGTGGCCGGCCCGCGGAAGTTCGAGACGCCGTTCACCGTCGGCCTGCTGGATGCCTTCGGCGTGCCGCAGGGCTTCGTGGTCATGCCCATCTACCATTTCGTGGACTGCCTTCTCGACGGCCGGCAGCCCGAGGTCACGGCCGAGGACGGCCTCGCCGCCACACAGATCATCGAAGCCATGGTCCGCTCCATCGAGGAGCAGCGCACCATCAGTGTTCAAGAAGTCTGAAAGGAGATCAGGATGCCTGTCAGAAGGTTCCTTGGCGTCTTGGCGGTTCTGTCCCTTCTTGCCCTCCCCGCGAGAGCCGTCGAGGTGACACTCGAGGTCGAGGCGGGCGACAGCGACCGGGTGGAGACGCCCGTGTGCGCGCCCATCCTGTTGCCCGCATCGCCCGGCGCCGATGTGACGGTCGAGGTCGAAGGCCCCGGCGGCAAGGTGCCCGGCCAGCTCGTGCCCGGCCCCGAGAAGGGCTCGTTCATGCTCGCCTGGCTCGTCTCGCTCAAGAAGGGCGAGAAGGCGACCTACAAGGCGAAGATCGAAAAGGGCGCCGCCGCCGACAAGGTCTTCGCCTTCCAGGACGAGAAGGGCGACCACCTGGACCTGCTCTTCGACGGCCGCAAGGTGACCCGCTTCATGTACGCCTTCACCGACGACCCCGACGCCAAGAAGCGCTTCCCCAACGCCAAGCCGTTCACCCACGTGTTCGACGCGAAGGGCCAGGACGTGATCACCAGCCCTGGCGGCCAGCCCTTCCCGCACCATCGGGGTATCTTCCTCGGCTACAAGGTCAAGCTGCCGAACGGCCCCACCTACGACTTCTGGCACGTGCCGAACTGCTGGCAGCGGCTCGACAGGTTCACCCAGCAGGCCGCCGGCCCCGTCCTCGGCCGCATGACCGCCCTGGTGAACTGGGCCGACCCGAAGGGCGAGCCCGTGCTGGTCGAAGAGCGGACGATCACCGTCTACCGCCAGAGCAAGCCCGAGGTGCTGCTCGACTTCGTCTCGACGCTGACGTCCCGGATGGGCGACCTCGACCTCGGCGGCGACCCCGAGCATGCGGGCTGCCAGTATCGCGCCCACTTCGACGTCGGCTCGGCGGAGAACAAGAAGAACACGAAGTACGTGTTCCCGCCCGACATGAAGCCGGGCGGCGCCGGAACCAAGGACATGCCCTGGGCCGCCGTGCAGTACACCCTGCGCGGCTCAGCCTTCGAGGTGGCCCACCTGAACCACCCCGAGAACCCGAAGGGGGCGATCTACTCGGCCTACCGCGACTACGCGCGTTTCGGCTCCTACGCCCCGATGAAACTCGCCGCCGACAAGCCCATCACGCTCCGCCACCGCATCTACGTCCGCGAGTCGCCCGACGCGCTCACACAGGCCGAGGTGCAGCGCCTCTACGACGACTTCGCCAGGCCGCCGAAAGTCACCGTGAAGCAGTGATCGGCGGGGGAGGAGCCCTTCTTCGAGAGAAGGGCATTTCCCCCGCCCCAATGTGGGAGTTCTTGAAGGGGGCTGGGGGGGAACTTCTTGCAAGAAGTTCCCCCCAACCCTTTCACTCCGGTTGATAGGCGAGCCAGAGGGCGCGGTAGTAGCGCAGGAAGCGTTCGGGCTCGAGGCTCGGCTGGCCGATTTCGGCGAGGGTGAAGCCCTTGTAGCCGTCGGCGGCCAGCAGCGCGAAGAGGCGGCGCCAGGGATAGCGCTCGTCGGCAAGCTCGGTGATGTGCGCCAGGCGGATTCTCCCGCGCACGAGGCCGTAGTTCGCGTCAATCGAGCCGTCCGCGTCGCGGTCCTCCAGGTTGCTGTTCCAGCAGACGAACACGTTGTCGTGGTCGGCGGCATCGAGGATGGCGCGGATGTTGGGCAGGAGGCACGTCTCGTGGCCGTGGACCTCGAGGCGGATCTCGACGCCGGCGTCGGCGGCGTATTGGCCGCACTCGCGGAGCGCCAGGCCGATCTGCTCGAGGGTCTTGGCCTTCGGCACGCCCTCCTTCTCGTGCAGGCGGTTGGGCCGCACCTTGACGCCCGGGGCGCCCACATCGGCCGCGAGATTCACATACGCCTTCGTACCCTCGATGTTCTGCCGCACCACCGCGGGGTCCACAGCGTCGTACTCGAACGCGCTGCCCAGCCCCGCGAGGGCGACGCGCGAATCGGCGAAGCGCCGCCGCACCTCGGCACGCTGGGCGGGCGAGAGACTGACCTCGACGCCGTGGGCGTGGCCTGTGCGCAGTTCTACGCCCTCGAAACCGGCCTTCTCGCACATCGCGATGATCGTCGGCACGTCCCAGTCCTTGGCCAGATTGTAGGTCACCAGCCCGAGCTTCATCGGCGGGTCTCCTTCGCGTCCGGGTGAAAGGTCGGGCGCTCATCTTACCCGCGCGGGCGGGCCAGCGCAATTCCGCAAGCGGGGCGCGCCTGCTATAATGTGTCCCGTCGGGTGTTCCATGGCCACAGGCCCCGGGGACGAGCGATGAAGGTCACCAGCGACTTCGAGTGCGGAAACGGCAAGAACATCCAGCAGGTGGCGCCCGGCCACTGGCGCCTGGAGGAGGTGGGCGAGAAGGCGCCCTACTGCAAGTACTTCTGCGTGAGGGCCGAGGCCGGCGACGACGGCGGCCCCGTGCGCCTCGACGTCTACCCCGACCCGCTGCTCGGCGACGAGGGGCGGCTGGGCATGCTGCATCATTATCCCGCGCCGCTCTGGTTCTGCGAGGGCGACCTCGACCACTGGCTGCCCGTGGCCCATCGCTGGCCGGGCGCGGACCGCTATGGCCTCGATTGCGTCTCGACCCAGGTTGTCGTGCCGCCGGGCGCGGCGCTCTTCGTCGCGAGCAACGTGGTGCTGCCCTATTCGAGGCTTGTGGCCTGGACGGCGGCAATGGCTGAGCGGGGCGCGCTGGTGGACTCGCTTGGCCAGAGCCAGGAGGGGCGCACCATCCCGCGCCTGCGCCTGCCGTGCACGGGGCGCGGCAGGCCGCTCACGGTGTTCGCGCTCTCGGGCCAGCACCCCAGCGAGCATTGCGGGCCGCTGGCCGCCTGCGGCATCGCCGAGTTTCTCGCCTCCAGCCACCCCGAGGCCAGGGGTATCCGCGAGCGCTGCGACACGTGGCTCGTGCCGATGATCAACCCCGACGGCAATGTCCACGGCCGCAACGGCTGGACGGCGGCCGACGTGAACCCGTGCTCGGACTTCGCGGGCGCGAGCGACGGCGCGCCGCCGAAGGCCGTCGAGGACCAGTTGCTCTGGCAATGGGTGTCGCAGGACTTGCGGCCCGACCTGCTGCTCAACTTCCACGGCTACCTGGGCACCCGCGGCTTTGCCGACCCGCCCTGCGACGGCTGCTACGTGCTCGAGAAGCCCGAGGACGTGTACGCCTCGCCCGAGCGGCTCAACGCCTACCGGGCCATCCGCGACACGCTGTTCTGGGACACCCCCGGCCTCTCGGCCCGCTCGCGTCCGGGCACGCTGAGTGCCGACATGCTGGAGTATCACCTCGCCCGCGCCTGCGGCACGCTCGTGCCGTTCTACGAGATCAACCACGCCTTCCACGGGGTGCAGGCGGCGCGGCGCAAGGGGGCCGACGTCTTCCGCGCTGTGGCGCGCACCCTCCTCGCCCTCCCCGTCCCGCCGCGTTGAGCCGCCGCGTCAGAGCGTCCAGCCTTTCCGGTACGGGGGGTTGATGAAGGCGTTGGCCTCGGAGGAGTTGGTGAACTGCACCTTCTCGGCGTCCCATTCGAGCTTGGCGCCGTGGAGCTTGATGGCAATGACGCCCAGCATGGCGATCTCGGTGAGCGGGCCGCCATAGAGGGCGAAGTCGCTGCCCGCCTTCTTGCCCTGGCGGATGGCCTGGAGCCAGTCGCCGTGGTGGCCGGGCACGCGGGGGATCTTCTTCTCCGGCAGCTTGTAGGCCTTCATGGCCGTCTCGGGGATGATGCGCACGCCGCCGGCGCCGTGCGAGCCGTAGACGATGACTCCCTTGTCGCCGTAGACCACGGCGCCCGTCTCGTAGTGCTTGCGGTCGGGCTCGAGTTCCTGAGGCCGCGGGACCTTGACAGTGCCGCTGTGCCATGCCATGGTGACCGGCCCGCGCTGGCCCTTGGCGGGGAATTCGTAGGTGATCTTGTCGCCCTTCGGGAAGGCGTCGCCCTGGGTCTTGTAGTCCCAGTCCTTCACCTCGGCCTGAATCGTCTTGGGCGCGCCGAGATCGAGCGCCCAGAACACCGGGTCCACCACGTGGCACACCCAGTCGCCCACGGTGCCGTTGCCGAAGGGGGTCCAGCCGCGCCAGGCGCCCGGGCAGTAGGCGGGGTGATAGGGGCGGTCGAGCGCGGGGCCGAGCCACAGGTCCCAGTTCAGGTGCTCGGGCACGGGTGGCCGCTCCTTGCGCACCTGCTCCAGGCGGTCCACGCCCGAGTTCACGGCGGCGCAGCCGAGCTCGATACGCCGCACGTTGCCGATGGCGCCGTCCCAGATCCACTCGCAGAACATGCGGATGGTTTCGGATGAGTGGCCCTGGTTGCCCAGTTGCGTGACGACGTTCTTCTCTCTGGCGGCCTTCATGAGCTCGCGGACCTCGTGGACGGAGTGCGCGAGGGGCTTTTCGCAGTAGACGTGCTTGCCGCGCTTGATGGCGGCCATGGCCACCACCGCGTGGGTGTGGTCGGGAATGCCGATGGTCACCGCATCAATGTCCTTCTCCATCTCGTCGAACATCTTGCGGAAATCGGCGTATAGCTTGGCCTTGGGGTACTTGGCGGGGACGTCCTGGGTCTTGCCGTCCTTGGACTGCTTTGTTCTGGGGGTGGTGGCATCCTTGAGGGTGTTGGCGTTGACGTCGCAGAGGGCGACGATGTTGTTGCCGCCGGAGACGGCGCCGATGTCGCCGCCGCCCATGCCGCCGGCGCCGACGCCGGCGATGTTGAGCTTGTCGCTGGGCGGGTTGGCCGTGGTGCCGGCCACGGCGTGCCGCGGCACCAGGGTGAAGGCGGCCGCTGCGCCGCCGAACGCCCCCACGAACTCACGACGCGATAGTCCCGACTTCCTCATGCCAATCTCCTTGCATGGCGGCAGCAAAGGGGGTGGACATAGAGGCTATAGGCTAGTCGCCGGCGGGCGGCGAGTCAAGTGCGATCGCCGGCGCGGCCCCGACTCCGGGCCGCTTGCGAACGGCTGTCCCTGTCCCTTCCGCCGGGGTTCGGCGTTGCGTTGTCACAGCAGGTTTGACCTTGGCTAACTCGGGCGATAGGATGGAGCGGCCCATCGAGGCCCGCTCTCTTGACCTCGGGTGCCCACTTCCGCTCCTAGAGAGGAATCCCCGTGAGAAGCCGCACAGCCCTGGCCATCTCGGTGTTGCTCGCCGCGTCCTGCGCAAGGCTGGAGGAGAAGGCCATGCCGCCCCACGCAGTCGTGCTGCACGTGGCGCCCGGCGGCGCCGATGCAAACCCCGGCACCCGGGCAAAGCCGTTCGCCACGCTGGAGCGCGCCCGCGACGAGGTCCGCGCGCTGAAGAAAGCCGGCGGCCTCCCGAAGGGCGGCGTGGCCGTGGAACTGGCCGGCGGCGTCTACGAGCGCTCGAAGGCGCTGGAGCTGGCCGCTGAGGACAGCGGCAGCCAGGACTCGCCGGTTGTCTACCGTGCCCGGAAGGGTCAGGAGGTCCGGCTCATCGGCGGCCGGGTGGTGACGGGCTGGAGGCCCGTGACTGATGCGGCGATTCTCGACCGCCTGGAGCCCGCGGCGCGCGGCCAGGTGATGCAGGCCGACCTCAAGGCCCTCGGCATCACCGACCTCGGCGGGGTGAACGCCAACCGCCTCGAGCTGTTCTTCAACGACGCGCCCATGACCCTCGCCCGCTGGCCCAACGAGGGCTTCGTGAAGATCACCGGCCTCGTCGAGCCCGACACCGTGAATGTCCGAGGCACCAAGGGCTCCAAGACGGGCCAGTTCCTCTATGACGGCGACCGCCCGAGGCGCTGGGCCGGCGAGAGAGAGCCCTGGGTCCACGGCTACTGGTTCTGGGACTGGTCCGACCAGCGGCACCCCGTGGAGGCGATTGATGTCGAGAAGCGAATCATCGCGGTCAAGCCGCCCTATCACGGCTACGGCTACCGCGTGGGCCAATGGTTCTATGCCCTCAACCTGCTCAGCGAGATGGATCAGCCGGGCGAGTGGTATCTCGACCGCGAAACGGGCGTGCTGTACTTCTGGCCGCCCTCGCCTATCGAGAAGGGCCGGGCCGTCGTGTCGGTGGCTGAGTCGCTCGTGACGATGAAGGGTGCCTCGCACGTGACGCTTCGCGGCTTCACGCTCGAGGCCTGCCGCGGCACAGCCATCAGCGTCGAGGGCGGCTCGCACTGCGCTGTCGCGGCCTGCACGCTCCGTAACCTGGGCGGCTCCGCCATCCGCATCGCCGGCGCGACCGACAGCCGCGTCGCCGGCTGCGACATCTACGGCGTGGGCGACGGCGGCATCTCGCTCGACGGCGGCGACCGCAAGACCCTCACCCCCGCGCGCCTCGCCGCCGAGAACAACCACATCCACCACTACGGCCGCTGGAACCGCATGTACAAGGCCGCCATCCAGATCGGCGGCGTGGGCAACCGAGCGGCCCACAACCTCATCCACAACGCGCCCCACATGGCCGTCGGCTTCAGCGGAAACGACCACGTCATCGAGTTCAACGAAATCCACAGCGTCTGCCACGAGTCCAACGACGCAGGGGCGATGTACGCCGGCCGCAACTGGACGATGCGCGGCACCGTCGTGCGCCACAACTACCTCCACCACATCAACGGCTTCGAGGGGCGCGGATGCGTGGGCGTCTACCTCGACGACATGTTCTGCGGCACCGACATCGTCGGCAACGTCTTCTACAAGGTCACCATGGCCGCCTTCATCGGCGGCGGACGCGACTGCACCGTGGCCAACAACATCTTCGTGGACTGCCCTCGGGCGCTGCACATTGACTCCCGCGCCCTCGGCTGGGCAAAGCCGCACACCGAGGGCTGGGTCAAGGAGGGCAAGGAGAAGGGCACCCACCTCGGCATCCGCTTCATGGAGCCGCCCTACAGCACCCGCTGGCCACAGCTCTTGACGATACTCGACGACGAGCCGTTCGCGCCCAAGGGCAACGTCGTCGAGCGCAACATCTTCGTCGGCGACCGCTGGAACGACGTGGACGGCCGCGCCAAGCCCTACGTCGCGATGAAGGACAACCTGGCGGACACCGACCCGCTCTTCGTCGCCAGACCGCCCGCGAGCTTCGAGCTGCGGAAGGATTCGCCCGCCTGGAAGCTGGGCTTCCAGCGCATCCCGTTCGATAGGATCGGCCTCCACAAGGACGCCGACCGCGCCTCGTGGCCCGTCGAGCACACGGTCCGCCCCATGCCCGAGCCGCCCGCGCCCAAGCCGCGCCCCGGCCCGCCCCCTGTCGCCAAGCTCCCCACGAAGATCGTCCTTGAGCAGGGGATTCATGGCGAGAAGATCGGCCCAACCAGCACGGCCACGCTCACCTTGGATGGAGCGGACCTCCGCGTCGCCATTGACAACGCGGTGGACCCGAAGAAGCCGCTGCGGCCCGGCCCGACGTGGGGCCAGGACGACGCGGTCGAGGTGGCGATTCGGAATCCTGCCGCGGGCAAGGCCGCGCCGATCTTCGTACTCCGCGGCTTCCCCAGCGGCCACTTCGAGTCGAGCACCGAGGCCGGCGCGCCCGAGGCCGCGGCCAAGAAGGCCGGCGACGCCGCCAAGTTCGCAGCCAAGATTGAGGGCAAGGACCGCTGGACCGCCGAGTACCTCATCCCCTTCGCCGCCCTGGGCATTGACCCCGCCAAGCACAAGAAGCTGGAGTTCAACCTCACCGTCCGCAAGACCGCCGGCAACCAGTGGCTCATGTGGCGCGGCACAGGCGGCTACAGTTGGGAAGTCGCCAACGCCGGCTTCCTCGAACTCGCCCCGTGACCTTCCCTCCTGACCTTCCCTCCCGAAGGTCCCAACCCCTTCGGGAGGGTACTGACAACGAGGAACACTCATATGTGGAAACTCCCTGCCGCTGTCGTCCTCCTGGCCTCCCTCAACCTCTCGGCGGGGGAAACACCAATGGTCACGGTCATACCCCAGGAAACCGGCGAACTGCTCCCCAACCCCGGCATCGGCTGGCAGACGTTTCACCGCACGCGCACGCAGGACAAGAGCCTGCCCGATTGGCTGCCCTCGACGATGCACTACGCACGATGGGGCTGGGGCACGCTCGAGCCAGAGCCAGGGAAGATTGACACCGCCTTCCTTGACAAGGTGCTCCAGGACTCCCGCGAGGCGGGCCAGCAGCTCGCTTTCCGCGTGATGTGCTGCTCCACCACGCCCCGCGACCCCTACTTCCCCAAGTGGCTCAAGGACGCGGGCGGGAAGATCCTCGAGACGCAATACGGCACCGGCCCCGCGCTGCCCGTGCCCGACCTCGACGACCCCGTGGTGCTGGAGCGGCACCTCGACTTCATCAAGCGCCTCGGCGAACGCTACGACGGCCACCCCGACATTGACCACATTGACCTCGGCTCCGTGGGCTGGTGGGGCGAGTGGCACATGAGCAACGCCCAAGGCGCCTCGATGCCCACGCCCGAGACCCAGCGGAAGATCGTGGACGCCTGGCTCGCCGCGTTCAAGAAGACCCAGCTTCTCATGCTCATCGGCGGCGGCAAGATGCTCACCTACGCGACCCAGCGCGGCACGGGCTGGCGGGCCGACTGCCTGGGCGACCTGGGCGGCTTCTCGAAGACCTGGTGCCACATGCGCAAAGGCTATCCCTTCTGGATTCAGCAGGCCGGCGTCGGCGACGCCTGGAAGTCCGCGCCCGTCGCCTGGGAAAGCTGCTGGGACATGCGGCGCTGGGTCCAGGAGAACTGGCCCCTGCGGTTCATCTTCAACTACGCCCTCGCCCTCCACGGCTCGGTGCTCAACAACAAGTCGGCCCCGCTCCCCGAAGGCCCCGAGATTCGCCCCGAGATCGAGCGCTTCGTCCGCCGGCTCGGCTACCGACTCGTCCTGCGCGAGCTGAAGCACCCCGCGGCGGCCGCCGCGGGCAAGGAGCTGACACTCTCGATGAAATGGCAAAACGTCGGCTCCGCCCCCTGCTACCGCCCCTATCGCCTCGCCTATCGCCTCTCCCCCCTCCCTCTCGAGCACCCAACCCCCCTCCCTCCCAGAGGGAGGGGGCAGGGGGAGGGTGTAGGCGCCGGCCCAGGCGCGCAACCCTCACCCTCCCCTCTCCCTGGAAGGGAGAGGGATACCGTCCTCGTTGGCGGCGCCGCCGTCAACAGGTGGATGCCTGGCAGCGTCCCCCTCTTCACCGAAGACTTCTACAAAGGCGAGTGGGACCTGCCGAATGGCGAGGTGAACGACGTCGCGGACAGAGTAGCCCTCCCCGCCGACACGCCCCCAGGCCGTTATCGCCTCTCCCTCGCCGTCATCGGCGAGAAGACCCTCACCCCCGCCATCCGCCTCGGCATCCAAGGCCGCGCCGAAGACGGCTGGTATCCCCTGAGCCAACTCACCGTCACAAGCGATTAGGCAGCGTCCACCAGCCCAGCCCCCGCAGGGGGCGACAGCAGAGCGACGGCCCAGCCCCCGCAGGGGGCGACAGGGGGTAGCCACGGGCGTCAGCCCGTGGAACATGGGAGGCAGAACCGGCCCAGCCCCCGCAGGGGGCGGCAGCAGAGCGACGGCCCAGCCCCCGCAGGGGGCGACAGGGGGTAGCCACGGGCGTCAGCCCGTGGAACATGGGAGGCAGAACCGGCCCAGCCCCCGCAGGGGGCGGCAGCAGAGCGACGGCCCAGCCCCCGCAGGGGGCGACAGGGGGTAGCCACGGGCGTCAGCCCGTGGAACATGGGAGGCAGAACCGGCCCAGCCCCCGCAGGGGGCGGCAGAAACTGCGAAGGCAGGAGAACCCGAGATGGGTCACACCTTCACCAACCACCTCTACCACATCGTCTTCAGCACGAAGGAGCGGCGAGAGCTCATCACAGCAGACGTGAAGGGCAGGCTCCACGAGTACATCTGCGGCACGGCACGCAACGTGGGCGGGGCAGTCCTCGTCATCGGCGGGGTGAAGAACCACGTGCACCTTCTCGCCAGCGTGAAGCCCTCCGTCGCCGTCGCCGACTTCGTGCGCGACATCAAGGCAAACTCCTCGAAATGGCTCCCCGAGACCTTCCGCGGCATGGGACTCTTCGAGTGGCAGCAGGGCTACGCTTCCTTCACCGTGAGCTCGTCGAACAGGAAGAGGGTGGCAGACTACATCGAGCGCCAGGAGGCGCATCATGGCCGCATGCCGTACGAGGGAGAGCTCGCGCGGCTTCTAGACAAGCATGGAGTCGAGTTCGACCGCGCGCATTACCTCGATTGACATCGGTTTCTGCCGCCCCCTGCGGGGGCTGGGGTGGTCTTCTCTCCCATTCTGGGAAGAACACGCATTTGACACGCCGCGCCCGTGACGCTAAGATACCGCGCCTACGTGGCGTGGTGCCGAATCTCTCAGCTCCAGAAAGGGCAGAACCCATGGCAGACAAGGTGCGGCTGGCGATGATCGGCTGCGGCGGAATGGCAAACGGGCATCTCCGCGGCTACGAGCTCCTCTATCAGAAAGGGATGCGGAACTTCGAGATCACGGCCTGCGTGGACCCGAATCTCGAAGCCGCGGGCAAGTTCGCCGACACGGCCGAGAAGTTCCAGGGCAAGCGGCCCGCCGTCCTGGCCGACTATGAGGAGATGATCAGCAAGAAGCTGGCCAACGCCGCCGACATCGTGACGCCGCATGGCTTGCACCACATCATCGGCTGCGCCTGCCTGGAAAACGGCATTGACGTGATGATCGAGAAGCCCATTGGCATCACCGTGCGCGCCAGTCGCCTGATCGCCGAGACGGCCGACAAGAAGAAGCGCATCGCCGCGACGGCCGAGAACATCCGCCGCGGCCTCGGCCAGCGGGCCATCCACTGGGCGCTCAACGAGAAGAAGATCATCGGCGAGATGCGCAGCTTCTTTTCCCAGGGCGCAGGCTACAGCCCCTTCCCTGGCGACGCTCCCCCCTTCCGCTGGCGCATCCAGAAGCTCCTCAGCGGCGGCCTGATGGTGATGGACAGCGGGGCGCACTTCGTGGATTCGATGCGCTATTTCTTCGGCGACCTCGAGCGCGCCTACGCCGAGCTGCGGCTCTTCGAGCCCGCGAAGTTCACCGACGACAAGGGCAACACCATCGTGAGCGATTGCGAGGACTCCTGGTCCGCCATCCTCACGTTCAAGAGCGGCCTCGTCGGCACCTGGAGCTGGTCGAACGTCCAGCCCGGCCACTCCTACCGCACCGTGCTCTACTACGGCTCCGAAGGCTCGATCAAGGACACCGGCGACGTCTTCCACGGCTTCCAGTCGCTCGCCGGCGAGGTGATGTTCAAGGACGGCAAGACGAAGAGCGTGAACGACCTGGCGATCGAGTTCCTGCTCAGCCTCTCGCCCGACGACAAGGAGCGCCTGTTCCCCTACGGCATCACGAACGGCGTGTACCTGGAGTGCTGGGACTTCGTGGACGCCTGTGCGAAGCGCCGCCGTCCCGACCTGGATGCCTGGGACGGCTTGAAGGCCAAGGCATTCAGCGAAACCGTCTACGAGTCCGCCGCCGCAGGCAAGGCGATTGCCTACGACGACGTGGTCGCCTGCAAGGTCGAGAAGTACCAAGGCCCGATCAACAAGAAATGGGGCCTGAAGAAGTAGGTCCCCTGCGTGGCACCGCCGCCCTCGGCTGTGTCCGCAGGACACGGTGGGCGCTCGGCCGCAGCCTGCACAGCCGAGGGCGGCTGTGCCACATGTGTGCGCCATGATCATCCGCGACCTCTACCGCAGCCCCGTCGAGGACCTGCACAAGGCCATCGTGGCAAGTACGGCCACGGTCCTGCGGCGCGGAATCATCAGCCCTCCCACAACGGTGGAGGCCGACGACCTGGCGCGCCTGGCGGCGCGGCCCGACTTCGACCCCTCGCTGAGCTTCGTGGCCTACGAGGGGCCTGAGCCCGTGGCCTTTCTCGTCTCGCGCCTCCAGCGAACCGGGGAAGCCGTCGAGGCCGTGTGGAGTCTCTTCGGCAGCGCGCCCGGCGCGCGCCGCGCTCTCGAGGTCCTCCTCGACGAGTCCAAGGCCCTCTGGCGCCGCGAGGGCGCCGCGCGGGCGCGCAAGGAGACGGCCGGCCTCCTCCTCAGCGAGCCGCGAGTCTCCGAGGACGCCGAGCTGCTCGACGTGCTCAAGCAGCGGGACTTCCACACCGCGGCCACGAGCGCCGAGCTGTCGACCGAGCTGAAGAAGCTGTCCACGCCGAAGGAACTCGCCGACCGCCAGGCCGAGGCGCGCCAGAAGGGCTTCCTCTTGCGCCCCGCGCGGCCCGACGAGGCGCTCGTGATCGCCCGCCAGTACGACCCGCGCCACTCCCGCCAGCACTCCCAGGAGTTCTGGAACCTCGTGGCCCGCCACCTTCGCCCCGAGGCCACGCTCGTCATCGAGCACCGCCGGCAGATCATCGGCTTCGCTGCCTACCTCGGCTGGACCCTCGAAGGCCCCTGCCCACACCTCGGCCCGCACTTTGTGGATGAGGTGCACCGCAAGGGCGGTCTCGACGCGCTCGTGCTCCACGAGGCCCTGCTCCTCGCCAAACAGAACGCCAAGGAGCGGGTGCGGGCCTTCTGCGGTGTCGAGCGAACAGAAGTCTTTCAGAAAGCAGGCTTTGCGGTCGCCGGCCGCTTCTGCCATGAGGCCGTTGCCGAGCTTGCATGAGATCGTTCGTTTTTCGTCACGCCGTTTCGTTTTTCGACCGCTATGAAACACCTGCTCCCCGTCTCCCTCGTCCTCGTCGCCGCATTGCAGGAGTTCGCCGTGTCGGAACAGCGCACCTTGCCGGGCACCAGGCCGCTGGAGATGACGGGGGACCTCGCCGCCCAGATGGTCGCGGGGCTCCGCGAGTTCATGCTCAAGCAGATCGACGCGGCGGCCAAGAGCCGCACCGCCGCCCCAAGCCGCGAGCGATTCAAGACTTACATCGGCGCGGTTGACCCCCGCGTGCCATTCGACAGCATCGAGCTGGTCGGCACTGCCGCCGTGCCCGCCCAAGTGGCCGAGGGCGACGGCTACAGGGTCTTCGCCGTTCGCTGGCCTGTGCTGGAAGGCGTGGATGCAGAAGGGCTTATGCTCCAACCCAAGAACGGCCCGATAGCGAAGATTGTGGCGATCCCCGACGCCGACTGGTCGCCGGAGATGCTGGTCGGCCTGGCTCCCGGCTTGCCGCTCGAAGCCCAGTTCGCCCGCCGCCTCGCCGAGAACGGCTGCCTCGTCCTCATCCCCACCATCATTGACCGCAAGGCCACCTGGTCGGGCAACCCCCGCATCGGCCGCAAGACCGACCAGTCCCACCGCGAATGGATCTATCGGCAGGCCTTCGAGATGGGCCGGCACATCATCGGCTACGAGGTCCAGAAGGTCCTCGCAGCGGTGGACTGGTTCGCCCGCGCGGGGAACAAAGCGCGGGTCGGCGTGATCGGCTATGGCGAGGGGGGGCTTCTGGCCCTCCACGCCGCCGCCCTCGACGAACGCATTGACGCCGCCGTGGTCAGTGGCTACTTCCAGGCGCGCGAGCAGGTCTGGAAAGAGCCTATCTATCGAAATGTCTGGGGTTTACTGCACGAGTTCGGCGACGCCGGCCTCGCCCGTCTCATCGCCCCCAGGCCGCTTATCATCGAGGCCAGCCGCGGCCCGGCCGTCGGCAAGCAAGGCTCCACGCCCGGCGAGCTCGTATCGCCCCCCTTCGAGTCCACGCAAGCCGAGTTCAAGAAGGCCCACGCAATGAACTCGCGCCTCACGGGCAATGGCGACGGCCCGCCCGGCCGAGCGGACACCCTCAGCGCCCTCCTCGATGTGCTTGCCGCCGACCCCGGCGTGAGGGTTGGTGGCCAGCCGCCCGCCGACCTGCGCAAAGGCTTCGACCCGGCTCCTCGAATGAAGCGCCAGCTCGACCAACTCGTCGCCTTCACCCAACGCCTGATGCTCCTCTCCGAATACCGCCGCGAGGCGCTCTGGGCGAAGGTAAACCATTCAAACGTCGAGGCTTACGCCAAGTCCATCGAGCCCTACCGCGAGATGTTCCGCAAGGAGGTCATCGGCGAGGTGCCGCCGCCAAGCGTCGCCTCAAATCCAAGAAGCCGCGTGATTTACGACGAGCCGCGCTGGACCGGCTATGAGATCGTCCTCGACGTCTGGCCTGGCGCCTTCGCCTATGGTATCCTCTTGCTGCCCAAGGATTTGAAGGAGGGCGAACGCCGCCCTGTCGTCGTCTGCCAGCACGGCCTCGAGGGCCGACCGCAGGACGTGGCGGACCCGAAGGCTCAGAACTGCTATCATCAGTTCGCTGTTCGACTTGCGGACCGCGGCTTCGTGGTCTTCGCCCCCCAGAACCCGTACATCGGGGGCGACGCCTTCCGCGTCATCCAACGCATGGCGAACCCTCTCAAGTGCTCGCTCTTCTCCCTCATCATCCGCCAGCACGAGGTCATCACCGAGTGGCTGGCCTCGCTGCCCTTCGTGGATTCGCAACGCATTGGCTTCTACGGACTTAGCTACGGCGGAAAGTCCGCGATGCGCATTCCGGCGCTCGTACCACGCTACTGCCTCTCCATCTGCTCCGCCGACTTCAACGAATGGGTGAAGAAAAACGTAACAATCGAAGCGGGCTACAGTTACATGTTCACCGGCGAGTACGAGATGTTCGAGTTCGACCTCGGGCACAAGGCCAACTACGCCGAGATGGCGGCCCTGATTGCCCCACGCCCCTTCATGGTCGAGCGGGGCCACCGCGACGGCGTGGCGCCGGACGAGTGGGTCGCCTACGAATATGCCAAGGTCCGCCGCCGCTATGCCGACCTCAAGTTGCCTGAGCGCACGGAGATAGAGTTCTTCGACGGCCCACACGAGATCCACGCCGTTGGGACCTTTGCATTCCTCCACCGCCACCTGCGCTGGCCTGAGCCGGGACGGTGAGCGGCCGGCCAGGCTTGCGCCGGAGAACTGGGGCAACGCATGGAAGCATCGGGCGGGATGATGCCCGTTCAATCGCGCGACACGCTGCGAAACAGCCTGCTCGCCATCATCGCGGGGATCCTCTGCCTGATCGTCGTCTACCACACCCGCTCCGTGGTGGTGCCGATGCTCTTCGCGGTGTTTCTCACGGCGCTCATCTACCCGCTGGCCAAGAAGCTCGACCGCTGGCTGCCCTTCTGGGCCAGCGTGGCGGCGATCATCCTGGGCATCACGGCCGTGGCGACGGTGGCCGGCTTCTTCCTCGTCGGGGCCGTGCGGGGCGTGGTGAGCAATCTGCCCAAGTACAGCGATCGGATCGAGCAGGTGGCCTCCCCGTTGCTCGAGTACGCGCGCCAGCAGGGCCTCCACGTGGGAGCGGTGACGACGGAGGAGGACGCCCGCAGGCTGGCGCAGTTCGTGGGACGCGGCCTGACCTCGGTGGGCCAGTTCCTCGGCGGCCTGCTCACCACGATGCTGCTCACGGTGTTCGCTCTTTCCGAGGTGCGCCAGCTCCGGGGGCGCATCCTCCGGGCCTGCGGCGCCGAGAAGGGCCAGGCCTGCATCGCCACCCTCAACGCCGTGAGCCGGCGGGTAGCCGTGTTCGTGTGGACGAAAACCTGGATCAGCGTGGTGGTGGGCGTGGCCGTGGGGGTCGCCTGCTACGCCATCGGCATAGACTTCGCGCTCTTCTGGGGCTTTCTGGCGCTGGCGCTCAACTTCATCCCCTACGTCGGCCAGCCGCTCGCCGTCCTGCCGCCCATCTTGCTGGCCCTCATCCAGTTCGAGAGTCGCGCGCCGGCGATCATCGCCATCATCGTGCTCGTCGGGGTGCAGTGCCTCAACGCCTACGTGCTGGACCCCCTGGCCATGCGGAACGCGTTGCGCATCTCGGCCCTCTTCCTCCTCGCAAGCGTGATCCTCTGGGGCTGGGTGCTGGGGATGGCGGGCGTGGTGCTGGGCACGCCGCTGTCGGTCGCGCTCGTGGTCACCTGCGAGCACGTGCCCGCGCTCCGGCCCATCGCCGCGATCCTGGCGGAGCGGCCGGACCCGGCCGGCCCCCCTCCCGGAACGGCCTGACGCGCGGCCAGGCCCTCCCGCCCAAAGAGGGACGCGCCAGCGCAAATGGCCGGAAAGAATCTCTTGCGGTCGTAGCACTTTTCCCGTAGAATACAGGCAACTCCCCGTGGCGGGCCTTTCTCTCGCTCCCCGAAGCAGAGGCCCCGGGGCGCTGGACCCGCCGCGAGCGGCGGGCCGTCGGGCGCCCGAGGGAGAGGTCGTGAAGCGGAGGCGTTCCCACGCGGGGTGCGGGGCCCTCGCAGGGGCACTTGTTGTAGGAGACGGGTATGATCAGGGCAGTGGGCAGAGCAGGCCCGGGACTCGCCCTCGCCGTCGTGCTGCTGGCCGCCCAGGGCTGCACGAGTTGGCAGGGTGGAGTCGCGGGCTTCCTGCGGAATCGCGCCAAGGACGCGATGGAGTGCGCCGACCTCGGCATCACCATCAGCGACCGGGCGCAGGGCTGCTTCTACGCGGCCTTCATGTCGGCCGTCCCCTTCGGCTACGGTGAAGTGGATGGCACGTTCTTCGGCTTGGGCGGCGGCGACTTCGGGGCCATGAGGATCCATTACCGCCACTGGGGCCTCGGCCTCATCGGCCGCGAAGAAGTCGCCTGGGGCAACTCGATCTGGGATTTCCCCGAGTTCGACCCCGACACCCCCGATGACCGGATGAATTGCCAGGGCGTCGGCATCCTGGGCTTTGTCACGCCGCCCTACGACGCCCGACCCGCCGGGAGGCCCACCTGAACGAAGTACTTCCACGCATGGCGCGTGGGCATCGTGCTGAATGCCTACTGGGTGCAGATGCTGGATTTCGGTGCAGGCTTCATGGGCCTGGACCCGGCAGGTGACGATGGGCACAAGTACGGCTACTGGCCGTGGCAGATCGAAGGGTGGCCGCTCCCCACGGGCAAAGTGTTCCCCGCGAGCCCCGTGGCAGGAACGGACGCGCCCAGGGACACCCCGAAGGTCGCCCCGAAGGACACACCCAAGGCGGCCCCAAAGGACGCCCCAAAGCCACCCCCCGAGGCCAAGACCCCTGCCAGACCCGCCACACCGCGAACCGCTGAGCGGCTCACGGAGCGGATCCCGTAGGCAGCAGCTGGCGACTCGGGTGGCCCCCGATGCAGTCCAAATCGCGGCACAGGCCCCAGCGGCCTGTGCCGCGTTGCGTTCTCGGCCTCCTCAGCTCACGCCCCGCTCGCACCCTCGAGCCAGGGTTTCCCCGGACCCTGTTGACAGGGCGCGGCGCCTTGGGCACCCTGAGAGGCTGGATTCCCCGGTTCCGTCCCCGTGGCCCTGGAGTGAGAAGGAGACGTGTATGCGCGGCCTTGTGTTACGCAGGAGTGGGATGCTGTTGCTGGCGCTGGCGCTCGCGGCCACGCCCGGCTGCTCGAAGCGCCTGCTCAACGCAGGCGGCGTCGGCGAGGCGATCGGCAACTACCTCACCGACCGCGCCACCGACATGCTGGACACCGTAGACGTGGGCTTCTCGGTCTCGACGAAGCCGCAGTTCTGCCTCTACGCCAACGGCGTCTCGATGGGCGGCGGCGGGTTCGGCATGGTGGACGGCTACTTCGCCGGCATCGGCGGCGGCAACATCGGCTACACGCGCTTCTACACGGCCAACGTGGGCGTCATCGTGTGGTGCTACGAGGAGCTGGCCTTCGGCGACTTCGACAGGCACGACCTCAACACGGTGAACGCGCAAGGCACGGGCATTGCCGGCCTGCTCATGGGGCCGCTGGGCAATCCCGGCTGGAAGCCCGCCTGCATCCACTACCTCCACCTGGGGTGGATCGGCTTCGTGGGCAACATCAACTACCTCCAGCCGCTCGACCTCGCCGCCGGCTTCCTGGGCCTCGACCCCGCTCAGGACGACGGCCTGCGCTTCGGCCTCTGGCCCTGGGAGGCCGAGCACCAGGCCTCGGCCCAGGCCGTGGCGCTGCGCGAGGACATGTTCGGCCTGACCGACAAGAAGGACCCGGGCGAGACCGCGCCGGCGTCGGTCTCGGCCTTCTTCGGCCGGGGCCGGATGCCCCTGCCGCCCGTCGGCAAGGTGCCGCCTCGCGCGCCCAAGGCCGAGGCCAAGCCCGAAGCCGAGAAGAAATGACTGCCGCGCACATCGCCCCCCTGTGAACGCATCGCAAGGGGCCGCTGCCCCGGGCAGCGGCCCCTCTGCGTTGGCGCGGCGTCTGCACTTGAACCCCCGCGTGCCCGCCCTGTACAATGGAGCGTCGTGCGGCGAGCGTGTGTGTCCCACTCGAGCATCCTGGCAGAAAGGAAGAGCCGATGGCTAAGTGGCTGGCGGCATTGGCGGCGAGTCTCTGGGTCGGCGGCGTGGCGCTCTGCGCCGAGGGGCCGGGCGGCAAGGGGCCGGGGCGCCCCCCCCGCATCGCGCCCGCGGCCACGGCGCCCGCGCCGAAGGACGACGCGGAGAAGAAGATCCTCGACGTGCTGGCCGACCTGCGCCAGAACCAGTCCCGCGGCATGATGAACGTGCCGACGGAGGACGGGCGCCTGCTCCGCCTGCTCACCGAGGCGCTCGGCGCGAAACACGTGGTCGAGATCGGCACGTCGAACGGCTACTCGGGCATCTGGTTCTGCCTCGCCCTGCGCACGACCGGCGGCAGGCTCACAACCCACGAGATTGACGCCACCCGCGCCAACCTGGCCCGCGAGAACTTCAAGCGCGCCGGCGTCGAGGAGCTCGTCACCCTTGTCGAGGGCGACGCCCACGAGAAGGTGGCCGAGCTCAAAGGCCCCATTGACCTCGTGTTCCTCGACGCCGACAAGCCCGGCTACGCCGACTATCTGAAGAAGCTGCTGCCCCTCCTGCGTCCCGGCGGCCTCATCCTTGCCCACAACACGAGCAGCCAGAGCGGCGACATGCAGGACTTCCTCAAGGCGATCACCACCGACCCCAACCTCGAGACCCTCTTCACCTCGGTGGGCGGCCAGGGGATTTCCTTCACCCTCAAGAAGCGCTGAGGGAATCTGCCGTGCAGAAGCTGGCCACCGGAATCCCGCTTCTGCTCTCCCTGGCCGCGGCGGCCTTCGCAGCCGGCCGTCCAACCATGTCGCTCAACGGCCCCTGGCAGTTCCGCCTCGACCCCGCCGACGCGGGCGAGAAGGAGCAGTGGTTCGACGCCAAGGCGCCCTTCGACGCGACGATCCAGGTGCCCGGGGCGTGGGACGCCCAGGGCTTCGGCGCCGAGACGCCGAAGCTCAAGCACAACTTCGTCGGCAAAGGCTGGTATCGCCGCCAGGTGAACATCCCCGCCGACTGGAAGGGCAAACACCTCTTCCTCACCGTCGGCGGCGTCCATCGCTACACCAAGGTCTGGGTGAACGGCTCCTGCCTCGGCGAGCACATCGGCTACCTCTCGCCCATCGAGCACCAGATCAACGAGTTCGCCCGGCCCGGCCAGGCCGCCACCATCGCCATCTGCGTGGACTCCAAGCAGCGATGGGACGTTGACACGCTGGCCGGCTGCTTCGACATCATTGACGAGATGTTCACGGCCTGGGGCGGCATCTGGGGCCACGTGGCCATCGAGGCCCGCGGCGAGGCCTGGCTCGAAGACCTGTTCGTCCAGCCTCAGCTCAGCCCTCCCGCCTGCGTCGTTTCGGCGAAGATCAATGGCAAGGCCGACGGCGCGACGCTGAAAATGGACATCATGGACGCCAATGGACGGGTGGTGGCCCAAGCCAACTCCGGAATCAGGGAGCCGATCGGGCTCCGGGCGGAGATTCCGGGGGCCAGGCTCTGGTCGCCCAACCACCCCGACCTCTACACCGCCCGCCTCGCGCTGGTGCGCGGCGACGAGGTGCTCGACAGTGTCGAGACCCGCTTCGGCCTGCGTGTCATCGAAATCAAGGGGCCGTACATCCTGCTCAACGGCAACCGCGTCTTCCTCCACGGCTACGGCGACGACGGCGTCTACCCCGAAACGATGGCCGCGCCGTCCGACAAGGCGGTCTACCTCAAGCGCCTCAAGCTCATCAAGAGCTACGGCTTCAACTACGTCCGCCACCACAGCCACTTCCTGCCGCCCGAATACTACGACGCGGCCGACGAGGTGGGCATGCTCATCTCGCCCGAGCTGCCCATCGCCTACCTCCACTACTACCAGAAGGCCAAAGGCCCCGCCCTGGAACTCTATAAGACCGAATGGGCGGCTGTGATCCGCCGCTTCCGAAATCATCCCTCAATCCTCGACTGGTGCATGGGCAACGAGATGTGGGACGGCGTGCCGCTGGCGCCAGAGCTGTACCGCATCGCCAAAGAGCTCGACCCCACGCGGCCTGTGATCGACAGCAACGGCCTCAGCGGGGGCGGCTGGCTCGACGGCAGGCGCGACCGCCCGACCCTCGACTTCTTCGTCTACATGTTCGACCTCCGCCACACGCCGCTGGAGCGCCCGGATAGGCATCGCTTCGGCGAGCCGAAGAAGCCCGTCATCTCCCACGAGATGGGCAACTTCATCACCTTCCCCCGCCTCGACCAGATCGAGGCGTTCCAGCACAACTTCAAGCCCTTCTGGCTCACGCCCGCCCGCGAAAAGATGCAGAAGCTCGGCCTCCTCGGCGAGGCGGAGCTCTGGGCGCGGAACTCCGAGCGACTCTACCTCCTCTGCCACAAGCTCAACATCGAGGATCTGCGAAAGAACCCCTTCGCCAGCGGCCACCAGTGGTGGCTCTTCCAGGACTACTGGACCGGCTCAAACGGCATCGTGGACGCCTATTTCCGCCCCAAGGCCGAGATTCCCCCCGAGCGCGTCCGCCCCTTCGTCGGCGACGTCGTCCTCCTTCTCGACGGCCTCCCGCCGGTCTGCCGCGGCGGGGGCGAGCTTAGGTGCAGGCTTCTGGCCTCCAACTTCTCCGGAGAGGCACTGAGGGGGCAGCCCCTGCAATGGCGAGGGAGGCTGGCTCCTCTTGTGGGCGGGACGTCCCCGTCCCGCGAATCGCGGCGTGGGGACACGCCGCCCACAACTGACTGGGCAAGAGGGCGCCTCGATGTTGGCCCGGGTGAGGTCGCGCCGGCGGCTGAGGTCACCATCTCGCTTCCGCGGCAGCCCGTGCCCCAGATGCTGACTGTCGAGGCGGAGTGGGGCACCGCCGAAGTGAAGGCCAGGAACGAATGGACGGCATGGGTCTACCCCAGCGAGATTCCTGCGCCCAAGCTGAAGATCACGCTCTTCGCCGGGCCGGAGCTGATTCGCTCGCTCGAATGGCTCGGCGCGAAGCCCTTGCCGGGCGGCGAGAAGCTGCCATCCGAGGCGGTCTACGTGGTGAACCAGCCGAGTGTGAGAGTGCTCGATGCGGTGGCCGAGGGGGCGTGCCTCGTGATGCTCGCACCCCAGGGCCTCTTCCCGACGGAACGCAACCGCTTCAAGACCGGCTGGTGGCTGGGCGGGCCGGGCGACAGCAATGTGGGCACCGTGGTCTACGACAATCCCATCACCCGCGCCATCGCGCCCGACGGCTGGTGCGACATCGGCTGGCACCGCCTCGTCGAGGGCTCCCAGGCCGTCATCCTCGACAACCTGCCCGCCCAGCCCGAAGTACTTGTCCGCGCCCTCGACGTCCATCGCCTCTGCCGCAGCAAGGCCCTCCTCTTCCAAGCAAGATTGGGCAAAGGCTCCCTCATCGTCAGCGGCCTCAACCTTTCCCCGGTTGTGGGCGGGGCGTCTCTGCCCCGCGGTCCTGCGGGCGGGGCCTCCGCGCCCCGCGGTCCGCGGGACACAGAGGTCCCGCCCACAATGGACAGGCCGCCGGAGATGGAATGGCTGCTCGCCCGCATGATCGAGCACGCGGGCACCCTCCCGAAGCCGGAGGGCGAACTGCCGCTTGAGTTCCTCCGCCAGCGCGTCGCCGCGATGGAGCCGCCCGAAGGCCCGTTCCTCTCAGGCTTCCAGCGTCTCGTCAAGCACGAGGGCGAGACCGATAGGTGGTCGAGCTACCGCGAGGACAACGCCACCTATCACATCTGCCGCCAGACCGCCCCCGGCCACCTCGTCGAGTGGGAGACCGCGCCCCTGCCTGCCGACTGGAAGGGTGCGACCGCCACCTTCGTCTTCGCCGGCGGCCTCGGCTGGGTGGACCAGCCCCGCACCAAGGGCTTCACCCTCCTCGTCAACGGCAAAGAGGCGCTGACCTTCGACGTAACCCAGGACCGCTCGGTCTGGCGGAGCGCCGACAAGAGGGTCGCCTTCCACTTCGTCCCCATGCGTCCCATGCCCCAGGACGGCATTGGCCTCTTCTACGTCGCCCTGGCCGCCGAATTGCTCACGCTTGGCAAGCCGTGCGCCTTCGGCGTCCGCTCGAACGGCTCGGGCAGCCGGCGGTGGTTCGGCCTGAATCCGTACACGGACGTGGCGGGGCTGAAGTGACCCTTTCTTCTCGCCCGTTCGTTCGGTATAATCCATAAAGGTTTCGGGCTGCTTGCCTTCGGAGGCGACCGCATGAAGGTCGAGCTTCATCCCCACGCGCGCGTGCGCCTCACCCGGCCACGGGCGCCAGCTTGCCTTCAGCGGCCTTCATCCCCACGCGCGCGTGCGCCTCACCGAACGTGGCGCGACCGAGGCGGAAGCGATCAGCACGGTGTCCGAAGGAGAGAGATTCCCTGCCAAGTATGGCAGGACCGGTTTCCGGCGCAATTTCGCCTTCGACAGCGACTGGCGGGGCCATCGCTACTCTACGAAGCAGGTCCAGGCCTACGCGGTTTTCGAGGAGCAGCGCTGGCTCGTGATCACTGTGGTGACCTGCCACTTCTAGCACAAAGGGTGGCAAGGCATGAAGCTCACCTATGACCCTCGTTACAACATTGCCTACTTGCGGCTGCACGAGAAGACCGCTCAGGTCGAGACCATCCGTGTGGGCGACGCGCTCAACGTGGACATGGCGCCCGATGGCGCGGTCTACGGCATCGAACTGCTCAACGCCAACGAGCAGTTGCTGTCCCAGGACCATGGGGCGCTCATCGTGGTGAACGAGTCGCTCGGCGGGCAGAGCGAAATCCCCCTCAAACGCTGACCCGTCTGGCACGCGGCCCGCGTGCCAGACGGACTCGGCACGCGAGCCGCGTGTCGCTACTTCTTCCACTGGCCCTTGTCGTCGAGGTATTCGTCGGCCAGGGGCTTCAGCTCGGCGGCGTGGCCCTTGACGAGCCAGTCAGCCACGAGCGGCGTGAGGTGGTTGCGGAACATGAAGGGGAAGGGCTTCTCGAGGCCGTCGGGCACGTCCTTCGGGTCGGCGTTGCAGCGGACGACGCAGGTGACGCCCGGGACGAGCCAGCGGAAGACCTCCCACGTGTGAACGCTCATGAAGGCGAGGCCGTAGGCGTTGGCCTTCTTGTCGAAGTGCAACTCGGTGTAGAGGCCCGAGTGGGGCAGGATGGCGTCGCAGGCGTGCTCGACGTAGGTCGCCACGTCGGGGCCGAGGGCTTTACGATACGCGATCATCGCCTTGACGTCGTCGAGCGACGAGCCGAAGGTGTCGAGGTAGAAGGCGGTGCAGCCCTTGTCGGTCATGTTCTTGAAGCGCCTGGCCATCATCTGGATGTGGGCAGGGTCGTCGGGGTTGATGCGGAGCGTGGCGTCCTGCTTCCAGTTCGCCTGGTAGGCGATTTCGCCGGGGCGGGCGCACACGCCGAGGCGGAGGCCGGCCTCCTTGAAGCGGGCGGCGAGGGTCGGCCAGTTGGCCTCAACCTCGGGCGGCAGGATATCGAAGTCGGGGCGGTACATGGCTCCGCGCGGGTTCTCGCCGCCCTGTCCCCAGATGAGGACGCCCTGGCCGCGAGCGGCCTGGAGGCCGGAGATGAGGGTGTCGCAGAATGCCTTGGCGCCCTCGGCGAGGTCGAGCCGGCGGAAGCCGCTGTGGAAGCCGTAGGGGTTGTCGGGCTTGATGAAGCTCACCGCGCCGTTGACGCAGGCCTGGGCGAAGACGCGGTGGTCGGCCTTGTACTGCACCTCGCCGCAGAGGGCCGTGAAGTGGCGCTTGTAGGGCTCGAGCAGATGGCGCCAGTCGGTGTGGGCGCTGGCGCGGAGGGCCAATTCGAACAGGCGCATGCCCTTCCGCGGAATCGGCTCGGCGACGAGGTAGTTGAGAGCCCGCGTCGGCAGCTTCTCGCGCTGGCCCTCGCGCCAGTCCGTGTAGTCCCACCAGAACAGCGTGCGTTCGAGCTGCGGGCCGCCGGGCGAGAGGCCGACGCCGAAGCCGTCGCCGACGGCGTAGCTGCCGCCGATGCGCGACGCGAAGCTGGGGTGGCACAGGCCGACGCCGTGGGCGCGCAGGTAGCTGCCGTGCTGGTGGAACATCAGGCCCGCGGGCACTTTGCCGAAGTCGAACTTCAGGCCGCGGAACCACACGGCGCCGAGAGGCTGCGTGTCGTGGCGGGTGCGCACGAGTGCCTGCACCTCCAGGTCCTCGCCGTCGAGGGAGTAGAGGTAGCGGACCTCGATATCCTTGTGCTCGTGGTCCACGCAGCCAATGCCCGCCTCGGCGCGGAAGGACTTCCTCGCGATCTCCTTGGCATCGAGCTTGCCCGAGCCGGTGTTGAGGAGCCAGTCGCCGCTGTCGGCCCGCCAACTGCCGCGCGCGACCTCGCGCTCGCCGATGCGGATCGAGGAAAGCCCGTCGGCGGTGATCGTGTAGGTCACGCCCTGGGGCGTCTTGAGCTCGAGCTTCTCTGCGACTTCTTCGGCGGCCGCCGTGGCCAGAGATGCAAGACACAGGCACGCGCTGATGAGGGCTTTCATGCGGAGGTCTCCATGTCTAACCTCCCGCAGGTTGCGAACCTGCGGGAGGTCCGCCTCAGTAGCGTCGAATGCTGATGAGCCGCCCCGTGTGCGGCGCCAGGGCCGGCACCTTGAGGGTGCGGGCGTGGAAGTCGAGCTGGCAGGGCGGCTCGGTCTCGCCCTTGTCGAGATCGGTCACGCGGATGAACTCCTGCCAGGGTAGCCGGGGCACGAGGCCCAGCTTCTCAATGTCGACCTGGATCGCCGCGTCCTTGCCGCTCTTGTTGTGATTGTTGAAGACGGCGAGCAGGATGCGGTCGGGCAGGCGCCACATTGAGACCAGAATGTCGGGGTCGAGGGGCGTGACCCAACCCCCCTCCCTTCCAGGGAGGGGCGAGGGGAGGGTTGGGCCTTTAGCTGAGGCCCGACCCTCACCCCTGCCCTCTCCCTGAGAGGGAGAGGGGGTCATGGCGGGATTCCGCCAGAAGGGGACGTATTCGGCGTCGAGGATGCCCCATTCGAGGACGGGCGGCTTCAGGGTGTCCACCGGGCCACGCCAGGAGTCGTAGAGGCGCAGATAGTCCTGGATGCCGCGGTGGATGCGGGCGGAGCGGGCCTTGTCGGTGACCTGGATGAGGTTCATCCAACTGATGACGACGCCCCAGTTGTGGACGCACGAGAGCACGCGCATGCGGTCAACGGGGTAGCCGTCCACCCAGTCCATCGTCGAGGCGTCGGTGAGCTGGTGGTACTCGCCGTCGAGGATGGCATCCATCCAGGGGCAGGCGACGAGCAGATAGTCGTTCGTAGCGTGGGAGACCTGGCCGCCGGGCGTCAGGCCGCGGTCGCCCATCAGGGCGTACATGCGCATCATGAAGCGGCGGGTGTTGAAGCCCGTGTAGCCGGGCTGTATCCGCCCGTCGGGCAGGGTGTAAGCCACGCCGTTCTGCACCGAGTGGTGGAGGATGGGGAAGAAGATGTCCCAGTAGATGGTTCTCAGCCCGCCCTCGGTGAACGCGCGGTCGGCCAGGTAGAGGTAGTAGTCGATGTTGCTGTCGGTGTAGCACTCGGCGTCGCCCCACTCGGCGGGGGCGAAGTAGCGGGTGACGCGCTCGTCGGGCGACTTCCAGCCGTAGCCGACGAGGGGCAGCGAGGTGTGGGCGAACATCCAGTTGCGGGCCTGAGCGGGGTCGAAGGGGCGCTCGCGGAGGAGCTTTTCGTCGGACTTCTTCTTGTACTCGGCCCACAGGGCGCTCCACTCGGCGGGATCGGTCGAGGGCGGGGTGAGCCAGTTCCAGCCCTCGATGACCTTGCCGGTCTTGGGGTCCTTGCGCCACTTGAAGCCCCAGCTCTGGCCGCCCGAGAAGGTGCCGTCGGTGGAGTGGACGGCCCATCGCCAGTTCTTGACGAGCGGGCGGAAGGGGGAGGCCATGTAGGCGAAGGCGATGGTGCGGGGGGCATCGAGGGCGAAGGGCTTGCCGATGATATGGTTGCGGAGGACAAGCTCGTTGCCCTTTCGCACGACGTCGTGGGCGGGGACGTCGTTGTCGGGCACCCAGCCCCGGTCGCTGTCGCCCCACCAGAGGAGGCCGCGGCGCTCGCTGCCGAGCCAGACGCAGGGGTAGAAGGAGCCGACGGACATGGCAGAGCCGGTTCTGCCGGTGTCGAGCGCGCTCCAGATGGGGCCTTGCTTGGGCGGCACAAGCATGGTGGTGCGGGCGGAGAAGTTGCCGCCGGTGCCGAGGCACAGCAGGCACTCGGCCTCGTCGGGCACTAGAGGGAACTCGATGCGAAGGGCGTCCACCGTGACCTTGCCCTTTCGGGGAACATAGGTGAGCTCAAGATAGGCCAGGCCATCCTGCTCGACGAAGCCTTTGCTGGCGAGCTCGAGGCCGGCACCGCCGGCGCTGCCCTTGAAGCTCACCCGCCAGTCGCGGCTCTCGGTGAAGCTCGGGCGGCCCCGCAGGCTGATGGCCTCCTCCCGGCCGTTCACGGTGACGACGATGCGGGCGGGGGAGGCGAGAAGCTCCTTGCCCTGCGACTCGATGCTCGCCGGCAGGCCGAGGGCGTCGAGGCGGTAGGCCCGGCCCCAGGCCGTCACCTTGTCGCGTTCCTTCGTCATCGGCACGAAGGGCGGAATGACCCGCTCGGCGTGGCCGAGGCCCTTCTGCCACCATTCGGGGAACGCCTTCGCCTCGTCGAGCTTCTCGAACGCCGTGGTCACCGGCCCAACCGCCGTGCCGTCCTTCAGGAGGAGCGATGCCTCGACGGCGTACTTGCCCTCGCCCAGCCTGGGCAGTTGAATGAGGTCGCGGAAGGTGTGGGTGACGGGCCGCCCGATGACGCCCTCGGCCATGGGCCTGGCGGTGCCCTCGCGCACGACGCGATAGCGGAGGGCCTTTGCCGCGTCGGGCTGGCCGAGGTAGTAGGCGTCGCCGCTCACCAGCAGGCTCGAGCGAATCGGGTTGAATGTGGCGGAGAAGGGGAAAGCCTCCTTGGGCGGCTTGTGCTTGACGAGGGCTTCGTCGTAGCCGACCTTGAAGTAGGCGAAGTAGCGGAGCAGCTCGCGGCTGCCCTCAGTGACGCGATAGGCGATGCTCGCCGTGTCTTGCCCGATGTCGCGCGGGAGCTTCTCGTTGAGCTTCCACTCGGCGGCGGCCCTCGGTGGCACCTCGAGCGCTTGTTCGCGTTTGAGGAGGTCGGATTGATGGACATAGTGGACAAGGATGGACAGTTTGGCGGGGTCGGGCGTGGGGTTGAAGGCGCGGAAGGTGGCCGCCGCCGTGCCCTCGCAGGGGCCGGGGAGGGTGTCCATCAGCACTTGAACGGCGGGGGCGTTCTCGACGAGGGTGCCGAGACAGTAGCCGCTCGGGTCGAAGTAACTGGTGGCGGCGGGGATACGCGCCTGGAGCCAGATGGGCATGTGGTTGAAGCCGAGCATCAGACGCCACGTGTCGCCCGCCTGGTGGGGGCCGCCCAGCTCGAAGTCCTTGGGCGTCGCCGCCGCCTCGCACTCCCACCAGCGCCCGCCGTTTGGCGCGCTGCCGGGTTCGGTGAGCCGCGTGGCCACCTTGAAAGCGGGCAGCCAGTTGCGGAACATCTGGCCGACCGCGACCCGCACGGTCTCGCCCTGGAAGCCGAGGCAGTTGATGAAGAACTTGTAGGAGCTGTCGGTGCGGCCGGTGGGCACGTTCTTGCCCATCGGCTTGAAGTGCAGCTCGAGGCCGTCGTCGCCCGTGTTGGCCGCGCCCGGCTCGCGCCCGCTCACGCGCGGCTTGTAGCCGGGCATGACCCACGTGCGGCAGGCGAGGTAGAGGTGGTCGGGGTCCCAGGCCAGGAAGAAGGTGGTGGGCCGTGGCACGAGCAGGTTGTCGGCCTGGTTCACCACGCCGCTGATGGCCGTGGCCTCGCGCCACTCGTCGGCGTCAATCTTGCCGTCGAGCACGGGCGGCTTCGACATCCGAGGGATGGCAAAGGCCGGCACCTTGTCGGGGGGGATGGGGTCGGCGGCCGCGGCGCCGCAGATCGCGAGGGACGCAATGAAGAGAACCGATCGCTTCAACGTCTTCGCTCCTCTCAGAACAGGGCCAGACTCCCTCCCGAACGTTCCCACACGTTCGGGAGGGTAATGCTGCGAACCTTCACGTGGGTACCGTCAGCTTACCCTCCCGAAGGTATTGGAACCTTCGGGAGGAAGCGACGATGCATCATTCCCCAATGCCGTAGAGGTTCTCACCGCCTCGGACGAAGATGTGCCTGCCCGCGAAGACGGGAGTGCCGGGGGCGCCATCGGGCAGTGAGTTCCTCCCCACCGCCTTCGGGTCGCGGCCTGGCTCAAGAATGAGGCACGTGCCGATGTCGTTGAATACGAACAGGTGCCTGCCCGCGAGCACGATGCTGGGGTAGATGTGGGCGGGGAGGGTGCCGGGCTTGCCGCTCGCGTTCGGAATGTCCAGCTCTTTCTCGGCCACCGTCTTGCCCGTCTTCGCATCGAGCACGTAGAGCGTGCCAAAGTCATTCACCGTGTAGAGCAGCCCGTCGTGCAGCACGGGCGACGAGAAGAAATCGCCCTCCAGCTCGGCCGTCCACAGCTCCTTGGCCTCGAGCTTATCGCCCGCCACGCCCGAGGGTTGCAGAGCGCGCGAGTTGTAGCCCACGAAGTACACGACGCCGTCGTGAACGAACGGCGTGGCGTACTTCAGCTCGCCCAGCTCGCCCGCCAGCACCTTGCCATCGGCCAGGCGCACGGCGTAGCCGCTGGGGGTGATGGCCACCTCGGTGTCGCTGCCCTTGGCCACGGCCGGCGTGCCGTACGTCTCCTTCACCTCCTCGGCCTTCCAGAGCAGCTTGCCCGTCTTTGCCTCCAGGGCGAACAGGTGGCCGATCATCACGAGCAGCCGCTCGCCGGCGAGGACGGGGGAGGCGCTGCGGGCGAACTCCAGCTCCTGCGGCAGGTCGAAGTACTGAATCCACTGGCGCTTGCCGTCCACGCCGTAGCAGGCCACGATGCCGCTCGCGAAGACGGCCCACACCCGCTCGCCGTCGCTCGTCGGCGTGGCCGCCGTGTTGCCGGCGCTGGACTTCACCCGCCTCTGCCTGGCCTCGAGGCCGGGGGGCAGGTCAGCGAAACCGTTCGACGCCTTCCAGAGCACCTGGCCGCTCGCCGCATCCAGGCAGACGAGCCAGTCGGGCTCGGCGGTGACGAACACCTTGCCCGCGATGACGATGGGCGACGAATAGCTCTTGCCCACCTGGGCCTTCCAGCGGATGCTCGGCTTCGCCTCCGCGCCCCACTCCAGCGGCGGCGTGGCGTGGGGATAGATGGCGTTGGCCGAACGCCAGCCGGCGACCTCGGCCCAGGCCGGCACTATGGCCATCGCCAGCACGATGCAGCAGAACCGCCTCATCATAGATGGCCCTCACTGGCACCGCACGGACACACAAGGACGGCCACGGACATTATGCGCTCCCGGGCCATCGCGTCAAGGCGCGTTGTGAGCCGGCGCCAAATGCGTATAATGCGCGAGGTTGCGACTGTGAGTCCCCGTAGCGGAGAGCGGGCATGAGAGGACGAGGCCTGGGCTGCATCTTGCTGGCCGCGCTTGTGCCGTTTCCTCTCGCGTCAAGCGCGGCCGGGGCGGCCACCCCCCAGCGTGTCACCATCGGCACCGGCTCGGGCCATCTGAGCTACCCCGACGCGCAGGCCACGCTCAAGCTGCGGCCCGGCGACACGCTCTGTATCGCCCCCGGCAAGTACACCGGCCTCGCCCTCGGCAATCTCGCGGGCACCGCCGAGGCGCCCATCACGGTCACCTGCGACCCCGAGACCCTCTTCACCACGGCCACGCCACAGCCCAACGACTTCCCCCACATCGCCTACGTCCGCTTCGAGGGCTTCCGCTACATCGGCTACAACAGCTCCTGCATGCGCATCACGGGCAACAGCCACCACGTCGCCTTCAAGGACTTCGTCATCAAGGACGCCTCGGGCTACTGCTTCCACGTCTACGACCCCAAGAAGGTCTTCGACGGCACGCGGGAGAGCACCTTCCACGACTTCAAGTGGGAGAACGTGACGATTGACGGAAAGGTGAACGGCCATGCCATCACGAACACGGACTACAACATCTCGGCCATGCGGTCGGTCGCGCTCGACTTCGAGATCGTCGGCTGCACCTTCCGCCGCTTCGACAACACCAAGCAGGCGTTCGGGGCCATCTGCCTGGACAAGTGTTTCAACCTGCGCGTCCACGGCTGCTCGTTCAGCGACATGGGCATGGCCCGCTCGCCCATCGGCCACAACATCTGCATCGGCGGCTCGGGCACCTTCACCGTCTACGCCAACCGCTTCACGCGCCAGTGGGCCAACGACGTGCGAATGTTCCCCATGAAGCTCAACGCTCTCGGCTACAACGGCCCCGACGCCGCCTGCCGCTTCTACAACAACATCAGTTGGGAGAAGCGCAAATACCCGATGTACGAGCACAACCGCCTGAAGCAGGCTGACCTTGACGCCTCGCGCGGCTACTTCTCGCACGCCGCGTCGGAGGTCTGCTTCAACACCCTCTATCGCTCGCGGCGCGCCGCCGACAGCGGCGACCCCTATGTCGGCGTGCTCGCGGACATCTACGGCCCCGACGTGATCGTCAAACACAATCTGATCATCGAGCCCGAGGCCGACGCGCCGTTCGACCCGAAGCGCGACTACGTCTGCCACCTGGGCGCCGGCCCGCAGACGGGCCTCGTGATCGAGAACAACCTCGTCTGCCGCACCTGGGCCGAAGCGGGCCTCGGGGACACCGAGACGTTCACCCCCACCGCGACAAGCCGGGCGCGGGACGCCGCCACGGGGCGGATCCCCTACATCACACAGGACCACTACGGCAACAACCGCTACGCGGGCCCGGCTGCCGACTTCGGCGCCGTGGAGAGCCGCTGAGCCAATGCCACGGCGGTTGACTCTCGGCGGCGAGAGGCTTAGGATACTGGAGAGCGTGGCCGCGAAGCCGGGCGGCGGCCCGCCGCCAACTTCGAGGCAGGACGCATGCGACTCCCCAAGAGAATCAGCAGAGCGCTCGGGGCACTGGGCCTCGTGGCCCTCGCGGCCGGCACGTCCGGGTGCGCCCTCGCGTACCTGCGCAACCGCGGCCAGGACGCCCTGGACATGTTCGACATCGGCTTCACGTTTTCGCCGAAGCCGCAGTTCGGCCTCTACGCCAATTGCCCCTTCACGGTGCCCGTCGGCGGGGCCAAGGTGGACGGCTACTACGCGGGGATCGGCGGCGGCAAGTTCGGGATCGTGGAGCACCACCAGGACGCCCTGGGCCTGATCGTCGCGGGCCACGAGAGAGTGACCTGGGGCAACCCCAACGACGAGGGCGGCGAGACAGGCGGCGACTACAAGATCGGCCTCCTGGGCCTCAACACCGACGCCGAGGGGAAGCCCGTCTACCGCCCGCAGTGCACCCACTACCTGCACCTGGGCTTCATCGGCCTGACCGGGAACATCAACTATAAGGACATCCCCGACTTCTTCCTCGGCTGGTTCGGGCTCGACATCGTGGGCGATGACGACCGGGCGGCCAAGCAGGCCTCGCGCGAGGAAAAGCTCCGCGGCCTGTCGACGCGGCTCTCCCAGCCGCACGAGGGGCTCCGCCTCATCGCCCGGACGGACAAACCCGTCTACACGAGGGACGAACCGATCGCTCTGGACGTGGAGCTCGTGAATGCGACCGGCCTGCGGCGCGGCTGGGGCCACAAGCCGCGCGACCTCACGGTCTACTTCGAGCCCGTGGCCCCCAACGCGCAAGGCGAGCCCGCCGAATGGCTCTTCAAGTTCTACGCCTACGACGTCTACTCGGGCCGGGCGCATTACACCAGCCAGAAGTTCGCCGTGCCGCCCGAGAAGCGCGCCGGGCTCTACCACCACGTCACCCTGCCCCCGGCGGGCTTCATCGGCCGACGCTTCGAGTTCGCGCCGGCGCGCCAGTGGCTCCCCCCGGGCGACTACTTCTTCGTCGTCACCTACGAGGTCCCCCCCGACTCCGCCCGCGTGATCCTCTCCCCCGAGCTCACCGCCGAAAAGGTCAAGGCCCTGGGCGACGAGGCCGCCTACGTCCCGGTGTGGACGGGGCGCGTCTACTCGAACATCGCCTTCTTCCGCGTGAATTCCGGGAAGTCATTCATCTTCTTCTGATGCGTCGGGGCCTGCGACGCTCGATCGGGCGGAATCGGCGGAGGGAAGCCCCACCGGCAGGCCGCGCTTACAATTATTTACAATCCGCTTACAAGCTATTGACAAGGCCCAGGGGGCACACGAGTAGCATGCCTGTGAGGAGAGGATCCGCGCGCGTTCGCCCCGGAGGATACTGTGGCCATGCTCACACGAGGTCCCGCACCGCCCCGACACGCGGCCGCCTTCACCCTGGTCGAGATGCTAGTGGTCATGGGCATCGTCACGCTGCTCGTGGCCCTCCTGTTCCCCGCCTTCAACGCCATCCGCCGCAACCAGAAGGTCCGGCGCACCCAGGCCACCCTCGAGGCCATCGCCAGCGGCATTGACGCCTATCAGAACGACTTCGGCCTCTACCCCCCGTGCGAGCACGTGGCGGGCGCCAACCGCGGCAACCGCTCGCTCGTGGCGCTGCTCAACGCCAAGGGCGGCCGCAGCGCGCCCTATCTGCCCTCGGCCTTCTACGAAGACGGCGAGATTCGCATGCCCCTGCTCCTCGACGAATGGGAACGCCCCTTCATCTACTTCGACACCGCCGCGATGCGCGAGGCCACGGTGCACGACTATGACCTCCTGGGCGACCGCGCCGTGCGGCCGGCCAGGGCCGCGACCGGCGACTACTGCAACTTCGGGCGCTTCCAGCTCTGGTCCTGCGGCCCGAACGAGACCAACGACCGGGGCCGCGGCGAGGCCCAGGGCGCCGACGACCTCGCGAACTTCGTGGCGAACTGATGACGAGGCCCGCCATGACCGCTCGGCAATCCGCCGCCCGCCGTCCGCAATCCGCAATGACCCTGGTCGAGCTCCTCGTCGCGATGGGGGTCGTCGCCGTTCTCATGCTCGGCGGGGTCGGCGTGTACTGGCGAATGAACCGCGGCTTCGCCCTCCAGGCCGCCACGTCGAGCATCGAGACCGTGCTTCGAGCCGCCCGGCACGCCGCCATCCACGAGCGCGGCCCGGCCGTCGTCGTGGCCGAGCCGCGCACGGACGAGCCGAAGCAGATCGGCCTCCTCTACGCCCTGAGCCGCCAGACCGTGAGCCACTGGCACTTCGAGAGCCCCGCGCAGTTCGCGGGCAGCAAGGTGCTGGGCGCCCTGGGACAGGAGGCCACGGCCACCGGCTCGCCCACGCCGGCGCCCGGGCGAATTGGCACCGCACTGCTCCTGGACGGCGCGACCGCGAGCCTCCAGGTCACCAGCCCCTACCTCGACGGCCTGCGCGAGGGCGTGTTCATCGAGGCCTACGTGTGGCCCGACGCGGCCGGGCTCTCGAGCGGCGCTGTTCTGCCCATCGCGTGCAAGGATGTCCGGGCCGCCTCCAACTACCGGCTCGAGCTGGTCTACGACGGCAACAGTACGTTCAGCCTTCAGGGCGCCGTGAGGGTGGATCTCGGTGGCAGCGCCCACGAGGTGGCCTTCACAAGCAGCGAGGTTCCGATCCCCGCCGGCGAATGGACCCACGTAGGCCTGGCCTACGCCCGCGACGGCAGGGACGGCGCGGGCGACAGCCAGGCCCGCTTCCTCCTGCGGGTCAACAGCGAGGAGGCCGAGCCGGCGAACCCGGCCGCCGCCGGGAGCACGCTGCTCCTCGTGCCCAACACCCAGCCCCTGACCATCGGCACCGACGGCACGAACTACTTCAGGGGGCGGATTGACGAACTCAAGATCGCCGGCCTCGTGGCGGGCGAGGTCCACAGGATCCCCAGCAACACCGAGGTCACGCTCGACCCCGGCGGCAGCCGCGACGGGCGCGTGCACTTCGACCGCGAGGGCAAGCTCGACCCCGCGCAGCACACCGGCCCGGTGCTCTTCCACGTGATCTCGGCCGAGGACCGGCTGCTGCGCACCGTGCGCGTGAGCTGGCTGGGCTGCGTGGAGGTCTTCCAAGGCCCCCCGCCCGACTGAGCGACTGACCAGGAGAATGCGACTCATGGGACCCATTGGACCAATGCTGCACTGGCGAGGCCCCGCCCCGGGCGCCGGGCGCGGGGGCTTCGCAATCCTGATGGTCGTGCTGGTGCTCGTGGGCCTGGTGATCATCGGCGCGCCCTTCGCCATCTCCATGCGCCAGGCCGAGCTGGCCAGCATCAACTTCGCCGCACGCGCCCAGGCCCGCCTCGTCGCCATCGGCGCCCTCAACCTCGCCAAGGCCCAGCTCGAGCGGTCCCACGAGTTCTACGAGCGCTACGAGGCCGACCCCACCCGCACCCCTCCGCCGACGGTCTACAACTCGCCCTACGTGGATTCCACCGGCGAGCTGCGCGTGAGCTTCGCCGACGACCCGCCCGCGGGCATCGTGCTGGCCAATCCCGCGGGCGTCATGTGGAGCGCCCACGCCGAAGACGAGCAGGCCAAGATACACCTCAACGCCGCGCCCCGGCCGCTTCTGGCCAATCTCCTGGCCCTGATCACGGGCGAGACGCTCGACCCCCTGGCTCCGGGGAACACGCGCGCGGAGAAAATCGCCGAAGAGCTATGGCGCAACCCCGCCGACCCGATCGGCCGGCCGCCCTTCACCAGCTTCACCCAGGCCCGCCAGGCCAGCACGCTCATCACCGACGCCGAGTTCCAGCGCCTTGTGCGCTACCTCACGCTCCACTCGGCCCCGCTGGTCGGCGACACGCTGCCCGGCGCCCCGGCGCAGTACCCCGTGAATCTCAACACGTGCAGCGAGGAAGTGCTCCGCGCCCTCCTGCGCGGCATCCGCCTCCACCAGCCCGACCGCGCCGCCGCCGACCAGCACAAGGGCGTGGGCTATGCCACACAGAGCTTCGACACCGACGGCGACGGCACCAACGACAAAACCGTCACTGACAACTTCGACGAGCTGATCCGCCGCCTCCGAGTCTTCACCACCCTGGCCGCCCCCCTCAGCGCCAACGCCCCCGAGGTCACGGTCCAGAGCACCGCCGACCTCCCCACCCCCGCCGCGGGCGACGGCTACTGGATCTCGGTCGAGGGCGACGCCGTCCGCTACAACGCCAAGACCGCCTCGGGCCTCACCGTGTGGTTCGACGACAAGGACCCCTCGCACCCCCTCGCCGCGCGGGCGGACCGCGACCGCGAGGCCGGCGCCGAGGTGCGCCTGCTCTTCACCGACATCGAGCACGACCTGGCCGGCGTGCTCGAGGAACTGGTGAAGGAAGACAAGCTCACGCCCGACAGCAAGGCGGCCATCCTCGCCAGCGCCATCAACCCGCGCAACGCCGCCGTGCTCGACACGAGCACCACCACCGCCCCGCTGTGCTGCCACTCGTTCAACATCTACACCATCGAGGCCACCGGCGTGATGAACGCGGCCGACGGCCGCGAGCTGGCCCGCTACACCGTGCGCGAGATCGCCCAGGTGGCCCCGTGCGTGGACCTCGAGATCACCCTTGACAGCCAAGAGGAGTTCGAGCGGCCCCTCCAGGCCGGCCTCGCGCGCCGTGTGGCCACCTGGCCCAACCCCACCCAGGTGGCCGACGTGGCGCCGAAGCAGACCGAGGTGCCCACCAGCGCCATCGCCCGCCACGGTCGCCTGGGGCTGCCGCTCGTCGAGTACGACCCCGCCGACCCAGCCCACGTGGCCGCGCGCTTCGTCGCCCGCTTCAACGGCCCCCTCCTCGAGAAGGCCCTCTGGGGCGGGAAGGACGGCGGACGCGACTCCGTGTGGCCCCAGCCCTTCGCCGACCTGACGACCGTGAAGAAAGACCCCGGCGACGACACGGACCTCAGCCCCGAGGGCATCCATATCGGCCGGGCCACGCTGCCCGACGGCTCGACCCAGACCCGCACCCTCGTCTACCCCGCCCGCGTGGACGACGCGAAGGACGCCGACGGCAAGGCCATAGACGCCAACAACATCGCCCACAGCAGCGACAACGTCGTCCTGCCCCTCATCCTCGAAACGTGGGTGAAGTTCGACGCCGACCCCGGCGCCTCGGGCAGCGCGAAGTTCGACTACTCGCGCGACCGCGTGCTCTTCGACCTCGGCCAGCAGCCGTTCAGCAACCGCCTGGCCCTCGTCTACTACGGCCGCGACGCCTCCAGCGGCGACCTGGTGCTGCACGTGGCCGACTCGACCAACCAGCCCATCGCGGCCCAGGTGCGCTGCCGCATCACGGGCGGCACGTCGGCGCCCGCGGGGCTGCTCCCCCACGAGTGGTTCCCCATGCTGCCCGAGCGCTGGTACCACCTGGTCGCCATCGCCAAGGGCATCCACTACAACGAGATGGCCCTGCTCATCAACGGCCGGAGCGTGGGGAGCTACTTCCCCGTCGCCCGCACTACGGGCGCGCTCGACACAGCCGCCAGCATCCCCTGCACCGGCACGGGCACAGACGACCCAAATGGGAACGACACCGCAGTCGTCTTCCGCCACCAGCCCTGGCCGGTCGCCGGCGCCGCCATCCTGGGTGGCGAGATCATCGAGTACACCGGCATCGCCGGGAACGCCCTCAGCATCCTCCTCGACGCCACCAGCGCCCCCGTCGGCCGCGGCTCGCGCGGCACCAAGGCCCTCGCCCACCCCGACGGCACCCGCATCGAGCTGCACGGCTACGTGGACTACGTGCACAAGGACAGCGACGAGTGGGGCGAGGGCGACATCGAGCACCTGCTCGACAACATGATGGACGCGAGCCAGGAGCCGGCCTTGCTCCACAACCTGCCCGCCGGCAACGGCCCGACGGGCTACCCCCAGGTCACCGTCACCGACGGCGACGAGACGAACCCCGCCGGCGTCGCCGCGCCCACCGCGACCACGGCCGTCGGCACGACCAACTACTGGGACCAGTTCTCGACCTCGTATCAGGCCGCCGCCCTGGGCGGCGCGGCCGACAACACGATCCCCTCGGGCGACTGGCTCCCCCTCGTCGCCAGCGAGAAGTGGCCCGTGCCCTCGGTCGAGGACGGCGGAGCCCTGGCCGACGACGCGGCGCGGTTCGACGCCGTGGCCGCCGACCCGGGCTTCCTCTCGATGCTCACGTGCACGACCCAGCGCCCCACCACCGCCAAGCGCCTCATCGAGGACACCACCGACGGCTTAGGCTTCTTCAAAGTCGAGGCCAACCCCGACGACGCCGACGCCGGCGAGGCCGTCAAGTTCGCCAAGGCCGGCATCGTGCTCGTCTGGCGCTATCACCCCGAGGACGCCGCCGACCCGGCCAAGACCGACGATCAGAAGCGCCGGATCGCCTGGTACATCGGCTACATCGCCGGCTTCAACGACCCCACGAACTACACCGGCCACCGCGCCTGCTTCGACACCACCGAGAAGCCCATCGTCGAGGGCGCCAAGCTGCGCTTCAACTGCATCAAGCTCTCCAGCAACCACGACCTCGCCCGCGGCCACCGCGGCATCCAGACCATCACCCACAACCTCGTGGGCACCGACGCCACCGTAGACGAGCTGCGCGACCGCAAGGGCCGCGGCATCTTCCAGATCGGCTTCCGCAGCGGCGCCGAGCCCAACGCCCTCGCCGTCAACCAGCCGTTCGAGTGGATCCAGTTCACCTACCCCCGCTTCCCGCATCCGCCCGTGCCTGTCGGCCAGGACGACGTCGAGGAGAAGCTCCTCGCCGGCAAGTTCCTCTACGACATCACCCGCGCCGCGGCCGGCACAGGCGACAAGGCATCCGACCCGCCCGCCCCCTTCGCCTTCCCCCCCGCGCCCGCCTCCAAGGTCATGCCCGTGTTCTTCTGCTCCGGCTATCTCCGCGTGCTCGGCAACGACCTCGTCGAGCGGTACATGGACCTCGAGAAGGGCGTGCACGATGAGGTCACCCTCACCGACAACACCGGCCAGCGCGAAGACCACTGGGTCCACCACGGCCGGGGCAACATGTTCGCCTTCCGCGAGTCCATCGCCCCGCCGCCGGCGCATGTCTTCTCCTACGTCAACCGCCCGCGGCTCATCAAGTTCCCCTCGGGCCTCCCCATCGAGCCCGACAAGCTGTTCTATCTCGGCAGCGACACGATGTACAAGGACGGCGACAAGGGCGCGCAGGCCACCGACGGCGGCGGCCCGAGCACGAGCGAGCCCGAGCGGCCCGCCAACGCCACCTTTGACGAGGTGAAGATCTATCAGGCCACGTACGGCGTCGCACGGCTGTGGGACTGCAAGCCCGCCGCGGCCGGCGGTGCGCCCGACGGCGCGAAGAACGTGCGCGACTTCAGCGGCCTGCCCGCCGGCTACACCCCGCCCTTCTACCTCCGCATCGGCAACCTCGAAGACGTGGTGCCGCGCGACGCGACCGAGCCCTTCCGCTTCCACTCCAACGGCCACGTGGGCTCCTGGCCCCTCGAGGGCTATCTGAAGATAGACGACGAGGTGCTGTACTACCGTGTCATGTACCGCCGCCCCGTCGGCCGCACCTCGGCCCCCATCAAGTTCATCCGCCCCCTCGACAACGACGGCAACCCCCTCCCCCTCGCCAACGACCCGGTGACCGTGGCCAAGAAGGACGACACGAAGCTCTACCTCGATCTCACCGAGGAAGAGGCCAAAGACTTCCCCGACATGGGCTACCTCACCATCCACAACTCCTGGGCCAACCGCGACTACTGGAAACGCATCGGGGAGATCATGAGCACGTACGGGGTCACGTGGGACGCGATCCACCAGGACCTCGCCGCCGGCGAGGAGGTGCGGGATAGGGACGGCAAGATCATCTACGGGAACCACTACATCAATGCTGAAGAGCGCGTCTTCTTCAGCGGCAAGCACTACGACACAGGCAAGAACGCCCTGGAGATCACCCTGACCCATCGCGGCATCCTCAACTCCACAGCCCAGGATATCCAGATGTACGACCCCTCGACCACGAGCTGGTTCCTCGACCCCAACGGAAAGTCCAGCAGCGCCAGCGTCAGTATCATCAGCGTCGAGCTGCTCATCCTCGAGCGCGGCTGCCTGGGCACCACGCCCGACAGCCACGCCCTGGGCGCCCGCGTGAACCCCCTCGACCATCTCCACACCAGCCTCGCCCCGCGCCCCATGGTCAAGCTCCAGCGCGACGAGGCCGGCCGCCTGCTCCTCGAGGACGGCAAGATCAAGGTCCTGCCCGACAACGACACCGCCTTCGACCTCTCGAAACCCGAATACGAGTACGGCATCGTGGTCGAACACCACGACAACTTCCCCGCCGAGGGCTACGTGCAGATCGGCAACGAGATCGTCGGCTACGCGCAGGACAGGAACGGCAACACCCCGATCTGGACCGGCAAGGTGCCCCTGCCCGGCACCTATGACGCCGCCACGGGGACCTGGGACTACCAGGACATGCCCATCCTCACCGGCATCAAGCTCCTCCGCCAGCGCTTCGGCACCCCGAAGGAGGACTTCCTCACGCCCGGCGCGGCCAACACCGTGAGCACGGTGGACTTCACGGAAGAGGAGCCGACCTATTTCGCCGACGCGGCCGGCACCCTCGGCCGCCGCATCGTGCGCCTGCGCGAGGCCCGCTTCCACGACCGCTACCCCCTCTCGCACACCGGCGAATTCACCCCCCATCGAGCCGCCACACCCGTCGGCTACTGGGAGTTCGCCTGCTCCCTGCCCGGCGCGCTCTGGACCCAGGTGAAGTGGACCGAGGCCCAGTACGACCCGGCCACCGGCACGATCGTCAACGACAAGCCCCTCGACCCCGACGACCCGTGGGACATCCAGGTGATGGCCCAGGTGGACAATGCGCCGGCCTGGGACGACACGGCCGCCGACCCGGCCACGGGCAAGCCCGTCGCGCAGCCGGTCCTCTGGAGCGCCGTGCCCTCGCGCACCGACGCCGTCTACGACCCGCCCGGCTATCGCCTCAAGAAGCCCGTCATCTACCTCTTCGACGACCCGACCGCCAACAACTACATCAACGCGCGCAACGACAGCACGCCCCTCGGCCAGTACGGCGACCGCATTCGCCTCCGCGTCTACTTCAAGTACAATGACTACAGGGCCGCCGAGGGCGCCGCACCCAACTACAACGTCCCCTGGCGCACGCCGTGGGTGGACTCGATCACGCTCCGCTACAAGGCCCCCACGCACGTGATGGAACACAGAGAAATGCCGTACTGAGCCTTGCGGATTGGGAATTTCGGATTGCGGAGTGAACAGATGCCGACCACGGATGCCACGGATGGGCACGGATGAAGAGTCCTGAATCCTACACCCCTCACCCCGCACTCCGCACTCGCGGCGGCTTCACCCTCGTCGAGATCATGGTGGCCATGGGCGTCTTCGTCATCCTCGGCACCGCGCTCGTGGGCCTCATGTCGGCCGCCGTGGACGCCTGGCGCCGAGGCGAGGCGGGCCGCCTCACCAACGAGAAGCTCCAGGCCCTCCAGCGCCAGATCGCCGACGACCTGGCCGCCGCCGTGCTCGACCCGCCGCCCGCGCCCGACTTCCATTTCGCCCTCGACACCCTCTACGACCTATCCACCGTGCCGGGCGACCCTTGCGCCGTCCTCGACACAGCCCTCTCCACCGTGAAGGACGTGACGTCCGACACCACCGACGGCCGCCTGCTGACCTGCTTCGCCGGCCCGGGCACGGTGGTGTTGCGCATCCGCGTGCCGTTCCGCATCGGCGCCGCCCTGCTCCAGGCCCGCGCCGACACCCTCTGGCGCGACCCCGCCGCCACCGCGCAGGTGTTCGTAGGCCGCAACGACCCGACCCTGGTGCCGCCGGCCGGTGACCCGACCGTGCCCGATGACACGAGCTGGCGGCTCTTCGCCGACCTCCCCACCGAGGGCGTGGGCGGCGGCGAGGCCGACATCTCGCCCGCCGTCCAGGGCGGCGACATCGTGTTCGTCCGCGCCGAGCTCTCGGAACGCGCCCAGTTCCTGCGCAGCGACGCGATGCGCGCGGGCGGCCGGCCCGTGCTCATCCTCGACTGCTACCGCGACCCGGCGGCCCTGCCGCAGCAGCCCAGGCCCACCTTTGCGGCCTTTGTGAGGGACGGCGCGCAGATCATCACCTTCACCCGCACCCTGCCACCCGAGGTCGAGCAGGCCGCTCTCAGAACCGCCGGCTCGCCCGCCTCGCCCGAGTACCTCAACTATGCCGACGACAACGACAACAAGCAGATAGACGAGACCCACCGCCCCCTGGCCGGCCGCGCGCAGGTGGTCTATCGCATCCAGCCCTATCACTCCAGCCTGGGCAAGCCGGGGCTGGGCGTGCTGCGCCGCGCCTTCGAGGCCCCCCTGCGCCAGCCCGCCTCCACGGCCGCCGGCGAGCTGCTGACCCCCAACGTCGTCTCCCAGCTCGAGGAGATTCGCAGCCACGACTTCATCCCCAACGTGCTATACCTGGGCATGAGCTTCTGGGGCGCCGACACCACGACCTGGGAGGACCGCCCCGACCTCGAGCCCGGCTACGACACGAAGTACGACGACACCAGCCCCGACCCGCGCCTCTGGCGCCCCCGCCCGGCCAGCGCCGACTGGCTCTCGAGCCGCTACCTGCCCGAGCAGGCGCAGGTGACCGTGGTGCTGGAGCCCGACCGCGGCGAGCGCACCGCCACTGGCCTCGCGCAGGCCATCGGCGCCGACTTCCCCGCCGCGGCAGAGGGCCGCCTCGGCGTGGTGGGCACGCGCGGCTTCGACAACGTGCAGCGCCCCGCGGCCGCCTTCGCGCGCGACCCGCGGCATTTCATCAAGGTGGACGACGAGTGGCTCTTCTACGCCCGCATCGGCTCGCCCACCGAGTTCATCATCCCGCGCCAGGGCGCCGACGGCCTGGCTGCGCGCGGCTGCCGCGGCACGAGGCCCGTCGCGCACCCCGCCGGCGCCGAAGTGTTCCGGGGCAATGTGGCCGTCTTCACCGTCCGCATCCCCACCTACCACCACTGGCAGCGATAGCCTATGGTGAATTGGAGACTCCGGATTGCGGATTGAAGGGAAGGCAACCGCGGATTTCACGGATCGGCACGGATGAAGAGTTCCGAATTCCACCGTCTGCAGACCGCACTCCGCGCCCGCGGCGGCTTCACCATCATTGAGATATTGCTGGCCATCGGCATTCTCGCCATCAGCATCACCTCGGTGCTCTTCCTGTTCGCCATGGGCATGCGCTCGCACAAGCGAGCGCTGGACCGCAGCCGCGCGGCCCTCCTGGCCGAGGCCGTGACCAACCAGCTTCAGGCTGATCTCAAGCAGTACGCCGACCCGAAGGACCCCCGCGACCCCACGGTCGCGCCCCCCTCCAACGCCACGCATCCGGATTTCCCCGGCTTCACGTACACCGCCACGTTCGCGGCGCTCTACGGCGGCACGAGCTACTATCGGCTGACCCTGCTCATCCGCTGGGGCGACCCCAACGAGCCGGCCGAGGCCAGGAACTCCGAGACGTATGAGACCGTGCTCCAACGCAAGAGCTTCTGACGGGCCGCCGAGCGCCGACTGGTGCCGAGCCACGCAGGGGCGTGCATAGCTCGCAGGCGGGGCCTTCTTATGCCGCGCTACGCCTCGCACATCTCGATTCGCCGCATCGTGGCCATCGCCGTGCTGGCGATCATCCTGCCCAGCCTCGTCCTCACGCTCGTGGGGCTGAAGCTCACGCTGGACCTCAAGCGCCAACTCGAGCAGTCGCTGGCCGAGCAATACGCGATGGCCGCCCGCGCGCGAGCCGAGGAGATCGAGGCCCTGGTGGCAGCGGCCGAGAAGCGCCTGCGCCAGGCCGCCGACCGCCTCGAGCCCCGCCAGATCGCCCCGACGCTTGAGCGCGCGCGCCGCGAGTCCGAGCTGGTGGAGGAGGTCTTCCTGCTCGACGAGCGCCGCCTGCTCGACCGCCGCGTGGCCCTCGATCAGCGCGGCGCCATGCTCTACCCCGACGAGCCCGAGGCCGCGCCTCCCCTGCCCGAGACCTTTCTGTGGACCGAACCCCTGCCACCCCTCGCCGCCGCAGCGCCGTCCGGCGGCGAGACCGCCGCGCCCGACCCCGTCGCCCAGGCGGCCAGCCTGCGCCGCTACCGCGAGCGCTCGCTGTCGCCCGCCGCACGCATCCGCGCCACGCAGGCTATCGCCGTCCTGCTGCTGCGCGCGGGCAAGCTCGACGAGGCCATCGCCGAGCACCGCCGCCTGCTCACCGCCGAGAACGTGGCCGTGCTCAGCCCCTCGCTCGCTGTGCTGGCCCGCTACCAGATCGCGGCCGCCCTGGCCAGGCTGGGCCGCACCCAGGAGGCCATCGGCGCCTACCTCGACCTCTACGCCGACCTGGTGCGCGAGCGCACCCGCCTGGCAGACCCTGACCGCGCCGCCTACTTCAAGCGGCGCGTGCAGGCCGACCTGGAGCCGCTGCTGGCCGGCCCCGGCGTGCCGGCGCCCGAGCCGCGCCGCTATGCGGCCCTGCGCGACGAGGAGAAGCAGCGCAGCGGCCGGACCCACTTCCTGGCCTACGTGCGGCGCGTCGTGCTCCCGCGCCTCGAGCTCCAAGCCCCCACGCTGCGCCTGGGCGAAGAGCAGTTCCGCCACCTCTGGGACGAGGAGTTCGCCGACCAGCCCTACCTGCTGGCCTACACAGCCGTGGCGGGCGACGACGGCTCGCGGCGCATCCTGGGTCTCAAGATCAACCTTGCCCACGTGACCGGCGCGCTGCTGCCCGAGGCGCTGCGCGCCAGCCCCTTCGGCCCGGGCGTGGGCTTCGTCGTCACCGACCGCAAGGGCGGCATCGTCGTCGGCCACAGCCGCCGGGAGGCCACGGCGGCGGCCCCGTTCCCCGGGATCTTCCCGGCCTGGCGCCTGGGCCTCGTGGAGCATCGCCCCGCCGAGCTGCGCCGCCTGGCCTTCTACAACGTGCTCCTCTTCCCCGCCGTGAACCTCCTGATGATCGTGGCCATCATCGTCGGCGTCGTCATCATGCTCCGCGGCACGGCCCGCGAACTCGAGTTCTCGCAGCTCAAGAGCGACTTCGTGTCCAACGTCTCGCACGAGCTCAAGACGCCGCTGGCCCTGATCCGCATGTTCGCCGAAACCCTCGAGATGGGCCGCGCGAAAACGCCCGAGAAGGTGCAGGAGTACTACCGCATCATCATGCGCGAGAGCGAGCGCCTCACGCACCTCATCAACAACGTGCTGGACTTCTCGCGCATCGAGAGCGGGCGCAAGACCTACGACCTACGCCTCGACGACCTGGCCGACGTGGTGCGTGACACCCTGCGCGCCTACAGCTACGAGCTTGACAAGCAGGGCTTCGCCGTGGAGACTGACATCCCGGACGAGGTGCCCGAGACGCTGCTCGACCGCAACGCCATTGCCCTCGCCCTGCTGAACCTGCTGTCGAACGCCGTGAAATACACGGCCGACGACAAGCGCATCCGCGTGACCCTGGCCGAGCGCGACGGCGCCCTGGTTCTCGAGGTCTCCGACCACGGCATCGGCATAGACAAGGCCGACCTCGACAAGGTGTTCGACAAGTTTTTCCGCGGGCGCGACGACCGCGTGCGCGCCACGCGCGGCAGCGGCCTCGGCCTCGCCATCGTCAAGCACTCCATCGAGGCGCACGGGGGCACCATCGCCGTCGCCAGCGAAAAGGGCAAAGGCTCCACCTTCACCATCACTCTCCCGATTAGGAAGACGCTGACCGATGGAAAAGATACTCGTGGTTGAGGATGAGCCGGACCTGCTCATGGGCCTCCAGGACAACCTGGAGATCGAGGGCTACCAGGTGACCACGGCCAAGGACGGCCAGGCCGCCCTCGACCTGGCCATGAGCACCTGCCCCGACCTGATCCTGCTCGACATCATGCTGCCCAAGCTCAACGGCTTCGAGGTGTGCAAACAGCTCCGCCAGAAGGGCATGGACACGCCGATCATCATGCTCACCGCCAAGAGCCAGGAGGTGGACCGCGTGCTCGGCCTCGAGCTGGGCGCCGACGACTACATCACCAAGCCCTTCAGCATTCGCGAGCTGCTGGCCCGCATCAAGGCCGTGTTGCGCCGCCGTCACGCCCCCCCGCAGCAGATCGAGACCTACCAGT
>Ga0101944_10000315_pt1 | contig 148721 bp, 127 predicted proteins | sample DewCreD2012metaG_FD_75245 | JGI IMG/M metagenome (GOLD analysis project Ga0101944, IMG submission 75245) | Hot spring sediment bacterial and archeal communities from British Columbia, Canada, to study Microbial Dark Matter (Phase II) - Dewar... ...
GGGGGGCTTTCCTTTCCCGGGGGGGGGTGGCGGCGGGGGCGGGACGGCTCGCGGGGGGGGGGGGGGCCGGGGGGCGGGGGGGGGTGCTCGCCGGGGGGGGGGCGGGGATCGCGCTGGGCGGGGTTGTCGCGCTCGCGACCCGACCGGGCTGGCGGGCCGGCTGGCTGCTCATGGCGGCGCTCGCTCTCCCGGCCGCCCCGCTCCTCCTCCGTCTCGCACCGGCGGGAGGTGCTCCCGCCACGGTCCCGCAGCGGCTCGAGCGGAGCCCCGCCTTGAACCGCCTCGCCGGGGCCTACGGCCTCGCCGGCTTCGCCTTCGGGGCCGGCGCCACCTTCTTCGTCCGGGTGGTGGCGGCACGCGGCGCCGATCTCGCCACCCTCGCCTGGATCGCGGCCGGGCTCGTGGGCGCGATCTCGGCACCGCTCTGGACGGCGCTCGGGCGGAGGCTCGGTCGTTGCGCCGCGTTGGTGATCGCGATCCTGCTGCTCGCGCTCGGCACGGCGCTGACCGGGCTCGCAGCGCAGCCGTCACCGGCGGTGGCCGCCGGTCTCCTGATCGGTGGCACCTTCATGGGGATCACCGCGCTCGCGCTCGAGCAGGCCCGCGCCGCCGCGCCCTCTACGCCTGCCGGGGCGGCGGCTTTCGTCACCGGCAGCTTCGGCATCGGCCAGGTGCTCGGCCCCCTGCTCGCGGGCGTGTTCCTGGACCTGGCGGGGCCGCTGCCCGCGCTCCTGGTTCCGGCCGCCGTCGCGGCGCTCGGCGCGGCCCTCCTGGCACCGGACCTGCGGCGACCCGACCGGTCGCGGTGACCTCACCGAGTTTCGGCCGAGCGGGGCAGCCGGGGCGTCGAGGAGCGCGAGCGGCACGACCATGCAAGAGCCCCGGCCACGCGAGGCCTCGTGCGGCGGGCCCCTCCGGATGTCGGCGTGCCCGTCGCCTCGCCCCGGAGCGCCACCCTCCCTCGTGCCGGACCCCCACGGCCCGCCCGGCCGATCCGTCGCCCGTCCCGCGTCAACCATCGGGCCCGCTGCCCCGCTCGGCGCGCCGGTCGACGGCGTTCCCTTGCATCGAGCCCTTGTCCGGTTCCGCCTCGGGCGCGATCCGGAACGGTCGCTCGCCTCCTCACGGGTTCCTCGTGCTCGAGCCGAAGTCCCTCGCCGACTGGCTTCCGGGCAGCCCCCTCGGGTCGACCACCCGCGCCGGGCGCCCTCGCCGGACCGACCGCGGCGCTTTTCGCGCCCGACCCGTTCGCTCGCGGCGAGCCAACGGCCCACCACTGCCCGGGCGCCGGCCACGCCTCTCTCCCCGGCCGGCGTCGCTCGCTCCGTGCGATCCGGTCCGGTCCCCGTCGATCGACACCGGCGACGGGTCACGGCGAGACCCGCCAGTGCTCGACCCATAGGGTCGTCGGTGCCAAATGGCCGGTCGGCTGGACACCGTCGAGCCAGCGCGGCCAGATGTGCGCCTCCGCTCGGAAGAAGAGCGGCAGCGCCGGGAGTTCTTCCGCGTAGATCGTCTGCAGCTCGCGCCAGAGCCCGCGTCGGCGCTCCTCGTCGAGTTCCCGTTCGATCGCTTCGAGCAGCGCGTCGACCCGGGGATGGGCGAAGCCCGTGTAGTTCTGCCCCGCCCAACCGTTTCCGGGGCTCGGCACCTCGGCCGAATGCAGGATCGATCGAGGCACGTTCTCCGGGCTCGAGATCCAGGCGAAGAGCGCCATGCCCGTGAAGCGCCGCCTGGCCAGGGTCTCGCCGAACAGGACTCTCGGTGGCTCGTTGCGGATCACCACCTCGACCCCGACCGACCGCCACATGCCCTGGAGCACCTGCTGGACGAGCTCGCGCGACCGGTTGCCGGCCGTGCTCTGGAAGTCGAGCCGGAGCGGTTCGCCCCGGGTGTTGCGCCGCACGCCGCCGGGTCCCGGTCGCCAGCCGGCCTCGTCGAGCAGCGATCGGGCGCGCGCCGGATCGTACGGCCAGCGCGGCAGGTCGTCGGCCAGCATACGATCGAGCGGGCTCACGAAGCCGTGCGCCACCGGCTGGCGGTCCTCGAACAACTGACGGGTGAGAAGCTCGCGGTCGAGTGCGAGCAGGAGGGCACGGCGGACCCGGACATCGGCGAGGATCGGGTTGTCGAGCCGCAAATCGATGTGCTCGTAGACGAGCCCCGATCGGTAGACCACGCGGAACCGCTCGCCGTGTCGCTTCTCGAAGGCGAGGGCCTGATCGAGGGGCAGCCCCAACGACCCCTCGATCATGTCGATCTCGCCCGACAGTAGGTTGGCCTCGAGGGCGGCCGTGTTCTCGATCGCGCGGATCGTGATCCGCTCGAAAGCCGGGCGTGGCCCGCGCCAGTGGGGATTGCGGGCGAGGTCGATGCGGCTGCCGGGCGCGACCGCGGCGATCCGGTAAGGGCCCATCGCGAGGCCGGCGTCGGTGGGAGCCGTATCGAACAGGGTGCGGTTCCGATACGTGGCCGGGTCGGCGTCGAAAACGGCGCGCTCGCGGTGCGCGGGCAGAAGGCGCAGATCGTTGACGGCGTTGTAGTCGAAAGTCACGCGGTCGACGTGGAGGACGAAGCGGCGTTCGTCGAGCGGCTCGACCTTCCGGATCCGCCGATAGAGCTCGGCGTTGGTGACACCCGAGAGGGGATGTCGGCCCACCTCCCAGGCGAAGAGCACGTCGGCGCTCGTGACCGGTGTGCCGTCGGCCCAGAACAGATCCGGCCGCAGCTCGAAGCGGAGCGCGACGCCCTCGCCGCCGCCGGGCGCCGGCTCGCGCGCGGCGAGGCCGTTCTCGAAGCTCGGCAGTTCGGTGCACAGCATGCACACGAGCCGCCAGCTCGCGTCGTGGGTCGTGAGCGGCCGGTGCGTCGCACCGAGCACGAAGCTCTTGGCCGCCATCGAGTCGATGCTCGGATGCAGGTTCGCGGGAAACTGCGTGATCCCGATCACGAGATCCCGTGCCGCCGCCGGGAGGGCGGCGAGAAGTGCCACGAGGAGGGCGATCGCATGCCGTACCGACAAGGGAGCCTCCCGAGCCGGCCTGGGACGGCGCCTCGGGTCCGCCTGGACAGGCCCCGACCCGGCAACTAGCCTCCGCGCCGCAGCCGCCCAGGAGGTCGACCGGTGCGCGAGAACACGCTCAAGTCGAAGTGGAGCCAGGGCATCGCCACCGTCAACGGGTGGTGCGCGATTCCCCACCCCGTCGCCGCCGAGTTCATGGCCCATTGCGGCTGGGACAGCCTGACGATCGACCTCCAGCACGGGCTCGTCGACTATCAGGCGGCCGTCGGCATGCTCCAGGCGATCGGCACCACCCCCACGATCCCGCTCGCTCGCGTACCCTGGCGCGAGGCGGGCATCGTGATGAAACTGCTCGATGCCGGCGCGATGGGCATCATCTGTCCGATGGTCAACGATCGAGCCCAGGCCGAAGAGTTCGTGTCGTTCTGTCGCTACGCGCCCAAGGGACAGAGGAGCTTCGGTCCCACCCGAGCCCTGATCGCCCACGGCGCCGATTACGGGGCCAGAGCCAACGAGCAGATCCTGGCGATCGCCATGATCGAGACCGTCGAAGCCCTCGACAACCTCGAATCGATCCTCGCCACACCAGGCCTCGACGCCGTCTATATCGGCCCGGCCGATCTGGCCCTCTCGATGGGCTACAGCCCGATGCTCGACCCGACCGAACCGGCCGTGGTCCGCGAGATCGAGCGGGTGGTGACGGCTGCCCGCAAGGCGGGTCTCTGGGCCGGTATGCACTGCGGTGCGCCGGCTTATGCCAAGGCGATGATCGCGAAGGGGCTCAACTTCGCGACCCTGCTCTCGGACGCCCGCATCCTCACCATGAAGGCGGTCGAGCTCGTCAAGGAGATGGGCACCCGGGTCGAGGGCCCGAAGAGCTCCACCTATTGAGGCGCGCGGGGTGATGGCCCGGGTCCTGGTGGTCGGGCGGATCCACGAGGCGGGAATCGCTCGCCTCCGTGCCGAGCCGGGCCTCTCGGTCGAAACGCTCGACGAAACCGAGCGTGGCGCACTCGAGCGAGCGCTGTCCGCGGCGGAGGCGGTGATCGTGCGCACCGCGCCGCTTCCCGGTCCCTCGATCGCCGCGGCACCGCGGCTCGCGGTGATCGCCAAACACGGTGTGGGGTACGACAACATCGACGTGGCGGCGGCCACCGCCCGTGGCATCCCGGTCACCGTCACCGCGACCGCCAACGCCACCTCGGTCGCCGAGTTCACCTGGGCCCAGATCCTGGCGCTCGCCAAGCTCTCCCGCGCGATGGACGCCGCGGTCCGCGCCGGCGATTGGGACGCCCGCCATCGGCTCGTGCCGCTCGAGCTCGCCGACAAGACGCTCCTCGTCGTGGGCTTCGGGCGGATCGGCACGCGGGTGGCCCGCCGTGCGCTCGCCTTCGAGATGCGCGTGTCGGTGTTCGACCCGTACGTTTCCGCCGAGCGCATCCTTGCCGCCGGCTGCGAGCCGGTCGCGAGCCTGGACGATGCGCTCGCGAGGGCCGACGTCGTGACGCTGCACTGTCCATTGACCGCCGAGACCCGGGCGATCGTCGATCGTGCCCGCCTCGGCCGGCTCCGGCCGGGTGCCCTGCTGGTCAACACCGCGCGCGGCGGCCTCGTCGACGAGGCGGCGCTCGTGGCCGCACTGCACGAGGGCCGGCTCGGGGGAGCGGCCCTCGACGCGACGGTCCGCGAGCCGCTTCCCGTGAACGATCCGCTGCTCGGTGCCCCGGGCCTCCTCCTCTCTCCCCACGTCGCCGGGGTGACCGCGGAATCGGCCCGACGGATGGCGCTCGAGGCGGCCGAGAACGTGTTGGCCGGGCTCGCCGGCCGGCTGCGGCCCGAGGTCGTCGTCAACCCGGAGGTGCTGCGATGAGCCGGCCGTTGCGCATCGGCCTCGTCGGCTCGGGCTTCATGGGCCGGAGCCATGCATTGGCCTGGCGGATGGCGCCCGCGGTCTTCGATCTGCCGGTGCGGCCCGAGGTCGTGGTGCTCGCCGACCGGACCGAGGAACTCGCCGCCCAGGCGGCCCGCCAGCTCGGTATCCCCCGCGCCACCGGCGACTGGCGCGACGTGATCCGCGATCCCGAGATCGATCTCGTCGACATCACCACGCCCAACGCGCTCCACAAGGAGATGGCACTGGCGGCGATCGAGGCCGGCAAGGCGGTCTATTGCGAGAAGCCGCTCGCGCCGACCGCCACCGACGCCCGCGACTTGACCGAGGCCGCCGAGAACGCCGGACTGCCGACCTTCGTCGGCTTCAATTATCTCCGCAATCCCATGACCCGCCTGGCCCGCGATCTCGTGAGCTCGGGCGAGATCGGCGAGCCCTGGAACTTCCGCGGCATCCATGCCGAGGATTACATGAGCGATCCGGGAGTGCCCTGGTCGTGGCGGCTGGATCCCGCGGGTGGCGCCGGCGCGGTCGCCGATCTCGGCTCGCACATCATCGCCATGGCCCGCTTCGTGGTCGGACCGATCGAGGAGCTCGTGGCCGACATCGACACGGTGATCCCGGAGCGGGCCATCACCCGCGGCGGCGCGCCGGCGCGACCGGTCGAGGTCGACGATCAGGCGCGCGCGCTCGTCCGTTTCGCCAACGGTGCGGCCGGCACGATCGAGGCTTCCTGGGTCTCCACCGGCCGCAAGATGCACCTGGCCTTCGAGCTGACCGGATCGAAGGGCTCGATCGTGCTCAACATGGAGCGGATGAACGAGCTCCGCCTTTTCGTGAAAGGCCAAGCGGCCGGCCGCGCCGGATTCGTCGAGATCCCCGCCGGACCGGAGCACGCCGACTACGCGGCCTTCTGCCCGGCCCCGGGCCACCAGCTCGGTTTCAACGAGATCAAGGCGATCGAGGTCAAAGACATCGCCCTCGCCATGGCCGAGGGGCCGACCTTCCGGCCCGATTTCCGCGAGGCCTACGAAGTCCAACGCGTGGTCGACGCGGTTCTCCTGTCGGCGCGCGAGCGGCGCTGGGTCTCGGTCGACGAGGTCGGCTGAGGCGGCTCCAGCACGGTGGACGAAGGCCGCTTCTTCGCGCTCGCGGCCGGCCTCGCGATCCTCTTCTGGCTCCTGTCCGGGCAACGCGCGATCGAGCCGTGGTTGCGGCGGACCGCCTCGTTCGCGGCCTATGCGAGCCTCGCCGTCGGGCTCCTCTGGGCGCTCCTCCGGACCGCCCGTTGGTTCCTGGGCTGAAGCGGCCGCCTCCGTTTCGAAGTCGGAAAGCCGATCGGCCCGGCGCTCGCCCGCTGCTCGGGTCTCCTCGGGCCGACGAGCCTCTTCCGCCGCGCGGCAGAGGCCACGGGCGGCGAAGATCACCGCGATCGCGAGCGAAAGGAGGAGCAGGACGAGCGACACCGGTCCTCGCGCCGTGGAGCCGGCACCGTTCTTGGCACGAAAAGGTTAACGAACGCTTGCCGGAAGGTGCTCGACGACCCGGTCGGGCCGCGTCCGGCTCAGGGTGTGACGGCGACACCGAACAGCGCGGGGTGCAGCCGGATCAGCGCCATGTAGAGGGCGAGTGCCGCGGCCAGCCGGGCGAGCCCGATCTCGCTCGGAACGAGGCGCTGGCGCCGCTCGAGGATCGCCTGGAACGGGATGTTCGAGGTCCGCTGCAGGAAGACCCCCCAGCCGGGCGGTCGCTCCTCGGTCCGCCGAGCGTCGATCAGCACGCTGCCGGCCAGAGCCAGTACCGCGAACGTGCCGAAGAAGACGAGCGAGGCGAGATCGCCGTTGGCCAGCACGTGCGCGATCGCCCAGAGCGCCACCGCCCACATCACGGGATGCCGGGTCACCCGGACGATCCCGCGCGCCGGCTCGGCCGAATCCGGATCCGGAGCCTGGCCGAGCGCGGTCGGATTGCGCTGGCTCAGCGCACACACCAGGAAGAGGCAGGCGACCGGCATCACGAGCAGCGGCAGGTGCCGCAGGCCCGGCCCCGGCGTCCAGAGGACCTGCACGGGCGCCGTCCTCCAGGCGTGCGCCAGCCAGGCGATGGCCACGAGGGCGATCAGCGAGTAGAGGAGGCGATACGGCCCTTCGCCGATCGTGGCGACGAGCTGCGGCCGGAGCTGGCTGCTGGCGATGCCGAGATGCGTTCCGATCAGGAACAGTGCGGCCACCAGAAGGTTGCTCATCGGTGCTCCTCGACCCGCCCGACGGTCCGCCCGGCCTCGTGCCGCGTATCGTATGCGATCGACAGGGTTGTAGCGCGCGGCTCGGGCCGCGCCCACCGAGCCGGAGGACCGAACCGTGCGTCTGTTGCTCGCCGCCATCGCCCTCGTGCTCGCCGCGTCGCCCGCATCGGCCGACGGGCGCGGCGCGCGCGCCTTCGCCTTCGTCTCGAGCGAGGGCGAGCCCCTGCCGCTCGTACGTTTCGCCGGCCGCCCGCCGCTCCTCGTCGACACCGCGAGCTTGTGCTGCTCCGCCTACCGGTACGGCGCCTTGCAGCGGCTCTGGCGACGCTACCGTGACAGTGGCCTCGTGGTCCTGGGCGTGCTTTCCGACGACTTCGGAGGCCAGGAGCCCGGCTCGAACGCGCAGATCGAGACCTTCTGCGAAACCAACGTCGCGGTCGACTTCCCCGTGACGGAGAAGATGAGCGTGAGCGGTCCGAGCTCGCACCCGCTGTTCCCCTGGCTGCGCCGCGAACTCGGCGAATCCGTGGGACCCCGCTGGAACTTCCACGAGTCCCCGATCGGCCCCGACGGACGCGCGGTCGCCGCCCGGCCCTCCGGCGTCGAGCCGGACGGGCCGCCGATCACGGCCGCCCTCGAGCGCCTGCCCGCCCCGGCGGCGCCGGCCGCGAGGAGCTGAGGCGGCTCCGTGCCCGCGCTCCTCGTCGCCCGCCTTCGGCAGGGCTCGGGCCTCCTGCTCTTCGCTTTCGCCGCCACCCACCTGCTCGATCACGCGCTCGGGCTCCACTCGCTCGATCTTCTCGAAGCCGGCCGGCGGATCTTCCTCGCCTTCTGGCGTGCGCCTCTCCTCTACTGGCTCGTGCCGGCCGCACTCCTCCTCCACCCCGCGCTCGGCCTCGCCCGCCTCTGGCAGCGGCGGACCTTGCACATGGCCCCGATCGAGCTCCTCCAGCTCGGCCTCGGCCTCCTCGTCCCCGCACTCCTCGTGCTCCACGTGCTGGGCACCGGAATCGCCCATCGCCTCCTGGGCGTCCGGGACGACTACCCCTATCTGCTCGCCCTGATCTGGCCGGACGGCATGGCTCGCCAGAGCCTCCTCGTCGTCCTCGTGTGGACCCACGGCTGCATCGGCGTCCATCTCTGGTTGCGGCTGCGGCCCGGCTACGCGCGCTGGTCCACCCCGCTCGCCTGCGCGGCCGTCCTGCTCCCCACCCTGGCGGTACTCGGCACGGTTTCGGCCGGCCGCGAGCTCGACCGGCTGCGCGAAGGCGATCCTACGGCCGGCGGCCGGCTCGTCGAGCTCGCTGCCCAGCCCTGGGCGGAGGCCCGCGCCTTCCTCGTGGGGCCGGTGCAGGACTTCGTTGTGGCCGGCTGGCTCGCGCTTCTGGCCGTGATCCTCCTCGCCCGGCTCGCACGGGCGGCCCTCGCCCGCCGCCGGCGGATCGCGGTGACCTTCGACGGCGGCCACAGGATCCGGGTCCCGGTCGGCCTCACCCTTCTCGAGGCGAGCCGCCTGTTCGGCATTCCGCACGCCGCGGTGTGCGGTGGCCGCGCCCGCTGCTCGACCTGCCGGGTGCGGGTCACGGCCGGTCTCGCCGAGCTGCCGCCGCCCGATCCGGTCGAGGCCCGCCTGCTCGAGCGGGTCCGGGCGCCGGACGACGTTCGCCTCGCCTGCCGGATCCGCCCGCGGGCGCCGCTCGCGGCGGTCCGCCTCGTGCCGCCCGCGGGCGCCGCCCGCGCCGTGCTCCGGCCGATGGATCCGGGCCAGGGTCGCGAGCGCGAAATCGCCGTGCTGTTCGCCGATCTGCGCGGCTTCACCCGCCTGGCCGAGCGCCGGCTGCCCTACGACGTCGTGTTCGTCCTCAACCGCTTCGTGACCGTCACGGGGCTGGCGATCGAAGGGGCCGGTGGCCGCGTCGACAAGGTCATGGGCGACGGCATCATGGCCCTCTTCGGCCTCGAGCAGGGGCCGGCCGAGGCCGCCCGCGCCGCGCTCGCGGCGGCCCGCGGCACGGCGCTGGCGCTCGCCGAGCTCAACCGCGAACTCGCGGGCGAGCTCGGCGAGCCGTTGCGGATGGGCATCGGTCTGCACTTCGGGCCGGCGATCGTGGGCGAGCTCGGCTTCGGCCGAAGCGCGCAGCTCACGGCGATCGGCGACACGGTCAACGTCGCGAGCCGGCTCGAGGCGCTCAGCAAGGAATTCGGCGTCGAGCTCGTGGTCTCCGAGGCGCTTCTGGCCGCGGCCGGTTGTCCGCTCGAGGCGAGCGAGCGGCGGGCCGTCGAGCTCCGTGGTCGAAGCGAGCCGCTCGCGGTCCGGCTCGTGGCGGCGGCGGCGAGCTTGCCGGTGCCGTCCCCCGGACCCGTCGCGAGGGGCGGCAGGTCGGTTCGCTCGACCGCTCCTGGCGGCCCGGGCGCTTGACGGCTCGGCGGGCCGCGATCGCTGCGGCGGCGCCGGTGCGGGCCGGCTCCTCCTCGGCGGGTCCCTGCCGGACCGCACCGGGGCCCGTGGCGGTGCGGGTCGGCACGAACCGGAAAGGGCAACCGGGTCGGGTGGGGCCGGCCGGCGAAGATCGCCCGCTCGGTGCCGCGCGCCGCGTTCACGCTCGTCTTCGCGACCGGGACGCTCACGGGGTGGATCGGCGTCGAGCCCGGGCCGATCGCCCGGGCCATCGTCGAAACCGTGAGGCCGAAGGCCGAGCTCACGCCCAGAAGGCCGATCCCGACTTCCGGAAGAGCGGCCGCAGCCACGGCATCGCCGCAGCCGGCCGGCATCGGCCGGAGCGTGCTGCACGCCTCGGGCGCGAGCGTCGGATCGAGATCGAACACGGGCGAACCTCCCGCCTCACCCGCGGTCCGGCCGAGGCTCTCCCAGAGCCGGCCTTCGCGCTCTCCCCCGTCGACGGCCGCCCTTGACAAGGCGCGAAGGCCCGTTCGAGCCTGCTCCCGGCTTCGGCGAGGTGGCATGGGCGAGGCGGCGGCTCCGGCGCTGGAGGTCGAGGACATCCACAAGTCTTTCGGCCGCCTCGAGGTCCTCAAAGGCGTCTCGCTCGCCGCCCGGCAGGGCGACGTGATCGCCCTGCTCGGCGCCTCGGGCTCCGGCAAGAGCACCTTCCTTCGCTGCATCAATCTCCTCGAGACGCCGGATGCCGGCCGCATCCGGGTCGCGGGCGAGGAACTCCGGCTCGTCCCCGGACGCCGCGGCGGGCTCGTTCCGGCCGATCGCCGCCAGGTCGAGCGGATCCGCGCCCGGCTCGGTATGGTGTTCCAGCAGTTCAATCTCTGGTCGCACATGACGGTGCTGGAGAACGTGATCGAGGCCCCGATCCACGTTCTCGGGCTTTCTCGTCGCCAGGCGATCGAGCGGGCCGAGGCGCTGCTCGCCAAGGTCGGCATTCGCGACAAACGCGATCACTACCCGGCCCAGCTCTCGGGCGGCCAACAGCAGCGGGCGGCGATCGCCCGAGCCCTCGCCATGGAGCCCGCGGTGCTCCTGTTCGACGAGCCGACCAGCGCGCTCGACCCCGAGCTCGTGGGCGAGGTCCTGAAGGTCATGCGCGATCTCGCCCTCGAGGGCCGCACCATGCTGGTCGTGACCCACGAGCTGGGCTTCGCGGGCGAGGTCGCGAGCGAGGTCGTGTTCCTGCACCAGGGGCGGATCGAGGAGAGGGGGCCGCCCGCCGAGGTACTCGGCCGACCGCGTTCGGAACGACTGCGCCAGTTCCTGGCCGGCCACACGGCCCGCGCCCGCGGCCTCGGCAGCCTTGACGCGCGGGCCTGATCCGGGGAGGAGCCTCGCGTCCCCCCATGCGGAGGCCGAGCCCCATGCGCCGCGCCAGCCTGCTTTCGGCCCTGCTCGCCTTGCTGTGGGCGATCGCCCCGGGCCCGGCACCGGCGGCCACTCCCTCCGGTAACGGCAACGGCGCCGTCCAGCCCAAGACGGCCGCCGCCCCGCCCAAGGCGACACCCGTCAAGCCGCGGCCGCCCGCGAGCAAACAGGCCGCCGTGGCGCCCTCGGCGAGGACGCCCGCCACCGTGCCGCCGACCCCGACCGCCGCGGGGCCGGTCCTCCGCCTCGCCGTCGAGGGCGCCTACCCGCCCTTCAGCGAGGTCGACGCCAAGGGCCGGCTCAAGGGCTTCGACGTCGAGATCGCGAACGCTCTCTGCGCCGAGCTCGCCGTCCGCTGCCAGCTCGTCCAGCGGCCCTGGGCCGTCCTGCAGGATGCCGTGCTCGGCCTCGAGCCCCAGCTCTGGAACGAGGTCGATGCGATCGTGGCCTCGGTGTCGATCACCGACAGCCGCCGCCGGACCGCCGACTTCACCCGCCGCTACTACCAGGTGCCGGCGCGCTTCCTGCGCCGGAAGGGCAGCGGCGTCGAGCCGGTCGCCGGCGGGCTCCAGGGTCGCCGAATCGGCGTGCAGGCCTCGACCACCCACGACCAGTTCGCCACCCAGCGGTTCGGCGGGGAGGCCGAGATCGTCCGCTTCGAGACTCTGCCGCAGGCGGTCGCGGCGCTCCGCGACGGCCGGGTCGATCTCGTCCTCGCCGATGCGCTCGCGCTCGATCGGGGTGTCCTCAAGACCCGCGAGGGAGCCGGCCTCGAGCTCTGCGGGCCGAACTTCACCGATCCGCAATGGTTCGGCCACGGTGCCGGCATCGCCGTCAAGAAGGGCAATCGCGAGCTGGTCGAGCGGCTCGATGCGGCGCTCGATCGGATCCGCGCCAAGGGCGAGCACGCGCGGATCGCCAGAGCCTATTTCGGCTTCGACATCGACCCTCGCTGAGCGGCGCCCGCCGAGCGACCCCTCCCGAGCGATCCTCGCCGAGCGCCGTGGCGCCGCTTGACGGCGGAGGGCAGGGCTCGGACTCTGCCGACCGAGACCTTTCGGGAGGCACCCATGGTCCGCAGGCTCGTCCTCGTGCTGATGGCCGGCGCGCTGGCGCTCGCGGCCGATCCGCTCGCCGCCAAGGAATGGAAGAAGATCCGGATCGGCGTCGAGGGCGCCTATCCACCCTTCTCCGAGGTCGGCCCGGACGGCAAGCTCAAGGGCTTCGACATCGACATCGCCTTGGCCCTCTGTGCCAAGATCGGCGCCGAGTGCGAGCTGATCCAGCAGGACTGGGACGGGATCATCCCCGCGCTCCTCGCCAAGAAGTACGACGCCATCATCGCCTCCATGTCGATCACCGAGGAGCGCAAGAAGCGCGTCGACTTCACCGAGAAATACTACCAGACATCCGCGCGGTTCGTCCGCAAGAAGGGGTCCGGGATCGAGATCACCAAGGAAGGGCTCAAGGGCAAGAAGATCGGCGTGCAGCGCGCCACCATCCACGACAACTACCTGACCGACAATTACGGCGACACTGTCGAGATCGTGCGCTACGGCACCCAGGACGAGGCCAATCTGGACATGATCGCCGGCCGCGTCGACCTGCTGCTCGCCGACTCGGTCGCCCTGCTCGACGGCTTCCTCAAGACGGACAAGGGCAAGGACTTCGAGTTCGTGGGCCCCGAGCTGCGCGACAAGAAGTGGTTCGGTGAGGGCGCCGGCATCGCCGTGCGCAAGGAGGACGCCGACCTGCGCGAGCTCTTCAACAAGGCGATCAAGGCGATTCGCGCCGACGGCACCTACGACAAGATCGCCAAGAAATATTTCGATTTCGACATCTACGGCGATTGAGCCACGATCGGCGGTCCGGCGACGCCGGTGCTCGACCTCGGGGGCTACGGTCCTTCCATCCTCGAAGGCGCCGTGCTCACGGTCGAGGCGGCGCTCGTCGGGCTCGCCGTCGCCATCGTCCTGGGCCTCCTGGGCGCGATCGCCAAGCTCTCGGCGTCACCGGCGCTGCGCCTTCTGGCCGGCGCCTACACCACGATCGTGCGCGGCGTGCCCGACCTCGTCTTGATGTTGCTCGTCTTCTTCGGCGGCCAGATGCTCGTCAACGACCTGGCCGCCCGCCTCGAGCTCGGCCATCTCGACGTCGACCCCTTCACCGCCGGGGTCTCGACCCTCGGCTTCATCTACGGCGCCTACATGGCGGAGACCTTCCGCGGCGCCATCCTGGCGGTACCGAGGGGACAGCTCGAGGCGGCTCGCGCCTTCGGCATGTCGCCCGTCCTGGTCCTGCGCCGGGTCCTGATACCCCAGATGCTGCGCCACGCGCTGCCCGGCCTCGGCAACAACTGGCTCGTGTTGTTGAAGGCGACGGCACTGCTTTCGGTCATCGGGCTCGACGACATGGTGCGCAAGGCGGCGCTCGCCGCCGGCGCCACGCGCCGGCCCTTCACCTTCTACCTGGCCGTGGCCCTCGTCTTCCTCGCCCTCACCACGGTCTCGACCCTGCTGCTCGCGGCCGCCGAGCGGCGGGCCCGGCGCGGCGAGGCGCTCCCCGCGTGATCGACCTCGAGATCGTGCTCGCCAACCTGCCGCTCTATCTGCGGGGTCTCTGGACCACCGTCTGGCTCACCTTCCTCTCGCTCGCCCTCGGCCTGGTCCTCGCCGTGCCCCTCGGGCTCGCCCGCACGAGCCGCAACCCGCTGATCAACGGCCCGGTCTGGGCCTATACCTACTTCTTCCGCGGCACCCCGCTCCTGGTCCAGCTCTTCATGATCTATTACGGCGCCGGTCAGTTCGAGGCGATCCGGGCGAGCCCGCTCTGGCCGTTGCTCTCCCAGGCCTGGTTCTGCGCGCTTCTGGCCTTCACCCTCAACACCGCGGCCTACACGGCCGAGATCGTCAGAGGAGCGGTGCTCGCGACCCCGGCGGGCGAGATCGAGGCGGCCCGGGCACTCGGCATGTCGCGCGCGCTCGTCCTGCGCCGGATCGTGCTGCCCTCCGCCTTCCGCCGGGCGCTGCCGGCCTACGGCAACGAGATCGTCTTCATGCTGCACGGCAGCGCGGTCGCGAGTGTGGTGACCATCGTCGATCTCACCGGTGCCGCCCGGATCGTCAATTCCCGCTACTACAGCCCCTACGAGGCCTTCCTCACCGCCGCTGCCTTCTACATGGTGCTGACCTTCGCGATCGTGGGCCTGGTCAAGCTCCTCGAGCGCCGCTGGCACGCACATCTGCGCCCGCGGCTCGGTTGAGCCCCGCGGCGCTCAGCGGTGGATCCGGCCGTCGGGCGTGAAGGCGTGGAAGACGAAGGCGAAGGTCACGAAGTGGACGACGTCCTCGAGAGCCGTTCCACGCCGGCGCTGCACCCGCACGGAACCCACCTCGCGGCTCTCGAGGAGCCGCGACGCGTCGAGGGCGGAGAGCTGGCCCGGATGCCAGCTCAAGACGAGATCGCCCACTTCGATCCGACCCCGCGCGCGCACCAGATCGAACGACCAGGCCTCCTCGCCGACCACCACGACCCGGGCCAAGGGTGCCATGCCCTCGGGCAGCGGCCCGTCCCACAGAAGCGGCATCCTGCCCGAATCGTAGCCCGGATAGGGGTTGAGCCCGTAGGGCCGCAGCCGCCGGTTCTCGGGAACGAGCACCTCGCCGGCGGGCGCCCGCTCGCGGAACTCGGCCCAGCTCTCGAGCCGAGCCGGCAGCATCGCGAGCTTTCTGCCGGCCAGCGCTCCGACGATGCCCTCGCCCGAATATTGCTGCCACCAACTCTCCGTCTGCCGATCGTACATCACGAGATCGGAGCGCCTCAACTTGCCGGTCGAGCCGAAGGAGAGCGTGCGACCGTCGACCCGCCGGTCGAACACGATCGCCGTGTTGCACAAGGGGCTGTAGGTGACGGCGACCGGCACCTCGCCCACGACGTCGTTCACGATCTCGTGCCACATCAGGTAACGCAGCGGGTAGGCCCGCAGATCACCCGCCACCCCGAAGCCGATCACCGGCTCGCGATCGTCGAGCGAGGGCGGCGTCTCGACCGGCAGGAAGAGCGGCCGGTCGATCGCCGGGATCCCGTCCCTGGGCGGCCCGCCGTCGCGGACCTCGGAGAGCGGCACGGTCGCGCGGGCGAAGTCGGTCCGCGGCCACTCCGCCCGCCACCGCGCGACCGGATCCTCCGCCGCGACACCTCGCCCGCTCGCCCCGATCGCGAGCCCCACGAGGCCCGCGAGCCCGACCCCGAGTTCCCGCCGCCGCCAGCCCCCCGGCTCGCTCCGCACCGACCCGTCGTCCATCGCGCCGCCTCCCTTCGCCTCCGTCCGGCCCGCCGCGCTACGCCGCCGCGGCCCACACCGCAAGGGCCCTCGGCGCGCCGGCGCTTCCCCGTCCGGGACCGCTCGGGCAGGTTCGCCTTCTCGCCGACCCGACCGGATCGAGCCCTTTGCCGCCCGTGCCCCCCGCCCCCTCGCGCTCCGCCAATCTGCGCGCCACGGCCCTGATCCTGGCCTCCTCGCTGCTCTTCTCCCTCGGCGACACGATCGTGAAGGCGCTCGCCCAGAGCTTTCCCGTGGGCCAGATCGTCCTCCTCCGCTCGCTCGCCTGCCTCGCGCTCCTCGCCCTCCTGCGCCGGCCGGGCGAGCCCTGGATCCCTTCGGGCCTCCTCCATCCCGTGCTGCTCGCCCGCTCGGCCTTCGAGATCGGTGTGACGGCCGCTTTCTTCGGCGCGCTCGCCCTCATGCCGCTCGGCGATGCGGTGGCGATCATGTTCACCGCCCCGATTCTCCTCACGGCCCTCGCCGTGCCGCTCCTGGACGAGCGGGTGGGCTGGCGGCGCTGGACCGCCGTGCTCGTGGGCTTCGCAGGCGTGCTCGTCGTCATCCGGCCGGGCGGGGCGGGTCACGGCTGGGTGGCGGTCCTGCCGCTCCTCGCCGCCTGCTGCATCGCCGGCCGCGACATCCTGGTCCGCCGCCTCCCGGCCGGGCTCGACAATCGCGCCGTCGTGCTCGCCACCACCCTCGCACTTCTCCTCTACGGTGCATTCGCCTCGCTCCTCGCCTGGCGGCCGCCGACCGCGTGGCTCCTGCTCGGCGCCTCGGCCGGGGCCGTCACGGTCACGCTCGCCTTCCTCGCCTACGTCGAGGCCACCCGCACGGCCGAGGTCTCCTATCTGCAGCCCTTCAAATACGGCGCGATCCCGCTCTCCTACCTCTGGGGCTTCCTCGCTTTCGGCGACCTGCCGGACGCCACGGCCCTCCTCGGGGTGGTTCTGATCGTGGCCTCGGGCCTCTTCATCTGGTGGCGCGAGCGGGCACTCGCCCGGGCCGCGGCGGTGGTCGGATGAGCCAGGCCCGCCGCAACCTCGAAGGAGCGCTCGTCATGGCCGGCGCCATGACCGCCTTCACCGTCAACGACACCTTCGTGAAGCTCCTCGCCGAGACCTTGCCGATCGGCCAGATCATGACGCTCAGGGGCCTCGCCGTCCTGCCCCTGCTTCTCCTCCTCCTGCGCGCGCAGGCCGGCCGGCTCGCCCTGCACGCCTGCCTCGAGCCCCGGGTACTCGCCCGGGCCGCGGCCGAGACGGTGACGAGCTGGCTCTTCCTCGCCTCGATCGCCGCCCTGCCGCTCGCCGATGCGATGGTGCTGTTCTTCTCCGCCCCCATCCTTCTGACCGTGGCGGCGGCGCTCTTCCTGAAAGAGCCGGTCGGCTGGCGACGCTGGACCGCCGTCCTCGTGGGATTTCTGGGCGTGGCACTGGCGGCGGCCCCGGCCGGAGCCTGGAGCCCCGCCGTCTTCCTGCCGCTCGCCGCGGCCGCCACGAGCGTGCTGCGCGACCTCGTCACCCGCCGGATCCCGCCCACCGTGCCGACCGCCGCGGTCTCGATCGCGACCACGGTCCTGGTGGCGCTGAGCGGCCTCTTGAGCCTGCCCCTGGGCTGGCCCGCGCCCGATGCCGGCGCGATCGGCCTCCTGGGCCTCTGCGCCTTGCTCCTGGCGGCTGGCTATCAGGGCTTCGTCCACGCCGTGCGCACGGCCGAGCTCTCGGTCGTCTCGCCGATCCGCTACGTCTCGGTACCGATCGCCATGTTCACGGGCTGGCTCTTCTGGAGCCATCTGCCGGACGCCCGCATGCTCGCGGGCGCGCTGCTGATCGTGGGCTCGGGCCTCTTCATCCTCTGGCGCGCCCGGCGGGTCGCCGCCGCCGAGGGCCGGGACTGAGGACTCAAGCCGACAGGATCAGGGCGTCGAGGTCGAACGTCCCGTCGGCGAACCGGATCCGCTCGACGCCCGTCACCCTGTCGACCCCTTCCTCCCCGAAGAGATCCCGGATCGCGAGCCCGCGGTCGCCGACCGCGATCGCGTAGTTCGGGCGCGGCCCGGAGAGCCAGAGCGTGTCGATGCCGGCGCCACCGTCGACCCGGTCGGCGCCGGGCCCGGGCCGCAGCAGGTCGTCGCCGCCCCGACCGGCCAGACGATCGCGGCCGGCCCCGCCCCAGATCGTGTTGACGGCCGCGTTGCCGAGCAGGAGATCCTTGCCGGCCCCGCCGATCAGGGTCTCGATCACGGTGTCGGGCGCGATGCGGACCGGCGCGCCGCCGATCCACGACACCGCCCCCGGCTCGAGGTCGACCCGCATACCGCGGCTCGTGGCCGAGCCGTCGAGCGTGTCGAGACCGACCGTGTCGACCAGCACCCGATCGGTGGCGAAGCGCGCGTGATCGTCGGTGAACACCCAGCGATCGTCCGCCGTGGGAGCGGGGCCGAAGAGCCGCAGGGTCGCACCCGTGACCCGCCCGGCGTCGCCGGGTGCCAGGTCCTCGAGCCGCAGTACCCAGGTGCCGGCCGTTTCCTCGCCCCAGTGCCGGGTGCTGCCGAACCGCCAGGTCGGGGTCAACACGACGCCGAACCCGCCCGCGGGGTCGGTCGGCGGCCGGTCGAGCAGAACGCTCTCGACCCCCGACGGCGAGATCAGGGTGATCCGCAGATCGCCCAGGAACTCGTGGGCGAAGGTGAGGTCGAGCTCGACGTCCTGCACCCGCTCGAGTCGGCCGGCCCCGACCTCGAAGCGCAGCTCGACCGGCGAGCCCTTCTCGAGGAACCCGTCGCCCGAACGCACACCCGTCACCGACTGGAGCACGAGGTTCGCCTCGCTCTGGGCCGGACGCCCGCCCAAGAGCCAGGTCTCGGCCATCCGGACCGCGGCCGGGGCATCGATCAGGCCGGCCCCGACATCGTCGTTGCTGGCGAGCGCGCCGCCGTTCCAGAGGCTCCCCGCACCTCGCTCGTACGCCGCGGGCGTGTCGATCCGGCGCGCCGAGAGCGCGAGGATCTCCTTGACGTCCCGGTAGCCGAGCCGCGGCTCGACCTCGAGCATCAGCGCCACGACCCCGCTCGCCACGGGTGTGGCGGCCGAAGTGCCGCCGAAGCCACGGGTGTGGTCGGGATCGGGAAGATCGCCGCCCGTGCCGTCGTTGTAGCCCTGGGCGCCCGGGCGATCGGTCGTCAGGTTCGCCGCGGGTGCGGCGACGAGGATCGAAGCGCCCGGCGAGCTGTAGCCCGCGACCTCGCCCGACCGGTCGGTGGCGGCGACCGTGATCGTCGCATGGTGGTTGGTGAGATTGGAGAAATTCGGGTCGAGCCGCTCTTCACGCTCGTTGCCGCCGGCGAACAGGAAGACGGTGCCGAGCCCGCTGCGCCCGGTCCGCACGGCGGCGTCGAGCGCGTCGAACATCGGCGCCCAGCTGCGGTCGTGGATCGCGTAGAGGCCGGTCGAATCGCCCCAGCTGTTGTTGGCGATGTCGGCCGCTGCGGCGCGCGCGAAGGCTCGCGCATAGTCCGCCGGACGCTCCGGCAAGAGACCGGCCTCGATTTCGGCGAACGGCATCCGGATCGACAGGAGCGTCGCTCGCGGCGCCACGCCGCGTCCGCCGATCGCGTTGTCGGCGCGGGCCGCGGCGATACCGGCGACCGCCGTGCCGTGCATGTCGCCGTCCGGGCCGTCGAGCCGCGGTCGCCCGTCCTCGGCCCCCGTGGCGATGTCGAGATCGCGGGCCCAGTCGTAAGCCGAGCCGAGGTCGGGATGGCTCGGATCGACCCCGTCGTCGAGGATCGCGATCGTGACACCGCGCCCCGTCGCGGCGGTCGACAGTCGCTCGACGCCGATCGCGCGGAGGTGCCACTGCCCCGCGACGAGGGGATCGTCGGAAAGGCGCGACTTCGGCATCATCGCTCCGGGCGGTGGATCCGCCCGAGCGATCGCCGGCCGGGCATCGGGCGTCAACCACCGACTGGCGCCGGATCGCCCTTCACGCCAGGAGGAACCGTCCCGTGACCGCCGATCTCGTGATCCGTCGCGCCAATCTGCCGGACGGCCGGACCGGCCAGGACCTTTTGATCCACGGCGGCCGGATCGTCGAGGTCCGACCGGCGATCGAGGCCGCCGCCCGCGAGGAGATCGACGCCACGGGCCTGCTCGTGAGCCCGCCTTTCGTGGACGCCCATTTCCACCTCGATTCGGTCCTCGCGCTCGGCCGGCCACGGCTCAACGAGAGCGGCACCCTGCTCGAGGGGATCCGCATCTGGGGCGAGCTCCGGGCGACCTTGACCCACGAGGAAGTGCTCGAGCGTGCGCTCGCCTATTGCGATCTCGCCGTGGCCCAGGGCATCGGCGCCATCCGGAGCCACGTCGACGTCACCGACGACCGGCTCGTGGGCGTCGGCGCCCTGCTCGAGCTCGAGCGCCGGGTGGCGCCCTGGCTCACCGTCCAGCTCGTGGCCTTCCCCCAGGACGGCCTCTACCGCTGCCCGCGCGGTTTGCCCAACCTGTTGCGCGCCCTCGAGCTCGGCGTCGAGGTGGTGGGCGGCATCCCGCACCACGAGCGGACCATGGAGGAGGGCCGCCGCTCGGTGGTCGAGCTCTGCACCATCGCCGCCGAGCGTGGCCTCCGGGTCGACCTGCATTGCGACGAGACCGACGATCCGGCCTCGCGCCACATCGAGACGCTGGTCGCCGAAACGCAGCGGCTCGGCCTCGCCGGCCGGGTGGCCGGCTCGCACCTCACCTCGATGCACGGCATGGACAATTATTACGTGAGCAAGCTCCTGCCGCTGATGGCCGAGGCGGGCGTGGCGGCGATCCCGAACCCGCTGATCAATGTCTGGCTGCAGGGCCGCCACGACGCCTATCCCAAGCGCCGAGGCCTCGCCCGCGTGGCGGAGATGTGGGCGCACGGCATCCCGGTCGCCTTCGGCCACGATTGTGTGATGGACCCCTGGTACCCGCTCGGATCGGCGGACATGCTCGAGGTCGCCAAGATGGCGATCCATGTCGGCCAGCTCACCAGCCGCGCGGCGATGCGCGCCGCCTTCGAGGCGATCACCACCGTGCCGGCCGCGATCCTCGGCCTCGAAGGCTACGGGCTCGAGCCCGGCTGCCGGGCCGATCTCGTGCTGCTCGAGGCGGCCGACCCGATCGAGGCGATCCGGCTCCAGGCGGCCCGCCTCCTCGTGCTGCGCGGCGGTCGGGTGGTGGCGCGCGGTACCTCGCGACGGGCCGCCCTCGACCTTCCCGGCCGGCCGCGCACCGTCGACCCGGCACGTCTCGGGCCGGGCTGAAGCCGCACCCCCTCCTGCGGCGAGTTGCCGCAGGCGGAGGTGCTCGCGCCTCGCGTTCAGGAGCTTCGCGGCGTTCCTGCGTCGCGCGGCGGCCACGCCGGCCGGGTCCGCCGTGGTGCCGGGCGCGTGAAAGTCCTTGGCGAAGATCGGCAGATATGCAAAAGACCACGGTCGGCGCCCGTTGTCGCCGAACAACCAGAACATCACGCGCGCGATCTCTAGGACGATGCTGCCGTTCAACCGGACCGATCTGGAACGCCTCTTCCCGAGCACGATCTGGAAGAAGGCCGAGGACCTCGTCGCCAATGGCGCGGTGCTGGAGGTGGAGGTCGAGCGCGACGGGCGCTCGGTCACCGGCCGCATCAAGGGCGAGCGAAGAGCCCCCTTCCTCACCCGTGTGAAAATCGCCAACGGCCGGGGCGGGCGGGTCAAGATCACCTCGACCTGCACCTGCCTCGTCTATTCCGAGTGCGAACACGCCGCCGCCACTCTTCTCGGCGTGCTCGACAAGACCGCCGCCCCCTCCCCGGACGACGTGGTCGGCTCGATCGACCAGGAGGTCGAGGCCTGGATCGGCGCGGTCAACGCCGCCGCCCGCCAGCCCGGCACCAACGGCCACGCCGAGGGCAGCGAGTGCATCCTCTATCTCCTGGAACCCGCCCAGCGCGCCTGGCGGGACCAGGGGATGGCCCAGCCGATCATGGTCGTGACCATGCGCGCCCGCCAGCTCGCGGGCGGCGCTTACGGGCGCGAGCAGCCGGTCGCCATCGCCAACCTGGTCGCCGAGGAAGCGCCCTCCTTCGTCGGCCTCGAGGACCAGATCATCGGTCGGCTGCTCGGCGGCGTCCCGAGCAACACCCGCCGCCTGGGGGCCGCCGCCGACGGCGAGACCCTGCGCCGCATCCTCGAGACCGGCCGCTGCCATTGGCGCAACGGGCAGGGCCTGCCGCTGCGCTACGCGCCGCCGCGCAAGGGCCGCTTCTACTGGCGGTTCGACGCCGAGGGTCAGCAGCGCTGCTTCTGCGAGCTCGAGGGGGGTGGCGAGGACGTGATCATCGTCGCCCTCGGCCAGCCCTGGTACATCGACGTCAAGGCCCGCGAAGTGGGGCCGGTCGAGACCGTGGTGCCGGAGCGGGTCGCTACGCTGCTTCTGCGCGCGCCGGCGATCCCGGCCACCGTCGCCACCCTGGTCCGCCAGAAGCTGCAGCCCGCGGCCGAAGTCCTGCCCCTGCCCGAGCCCCTCAAGAAGCGGGAGCAGATGCAGGTGGCGCCCAAGCCCTGCATCCACCTCCACTGCCCGCGCGTGCTCGTGAGCCGCGGCATCGGCTGGGACCGCCGCGAAGAGGAGGTCGACCTGCCGCTCGCTCGGGTCACCTTCGACTATGCCGGCTGCGAGGTCGGCTGGCAGGACGGTCGGACCGAGCTCAACCACGTGGTCGACAACCGCCTGCTCGTGATGCCGCGCGACGCGGTCGCCGAGGTCCAGTTCATCGAGCGGCTGAACGCCCTCGGCCTGCAACCGCTGGGCCCGACCGGGCTCGGCCGCTTCGCACCCGAGAGCTGTCGTCAGGACTTCACCTTCGAGGAGGACGAGGAGGACGACGACGTCTCGATGCGGTGGGTCGAGTTCAACCACAAAGAGCTGCCGCGCCTGCAGACCGAAGGCTGGCGGGTGAGCTTCGCCGAGAACTATCCCTACCGCGTCGTCCAGGCCGAGGAGGATTGGCGGGTCGAGGTCACCGACACCGGCATCGACTGGTTCGACCTCGACATCGGCATTCGCGTCGGCGAGGAGCGGATCTCGCTCCTGCCCGTCCTGCTCGACCTCTTCCGCCGCGCTCCCGAGGAGCTCGGCGCGGGCTCGCTCGACGAGTTCGGCGACGATCCGGTCTACGGCGCCCTGCCCGACGGCCGGCTCGTGCCGATCCCCGCCTCGCGGCTCAAGGCCGTGCTCGACGCCCTGCACGAGCTCTTCGCCGGTGGCCGCATCAAGGAAGGCGAGCCGCTGCGGCTCTCGCGCGCGGAGGCGACCCGGCTCGTCGCCCTCGAGAGCGCGCTTCCGCCAGGCCAGCTCCGCTTCGAGGGCGGCGAGCAGCTCCGCGCCATGGCCAAGCGCCTGGTCGAGAGCGGCGGGGTGCCCATGGTGCCGCAGCCGGCGGCGCTCAAGGCCCAGTTGCGGCCCTACCAGCAGCAGGGCCTCTCCTGGTTGCAGTTCCTCTCGAGCGTCGGGCTCTCGGGCGTGCTCGCCGACGACATGGGCCTCGGCAAGACGCTCCAGACGCTCGCCCACATCCTCATGGAGAAGCAGTGCGGCCGGCTCGACCGGCCGGTGCTGATCGTCGCTCCCACGAGCCTGATCCCGACCTGGCGCAGCGAGATCCGCAAGTTCGCGCCCGATCTCTCGCTCCTCGTGCTCCAGGGCAACGATCGCAAGGAGCTGTTCGACCGGATCGACGAGCACGACGTGGTACTCACGAGCTACGCGCTCCTGATCCGCGACCGCGACGAGCTCGTCCAGCGCCGCTTCCGCCTGGTCGTGCTCGACGAGGCGCAGGCGATCAAGAACCCGACGACCAAGCTCGCACGGACCGCCGTCCAGCTACAGGCCGAGCAGCGCCTCGCGCTGACCGGCACGCCGATCGAGAACCACCTGGGCGAGCTCTGGTCGGTCTTCAACTTCCTGATCCCCGGCCTCTTGGGCGACCGCGAGGTGTTCCGCCGGGTGTTCCGCAACCGGATCGAGAAGGAGAACGACAGCGATCGGCAGGCGCTCCTGGTCGCGCGCGTCAAGCCCTTCATGCTGCGCCGGACCAAGGAGCAGGTGGCGACCGAGCTGCCGCCCAAGACCGAGATGCTGCGCGAAATCGATCTCGCCGAGGGCCAGCGCGACCTCTACGAGAGCGTGCGTCTCGCCATGCACGAGCGGGTCCGGGCCGAGATCCAGGCCCGCGGTCTGGCCCAGTCGAACATCGCGATACTCGAAGCACTCCTCAAGCTGCGCCAGGTCTGCTGCGATCCGCGTCTGCTCAAGAGCCAGCAGCCGGGTGAACCCGTCGGCTCGGCCAAATTCGAGCTGTTGATGGAAATGCTGCCGAACATGGTCGAGACCGGCCGGAAGATCATCGTCTTCAGCCAGTTCGTCGAAATGCTCGACCTCATCGACGAGGGGCTGACCGAGCAGGGCCTGCCCTTCGTCAAGCTCACCGGCCGTACCCGCGACCGCGAGACCCCGGTCCGACGGTTCCAGGAGGGCGAGGTCCCGATCTTCCTGATCAGCCTCAAGGCGGGCGGCGTCGGTCTGACGCTCACCGCGGCCGACACCGTGATCCACTACGATCCCTGGTGGAACCCGGCGGTCGAAGCGCAGGCGACCGACCGCGCGCACCGCATCGGCCAGAACAAGACCGTGTTCGTCTACAAGCTGATCGCCGCCGGCACGGTCGAGGAGAAGATGGTCGAGCTGCAGAGCCGCAAGAAGGCGCTCTACGAGGGCGTGCTCGGCGGCGGCGCGGCCGGGCTCAGCTTCACCGAGGACGACATCGAGAGCCTGTTCGCGCCTCTGCCCAAGAGCTGAGCCTGTGCCGGCGGCCGCGACGACGCGCGGCCCCGCTCGAGCATCGCCGGCAGCCACAGCGCGAGGGCCGTGACGAGCAGCGGCAACAGGGCGAGCAGGAGTGCTGCCGCGCCGATCCGACGCCGGTCGCCGCCCGCCACGAGCGCCATGGCCTCGGTGGCGAGCGTCCGGAAACGGCCGCCGCCGGCTGCGAGCGTCACGAGATACTGCGCCACGCTCACCGAGAAGCCGATCGCGGCCGCGGCCAGGACGGGCCGGGCGAGCGCGGGCAGCACGACCCGCGCGAGCGTCCCGAGCGGGCCCGCACCCAGACAACGCGCCGCCGCCCGCTGGCGCTCGTCGAACCGCTCCCAGGAGCCGTGCAGCATCAGCCAGAGATAGGGCAGTACCCAGACGGTGTGTGCGAGCACCAATCCGGTCGGTCGTTCGGCCAGCCCCGTGCCGATCAGGAGCAGCTGTAGGCCGAACACGAAGGCGAGCTGCGGCAGGAGGAGCGGCAGCCAGAGCAGGCTCGCGGTCGCCCGGCTCCGCGGTGCCTCGAGGGCGGCGATCGTGGCCGGCAAAGCGAGGGCCAGGGTCGCTGCCGCGAGCAGCGCGGTCGTCGAGGTGACCTCGCCCAGGAGCGGCAGCGCCGCTCGCCAAGCGGCGAAGTCGGGGCCGCTCGGGAGGAGCGCGGGGAAGCGCCAGCTCGAGGCCACCGACCAGGCGAGGAGCAGGGCGAGCTCGACGAGCGCCACCGCCGGGACGAGGACCGCGGCCGGCCGGCCGATCGCCTCGAGCGCGGCGGCGAGCCGGAGCGGAACGCGCCGGATGCCGGCGAGCAGCGCCTCCAGGAGGCGGCCGGCGAGGATCGAGAGGAGGCCGAGGGCGAGGAGAAGGAGTGCCCCGGCGCTCGCCAGGAGGCGCCGGTCGAGATCGGGATCGCTCGTCCAGCGCAGGACCAGGACCGCGAGCGTCGGCGGCGCGGTCGGCCCCAGGACCAGGGCCGCCTCGATCGCCGAGAGCCCGTAGGCGAGCACCGCCAGGACCGGCAGGCGCAGCGACGACCAGAGCTCCGGCAACGCCACCTCGAGCCAGGCGGCGACCGGTGGCCGGCCGAGCGAGCGGGCGGCGGCGAGGCGATGGTCGAGGCCCGGTCGGTCGGCCGCGACCAGGACCACGAGCAGGAGGAAGGGTGCCTCGCGAAGCGCGAGCGCGAGGGCGAGGGCAACGGCCCAGGGGTCCTGGACGGTCGCCAGATCGGGCGGCCGGTCGAGGCCGAGGAGCGGGGCCAGGAGCCGGACCAGGAGGCCGGAGGGCGCCACGAGGAAGGCGAACCCGACCGCCGCGGCGGCGTGCGGGACGGCGAGCAGGATCGGCAGCAGTCCCCGCAGCCGCCGCTCGCCGGGTCGACCGTGCTGGGTGGCGGCGATCGCCACCGCGAGCAGGAGGGCGAGGAGCGTCGAGCCGACGCCGCTCGCGAGCGTCAGCAGCACCGCCCGGCCGAGGCCCGAGCTCGCGAGAAGCTCGCGCCAGGGGCCGAGGCCGAGCTCCGCGTGGCCGAGCGTGGGCAGGAGGCCGAAGGCCGGCAGGAGCGTTCCGAGGAGCCCCGCTCCGGTCGGCACGAGAACCAAGAGGAGGGCCGGGAGGAGCAGCAGCCGGCCAGCCCCGGGTCTCATCCGCGGGCGAAGCGGCGCGCCCAGCCCGCCTCGAGCAGCTCGGTCCAAGAGGGGTGGGGCTCGGGCAGAACCGGCCGGAGCGCCTCGGGCGGCAGGGTCGCGGGCCCCCGCTCGAGGCGTTCGAACCGGGCGCGGTCCTCGGGCTCCAGGCGATCGAGGTCGAGCACGGTCGGGTCACCCCAGATGCGCTCGTCCTGCTTTCGCGCCTGGGCCTCGGGCGAGAGGAGGAAGTCGATCGCCACGAGGGCACCTTCCGCGGCGGTCGCGTTGAAGGGCACGGCGAGGAAGTGCGTGTTGGCGATCGTGCCGGTCTCGAAGAGATAGGTCCGCGTCGTGGGGGGCAGACGGCCGGCCAGGATCAGGCTCGAAGCCTCGGCCGGATTGAAGGCCATGGAGAGGTCCACTTCGCCGTCGTCGAGCAGTTGATGGAGGGCCTCTTTGTTGGCGGGGAACGTTCGGCCTGCGCGCCAGAGATGCGGGCGCAGCGCCTCGAGGAAGGTCCAGCTGCCGGCGGTCGCCGCCTCGAAGACCTCGGGCTCCGCCGGCCGGGCGAGCCGGCGCGGATCGTCGATCGTGGCGTAGAGCACGTGCTTGAGGAAGGTCGTGCCGACGAAGTCGGGTGGGGCCGGAAAGGTGGAGCGGCCCGGATTCCCGCGTGCCCAGCCGAGGAGCGCCGCGAGCGAGCGCGGTGGTTCGCGCAGCCGCGCCGCATCGTGGAACAGCACGAAATGCGCCATGCCCCAGGGTGCTTCGAAGCCCTCGGTCGGTACGGTGAAGTCGACCAGGGTGGTGGGCTTGCCCACGGTGTCGACGAGCGCGAAGTTCGGCAAGAGCGGTGTGATCGGCCCGTACAGCAGGCCGTGACGCTTCGTCGCCGCGAAGTTCTCGCCGTTGATCCAGACGAGATCCACCGAGCCGCCCTCGTTCCGCCCTGCGGTCTTCTCGGCCAGCACCCGGCCGACCGTCTCGGCGATGTCGGTCACCTTGACCGAGACGAGCTCGACGCCGAAACGGCGCAGCAGTTCGGTCCCCGCCCAGGCGATGTAGTCGTTGATCTGCGGCGAGCCGCCCCAGTGGTTGAAGTAGACCCTCTGGCCGCGTGCCCACTGGCGGATCGCGGCGAAGCCTTCGGCCGCCCGAGCGACCCGGGCCAATCCGAGGGAGCCGGTCGCCGCGAGCAGGGTCCGCCTCGTCAGGCGCATGCCGTCCTCGTCCGTTCGCCCGTCCGGGCTCGATCTAGCGCGGCGCGCGGGCGGTGCGGTCACGAGCCCGTGAGCGGCGCCCGGGGCCGGCGAGCGGTGCGGCCCGGGCGGGTCGGGGCCGGCCGCCGGTCGCCCGGCGCCGGCCGTTCCGCTCCGTCGGCCGGGCGAGGGCGAGGCCGCGCCGGTCGGCGCGAGGGTCGCGACCCTCCGATCGGGCGGAGCAGGACGCGGAGCGTGCGAGGGAAAGGCCGCTGCGAGAAGCCCACGGGCCGCCTCGGCCTCTGCGAGGGCGGTCGGGGCCCGAGGATCGCCGCTCCGGGCTCGTCCCGCGGCGAGCGCGGGGCGGAGCCCCGGGCCCGCGCGCCGGTGGTTCGCCGGCCGGCGAGCGACGGCCGGGACGAGCCGGAGAAGCCAGGCGAGTAGCACGGCGAGGAGCATCCACCTATCCTTTCCCGCGCCCGAACCTCGCAGGAAAAGGTTAACGAAGCGTTCGGGCTTCCATCGTCGCTCCCGGCGCCGCGCCCCCGCTCGCTACCGTTTCCGGGCCCCGTTGCCCCCGACGCGTTGGGCCCGCCTCCCAACTTTCGCTGACGCGCTTCGGACGAGGCCCGCACGCCCGTTCCTTCGCTCGACCGGCGACGACCGTTCGGGCGGAAGCTCCTGGGCGACTGCTCGCCATCGGTCGCCCACCGGATCGCATCGAGGCACGCGGGGCCGGGCTGCCTGCGATCCGTCTTCCTCCCCCCGGCCGCTGTCCGGGGCGATATCGGATGAGAGCTCGGCATCGGCCGCGCTGCGACACGCTGGTCGAGGGCGGCACGGTCCGCGTCCCCGGGCGCGCCCGGATCCTCGGAACCGGTCGGGCTCGAGGCGGCGCACCCGTCGTCGGATGCTGGTGGACGCCCTGGGATTCGAACCCAGAACCTGCGGATTAAAAGTCCGTTGCTCTACCGTTGAGCTAGGCGTCCCCGGTCTCGTTCCGAGATCTTGTCGCTTGCGCCCGGCCGGTCAAGCTGGGGGTGCGAGCTCGTACCATGGCCGGGGAGACTCCACCGGGCAAAAACACTCTCGGCGCTTCTTCGGCTCGCCGGTTCCCCGTCCGAAGGATCGGGCGCACTCGAAAAAACTTCGTCCTCGGTGGCTGGTAAGATGGGCGGCTCGTAGATCAGATCGGTTCGTCCCCCGTAAAGTCTGGCGACGTCGAGCTGTGCTATCCAACCCTTTATGTACTCTCTCAGCGTCTTTCCTACACGTCGATCGCCAATGGTTACGGTCGATCGCCAGCCGTACGCCTTCTCGTAGAGCTCGACGACCTTCGCGAGACAATGGTGAAGTTCCTCTTCTGGCGGGGGGGCCAGTCTGTTACGCGAGGTCTCCCTGGTGATGAACTCGATGGCGGCACGTGCCCGCTTTCCGTCTTCGGTTTCGGGCCCCGAGGTACGGGGTGCTTCCTCTCGGTCGTTCCTACCGATCAGGATCGCATCTGCGAAATCGTCAGTAATCGCGCCGACCGTAAGACAGCCTGGAACGCCGTCGCCCTCCAGGGCGAGCCATCGCGCGAGCTCACAGTAACTCCGGGCTCGCTGCTTGATGCTGTACCGACCCGGCAGTTCCAGCTCGTCGAGGAACAGGCACCAGCCGCGATAGCCGGCGGCCTTGCAGAGCCGCGGGAAGAAGCGGGCGCGCTGTCGGTCGAGTTCGGCTACGCGCGGCAATCTCGTATCGAACCGACTCGCTTGCCCGACGTCTCGAAGCCAGTCGCGTACCATACGGGAAGTCAATCTTCCCCCACCGAAGAAAGAAGCGATCTCGGAGATTCGTTCCCACCCGAAGTGAGGATTGGACAACAAATAGAGAAGAGCGGAGAAGACGGGTGCCATTTGCGACGACGGCTCTTGAAGCCACGCGAAAAGGTTATCGTAGCCTTCTTGCTCGCCTTCGAGACCGCGGATCAGGGCGATCACCGCTTCGTCGTTCACGGGCTCGGCTTGGTTGGTCTCGTCCGAAAGATCCGGAACCTCGGCGGCGTGCACAGCAGCGGCGAAGAGACGACCGGGATGGAAGAGCTGGGTCTCTTCGCCGATCGGGACGATGCTGACCACGAACCGTGAACGCAGCGCCATCTCTCGGAAAATCCCGAGCAAGTGAGATTTTCCGGATCCGAACCCGCCGGCCACGATCAGGCCCTCCACGGCCCGTCCCTCCTCGAGCCCTTTGCCCGATTCCTCGAGTCGGGACCTGAAGGTCGAGACGATGCGCTTCAGCCGAGGAATGTCCGCAACGCCGAGCGACAGCGCCCCGATCGCCGGTCGATTCGGGATGCCCGAACGGAGAGCCTCGATGGCCATCCTCGCGGCAACAATTCCGCGGTCTTCCATGGCCGATCTCCTCGCGTCAGCTCGCGCGGAGCTCGACGAGTGGCGCCAACGGATCGTCTCGCCCGTCGGGACGTACATCCGACCGAAGTCGCATCTTCAGGGCCAAGTAGGCGTGTATCGAGTATCGGTGATCGCTCTCGTCCAAGAAGCTCGGGCGAACCGCCACGACGCAGAACATTCCGCCGATCGCGTCGATCCCATCGATCGACGGCCGCAGGACCTCGAAGACGTCGAGTGCGGCGGCGAGCGTATAGCGGTGGCGGCCTCCGGTCGCTCCAACGGCGCCGAGGTCGATCCACAGGAGGACCGCCCGGGCGCGAACCGATCGATGCCAATGGGAGAGTGACCGAAGCATCGCCCGCGCATTGTGCCGCCCGATATGCCCAGAGATCCCCATCGACGCGAGCCCCGAGCGGCCGCGAAGGTCGCCACGCAGCCATTCCAGGATCATTCTCTGCTCGTCGTCCTGATCGACCTTTCGCGTCTGAAAGCGGCCGTAAACCAACCGCATGATCGCGACACGGAAATCTTGTGCCAATCGCCGATCCTGCATGAGGTGTTTTGTCATGTATCTTTGTATCTCGCGCTTGACGATCGCCGTGTCGACCTCGCTGGCGCGGCCGATCGCCTCGAACGTGGCGGGCTCGCCGGAGCGCGGCCATACAAATCCTACATCGGAGACGATTTTCTCTGCTTGCTCCTGAGCGAGGCTCAGAATATCCAAGCCGCGCGTAACACGAAAAACACGTCGTGAATCATGTGAACTCTTGCCTCTCCCGCGTCGATCGAGATGCTGACGACTCGATTTTGATCGGCCATTCGGCAAAGCGACTCTTTCAACGAGACGGAATCGTCATGGGTGCTGACGACGAACTCGATCGTCGATCCTCCGTTGTTTATGAAATCCTCGATATGGTCACGCCTGACGATGTCGAGCCATTCTTCGAGGCGGATGCTCGTTCGAGCCTCCCTGACGAAACGCACGGCGACCAAGTCCAGTCGTTTCCCTTCCTCCGTATAGGCCACGATCCGCTTGCCTCGGCTCGCAGTGGAAGCAGGAAACTCCACCCGCCGATGGTCACTCGTTCGAAGATCCGGCCGGGCATGCAGCCGAACGAGATCCATGATAAACTGCTCGCGTGTATACTCGGTGCCGGGTGCCAATGTCATAGCATCGTAGATGGTCTCGAGATCCACGGCGCGTTCGTCATCCCGTCCGTGCGCCATATTGACAAAGCGATGAGTCTTATAAAGGGCTCGCGAAAAGGTAGCGAGATTCCCGGCATCCCTCGCGCGAATTCTCCGGAGCTCCGCGACTACGGCGCTGGGACGCAGGCTCCGGAGCCGGTGGCGACCGAGCCGTATGGTGGCGTTTCGTGGGTCGACGCGGACGAGGAGCGGCGGGGCGATCGGATGATCGCCGGCCCGAGGCACGGGCGGCCCCGCCGCCGCCTCCGCGAGCTCCGAGAGATATTCCGAACCCGCGAGATACGCCTCGGCGTCGAATGTCCACGCTCCGAGGCGGGAAGAACCGGTTTCGAGAAGCTCTCGGGCGATCGCCGGCACCTGCTCACGCGACTCGTCCACGGTCGACATGTCGCCGGACCGTGCAGCGCTCTTCGGCTGCCGAAGTACACGCGCAAACGTTCCAGAGGTGGTTTCTGCTTTTCGCGCCGGCGATTCTCGTTCGGCGCATGCATCCTCTGATCGAACCGTCTTGCGTCGTTCCTCACCGATCGCTCGTCCGAGACCAGGAGACCTCTCGAGGACGGCGCGTCACAATTCGTCCCACTCGCGTGGGGCATTCTACCATAGCGCGAAGCTTGCTCGCGCGCCACGACGTGCGTCGTAGTCGGAAGGCGAGGTGGGTGGAAGAGCCGAAGGATCGGTCGGGGATCGAGAAGAAAGGCCCGACAGTAACGACGAGCCGAACGGGGTCGGCGAGAGATCGCGGCGAGAAGACAGCGTCGCTCAGGAGGGCTCGATGTCGCCCCGGGCCTGTTCCTCGAGGATCGTTCGTGCCTCCGTCTCGAGCCGACCGGCCTCGATCGCCGTCCGCAGCCGGCGCATCAGGTCCTGATAATACCAGAGATTGTTCCAGGTCAGCAGGATCGCGCCCAAGATCTCGTTCGACTTGACGAGGTGATGAAGATAGGCGCGCGAATAGTCGCGCGCCGCGGGGCAATCGGAGGCCTCGTCGAGCGGCCGCGGATCGTCGGCGTGCCGAGCGTTCCTGAGGTTGACCGGGCCCCTGCGCGTGAAGGCTTGCGCCGTCCGCCCGGAGCGGGTCGGCAGGACGCAGTCGAACAGGTCGATCCCGCGCAGCACCGCACCCACGATGTCGGCGGGCTTGCCCACACCCATGAGGTAGCGCGGCCGATCTTCGGGCAGGAACGGCACCGTCGCCTCGAGCGTGCGGAACATCGCCTCCTGCGGCTCGCCCACGGCGAGCCCGCCCACCGCATAGCCCTCGAAGCCGATCGCCACGAGCCCTTCGGCCGAGCGCCGCCGCAGCGAGGGCTCCACCCCGCCCTGCACGATCCCGAAGAGCGCATAGCCCGGTCGCGGCCGGAACGCCGCCCGCGACCGCTCGGCCCAGCGCAGCGAGAGCTCCATCGCCCGCTCGACCGCCGCCCGCTCGGCCGGCAACCGCACGCACCAGTCGAGTTGCATGGTGATCGTCGCATCCAGGAGATCCTGGATCTCGACCGCCCGCTCGGGCGTGAGCTCGTGCCGGCTGCCGTCGAGATGCGAGGCGAAGACGACGCCCTTCTCCGAGATCGTCCGCAGCGTATCGAGCGACATCACTTGATAGCCGCCCGAATCGGTCAGGATCGGCCCCGGCCAGCGCATGAAGCGGTGCAGCCCACCGAGCCGTGCCACCCGCTCGGCCCCGGGCCGCAGCATGAGATGGTAGGTGTTGGCGAGCACCATCCGGGCGCCCGTCGCCGCCACCATCTCGGGCGTCATCGCCTTGACCGTGGCGGCCGTGCCGACCGGCATGAAGGCCGGGGTGTCGACCGGCCCGTGCGCGGTCTCGAGCCTCCCGCGCCGCGCGGCCCCGTCGCGCGCCAGGATCTCGAACGCGAAGCCGCTCACGTGGGCGTCTCCGCCCGGTCGAGCAGGCAGGCGTCGCCATAGGAGAAGAAGCGGTACCGCTCGGCGATCGCGTGGCGGTAGGCGGCCCGCATGCGCTCGAGGCCCGAGAAAGCGCAGACCAGCATGAAGAGCGTCGAACGAGGCAGGTGGAAGTTGGTCAAGAGCCGATCGACCACGCGGAATCGGTAACCGGGGGTGACGAAGAGCGCGGTCGAGAACGGCCCGGGCGTCACCTCGCCCGCGGCGTCCGCCCGGCTCTCGACCGCCCGGAGCACGGTGGTGCCGACCGCGACGATCCGCCCGCCGCGCGAGCGCGCTCGCTCGATCGCCCGGGTCGTCTCGGGCGGGATCGCGCCGTGCTCCCGGTGCATGCGGTGCGCCTCGGTGTTCTCGACCTTGACCGGAGCGAAGGTGCCGAGCCCCACGTGCAGGGTCACGAAGGCCCGCTCGACCCCGCGCTCGGCGAGCCGGTCGAGGAGCGAAGGCGTCAGGTGCAGCGAAGCGGTGGGGGCCGCGACCGAGCCCTCCACCCGGGCCTGGATCGGCTGGTAGTCGGCGAGGTCGCGCGGGTCGCCTCCGGCCGGCCGGCGGATATAGGGCGGCAGCGGCATCGCTCCCTGGGCGCGGATCGCCTCGAGGAGCGCCTCGCCCGTCCGGTCGAAGGCCAGCAGGACGCGGCCCTCGGCGTCCTTGGCCTCGACCCGGGCCTCGAGATCGCGGCCGAGCAGGAGCCGATCGCCGGGCCGCAGGCGCCGTCCGGGCCTGGCGAGCGCCCACCACTCTCCCGGGCCGTGAGGCTCGACCAGGGTCGCTTCGACCGCGACCTCGCCGCGCCGGCCCCAGAAGCGGGTCGGCAGCACGCGGCTGTCGTTCAAAAGGAGGAGATCGCCCGCTGTCAGGAGGTCCGGCAGGTCGCCGATCCGCCGGTCCAGGAGCCGCTCGCCCACGACCAACAGACGCCCGGCCTCGCGCGGCTCGACGGGCCGCTGGGCGATCAGCTCCTCCGGGAGGGCGAAGTCGAAGAGGTCGACCCTCACCCGGCCGCCCGCAGCCGGCCGCGCTTCTCGTCGAGCCGGCGCAGCACATTGGCCGAAACCATCGAGGAGACGTCGCCGCCCAGAAGATGGATCTCCTTGACGAAGCGGGAGGAGATGAACTGGCTGGTCTCCGAGGCCATGAGGAACACGGTCTCGAGGCGCGGCACGAGCCGCTTGTTGTTGAGCGCCATCTGGAACTCGTACTCGAAGTCGGAGACCGCTCGGAGCCCGCGGATGATCATGTCGGCACCGTGGTCGACGGCGAAGCGCACCAACAGGCTCTCGAACGGCCGGACCTCGACCCGGGCACCGTTGCCGGCATTGGCGGCCAGGAGCGAGTTGATGTCCGCCTCCACCATCCGCACCCGTTCGTCGAGCGCGAAGAGCGGATCCTTGCCGGCGTTGATCGCGACCGCGACGATCAGCCGGTCGACCAGGAGCGTGGCGCGCCGGATGACGTCCAGATGACCGTTGTGGATCGGATCGAACGTCCCCGGATAGACCGCGATCCGCTTCCTGCTCATACTCGACCCCCGCGACCGACCGGACGCCGCCGCCCGACCGGCCCCGTCCACCGCCCGCGGCCATCCTAGCCGAGCCGGCCGCGGCCGGCGATGCTGCAGCGCGCAATGGTCGCGATCGCCCGAAGCTCAGCCGGTCGGCCGCTCCTCGGCCGCCTCCTCGCCGGCCTCGCCCTCGCTCTCGCTCTCGGCCAACCGGGCCGCCGAGACGACGTGCTCGTCGGCGCCGACGTCGAACAGCCGCACGCCCTGGGTCGCGCGGCCGGCGATCCGGATCTCGGCGGCGGCGATCCGGATCATCCGCCCCTGGTCGGTGACCAGGAGCACGTGGTCGCCCTCGTCCACTTCGAACGTCGCGGCCACCGGCCCGTTGCGGGGCGAGGTGTCGATGCCGATGATGCCCGACCCGCCGCGGTTGGTGATCCGGTACTCGTAGGACGAGGTGCGCTTGCCGTAGCCGTTGCGGGTGACGGCGAGCACCAACTCCTCGAGCCGTTCGAGCTCGGCCAACCGCTCGGCCGGCAGGCTCGGGCCCGAGGCCTCCTCGGCCTCGGGCTCCTCGCCGGCCGTACGCCGCCGGGCGTTGGCCCAGCGGATATAGGCCTCGCGCTCCTCGGCCGTAGCCTCGACATGGGTCAGGAGCGTCATCGAGACGACCTCGTCGCCCGGTGCGAGATCCATCCCGATCACGCCTTCCGAGGTGCGGGATTTGAAGACCCGCACCGCCTCGACCGGGAAGCGGATGACTTTGCCCTCTCGGCTCGCGAGCAGCACGTCCTGGCGCTCGGTGCACAGCTCGGCACCGACCAGCCGGTCGCCGTCCTCGAGCCCCATGGCGATCTTGCCCGAGGCCGGCACCCGCACGAGGTCGGCGAGCTCGTTGCGACGGACGTTGCCGCGGGCGGTGGCGAAGAAGATGAAGAGCCCCTCGAAGGCCGCCTCGTCCTCGGGCAGCGGTGTGACCGCCGTGATCGTCTCGCCTTCCTCGAGGGCCGGGAAGAGCTGCACCATGGGCTTGCCGCGAGCCTGCGGGGCGCCGAGCGGCAGCCGCCAGACCTTGAGCTTGTAGACCCGGCCGCGGCTCGAGAAGAACAGCACCGGGGTGTGGGTGGAGGCGACGAAGAGCCGGGTGACGGCGTCGTCCTCGTGCGGCCGGACACCGGTCCGCCCCTTGCCGCCGCGCCGTTGGGCCCGGAAGGTCGAGAGCGGCACCCGCTTGATATAGCCCTTGAGGGTGACGGTGACGACCATCTCCTCGCGCTGGATCAGGTCCTCGATGTCCTGATCCGGCTCGCTCTCGAGGTCGATCGCGGTCCGTCTCGGGCTCGAAAAGCGCTCCTTGAATTCCAGGAGCTCCGCCTTGATGACCGCGAGGAGCTTCTCGCGCGAGCGCAGGATGGCGACGAGCTCCTCGATCCGGGCCGCGATCTCTTCGAGCTCGGCACGGATCTTCTCGCGCTCGAGGCCGGTGAGCCGGCGCAGCGTGAGCTCGAGGATCGCTTGCGCTTGGCGGTCGGAGAGCCGGAAGGTCGCGGCATCCTGTGCGGGAACACCCTCCTCGGGCTCGAGCAGGGCGAGGAGCGGGGCCACGGCCTCGGCCGGCCAGGTCCGGGCCACGAGCTGCTCGCGGGCCACTTCGGGCGAGGGGGCGGCGCGGATCAGGGCGATCACCGGTTCGATGTCGGCCACCGCCGCGGCCAGGCCCACGAGCAGGTGCGCCCGCTCGCGGGCCTTGGCGAGATCGAAGGCGGTGCGGCGGGTCACGACCTCCTCGCGGAAGGCGAGGAAGGCCTCGAGCATCTCCTTGAGGTCGAGATTGGCCGGCCGGCCGCCGACCAGCGCCACCATGTTGATGCCGAAGCTGGTCTGCAGCGGGGTGAACTTGAAGAGCTGGTTGAGGACGACGTCGGGGTCGGCCTCGCGCTTGAGCTCGATCACCACGCGCACGCCGTGACGGTCGCTCTCGTCGCGGAGATCGGCCACGCCCTCGACCTTCTTCTCGCGCACCACCTCGGCGATGCGCTCGACCATCTTGGCCTTGTTGACGAGGTAGGGGATCTCGGTGACGACGATCGCCTGGCGGCCCCGGACCTCCTCGATCCGGGTGCGGCCGCGCACCACGATCGTGCCGCGCCCGCGGCTCTCCGGGTCCTGGTTCGTATAGGCGCGCAGGATCCCCTGCCGGCCGAGGATGATGCCGCCGGTCGGGAAATCGGGGCCCTGGACGATCTCGGCGAGCTCGAGGGCGGTGGTCTCCGGCCTTTCGATCAACGCGATGGCGGCGTCGACGACCTCGCCCGGATTGTGCGGCGGGATGTTGGTGGCCATGCCGACGGCGATGCCACCGGCGCCGTTGACCAGGAGGTTGGGAAAGCGCGCCGGCAGGACCGAGGGCTCCTGCGCGCTCTCGTCGTAGTTCGGCCGGAAATCGACCGTGTCCTTGTCGATGTCGGAAAGCAGCGCGTCGGCGGCGCGGGCGAGCCGGGCCTCGGTGTAGCGCATCGCCGCCGGCGGATCGCCGTCCATCGAGCCGAAATTGCCCTGGCCGTCGATCAGCGGCACCCGCATGGTGAAGTCCTGGGCCATGCGGACCATGGCATCGTAGATCGCGGCATCGCCGTGCGGGTGGTACTTGCCCATCACGTCGCCGACGATGCGGGCCGACTTCCTGTGCGGCTTGGAGGCCTCGTAGCCGGCCTCGGCCATGGCGTAGAGGATGCGGCGCTGAACCGGCTTGAGGCCGTCCCGGACATCGGGCAGCGCCCGGGCCACGATCACGCTCATCGCGTAATCGAGGTAGGAGCGCTTCATCTCCTCCTCGATCGGCACGACCTCGAAGGGACGCGGCTGGCCGGTCGTCGTCACGCTGCGGGGCTTTCGGGCTCGAACGGGCCGGGCTGGCCGGTGTGCGGAAGCGGCGATCGCGCCGCCCGACCGGTTTCTAGCAAGCCCGCCTCTCGTCTACAAGTTGGGCAGGGGTCGCGGCTCGGCGGCCGGCCCGTCGAGAGTGGCCGCCCCGTGGATCCGCCAGAGGAGGAGGGCGCCGGCGCCGCGCCAGGGTGCCCAGGGCGCGACCAGCTCGCGCAGCCGCCGGCCGCCGGGCCGTCGATCGAGGCCCTTGAGCCTTTGGAAGCCCGCCTGGAGGGCGAGATCGTCGGCCGGGAAGGCGTCGACCCGGCCGAGCGCGAAGAGGAGGTAGATCTCCGCACTCCAGCGGCCGAAGCCCGCGAGCGCGACGAGCCGCGCCACGACGTCTTCGTCCTCGAGCGCGGCCAGATCCTCGACCGGCAGTCGGCCGTCGAGCACCGCTTCGGCGAGGCCGCGGCCGTAGGCGATCTTGCGGGCGCTCAACCCGACCGCGCGCAGCGTCGCTTCGTCGAGGGCCAGGAAGGTTTCGGGCCGGACCTCGCCCGCCGAGGCCCGCTCGAGGCGGGCCCAGATGGCGGCGGCTGCGCGGGTGGACAGCTGTTGGGCGACCACGATCCGAAGGAGGGTCGCGAAGCCCGGCTCGCGGATGCGCGGCTCGGGCGGGCCGAGCCGGTCGAGGGCGCGGGCGACGTCGCGGTCGCGCGCGGCGAGGGCGGCGAGGGCGGCCGCGAGCCGCTCGCGATCGAGCGGACGCATGCTCATCGATCCGAAGCCGCCGGACGGGCGGGCGGCTCGCGCGCGGGCTCGCGGTGCCAGACCACGGCACCCCGGCCCTTGGCCTTGCCGCGGTAGAGGGCGCCGTCGGCCCGGCGGACGAGCGGGTCGGGCTCGTCGCCGTCCTCGGGGAAGAGGGCGATCCCGATCGTCGCGGCGACGCCGACCGGCCGGTCGTCGATCCAGATCGGTCGGGCGAGCTCGCGACGCAGCCGGCAGAGCACGGCCTCGAGGCCGTCGAGGTCGGCCAGCGGGGCGATCACGAGGGCGAATTCGTCGCCCCCGAGCCGCGCCACCGTGTCGGTCGCCCGCACCGCGTGGCCGAGACGGCGGGCGACGGCGCGCAAGAGCGCATCGCCGCCGGCATGGCCGAAGGCGTCGTTGACCGCCTTGAAGTCGTCGAGGTCGAGCATGAGCAGCGCGCCGCGACCGCCCTCGCGGCGGACCCGGGCGATCGCCTGGGAGAGGCGGTCGTGGAAGAGGAGCCGGTTCGGCAGGCCGGTGAGGGCGTCGTGGAAAGCCAACTGGCGGGCCTCGACGGCGGCCGCCTCGAGCTCCTTGAGCCGGCGCCAGAGAAAGGCGCCCGGGACGAGGGCGGCGAGCACGAAGAGCCCGCTCACGACCACGAGGGACCAGGCGAGGATCCGGCGTTGGCGAGCCACCTCGGCGGAGAGGTCGAGGGAGAGCTCGAGGAAACCCAGGAGCCGGCCGTCGCGGGCGATCGGCACGACCGTCTCGCCGATGGGGTCCGGCCAGCCGGCCGCACGGACAGCGCGGAGCCGGACGGCGATCGTACGCCGGGCTTCGGCCTCGGCCACGAGGTCGGCGAGCACGCCCTCGTCGGGCAGCGGCGGGTTGGCGACCGGTCGCACGCCGCGAGCGGCCGGGATCGGCCGACCGGTGCGGTCGAGGAGGGCCAAGGCCACGACGCGGCTCCCGGCGACCGCCGCCCGCAGGGCCTCGCCCTGCTCGGCCTCGAGCCGGCCGGTCTCGAAGACGGTCTCGAGACCGGGCACGAGCCGGGGGAGGACGTCGGCGGTGGTGGCGGCGACGAACCGGGCGTCCTCCCGAACCATCCGGTCGGCCAGCCACCAGCCGAAGCCGAGGCCGCTCGCGAGCACGAGGAGGAGGGCGAGGAGCGGGGCGAGCAGAACGCGCGGTCCGACGCTCGGCACGAGCGCCCGCTCGAGCGCCCCCGGTTGCGCGGCGATCGGGCTCGGTGCGGCGCAGGACGCCGCGAGCGAGCCGCCCGACCGGCTGTGCGGCGGCATCGGACCTCCCCCGGCCGGCACCGACCGTCCGCGATCGTGCCGGGCGGTCACCGGCGTCCCCCTCGCCTAGTCGCCTCAATGAACCATGAACCGACGGTCGATTCAACCGACGGACGCGAAAGGTCGGGTCATCGCCCCCCGGGCGAGCCGCACCGCGTGGCCAGCCCGAAGCGACCGTGCTATCCGCCGCCGAGGCTGGGCGTGTCGTGCCCGGCGCGGCCGGGACGAGGCGGGGATGGAACGCGAGAGCCTGAGCTTCGACGTCGTCATCGTGGGCGCCGGTCCAGCGGGCCTCGCCGCGGCGATCCGCCTCGCGCAGCTGGCCTCGGCGGCCGGTCGCGAACTCTCGGTCTGCGTCCTCGAGAAAGGCTCGGAAGTGGGCGCCCACATCCTCTCGGGCGCCTGCCTCGAGCCCAGGGCGCTCGACGAGCTCCTGCCCGACTGGAAGGAGCAGGGGGCGCCCTTGACCACCCCGGCGGTCGAGGACCGCTTCCTCTACCTCACCGCCCGGCGGGCCTTCCGCCTGCCCACCCCGCCGCCCATGCGCAACCACGGCAACTGGGTGATCAGCCTGGGCGATCTCTGCCGCTGGCTGGCCGCCCGGGCCGAGGCGCTCGGGGTGCAGATCTTCCCGGGCTTCGCCGGTGCCCGGCTCCTGCTCGACGAGCGGGGTCGCGTGCGCGGCGTGGGCACGGGCGACATGGGGGTGGGCAAGGACGGCCGACCCGGCCCCCACTTCCAGCCCGGCATCGACATCGAGGCCCGTCTGACCGTCCTCGCCGAGGGCTGCCGCGGCTCGCTCGCCAAGGAGGCGATGGCCCGCTTCGGTCTGCGCGAAGGGGTGGACCCGCAGACCTACGGCATCGGCCTCAAGGAGCTCTGGGAGATCCCCCCCGAGCGGCATCGGCCGGGCCTCGTCCTCCATACCATCGGCTGGCCGCTCGATCGGCGCACCTACGGCGGCTCCTGGCTCTACATGCTGAAGCCGAACCTGGTCTCGATCGGCTTCGTGGTCGGCCTCGACTACGAGAACCCCTGGCTCTCGCCCTTCGACGAGTTCCAGCGCTTCAAGACCCACCCCGCGATCCGCCCCTTCCTCGAGGGCGGCCGCCGCATCGCCTACGGCGCGCGGGCGCTCTCCGAAGGCGGCTTCCAGTCGATCCCCCGACTGGTCGCCCCCGGCCTCGCACTGATCGGCGACTGCGCCGGATTCCTCAACGTGCCCAAGATCAAGGGCACCCACACCGCCATGAAGTCGGCCATGGTCTGCGCCGAGGCGGCGTTCGAGGCGCTCGCCGCGGGCGCCGACCGGCCGCTCCTCGAGAGCTATCCCGAACGGCTGCGCGCCTCCTGGCTCTGGGAGGAGCTCCACCGCGTGCGCAACATCCGCCCGGCCTTCCGGCTGGGCTTGTGGGGGGCACTCGGTTACGCCGCCCTCGACACCTACCTCTTCCGCGGCCGGGCACCCTGGACGTTCCACCACCGCCGCCCCGACCACGAGAGCCTCAGGCCGGCCGCCGAATGCCGGCGGATCGCTTACCCCAAGCCCGACGGGGTCCTCACCTTCGACAAGCTCTCCTCGGTGTTCGTCTCGAACACCAACCACGAGGAGGACCAGCCCTGCCACCTCGTCCTCAAGGATCCGACCGTCGCGGTCCGGATCAACTGGCAGACTTATGCCGGCCCCGAGAGCCGCTACTGCCCGGCCGGGGTCTACGAGTTCGTCGACGACGGCAAGGGCGGCCGCAGGCTGCAGATCAACGCCCAGAACTGCGTCCACTGCAAGACCTGCGACATCAAGGATCCGACCCAGAACATCGACTGGGTGCCGCCCCAGGGTGGCGGCGGGCCGAACTATCCGGGCGGGATGTGAGCCGCGGCGCGGCCTAGCCCGAAGCCGCGCGGCGCGCCGCCGCCGCGACCGCCGCGCGCAACGAGGCGAGGGTGGGAACCGGCCGCTCGTATGCGGCCCGGGCGAAGGGCGGCAGCGGCGGTCCGCCCGGCTCTTCCTGCTGCGGCGAGGGCCCTCGCGGGGGCTCGGGAGCCACCTGCGCTCGGCGGGCGGGCGGAGCGCCGCCCGGATCGGCACCGGCCGCACCGGCCGGCGCCCGATCGGTCGGCGCTGGAGCCGTCACGCCTGGGCCGGAGGTGGGCTGCGGCTCGTGCGGAGGAGGCGAGCTCGTCGGGCGAGACGCCGTCATCGCGGGCCCGGACTTCGCCGCTTCCGTGCGCGGCTCCGGCATCGGTGCGGCGGACTGCGGAGCGCGCGCGGGCTCGGATCGAAGGCTCGGGTCGGCCCTGCTCGGCGATGCGCTTCCGGTCCGCTCCGGCTCGGGCCGCGGCGGGCGGTCCGGTGCGGATGCCGCCGCTCGGCCGGCGGTGGCCGGCTCGGCCGGGGTCGGCTCGCCGGTCGGTGCCCGGGTCGCCGCGAGGTCCACGGGCTCGGGCCCGCTCTCGCCGTCGGCCGCCTCGGGAGCCGCATACCGCGTACCGGGCCGCCAACCCGGTCGGATCAAGGAGACCATCTCCAGGATCCAGTCGCGCCGGGCCGGGTTGCGGTTCCGGAAGGAGATCGCCATCGGCCGCAGCCCCCAGAGCCACCGCAGCTCGGCCTTGAGCACCTCGCCGTCCTTGGCGAGCCGCGCACGGTAGCGGATCAGGGCCGAGAGCGAGGGCATGCCGGCCGGCACCCGGCCCTCGGCCAGGGCGCGGAGTACCCGCTCGTCGACCGCATCGAGGCGCCGCCGGCGCCAAGCGGCGCAGGCGAGGGTGTCGGAGACCGCCCGCTCGGCCTCGTCGATCGGAGTGAGCCGGGCCTCCCAGTCGCGCCGGACGGCGGCGAAGCCCACCGCGTCGGCTTCGGGCAGGTCGGGGAGCGGGTCGCCGAGCAGGGCGGGCCGGACGGCGGGCCAGGGACCGGGCTCGGGGCTCGGCTCCTCGGGGCGGCCCCGGGCCCCGCCGGAGCCGGCCGCGGGCCCGGGCGACTCTCGGCCGGTGGGGGCGGCCTCTGGCGTGGCGGACGGCGACACCGACTCGGCCGGGGTCGGGTCGGCGCGGCTCGGGAAGCTCTGGTGCATGGGAGGCGATCCGAAGGGGGGCGCCGCGACGGGCGGCGCCGGCTATCGGATGAATCGCCTAATCTAGGATGAAAGTCAAGAGAACGGCCGGGTCGGCTCACGCGCGGTAGGGCGGCCGCTCGAAGCCGGCGGGCGAGCGGGTGAAGACCTCGACCCCGTCCTCGGTGACGCCCACGGTGTGCTCGAACTGGGCCGAGGGCTCGCGGTCGCGGGTGACGGTGGTCCAGCCGTCGGCCAGGATCTTCACCTCGGCTCGGCCGGCGTTGATCATGGGCTCGATCGTGAAGAGCATGCCGGGCTCGAGGACCAGGCCCTCGCCGGGCTTGCCGAAGTGGCGGACCTCGGGGGCGTCGTGGAATCTGCGGCCGATGCCGTGGCCGACGAAGTCGCGCACGACCGAGAAGCGGGCGGCCTCGGCGACCTTCTGGATGGCGTGGCCGACATCGCCGAGGGTGGCGCCCGGGCGGACCGCGCGGATGCCGGCCCACATGGCCTCGTAGGTCACCTCGATGAGGCGGCGGGCCTTGACCGGGATCCGCTCGATGGGCCCGACGACGAACATGCGGCTCGTATCGCCGTACCAGCCGTCGAGGATCACGGTGACGTCGATGTTGAGGGTGTCGCCCTCCTTGAGGCGCTTGTCCTCCGAGGGGATGCCGTGGTTGACGACGTGGTTGACGGAGATGCAGCAGGAGGCGGGGAAGGGATTGTCCGGCTGGTCGCGGTGCGGATAGCCCTTGGTCGCGGGCACCCCGCCATGGGCGCGCATGAAGGCGTCGACCTCGCGGTCGATGGCGGCGGTGGTGACGCCGGCCCGGATCATCGGTGTCACGTGGTCGAGAGTCATGGCGGCGAGCCGGCCGGCCGCGCGCATGCCCTCGAAGGCTTCGGGCCCGTGGATCGGCACCGGCCGTTTGGTGCCGTCCTTGTCGATGATGTCGCGATTCATCCGGCTCATGCGTCGATCGTCACTGGCGGGTCGCGGCGGGCTCAGCCGGGCGGCTCGATCGGTCGGCCGAGGACCTCGGGGTTGAGCAGGAGCCCGGCTCCGGGGTCCTGGCCGCGCAGCACGGCCAAGGTGTTGGCGACCGTGCGCGCCGCCATGGTCTCGATCGCCCACTCGCTGGCGCCAGCCGCATGTGGGGTCAAGACGACGTTCGGCAAGGTCCTGAGGCGCGAGGTCTCGGGCAGAGGCTCGATCGCCACGACGTCGAGGCCGGCACCGGCGATCGTGCCGCGCTCGAGGGCCTCGACGAGCGCCGGCTCGTCGACCAGGCCCCCGCGGGCGGTGTTCACGAGGAAGGCCGTGCGCTTCATGAGCCCGAGCCGGCGAGCGTCGATCAGGTTGCGGGTCTCGGCGGTCAAGGGCGCGTGGAGCGAAACGAAGTCGGCCCGCTGCAGGAGCTCGTCGAGCGGCACGAGGGTGCATCCCAGCCGGGCCAGGGTCTCGCCGTCCATGTAGGGATCGGCCACCAGGACCTCCATCCCGAAGCCCTGGCAGCGCTTGGCGAGCGCCCGGCCGATCCGGCCGAAGCCGACGATGCCGACGGTCGCCCCGGTGAGCCGGCCGTGGAACAGGAGCCGCCACTCGCCCTCGCGGACCGCCCGGTCGTAGCGCGGGATGGCGTGGGCGAGGGCGGCCATGAGGGCGAAGGCGTGGTCGGCGACCGGTTCGTGGTTGGAGCCGAAGGCCATCGCGACCGCGACCCCGTGGCGGGTGGCGGCGGCGAGGTCGATCGCGTCGTAGCCGACGCCGAGGCGGGCCACGACCCTGAGGCCGGGGGCGGCGGCGAAGACTCGCTCGGTGTAGGGCTCCTGGCCGGCGATACTGGCGACGCAGCCCGGCAGATGGCGAAGGAGCTCTTCCTCGCGCATGGGCCGACCGTAGGGGTTGGGCAGGAGCTCGTAGCCGGCCTCGACGAGCGGCTTCAACAGATGCTCGCGGCCCTGCAGGTGGACCACGGCGACCAGCACCCGTCCGGGCCCGGCCGGGGCGGGGGCCGCGACCCGCCGGTGTACCGAGACCTTGCGCTCGAGGAGAAGCGGCTCGGCCCGCTCGCGGTACCAGGCGAGGTAGGGGGCGGCCTTGTGGGCCTCGAAGGCGGCTTCGTCGACATAGACCTCGTAGACGAAGGCGCGGTCGGGGTCGGAGCCGTCGCGGACCACGTCGAACTGCAGGCAGCCGGGCTCGTGGGCGCGGCTGTTGCGGGCGTGCTGTTCGATGAGCGGCAGGAACTCGGCCATCCGGCCGGGCCGGACCTTGAATTCGGCCAGCACGACGAGCGCCTCGTCTCGCGCCACGGCTCCTCTCCCCGAGCGTCTTCGGGCCTACCCGCCCGCCGACCGGGCGGCGCGCGAGCGGACATGCTCGCGCCAGGCGGCGTAGCAGCCGGCGCCGACCACGACGAGGGCACCCGTGACCGTCCAGCGGTCGGGCAGGTCGCCGAAGACGAGGTAGCCGATGAGGACCGCCCAGACCAGCATGGTGTAGGCGAAGGGCTGGACGACGACCGCGGGCAGGCGGGCGAGGGCCCGTACGAGGCAATAGTGGCCGAAGGCGCCGAGACCCGCCAGCGCGAGCAGCAGGAGCCAGTGCTCGGGCGCGAGGGGCACCCAGAAGAGCGGGCCCACGAGGGTCAAGAGCGCCGCGCCGCCCACGGTCTGCCAGAGGAAGCTCGTCTGCGGCGGGTCGGCGAGCGCCGCGAGGCGGGTGAGGATGTTGTAGACCGCGTACATGAAGGCCGCGAGCAGCGCCAGGAGTGCCGCCGGATGGACCACCGAGAGGCCGGGGCGGAGGATCAGGAGGATGCCGAGGAAGCCCATGGCGACCGCGCTCCAGCGCCGCCAGCCGACCCGCTCGCCGAGGAGCGGGACCGAGAGGGCGGTGACGAGGAGCGGGGTGAGGGCCAGGACGGCGTGCACGTCGGCGAGCGGCAGGGCGCGGAAGCAGAGCAGGACGATGCCCATCTCGACCACGAGCAGGGCGGTGCGGCCGAGCTGGAGGGCGGGTCGCGCCGAGCGGGCGTTGCGGATCGCCCAGCGCGGCCCGACGGCGAGCAGTACGAGCGGCACGGCGGAGAGATGCCGGAGCCAGAGCACGAGCGGGGCCGGGTAGGCGCTCACGAGGATCTTCGAGATGCCGTCCATGGCGCCGAAGCAGGCCATGGCGAGGAGCGCCAGGCCGATGCCGCCGAGATCGGCACCGGGCCGCGGGGCGGGGCGCTCAGCCGGCACCGGGCGGCCGGCGGTCGGCGAAACCGGTGGTCGTCTCGAAGGCGTGGGCGGCGCGCAGGAGGAGCGCCTCGGCGAAGGGCCGGCCGACCAGCTGGAGCCCCACCGGCATGCCACGCGAATCGAGGCCCACGGGTACCGAGAGGGCCGGCAGGCCCAGATAGTTGGCGAAGCCGATCGCCGAGCCCACGGCGTTGGAGACGGCGACGAAGCGGGCATCCGCACCCGTGTCGGTCTCGGCGATGGTCGGCGTGCGCACCGGGCAGGTCGGCAGCGCCAGGATGTCGCAGTCGGCGAAGACCTCGGCCACGAACCGCTCGAGCAGCGGGGTGCGCAGCTGGAGCGCCTGGAGATAGTCGACCGCCGAGAGGGCGAAGCCCGGCATCATGCGGGCGAGCGTCTCGCGATTGTAGTCGGCTCGGCGGGTGCGGACGAGCTCGCGATGGAGCGCCGCGCATTCGACCGTGAGCACGACCCGGCGCAGCGCGTTGAGCCGCGCCATGCCCGGGACGGCGCGCTCGTGGACGAGAGCGCCCAGCTCCCGGAAAGCGGCCCTGGCCGCGCTCAGGAGGGCCGCGATCTCGGCCTCGGGCTCGACCTCGAGGCCGGCCCCGGCGAAGCCGATCCGCAAGCCCTTCACCCCGTCCGCGATGCCGGCCTCGAGCGCGCCGGGCGGGCGGCCGCTCGTGGTCCGGTCGGCCGGGTCGGGCCCGGCGATCGCCTCGAGGAGGAGGGCGCAGTCGCGGGCGGTGCGGGCGAGCGGGCCCACATGGTCGAGCGAATAGGAGAGCGGCATGGCACCCGCGCGGCTCACCCGGCCGAAGGTCGGCTTGATGCCGACGATGCCGCAGAGTGCCGCGGGCACGCGGATCGAGCCGCCGGTATCCGAGCCGAGGGTGCCGGGGACGAGCCGTGCCGCGACCGCGGCGGCACCGCCGCTCGTCGAGCCGCCCGTGACCCGGCTCGGGTCCCAGGGGTTTCTCGGGTGGCCGGTGTGCGGGTTGTGGCCGGTGATGCCGAGGGCGAACTCGACCATGTTGAGCCGGCCGAGATCGATCGCGCCCGCTTCGTCGAGCCGGGCGATCACGGTGGCGGTGCGCGGGGCGATACGGCCCCTGTGGATCTTCGTGCCCCACTCGGAGAGCTCGCCCGCGCGGTCGAACATGTCCTTGTGGGCCATCGGCACGCCGTGCAGCGGCCCGACGATGCGGCCCCGGGCGCGCAGCCGGTCGAGCGCCTCCGCGCGGGCCAACGCCCGCTCCGGCCACAGCCGGGCGACCGCGTTCAGCGCGCGGCCGCGCCGGTCGAGCGCGGCGAGGGCGGCCTCGGTCGCGGCCTTCGCCGTGACCTCGCCCCGCCGCAGCCGGGCGGCGAGCTCGGCCAGCGGGAGATCGAGGAGCTCGCCGCTCACGGCCGCTCTCCGGCCACCGGCGCCGGCTCGGCGAGCCGCTCGAGGGTGGCGGTGAAGTCCTGCGGCTCGAGGCCGAAGGGCAGGAGCTCCGCCGCCGCCTCGCGCACCGCCCGGGCGAGCGCCTCGGCGGTCCGCCGATGCTCGGGCTCGACGGCGATCTCCTCGGGGCTCGTCGGGGTCTCGTCCATGGCCTCGCTCCGCGCTGTCCGGGATCGGGTTAGCACCGTCCGGCCCGGCCATGAACGGCTCTCGCCGGGGCGGCGGGCATGCGCTCGGTCGCCGGCCCCCCCGACGCGCGGGCGGGCTGCGTCGGCGACCGTTGGCCGCACCCGCGCCGCGCTCTAGATGGTCGCGGAAGATCGCTCCGGACGGCGCGTCCGAGCGGGTGTGGGGGTGGGCATGGTCGAGCCGAGGACGATCGCGGCCGTGGAGGCGACGGAAACCGCCGAGCGGCTCGCGCTCTTGCGGGCGATCGAGCGCAAGATCCTCTGGCTCTCCGCCTGGACGATCCACCACGCCAACCACCTCCGCCCCTCGCGCGACAAGCTCAAGGTCGGTGGCCACCAGGCCTCCTGCGCCTCGGTCGCCTCGATCGTCACCGCGCTCTTCTTCGACGTCCTGCGGCCGGGCGACCGGATCGCCGTCAAGCCGCACGCGAGCCCGATCTACCACGCCGCCATGTATCTCTTGGGCCGGCAGACCCGCGAGCGGCTCGAGCGGTTCCGAGCGCTCGGCGGTGCCCAGGCCTACCCCTCGCGCACCAAGGACGCCACGGGTGTGGACTTCTCGACCGGCTCGGTCGGCCTGGGTGCCGCGATGACGCTCTTCGCTTCGCTCGCCCAGGACCATGTGCGCCTGCGGGGCCTCGCCCCTCCCGAGCTGCCCGAGGGGCGGATGGTGGCGATCGTCGGCGACGCCGAGCTCGACGAGGGGAACGTCTTCGAGGCCCTCCTCGAGGGCTGGAAGTACGATGTGCGCAACCTCTGGTGGGTGATCGACTACAACCGCCAGAGCCTCGACCGCGTCGTGCCGGAGAAGCTCTTCGCCAAGATCGAGCAGTTCTTCGCGACCGTGGGATGGAACGTCGTCACCGTCAAATACGGCAAGAAGCTGCAGGCGGCCTTCGCCCGGCCGGGCGGCGAGGCGCTCAAGGAGTGGATCGACGCCTGCCCCAACGATCTCTACGCCGCCTTGACCTTCAAGGGCGGTGCCGCCTGGCGGGCGCATCTCGAGAGCGATCTCGGCCGCAACCCGGCGATCCGCCGGATCCTCGACGAGCACGACGACGCCGCACTCGCGGCACTCATGACCAATCTCGGCGGGCACGACCTCGAGGCACTGCTCGAGGCCTTCCGGGCCGTCGCCGACGACCGGCCGCACTGCTTCATCGCCTATACGGTGAAGGGCTACGGGCTGCCGATGGCGGGACACAAGGACAGCCACGCGGCCCTCATGACGCCCGAGCAGATCGAGGCGCTCAAGCGCGCCCACGGGATCCCCGAGGGCCGCGAATGGGACCCCTTCGCCGGGCTCGAGGTCGAGGAGGCGACGCTGCGTCGCTTCCTCGCGAGCGTGCCCTACGCCCGGCGGACCGAGCGGTTCGAGGCGGCGCGCGTGCCGGTGCCGGCCGCTCTGCCGGCCGGCCGGCGGTCCCCCCTGGCCTCGACCCAGGAGACCTTCGGCCGGATCATGGGCGAGCTCGCCCGCTCCGACCTGCCGCTCGCCGATCGGATCGTCACCACCTCGCCCGACGTCACGGTCTCGACCGGGCTCGCGGCCTGGGTCAGCCGGCGCGACGTCTTCAACCGCAAGGAGCACGAGGACGTGTTCCGCGCCGAGCAGGTGACCTCGCCCACGCTCTGGCGCGAGAGCCGCAGGGGCCAGCACGTCGAGCTCGGCATCGCCGAGAACAATCTCTTCTTGAACCTCGCCGCCCTCGGCCTCGCCCACGAGCTGTTCGGTGCGCGCCTTCTGCCCGTCGGCACGCTCTACGACCCCTTCATCGCCCGCGGTCTCGATGCCTTGACCTACGCCTGCTACCAGGGCGCCCGCTTCCTCCTGGTCGCCACGCCGTCCGGTGTGTCGCTGGCACCCGAAGGTGGGGCGCATCAGTCGATCGGCACCCCGCTCGTGGGAATGAGCCAGCCCGGGCTCACCTATGTCGAGCCGGCCTTCGCCGACGAGGTCGAGGTCGCGCTCCGCTGGGCCTTCGCGCATCTACAGGAGCCCGAGGGCGGCGCGGTCTATCTGCGGCTTTCGACCCGCCCGATCCCGCAGCCCGAGCGGCGGATGGACGCGGCACTCGAGGCCGCGGTGCTCGACGGCGGCTACTGGCTCGTCGAGCCCGCTCCGGGTGCCGAACTCGCGATCGTCTTCACGGGCGCGGTCGCACCGGAAGCGCAGGCGGCGTTCGAGGCTGTGCGCGAGGAGGTCCCCGGGGCGGGGCTCCTCTGTGTCACCTCGGCCGACCGACTGCTCGCGGGCTGGCGCTCGCGCGGGCGGGAGTCCCGGGCGGCCCGGCTGCTCGCGTCGCTCGCTTCGGATGCGGGGCTCGTCACGGTCCTCGACGGCCACCCCGCCACGCTCGCCTGGCTCGGCTCGGTCCGCGGCCAGCGGGTCGAGGCACTCGGCGTCGACCGGTTCGGCCAGTCGGCCGACATCCCCGATCTCTACCGGGTGATGGGCATCGACACCGAGGCGATCCTGGACGCCTGTGCCCGCGCGCTCGTCGAGCGGGCTCGCGGACCGAGATGAGCCGCCCGCCGGCGAGGTGCCGCTTGTCGGTCGCGGTCGCGGCTCTTACACGCGGCCGCGCACGGGTGAGCGATCGGGGGAGACGGCCATGGACATGACCGGCGAGTACCGGATCCCGGCGGCGCGCCGGAAGGTCTGGGAGATGCTCAACGACCCGGCCATCCTGGCTCGGGCGATCCCGGGCTGCGAATCGCTCGAGAAGCTCTCCGACAACGAGCTCCAGGCGCGGGTCAAGGCCAAGGTCGGGCCGGTGAGTGCCACCTTCACGGGCAAGGTCCGGCTCGAGGACCTGAACCCGCCCGAGAGCTACACGATCACGGGCGAAGGCTCGGGCGGGGTGGCGGGCTTCGCCAAGGGCGGGGCGAAGGTGCGGCTGCTCGAGGACGGGCCGCAGGCGACGATCCTCCGCTACGAGGCCAAGGCCGAGGTCGGCGGCAAGCTCGCGCAGATCGGCTCGCGGCTGATCCAGGGCACGGCCAAGAAGATGGCCGACGACTTCTTCGGCAAGTTCGCCGAGCTGGCCGCTGCGGCGGCGCCGGCGGAAGCCGCCGCCCCGGCTGCCGAGACCGCCCCGGCCGCCGGCGAGGCCGCGCCGCCGCCACGACCGACCGCGCCACCGCCGGCACCCGCGCCGGCCCCGGCGGGGCTCGCCGGCGTTCCCTGGATCTGGATCGCCGCCGCCGCGATCGTGCTCGTGGTCCTGCTCTGGGCACTCTTCGGCGGCTGAGCGGGGTGTCGCCGCCCGTCAAGAAATTCTCAACCTTTCCCTGTCAGAGGACGGGCCGGGGACGCCCGCGTTGACGCTCCTCGGAGGGCCACCTAGGTTGCCGGACGCCGGAAAGACGATCGGGCCGCCGTCCCGCGGGTCGCCGTGGGGATCTCCGCGCGGGCGGGGCGCGGCCTCTCGAGATGCCCGAGGGAAGGGAGGGTCGAGCCGATGCGGATTTCGATGACGGTCAACGGCAAGGCGGTGAGCGGCGAGGTCGAGCCGCGCACCCTGCTCGTCGAGTTCCTGCGCAACCAGCTCGGCCTCACGGGCACCCATGTGGGCTGCGACACGAGCCAGTGCGGCTGCTGTGTGGTGCACGTCGACGGTGTCTCGGCCAAGTCCTGCACCATGCTGGCCGTTCAGGCGGACGGTTGCTCGGTGACGACGATCGAGGGCCTCGCCCAGGGCGGCAAGCTGCACCCGCTCCAGCAGGCTTTCCACGAGCATCACGGCTTGCAGTGCGGCTTCTGCACGCCGGGCATGATCATGAGCGCAGCGGACCTCCTGCAGCGCAACCCGGATCCGACCGAGCACGAGGTGCGCGAGTGGCTCGAGGGCAATCTCTGCCGCTGCACGGGCTACCACAACATCGTGAAGGCGATCCTGGCCGCGGCGCAGACGATGCGCGCGACGGCCAAGGCCGCCGAGTGATCGTCGGCGGAGGAGGCGGAGGCGAGGATGGCTGAGAAGGGCATCGGCGCGCGCGTCCCGAGGAAAGAGGACCTGCGCTTCATCACCGGCCGCGGCCGTTACACCGACGACATCAACCAACCCGGGCAGGCCTATGCGGTGTTCGTGCGCTCGCCGCACGCCCACGCCCGGATCAGACGAATCGACAAGGCGCCGGCACTCGCTCTGCCGGGCGTGCTCGCGGTGCTCGACGGCCAGGACGTCGCCGCCGACGGGCTCGGCAACCTGATCTGCGGCTGGCTCGTCAAGTCGAAGGACGGCTCGCCCATGAAGATGGGCAAGCATCCGCTCCTGGCGCAGGAGAAGGTGCGCTACGTGGGCGATCGGGTCGCCGTCGTGGTCGCCGAGACCCTCGCCCAGGCCAAGGACGCCGCCGAAGCGCTGGTGGTCGAGTACGAGGAGCTCCCGGCGGTGGTCGATCTCGCCGGTGCACACGAGGGGCCGCTCGTGCACGACGAGATCCCGAACAACCTCTGCTACGACTGGGAGCTCGGCGACAAGGCGGCGGTCGAGGCGGCCTTCGCCCGAGCCCACCACGTGACCCGCATGGAGCTCGTCAACAACCGGCTCGTGCCGAACGCGATGGAGCCGCGAGCGGCGATCGGCCACTACGACCCGGGTCAGGACGCCTTCACTCTCTACCTCACGAGCCAGAACCCGCACGTCCACCGGCTCGTCATCTCGGCCTTCATCGGCATCGCCCCGGAGCACAAGCTGCGGGTCGTGGCGCCCGACGTGGGCGGCGGCTTCGGCTCGAAGATCTTCATCTACGGCGAGGAGTGCGTCGTCCTCTGGGCGTCGAAGAAGATCGGCGGCCGGCCCGTGAAGTGGACCGCCGAGCGCTCGGAGAGCTTCCTCACCGACGCGCACGGTCGCGACCATGTGAGCCGGGCCGAGCTCGCTCTCGACAAGGACGGCAATTTCCTGGCACTGCGCGTCAACACGAAGGCCAATCTCGGCGGATACATGAGCACCTTCAGCTCGTGCATCCCCACGTATCTCTACGCGACGCTCTTGGCCGGCCAGTACAAGACGCCCGCGATCTACTGCGACGTCCAGGCCTATTACACGAACACCGCGCCGGTCGATGCCTATCGCGGCGCCGGTCGGCCGGAGGCCTCGTTCCTGCTCGAGACGCTGATCGACCAGGCGGCGATGGAGATGCGGATGGATCCGGCCGAGATCCGCCGCAAGAACTTCATCCCGAAGACCGCCTTCCCCTACCAGACGCCGGTCGCCCTGGTCTACGACACCGGTGACTACGAGGCCTGCCTCGACGAGGCGCTGCGGCTCGTCGACTATGCCGGGTTCCCGGCACGGCGGGCGCAGAGCGAGAAGAACGGCAAGCTGCGTGGCATCGGCATCTGCTGCTACATCGAGGCCTGCGGCATCGCGCCCTCGGCGGTGGTGGGCTCGCTCGGCGCCGGCGTCGGCCTGTGGGAGAGTGCCAAGGTGCGCTTCACCCACACCGGCAAGGTGCAGGTGCTGACCGGCACGCACACGCACGGCCAGGGGCACGAGACGACCTTCTCCCAGCTCGTCGCCGAGAAGCTCGGCGTGCCGTACGAGGACGTCGAGGTGATCCACGGCGACACCGAGAAGACGCCCGTGGGCATGGGCACCTACGGCTCGCGTTCGCTCGCCGTGGGCGGCGAAGCGCTCGTGCGCGCCTGCGACAAGATCATCGCCAAGGGCAAAAAGATCGCGGCGCACCTCCTCGAGGCGTCCGAAGCCGATATCGAGTTCAAGGACGGTAAGTTCACCGTCGCGGGCACCGACAAGTCGAAGACGATCGGCGAGATCGTCTTCGCCGCCTACGTGCCGCACAATTATCCGGCCGGGCTCGAGCCGGGGATGGAGGAGACCGCCTTCTTCGACCCACCGAACTTCACGTTCCCGTCTGGGACCTATGTCTGCGAGGTCGAAGTCGATCCGCAGACCGGTGAGGTGGACGTCGTCAAATTCGTGGCGGTCGACGATTTCGGCAACGTGATCAACCCCATGATCGTCGAGGGCCAGGTCCATGGCGGGCTCGTCCAGGGCATCGGCCAGGCCTTGCTCGAAGGCGTCCGCTACGATGCCGGCGGCCAGCTGCTGACCGGTTCCTACATGGACTATTGCATGCCGCGGGCCGACGACGTCCCGAGCTTCGAGGTGCACACCGCGCGCGGCACCGCCTGCACCTCCAACTCGATGGGGGTGAAGGGGTGCGGCGAGGCCGGGGCGATCGGCGCGCCGGCGGCGGTGATCAACGCGATCACCAACGCGATCGGCGTGCGGGTCGAGATGCCTGCCACACCCGAGCGGGTCTGGCGCGCCATCCAGAGCCGGCCGATGGCCAAGGCGGCCGAGTAAGGGGAGGATCGGATGTACGCCTTCAACTATCACCGTCCGGCCTCGCTCGCCGAGGCGGCCAGGCTGCTCGCGAGCAACCCCGAGGCCAAGCTCCTGGCCGGCGGTCAGACCTACATCCCCACGCTCAAGCAGCGCCTCGCCCGGCCCTCCGACGTGATCGACATCGGCGGCCTCGCCGAGCTCAAGGGGATCAGCGAGGAGGCGGGCGGGGTCACGATCGGGGCCGCGACCCGGCACGCCGAGGTGGCGGGCTCGGCGCTGGTCCGGCGGCTGATCCCGGCGCTCGCTTCGCTCGCCGAGGGGATCGGCGATCCGCAGGTCCGCAACCGCGGTACGCTCGGCGGCTCGATCGCCAACAACGACCCTGCGGCGGACTATCCGGCAGCGGTGGTCGGCCTCGGAGCGACCGTGCGCACGAGCAAGGGCCGCGCGATCGCCGGCGACGCGTTCTTCACCGGCATGTTCGAGACCGCCCTCGAGCCGGACGAGATCGTCACCGCCGTCCACTTCCCGAAGCCCGAGAAGGCGGCCTACGCCAAGTTCCCGAATCCGGCGAGCCGCTACGCGATCGTGGGCGTGTTCGTCGCCCTGACCGGGGGCGGGGTGCGGGTGGCCGTGACCGGGGCGGCACCCTGCGTGTTCCGGGCGACCGCGCTCGAGCAAGCGCTCGCCGCCTCCTGGTCGGCGGCGGCGATCGACGGGGTGACGATCGACCCCTCGAACCTGAACAGCGACATCCACGCCCAGGCGGATTACCGCGCCCATCTCGTCAAGGTGATGGCGAAGCGGGCGCTGGCGGCCGCCGGCTGAGGGGCGAAGTCCCGGAGGAGGCCGCCGCGGCGGCGCTGGTCTTCGGCGCTCGCAGCGGCCGACCGGGCGGGCGGATCTCCGGCGGGAGACGCCGGGAAGGGGACCTTCGGGCCCCCTTCCTCCTTCCGGCCGGGTTCCTCGGCGGGGCGGCGCGCCGGGTACTTCGAGCGGAAGGAGCGGCGGCGCGAGCGTGGTCACCGGCCGGACGCGGGCGTCCGATCGGAGCCTCGCTCCTGCGGAGCTCGGCGGTGGCTCGCCTTTTCGGATCACCGAGGGGCCGTTCTCGGATCGCGGCGAGGGCCGGAGGACCGGGGGAGCGCGGCGGGTCGACGCCCGGAGCCCGATGCGTGGACGAGGGCAGAGCGGCCGAGCGCACGCCCGGTATCGCACCTGTTCGCGGTCCCGATGCCGCCGGGACCGTCGCTTCGAAAGGGGGCCGCGAGGAGCGCGGACCCCTGCGGGAGCGAAGCGCCGGCACGCGCCGCCCATTCGTGGGTGTCGGCTCGCGTGGCCTCGGAACGCGCGAACCGCCCGTCGAGCGGGTCACCGGGCGACGCCTGGGGGTATGTCGGCCGTCCCGTGGGCTCGCTCAGGGGTCGAACCCGAAGCGCCCACGTTCGTAGGGCGACGGCCCGATTTTCGCCCCGGCCGCCGGCAGCACGGTGATCGGGCGCTTCCCGCGCGATCCTCCGCTGTACCGCACGTTTCCGTCCGGTACCGAGGGGAGCGAGGTGATCGGCCGGCTTCTTCGCGATCCTCGCGCTGCTCCCGGACCACCCGGGCGGTGTGTTCCTTCGGGTCCGCCGACGCCTCGGGCGGGATGTACCGAGCGATCCGCCGGCGCACATCTTCGTCGTGTGCTTTCGGCGCTCGGGGGCCACCAGCGAGGCGCGGAACCGCCACTTCCGCTCGGCCGCGTCGCAGTCGTTCGGCTCGAAGAGCGGGTCGAGGACGACGAACGGGTGCGTCGCCCGGGGCACGTCCCGATGGGCGGCACAGAGGGGCGTATCTCCTCCTTCCGCGTCTCGGGCCCGAGCGGCACGGCCCGGCGGATTTCGCGGCCTTCGGGGTTCGGCATCCGATGCCCCTGGGCTTCCGGGCCCAGGCCGGGTGGGAACGGGAGCGGCGTGCCGGCCTTCTCCAGGGCCTGGAAGAGCACGGCGCGTGCTGCGGCATCGGGCACGACCGGATCGCCGCTCGCCGGCGCTCGCCGGCCGGCTACGGAGCGCGCGGTGCGTCGGCCGCGTCGGCCCGCCCGTCCTCGCGAGCCTTTTGCTCCCGCTCGACGCGCAGCGCTGTCGTCGCGGTCCGCGCCGACGCGCTTCGCGCGATCGTCACCAGGGCTCCGGCGATCCTGCGCGCTCGTTCGGCCCCGGCCCGAAAGCCGGCCTGCACGACCAGGTGCCTCGTGTCGCACATGCCCGATCCCTCACCGAAAACTGCCGCGATGCTCGACGGGGCGCGTCGCCCATCGAGGGCGAGACGGTCCCGACGCTTCGGCCAGCGGTCTGCCGCTCGGAGGCGCCCGCGGCTTCCCTCTCGACCGGGGGAGAAGCGTGCGGATTCCCCTTCTCGCATCGGACCGGGTCCAGGGCGCGGGTGCCGGCCGGGTGTTGCGAGCCGGACGGGCTGCGGTGCGGTCGCGACCCGCTCGCGCCGGAACTTCGCCCCGAGGGACGCCCGCGGCCTCCTCTTCGGCGCGCCGATCGGCGGGGTGCGGATCGACGCCTCGGGTCGCGGCGGCTCCGTGTGAGCGGGCCCGGCACGAGCGACGCGAGGGCTCGGGGACTCGCCCTTCGACGGCGGCATCCACGAGCAATCGGACCGCCGCGGCCAAGTGGTCGACCGCGAAGATGCCCGGGCGGGTCGCGGACCGGCGAGAGACCCGCGGGCTCTCTCCCCGGTCGTCGCCACGGGCTTCAGCGGGGCGGTCCGCCGGGGGCCTCGAGCGGGACGAGCGGCAGTGCCGTCTCGATCGCGGCCGGCGGCTCGTCGACCGGCTCGGCGCCCGCTCGGGGATCCTCGAGGCGAGCGAAGAGGAGCGCGAGGCCGAGGCCCGCGAACCCGCCCACGGCGTTGGCGAGCGCGTCCAGGGCGCTCGTATCGCGGCCGACCGTGAGGAGTTGGACGGCCTCGCCCGCGATCGCGAGGATCGCCACGAGCAGCGCCGGGAGCGGGAAGCGTCGGGCCCCGGCCGCCCAGGCGGCGAGGAAGGCGAGTGTCGCGCCCAAGGCCGAATGGCCGAGATAGGAGCCACTGGTCGAGCGCTCGAGAAGTTCGAGGAGCGGCTGAGGCAACAGGCGCGCCAGGAGATCGGGCGGGGCCAGGATCAGCACGAGTCCGCCGCCAGCGGCGGCGAGCGCCGCCACGGCCCGGTCCCGGGCCGGGGCCGCCCAGAGCAGCAGCGCCCCGCCCGCTCCGAGCACCAGCAGCCAGACGAGTGCGAGCCCGAGCCGAGCGGGCCCCAGCCAGGGGGCCTCGACCAGGGGCGCGACTTCGAGCGAGCGCAGCTCGAGGCGACCCACGGCCCGCTGGAGGCGGACCAAGAGCTCGACGGTGGCGGCCTCGGGCGGTGGTGCGAGCACGGCCTCGAAGCTCGCCCAGTCGCGGGTCGAGCGGGCGTTGAATGCGTCCTCGCGGCGGTCGGGCAGGAGTCGGCCCGCCGCGTCCCGCCCCTGCAGGTGGATCCGCGCCGCATCCACCGGCCGGGCGCCACCGAAGCCCGAGAACCGGACCTCGGCCCGCACCCGAAAACCCCGCGCCCCTTCCACGAGCGGCAGCGGCCGCCGCAACAGCACATAGGGCTCGCTGCGCGGTGCCTCGAGGCGGAGGATGCCGTCGATCACCTCGACCCGGCCGCTGCCGCGCTCGACGGTCCAACCGTCGAGCGCGGGCGACAGGTCCCGGGGAAGACCGACATCGGGAGCTTCCCCGGCCGCCATCGCGAGATCGGCGGCCGAGCCGGGCGCAGCAGCGGGGAGCGGGGGCCAGAGGCGGAGCGCGGGGTCGAGGGGTAGGGTGGCTCCCGCGCCGCCGAGCAGAACCAGGGTGAGTGTCGCCAGGAGGGCAGCGAGCAGGCCCCAGGCGAGCGCCCAGCGGGGGCCTGCCACCGGCCGGCTCATGCGGTCCGTCCGCGCTCGAAGGCCGCGGGGCTGCGCCCGGATCCCGTGCGTGCCGCCGGGAAACGGCGCAGAAGCAGGCCGAGGCCGCCACCGATGGCCACGCCTGCGAGGTTGCGGAGCGCGTCGCCCGGCTCGGCGCTCCGTCCGTCGGTGAGCAGCTGGACATACTCCGCCATCGGCGCGGCGAGCGCGAGTACCAGGAGGACGGCCCAGGGGGAGAGGGCGCGGACCGCGGCGGTCGCGAGGAGCGCGAGGCCCGCGAAGACCAGGACGTGGGCGATGTCGCCGAGCCGCTCGAGGTCGAAGGATTCGAGGCCCGCGAGACGGGCGAGCTCGCCGACCAGCCGCTGCTCGGGCGAGCGGGGCAGGACGAGCAGCACGATCGCCACCGTGGCGGCGAGGCCCAGGGTTCCGGCGAGCAACGGCGAGCGCAGGCTCCCGAGAAGCCGGAGCACCGTCCAGCCGCCGACCAGAATCCAGCCCAGGATCAGACCCGTGCGGGCGAGCCGGAAGAGCGGGCGCTCGCGCAGGGGCAGGAGTACGAGATCGCTCACGACGAGCCGGCCGCTCGCCCGCACGAGCTCGACCTCGAGGGTGGCGCCCACGGCTCCACTGGGCAGCGCCACGTCGCGGCGGAAGGGGTACGGTGCCCGGGTGCCGGCGAGGCGGGCGAGGTGCAGTTCGCGGTCGAAGAGGAGCCGGCCGTCGGCCGCCCGACCGACCAGCCGGAGATGGCCGCCGCTGGACCAGTCGGCGGCGGGTTTCAAGTCCTCGGCGGCGAGCCGGGCCGCGACGCGGAGCCCTCCGAGCGGTCGATCCGGGGGAACGGTGACCCGGAGCGCCACGGTGCCGGTTCCGGCGGGGCTCGCGAGCATGGCCGAGCCGGTCCCGAGCTCGATCCGTCCGGGGCCCGGGTAGAGGCGCACCGGTGCGGGCCCGTCGGGACCGTCGCGCAGCGGATGGAGGACCTCGGCGCCGGGCTCGGGCTCCAGCCGGGTCATGCCCCATTCGTGCCAGGCGGTGAGCGCGGCGAGGACCGCGAGTGCGGCCAGCAGGCGCAGCAGCACGGGATCCGGCCGGATCGCGAGCAGGCGCAGCAGCCGGGCCCTCAAGCCCGGGCTCCGGAGGAGGTTCTGGGTGGCGAGGCGACACGCACACGCATGGCGGTCATTCTAGCCGTGCGCCGTGGCTGCGTCAGCCGGTCCGCCCGCCGCGGCTTGCGGCCGCGGGCGCCTTCGTGTGTGATCCGGCCGCCGCGCCGGCCGGCGCGGACCTCTGGAGACGAGCGCGCCGCGCGATGCCCGAGCTTCCCGCTTCGATCGATGCCACCATCGAGCTTCTGGCCCGTGGCCGCTACGTGGCCGACCGCCCGCTCGCGACGGCGCTGTTCCTCGCCTTGAAGCTCGCTCGTCCGCTCTTTCTCGAGGGCGAGGCGGGAGTCGGCAAGACCGAGATCGCGAAAGTGCTGGCCGAGACCCTCGGCCGCAACCTCATCCGCCTCCAGTGCTACGAAGGGCTGGATGTCGCCGCGGCGGTCTACGAGTGGAACTATCAGCGGCAGATGCTCGAGATCCGGCTCGCCGAGGCGGCCGGGATCACCGATCGCGAGGGGCTCGCCCAGGACATCTTCGCCGAGCGGTTCCTGATCCGCCGGCCGCTCCTGCAGGCCCTCGAGCCGGACTTCCGCGGCCCGCCGGTGTTGCTCATCGACGAACTCGACCGCACCGACGAGCCGTTCGAGGCTTTCCTCCTCGAGGTGCTTTCCGACTTCCAGATCACCATCCCCGAGATCGGCACGATCAAAGCCGAACAGCCGCCGATCGTGGTGATCACGAGCAACCGCACCCGCGAGATCCACGACGCCCTGAAGCGTCGCTGTTTCTATCATTGGGTCGATTATCCCTCGATGGAGCGCGAGCTCGAGATCGTCCGCGTCAAGCTGCCGGGTGTGGAGGAGCGACTGTCGCGCCGGATCGTGCTGTTCGTCCAAGAGCTCCGCAAGCGCGACCTGTTCAAGCTGCCGGGGGTGGCCGAGACGCTGGATTGGACGCGGGCGCTCACCACGCTCGACTGCCTCGAGCTCACGCCCGGCGTCATCAACGACACGCTCGGCACACTCTTGAAGTATCAGGACGACATCGCCAAGATCCGGGGCTCCGAGGCGGCCAAGATCCTGGCCGAGATCAACACGAGGCTCGAGGGGGCGCGCAGCTGAGGGACGAGACCACCGACGCGCCCGGCGGCGGCCGGCTCGCCCGCAACGTGGTCCACTTCGTCCGGGCGCTGCGGGCGGCCGGCCTTCCGGTCGGTCCGGGCCACGCGCTAAGAGCGCTCGAGGCGGTGGAGGCGGTGGGTCTCGAGCGGCGCTCCGATCTCTATTGGACGTTGCACTCCGTGCTGGTCAACCGGCGCGACCAGCAGCCGATCTTCGACCAGTGCTTCCACGTCTTCTGGCGCGACCCGAAGATTCTCGAGCGGATGATGCAGCTCCTCCTGCCACAGCTCGAGACGGACCGGCCGGTCGAGCGCGAGGAGCTGAGCCGGCGGGTGGGCGAAGCCCTCGGACCCGAGAAACTGCCGGGGCGGGGCGAGGGCGAGGAGGAGGCGAACGAGCCCGAGATCGAGCTCGATGCGGTGCTCACCTGGTCGGCACGCGAGCAGCTCCGGACCAAGGACTTCGAGCAGATGTCGGCGGAGGAGCTCGAAGAAGCGCGCAAGGCGATCGCCCGGTTGCGGCTGCCGATCATGGAGGTCCGCACCCGCCGCTTCTCGCCCGACCCGCATGCGGTGCGGATCGATCTGCGGCGGACCCTGCGCCGCTCGCTGCGCGGTGGGGCGGCTTCGATCGACCTCGTGCGCAAGCGGCCCCGGACCCGTCATCCGCCGCTCGTGATCCTGTGCGACGTGTCGGGCTCGATGGCCCGCTACTCGCGGATGCTGCTTCTCTTCATGCACACGCTCGCGAGCGATCGGGATCGGGTCTCGAGCTTCGTCTTCGGGACCCGGCTCACCAACATCACCCGTTACCTGCGTTTCCGCGACGTCGACCAGGCGCTCGCCAAGGTCGGCGAGGTGGTCCAGGACTGGTCCGGAGGGACCCGGATCGGCGCCTGCCTCGCCGAGTTCAACCGGACCTGGTCGCGGCGGGTGCTCGGCCAGGGAGCCGTGGTACTCCTGATCACCGACGGGCTCGACCGCGACGCGGGCGAGGGCCTCGCCGCCGAGATGGAGCGGCTGCACAAGAGCTGCCGGCGGCTGATCTGGCTCAACCCGCTCCTGCGCTTCGAGGCCTACCAGCCGATCAGTGCCGGGGCGCGGGCGATGATCCGCCACGTCGACGAGCTCCGCTCGGTGCACAATCTCGAGAGCCTCGAGGAGCTCACCCGCGTGCTCTCGCAGGAGCGGCCGCGACGCGCGGAGGGGCTCTCGGAGTGGGTGGCGGCTTCCGAGCGGAGGGTGGCGTGAGCGAAGCGGAGCGGCTCTTGCAGGAGGCGCTCGCCTGGAAGCGCGAGGGGCGCAAGGTGGCGATCGCGACGGTGGTGACCACCTGGGGCTCCTCGCCGCGGCCGGTGGGCTCGATGCTGGTGGTGGACGAGACCGGGCGAATGGCGGGCTCGGTCTCGGGCGGTTGCATCGAGGGGGCGGTGGTCAAGGAGGCGCGCGAGATCATGGAAGGAGCCCCGCCGCGCCTGCTCGACTTCGGCGTCACCAACGAGCAGGCCTGGGAGGTCGGGCTCGCCTGCGGCGGCAAGGTCCAGGTCTGGGTGGAGGCGCTCGCTTGAAGGTCGCCCTCGCCGAACGGCTGCTCGAGGCCCGCGCCGCCGGGCGCCGCGTCTGTCTCGTGCGGTTCCTGCGGACCGGCGAGGAGGCGCTCGTGGTCGCGGGCGAGCAGGTGATCGGGCCCGATCTGCCCGATGCGGTGCTCGACGCGATCGAGACGGCGCACCGGTACGACCGCTCGACCACGATCGCGACCGAGGCGGGCCCGGTCTTCCTCCAGGTCTTCAACCCGCCGCTGCGGCTGATCGTCGTGGGTGCGGTGCACATCGCCCAGGCACTCGTGCCGATGGCGGCCCTCGCGGGCTATGCCGTCACGGTGATCGACCCCAGGCGCGGCTTCGCCACGGCCGAGCGGTTCCCGAACACCACCCTGCTCGACGCCTGGCCGGACGAGGCGATGGAATCCCTCGCTCCCGATCTGCGGACAGCGGTCGTGACCTTGACCCACGACCCCAAGCTCGACGATCCGGCCCTCGACGTGGCGCTGCGCTCGGAGGCCTTCTACATCGGCGCGCTCGGGTCGAAGCGGACGCACGCGGCGCGCCTCGAGCGGCTCGCCGCGATGGGCCACGGGCCCGCGGCGCTGGCCCGCATCCACGGACCCGCCGGGCTCGACATCGGTGCCGTGAGCCCGGCCGAGATCGCGATCTCGATCTTGGCCGAGATGACCCGGGTGCTGCGGTGCGAGGGGTGAAGCTCGGCGGCCGCGCGATGCGGCCAGGATCCGGTTCTTCGTCGCCGGCGCCAGGAGCGGCGATTGTTCGATCGCGTCGATCGTTCTCCTAGAACCTCCGGCAGTGTCGTCGTACGGCCAGATCACGTCCCAGGCCGAAAACGGCATTCACGGGACCATGCGGGTCGAGACCTGCTCGAGCGTTTCGAGGATCTCGGCCCGTCGCGGATTGTCCTCCTCGATCATGTCCTCGTAGTGCATCCAGCCGAGCTGCGCCTTCTGCCAATCCGGCCCGTGGCTGGCCGCGGTCCGCTGGTCGAAGGTCGTGCTCCGTGCCCGAGCGAACGCGCCGACGAGCGCGTCGCGATCCGTCTGCGAGAGTTCGGCCAGATCGGGCGGCTCGTTCTCGTCCCGAACCCGGAAGCCTTCGATCGACCAGGGACAGCGCTCGGCACCGAGTTCCGCGAGCCAACAGGGCTCGCCTTCGAGCATCTCGTGGATCTCGACCGGCACGGGCCCGCAGCGCATCGCACGGTACCCGTGCCCCGAAGATCGGCCGTCCCCAGCGGTTCGGATGCTCCTTGTCGGCGAAATAGCAGGTCTTCGGGATCGTGTGCGGGTCGAGCGGCTGCGGTCGCGCCTCCTGCAGCATCCACTGCACGGCGGCCCGCGCTTTGGCCGGTGCGAAGCGGAACCGGATCGTGCGCTGTCGTCCTTTTTTCCAGAATATAACACGATACATCGTCCGGGACCACTCGCGAGATCGTAGAGCCCACGCCGGTGCGACAGCTGCCTCGGGCGCGACCTTGCACTTACTTCGGGCGCGACCTCGCATTGCGGCGGTCGGTTGTTGTCGTTCCCAACCGCAAAGTGACAAATGCACCCGGAAAGCTCATCTCGACCGCGATGGGAAAATGCGCGATCTGCGGTACATAATGTAAACCGTTCGATCGAGGTGGAGATGGCGAACGATCTCGAGGGCATTCTCGTGGTGAGCCTCGAGCAGGCGGTGGCCGCACCCTATGCCGCTCGGCTCTTGGCCGGTGCGGGGGCCCGGGTGATCAAGGTCGAGCGGCCCGAGGGGGACTTCGCCCGCGCCTACGACGGCTACGCCATGGGTCTGTCGGTCAACTTCGTGTGGCTCAACCGCGGCAAGCAGTCGATCGCCCTCGACCTCAAGAAGGCCGAGGACAAGGCGCTGCTCGAGCGGATCCTGGCCAAGGCCGACGTCTTCATCCAGAACCTGGCACCGGGGGCCACCGCACGGCTCGGTCTGGGCTCGGCGGAGCTGCGGGCCCGGTTTCCCCGGCTGATCACCTGCGACATCTCGGGCTACGGCGAGGACGGGCCCTGGAAGCACCTCAAGGCGTACGATCTCCTCGTCCAGGCCGAGAGCGGACTCGCCTCGGTCAACGGGATCGGCGACGAGCCGGCGCGGGTGGGGGTGTCGATCTGCGACATCGCCGCCGGGATCACCGCGGCGGCGGCGATCTTCCGGGCCCTCTACGCCCGCGAGCGGACCGGTGAGGGCCGGGGCATCGAGGTCTCGCTCTTCCACAGCATCGGCGACTGGATGAACGTGCCCTGGATGACCTTCGCCTATGGTGGGGTGGAGCCGCCCAAGCTCGGCCTGCACCATCCGACGATCGCTCCCTACGGCGCCTATGCCTGCGGCGACGGCAGAGCGGTGCTGATCGCCATCCAGAACGAGCGCGAATGGGCGCGCTTCTGCGCCGAGGTGTTGAAACGGCCGGGGCTCGCGAGCGACGCCCGCTTCGCCACGAACCCCGAGCGGGTCAAGAATCGTTCGCTGTTGGATGCGGTCATCCTCGATGCCTTCGCCGCACACGACCGCGAGGCCGTGATCCGGGCGCTCGAGGCGGCGCAGATCGCCTACGGCCGGCTCTCGAGCCTGGCCGATCTTTCCAACCACCCGCAGATGCGCTGGCTCGAGGTGCCGACCGGGGTCGGGCCGATCCGCGTCATCGGCCCGGGCGCTCGCTTCCGGGACGACGTGGACGACCCCGGGCCGGTGCCCGAACTCGATAGCCACGGCGCGCTGATCCGCGCGGAATTCGCCGCCGATTGAGCGCCGCGCCGCCCGGGTCCGGTGCGCCCTACTCCATCCGGCGGGCGAGCGAGACGGCGTAGGCGGCGCTGCGGATCGCGAGGATCGGGTCGGCCGACGGCTCGAAACCGGGTGCCAGATTGTCCGGGCGGAACATGACGGGATCGCAGGAGCCCTTGGTGCCCGGTGGGTCGGCCGAGCGGATCTCGAGCCGGGCGATCGTGACGATCGGCCGATCCTCGGGCCAGGTCACGGTCGGATCGTCGAGCGGGTCGCCGGGCGCGCCCAGATGGAGTCGCACCGTCCAGGCGGCGGGACCCTTGGCCAGCCGTTCGTGCAGTTCGGCCGCGAGGAAGTCGTCGCCTTTCTGTTTCAGCTCGTCTTCGCCGAGGCCGACCACGCCGGCATCGGGGGTGAAGCTCCAGCGTACCGGCTTCTTCTCGCCCTTGGTGTCGGTCATCCAGAAGGTGTGGATGCCCCAATAGGGCGTGGTGGCGTAGCTCGCGGTGATCGGGGCCTTGGCCATGTAGGCGGGCTGGACCTTGGTGTCCGGGTGCGCGTCCATGAAGGCCTTGGCCTTCTCGGGATCGGGCTTGCCCGTGGCCGGGTCGGGCGCACGGGCGCGCAGGAGGCCCAAGAAGGTGTCGGGGTCCTTGGCGGCGAACACCGGAGCCGAGAGAAGGACGAAATCGTGCTCCGCACCGCCCGGCAGCTCGATGTGGAGGGCGAGGCCGCGCGGGGTGCGGCTCTTGTCGGAGACCTTGGGGTTGCCGCCGGCGAGCGAGAACCGGGCGACGACGGGCGCCTCGGCCGCGAAGAGCGGGCTCGGCGCAAGCATGCGCGCTTCCGCGGTCGGGATCCAACGGCCCTCGGCGCAGGTGCCCTTGGCGTGCGAGGCGCGCAGGCCCTTGTGCTTGCCGAACACGGCGTTGAGCGCGTCGACCAGGGCTTCCGGCGTCGCCTCGGCGGCCATGCTCGGTGCGGCGGCGGCGATCGTGGCGACGACACCGGCGTAGAGCGCGAGTCTCCGCTTGCCCATCGTTGCGTTCCTCCCCGTGATCGGTCGGCGCCGCGAAAACCGTGACGCCCAAGAGATCTTAGGTCCGCTCGTCCGCGTTTCCAACCGTGGCGTCGTACGGCCGGTGCGCGATCCGACTTTGCCGACATCCGGGTTCGTGGCATTCGCTGGTCGGAGGCGTGCGCTGGGGAGCGACGAAGCCGAGCCGTGTCCGGAGCGGGCGAAGGCGAGATCGGGGATGTCGTGCCGGTCGCGGTGGAGCCGCCGGGCCGACCTTTGCCGCTCGGGCCGACGCGGCTGTTCCCGCTGCTCCGCATCCGCGGACTCGTATCGGCCGCCGAGCCGCGCGAAGCGGCGGACAAGATCCGCCGAGCCGCGCTCCAGTGGCTGGAGCGACGGGCGGGGAAATTGCCGCCGGAGGCCTGGGGGTTCGGCCCGTTCGGCGTCGATCACGCCGGCTCGGCTGCCGAGGTGGCGCGTGCCGAGACGGTCGGCGGCGAGCTCTGGGCGGCGCGGCTGCGCTATCCCGACGAGGCACACGCGGGTCGCGTCTGGCGCACCGAACTCACCCTCGCCCGAAGCGAGGCCGAGCTGCGCTTCGGCCTCAGGCTCGATCTCGCTGCACGCGAGGAGAGCCCGCTCGTCGAGATCTCCGTTCCGCGCATCGCCCGCTTCGTGGTCGGCCGGATCGGGCTCCGGGCCGGCGCCTCGCTCCCCGGGCTCGCGCTCCGGCGCTGCGAGGACGGAAGGGTGCTCGCCGAGCATCTGCGGCACCCCGAACGCACCTTGCCGGTGATCGTGCTCTCGCTCGTCCCGGGCGAGCAGCAGCCCTGGACCGGCCTTTTGCAGCCGAAGCGGCTGGCCGAGCGGCTCGCCGGCATCGCCGAGGTCCACCTCCTGTCGGTCGGGGCGAGCTTCGAGCTGTCGGATGCGCTCACCAAGAAGTGGGGATGCTATCTCGGGGCCGTGCGTGTCTACCGCGCCCCGTTCCGGCCGGAGGTGGACGGCTGGGCGCGGCACCCGCTCTTCTTGCCCGATCGGATCCGCTCGTTCGAGCGGGATACCGGCACGTCCTTCGCGATGCATCTCTCGATGCTGGTCGCGCGCGAGAGCCTGGGCCCGAGCCGACCCGAGCTCGAGGTCCCGACCTTCGCCCGCGTGCAGGCGCTGGCCCGCGATCTCCGGCTGCGCGCCGCGCGCGAGGAGGGACAGACCGCCGAGCAGCTGCTCGCTCTGGCCGAGGAGGAAATTCGCGGCCTGAAGCAGCGGCTCGAGGAGCAGGAACGGGAGTACGAAACCCGTCGAGGCGAGCTCGAGCTCTTGCTCGACGAGGCGGAACGCGAGCGTGAAGAAGCGCTGGCCGAGCTGCGGGCGGCGCGCGTCCGGATCGCGAGCCTCGAGGAACGGCTCCGGACCGCGCGCAACGACCCGGATCGCGAGGTACCGCCGTTGGCTAGCTATGCCGACATCGGCGACTGGGCCGAGCGGCATCTGGCCGGCCGGCTCGTCCTCCTGCCGCGGGCGATCCGCGACGCCAAGGACGGGCTGTTCGAAGACCCGGCACTCGTCGGCCGCGCGCTCCTCTACCTGGCAGGGCCCTATCGACGGATGCGGCTTTCGGGTGGCGAGGATGCTCGGCGGGCGAACGCGGAGGCGCTCGCCGGCCTCGGGCTCGAGAACAGCTCGGTCGGCGGCGATCTCGAGCTTTTTGCCGACCGATTCCGGGTCGACTGGCGCGGGCAGAAGCGGCTGCTCGACCAGCACGTCAAGAACGGCAACGCGCGCGACCCACGCCATTGCCTTCGGATCTACTATTTTTGGGACGAGGCAGAGCAGCTCGTCGTGGTCGGCTCGCTGCCCGGCCACATCCGAACCGGTGCGACATGACACGAGACACGCCGATCGCCGGCCGGGCTTTCCGGTCCCTGTCGATCCCCGGCCTGCGCGTCGAACGGGCGCTCGGGCGGGAGTTCCTGCTCGTCGAGCCCGAGCTTCTCGCGGCGCTGGCCGAGACCGCCTTCGCCGAGGTCCAGCATTTCTTCAGGGCTTCGCACCTCGCGCAACTCCGGGCGATCCTCGACGACCCCGAGGCCTCGGCGGGCGACCGCTTCGTGGCGATGGAGCTCTTGAAGAACGCGGTCGTGGCCTCGGGCGGCCTCTTCCCCTCTTGCCAGGACACCGGCACCGCCACCGTCTACGGCTGGAAGGGCGAGGCCGTGCTCGTCGAGGGCGATCCGGTGGCTGCGCTCGAAGCGGGGATCGCGCGCTGCTGGGCCACCCGCAACCTCCGCTCCTCGCACCTCGCGCCCCTTTCGATGTACGAGGAGAGGGACACCGGCACCAACCTGCCGGCGCAGATCGAGCTCGGGGCCGTTTCGGGCGATCGTTTCCGGCTCCTGTTCGTCGCCAAGGGCGGCGGCTCGGCCAACAAGACCTTTCTCTTCCAGGAGACGAAGCGGCTCCTCGACCCCGACCGGCTCCTGGCTTTCCTCGAGGAGAAGATCCGGACCCTGGGGACGGCCGCCTGCCCGCCCTATCACCTCGCGATCGTGGTGGGCGGGCTCTCGGCCGAGCAGTGCCTGAAGACCGTCAAGCTCGCCTCGACCCGGGCGCTCGACGACCTGCCGACCGCGGGCGACGCCTCGGGCCGGGCCTTCCGCGACCTCGAGACCGAGCGGCGGGTGCTCGAACTCACGCGCCGGATCGGAATCGGCGCCCAGCTCCTGGGCAAATATCTCTGCCACGACGTCCGCGTGATCCGCCTGCCGCGGCACGCCGGGTCGTTACCCGTGGGTCTCGGCGTGTCCTGCTCGGCCGACCGGCAGATCGAGGCGTTCGTGAGCCCCGCGGGCGTTTTCCTCGAAGAGCTCGAGCACGACCCGGCCCGCTTCCTGCCGGAGCGCCCGGTCGATCTCGCCGAGGCGGTGGCGATCGACCTCGACCGGCCGATGGCGGCGATCCGGGCCGAGCTCGCGCGCCTGCCGGTCGGCACACCCCTTCTGCTTTCCGGTACCATGATCGTGGCGCGTGACCAGGTTTTCGCCGCGCTCGCGAAGAGGCGAGCGGCGGGCGTCGCTCTGCCGGCCTATCTGCGCGATCACCCGATCTACCACGCCGGGCCGGCACGCGCGCCCGAGGGCTGGCCCGCCGGATCCTTCGGGCCCACCACAGCGGCCCGGATGGACCCCTACATGCCGGACTTCCAGGCCGAAGGAGCGGCCCTCGTCACCGTCGCCAAGGGCAACCGCTCCGGCCTCGTCGTCCGGAGCTGCGAAAAGAACGGCGGCTTCTATCTGGCCGGGATCGGCGGGGCGGCGGCGGTCACCGCCAAGGACCGGATCCGCGCGGTCGAGGTGATCGACTTTCCCGAATTCGGCATGGAAGCCGTCCACCGCATCGAGGTGGACGGCTTCCCGGCGTTCCTCGTCATCGACGACAAGGGCAACGATCTCTACGGGGCGCGTGTCGCCGGCCGGTGAGGAGGAGGCCGTAGGCGGCGCCGGCGGCTTCGCTCACTTGCCCTTGCCGCCTCCGCCACCCTTGCCGCCGCGGTCCTTGTCCTTGCCCTTGTCCTTGCTCTTGCCCTCGCCCACGGCGGGCTCGTCGACGTCCCGCCGTTTGTCCTTCTTCGGCTTGCCGTAATAGCCGGGACCGCCCTTGACCTTCGAAGAGGTCTGCTGGAGCGTGCGCGGGTCGTAATAGGCCTCGACGTACTGGCCCTGCGGGTTCACGCCCTCGACCTCGTACTGGCCTTTCTCGGCCTCGATCGAATGGACCTGCCAGCCCTGGCTCGTGAGCTGGCCCTGCAGCTCGCTCGCCGGTCGCCAGTTCGGCCCCGCCTGATCGTCGGAGGGGCTCGCCTGGACGGTCAGGCCGCCGTTCGTGACGGCGCAAGCCGCCACCGTCGCCAGAAGAATCCGGCGCATTCCTCGTCTCCCTCTCTTCGTCGCCGAACGGACGTCGTCCGACTAGTCTGTTCGGCTTGCCGCAGCTTTACGCATCGCTGACCGGGGCTTTGCGGCCGGTGATCATCGCTCGGACCAGGTTCTCGCCCCCGCGCCGGCTCTCGGCGAGCACGCCCAGGACGAGCGGGCCGATCAGGACCAGGGAACGTTGGCGGCGCTCGCGTGTACCTCCTCCGAGGCGCGCCCGAGCCCTCCCCCCACCTCCTGCGCCAGCCGGCCCGAGCCGGCGGTGGCGGACAGCGCCGCGAGGAGCGCCAGGATCATCCGGTCGCCGATCGGGTTGTGGCCGAGAGGGCGGGGAGCGGCGCCCGGCAGCAGACCCCGCGCACAGGCCGGGACCTCGCGCGGCGGCCGGACGAAGTCCGAAAGCCGCGCGTGCCGGCTGCCGAGGAGGCCCCGGACGAGCCGGATCGCCACGATCGCGAGGACCGCGTAACCGGCCGCCCGGTGCCCCCGTTCGAGCGCCTCGGCGGTCGCCCGGGCGAGGCCGATCGCGACGACGAGGCTCCGGTGCGGGACCCGCACGAGCGGGTCCCGCACCCGGACCTCGCGGCCGGCCTCAATTGCCGCGGCCGCCGCCCGCACCCCCGCCCGGATCGGCGCCGGCGCCGAGACCCCGGTCGCCTCGACCCTGACCATCCTGGCCCTGGCTGGAGGGACCGGCCGCCGGGTCGCGCAGCCGATTCCGCTTGCGCTCCAGCTTCACGAGCTCGAAGGTCTTGGGATCGTACTTCGCCTCGACCCGCCAGCCATCTCGGTCGTAGCCCTTGGCCTCGTAGCAGCCGTCGTCGACCTCGAGCCGGTCGATCCGCTGCCAGCCCTCGGCCCGCAGCTTCTCCTGGAGCTGCTCGCGCGGCCGCCACTCGGCCATCGGCACCCGGCACTCGTCCTCGCTCGCCCGGACCGGGCCCGAGAGGGCGAGTCCGGCGCCGAGGACTGCGAGCGTCGTTACCGCCGACGCCACCGTCGTCTTCCGTCGCATCGTCCGATCCTCCTTCGCTCGAGGACGGCCCGACGATCGGCGGGCGGCCTTACGGGGAGCTGACGGGCATGGCCTCGTTCCGTCAGGCTCCGGTAAGCTCGCCGCGAGAGGATGTGCCGCTAGTCGCTCGGGCGATCGGCACCATGCGCATTCTCTTGATCGAGGACGATCCGGCCCTCGGCGAGGCGGTCCGCGACCATCTCGCGGGCCTCGCCCACGCGGTCGATTGGCAGACCCGGCTGGCCGAGGCCGAAGCGGCGCTGCGCGCGGTTCCCTACGATCTGGTCCTGCTCGATCTCGGCCTGCCCGACGGCGACGGGCTCGCCTTCCTGAAGCGGCTGCGGGCCCGCGGCGATGCCACACCGGTCCTCTTGCTCACCGCCCGCGATCGGGTGAGCGAGCGGATCGCCGGGCTCGAGGCCGGCGCCGACGACTATCTGGTCAAGCCCTTCGATCTCGGCGAGCTCGCCGCGCGGATCACCGCGGTCGCCCGGCGCTACGCCGGCGATCCCAACCCCTTGCTCGAAATCGGGTCGCTCCTGATCGACCGGGCGCGCCGGATCGTCACCCGGGCGGGAGCGCCCGTGCCGCTCTCGGCGCGCGAATGGGCGCTGCTCGAGGCGCTGGCGCTCCGGCCCGGTGCGATCGTCGCCAAGGAGCGGCTCGAGGAGCTCCTCTATCCGATGGGCGAGGAGGTCGAGAGCAACGCGGTCGAGGTCGCGGTGAGCCGGTTGCGCAAGAAGCTCGGGGCCGAGACCATCGAGACCGTCCGCGGGCTCGGCTACCGGCTCAAGGGCCGATGAGCCGACCGCCCAGCCTCGTTCGACGGCTCACGCTCACGCTGTCCCTCGCCGTCGGGCTCGCCTGGCTCGTGGCCGCCGCGGCCGGCGCCTGGGTGATCCGCCTCGAGCTCGCCGAGGCGCTCGACGGCGCGCTCGTGGAGACCGCTCAGCGCCTGTTGCCGCTCGCGCTCGATACCGTGATCATGCTCGAACCCGCCCCCGGGGAGGGGGAGGAAGGCCGGACCCAGCGGGTCCGCCGTGCCGCCCGGGTGGCCGAGCACGCCGAGCGGGTGGTCTATCAGCTGCGCGATGCCGCGGGTCGCGTGCTCTTGCGCTCGCACGAGGCCCCGATCGAGCCCTTTCCCGCCCCGCTCGTCCGGGGTTTCGCCGAGGGCGGGGGGCTGCGGATCTACACCGAATCCGCGGTTTCCGAGACCCTCTTCCTGCAGGTCGGCGAGCCCGTCGCGCACCGGGCCGACGCCGCCCTCCGGGCGAGCTTCCTTCTTTTCGCCCCGCTCCTCGTGCTCCTGCCGGTGGTGGTGCTGCTCGCTCGCCGCCTCGTCCGCTGGAGCCTGCGGCCGGTGGACGCCCTCGCCGCCGCGATCGCGGCGCGCGACGAGCATCGGCTCGAGCCCGTCGCAGGGCCCGATGTGCCCCGCGAGCTGGCCCCGATCGCCGTCTCGGTCGACCGGCTGCTCACCCGGCTCGGCAGCGCACTCGCGAGCGAGCGGGCCTTCGCTCGGGCGGGCGCCCACGAGCTCAGGACTCCACTCGCCGGGGCGCTCGCCCAGGCCCAGCGGCTTTCGGCCGAGCTCGGGCCCGGGTCGGTGCGCGATCGGGTCGTGCGGATCGAGGCGGCGCTCTCGCGCCTGCGGCGGCTGGTCGAACAGGTGCTCGATCTCGCCCGGGCCGAACGGTCGGCGAACCGTCCCGACGAGCCGATCCGGCTCGGCCCCGTGCTCCGGCTCGTGCTCGACGATCTCGCCCGGGCCGGCCTGCCCGTCGGGCGGATCGCCCTCGAGGGCGATCCCGCCGCACTCGCCGGCCGGATCGATCCGGACGCCTTCGCGCTGATCCTGCGCAACCTGCTCGAGAACGCGCTGCGCCACGGTGATCCCGCGGCACCGGTCGTGCTCGCCGTCGAAACACCGGGGCGGCTTCGGATCCGCAATCCGGGACCGGCCCTGCCGCCCTCTCTGCTCGCGCAGCCGCCGGCGGCGGCCCCGTCCGCCGCTGCGGCCGGCACGGGCCTGGGCCTCCTGATCGCCCGCACCGCAGCCGCGCGCAGCGGCGCCCGGCTCGAGCTGGTTTCGCCGTTACCCGGTGCCGCAGGCGGGGTGGAAGCGCGGATCGAGCTGCCCGCCTGAACCGCAGCGGGCCGTTCAGCCGCGAGCGAGCCGATGGCCTTCTTCCGCTCCCCAGAGGGCGACGAGGATCGCATCGAGCCCGTCGCCCAGGGCAGCGGGACCGGGCTGGAGGATCTGGGGCGAGGGGATCGCGTGGATCCGGCCGTGCCGCACGGCCGGGATCGCCTCCCAGCCCGGCCGCGCGGCGATCCGCTCGGGGCGCACCTTCTTGCCGCACCAGGAGGCGAGGACGACATCGGGGGCGGCCTCGATCACCCGCGCGGGATCGACGATCCGGTCCTTTGCGCATTTCGCTTTCGCGAGTTCGGGAAAGACGTCGCGGCCGCCGGCCACCTCGATCAGCTCCGAGACCCAGCCGATGCCCGAGATCAAGGGCTCGTCCCACTCCTCGAACCAGACCCGAAGCGGCGGCTTTCCGCTCGTCGCGGCGCGGATCCGGTGCAGCCGCTCCTCGAGCGAACGGGCGAGCGCCTCGGCTTTGTCCCGTGCCCCAACGAGGGCACCCAGGGTGCGGATCATGGCGAGAATCCCAGCCAGATCGCGCTGGTTGAACGCGTGGACGGCCACACCCGCCTTGACGAGATCGCGCACGATCTCGGCCTGGAGATCCGAGAAGGTGAGCACGAGATCGGGCTCTAGGGCGAGGATCTTGTCGAGGTTGGCGCTCGTGAAGGCGGAAACGCGCGGCTTTTCCTGGCGCACCCGGGGCGGCCGCACGGCATAGCCCGAGACACCCACGATCCGAGCGTCCTCGCCCAAGAGATAGAGGGTCTCGACCGTCTCCTCGGTGAGGCAGACGATCCGCTCGGGCGGGAACCGGCGCATCGGGGCTCGTTCGGGCCGGGATCGGGTCGCTCAGACGCGGGCGAGCGGGAGGCCCACATACTGCTCGGCGAGCGCGGTCTGCTGGGCCTTCGATTCGAACAGATAATCGAGCTCGGCGCGTTGCAGCCGGTCGCGGAACGGGTCTCCCTCCGGGAACTTGTGGAGGAGCGAGGTCATCCACCAGGAGAAACGCTCGGCCTTCCAGACCCGGGCGAGCGCGGTCTCGGAGTAGCGGTCGAGCGGGCGCGGGTCGTTCTCCTTGAGCAACGCCACGAGGGCGGGGGCGAGCAGGCCGACATCGGCGGCCGCCAGGTTGAGACCCTTGGCGCCGGTGGGCGGCACGATGTGGGCGGCGTCGCCCGCGAGGGCGAGCCGGCCCCAGCGCATGGGCTCGGCCACGAAGCTGCGCATCTGGGTGACACTCTTCTCGACCGACGGTGCGCGCTCGAGTCGGGCCGCGACCTCGGGCCCGACCCGGGCCGCGAGCTCCTCGTAGACCCGCTCGTCCGGCCAGGCCTCGACCGGGTCGTTCGGGTCGCACTGGACGTAGAGCCGCGAGACGGTCGGCGAGCGCATCGAGAAGAGGGCGAAGCCGCGCTCGGAGAAGGCGTAGATCAACTCCTCCGAGACCGGCCGGGCATGGGCGAGGATGCCGAGCCAACCGAAGGGATAGACGCGCTCGAAGGTGCGCAGGTGCTCGGCCGGGATGCGGCTGCGGCACACGCCGTGGAAACCGTCGCAGCCGGCCACGATCCGGCAGACGAGCTCGTGGTCTCGGCCATCGCGACGGAACAGCACCCGGGGGCGCTCGCTCTCGAGATCGACGGGCAGCACCTCGCGCGCCTCGTCGAGGATCGGCAGGCCGGCCGCAGTGCGCGCCGCCACGAGGTCTTTGGTGACCTCGGTCTGGCCGTAGACGACGACGTGCCGGCCGGTCAGGGCCTCGAAGTCGATCCGCCGCCGCTCGCCCGCGACCGCGATCTCGATGCCGCGGTGGACGAGTCCCTCGCGATGCAGGCGGTCGGCCACGCCCGCCTCCTCGAGCAGGCACACCGTGCCGGTCTCGAGCACGCCCGCCCGGATCCGGGCGAGCACGCGCGCCATCGGCCGGCGCTCGAGGATCACGGTCTCCACGCCGGCCCGGTGCAGCAATTGGCCGAGCAGGAGCCCGGCCGGCCCGGCACCGACGATCGCGACCTCGGTTTCGAGCCTCGTCGCAGCCAAGGCGCGCCTCCCTTCTGGCGAGGGTGGCGAGCTTCTGCCACACTCCCGGCCGACGGTCGAGAACGGGAGGCCAGGATGGACCGCCGCGGCATGCTGCTCGTGGCCGCTCTCGGCGGGTTCGCGCTCACCGCACCGGCGCGGGCGGCCGAGGTCACTTTGACCCTGCACCATTTCCTCGGGCCCAAAGCACCCGCCCAGGTGTCCTTCTTCGAGCCCTGGGCCAAGAAGGTCGAGGCGGCCTCCAAGGGTCGCATCAAGATCGAGATCTTCCCGTCCATGTCGATGGGCGGCAAGCCGCCCGAGCTCTACGCCCAGGCGCGCGACGGGGTGGCCGACATCGTCTGGACGGTGGGTGGCTACACGCCCGGCGCTTTCCCGCGCTCGGAGGTGTTCGAGCTGCCGGGCGTGCATCGCGGCAGTGCCAGAGCGACCACGCTCGCCATCCAGGACGTCATGGACCGGATCGGCGCCGATTTCGCCGACACCCACCCGCTCCTGATCCACGCCCACGCGGGCCAGGTGATCTTCTCGGTGAGCAAGCCGGTCCGCGGGCTCGCCGATCTCGCCGGGCTCAAGATCCGCGTGCCGTCGCGCACCGGTGCCATGCTCATCGAGGCCTGGGGTGCCCAGCCCGTTTCGATGCCGGTGCCCGAGCTGCCGCAGGCGCTCTCCAAGGGCGCGCTCGATGCGACGCTCATCCCCTTCGAGGTGGCGACACCCTTGAAGGTGCCGGAGCTCGTCAAGTTCGCGACCGTCGGTGCCGAAGGCAAGCGGTTCGGGACGGCCGTGTTCATCTTCACCATGAACAAGCAGCGCTACGAGAAGCTGCCGGCCGACCTCAAGGCGGTGCTCGACGCCCATTCCGGCAAGGCGATCGCGGCCGAAATCGGCCAGGTCTGGGACGATGTCGAGAAGCCCGGGATGGAGGCGCTCGCCAAGGCCGGCGGGCAGATGATCACGCTCGACGCAGCCGCCCAGAAAGCCTTCGACGAGAAGGCCGAAGCGGTGGTCCAGCGCTGGGTCGCCGAGGTGCGCGGCAAGGGGGTCGACGGCGCGGCGCTGGTCGCCGCCGCCCGCGAGGCGATCGCCCGCCACAGCCGCTGAGCCCCCGAGGCCGTTCGGCCCGATGCTGGAGCGCCTCGCCGCGGCTTCCGCGATCGCGGGCGGGACCATCCTGCTCGCGATCGCCGCCGTGACCGGTATCAACGTACTGCTGTACCTCGCCGATCTCGTGGTCCCGGGGCGGCTCGGGATCGTCCGCGGCTACGAGGACCTCGTCCGGCTCGGGGTCGGTGCCGCGGTGCCGCTGCTCTTCCCCTGGTGCGAGCTGCGGCGAGGGCACGTCGCCGTCGACCTCCTGGTCGAGCGGCTGCCGTCGGGCGCGCAGCGGGCGCTCGAGACGGCGGGCGTCGCACTCAGCGCGGCGATCGCCCTCTTCCTCGCCTTCTGGATGGCCCAGGGCCTGGTGGAGACGCGGGCCGACGGGCTCGTCGCTGGCGTCCTCGGCTGGCCGGAATGGCCGTTCTACGTGCCGGGGCTCGCGGCCCTCGTCCTCTGGGCGGCGATCGCCCTCGGCCGCCTCTCGCCGGAGCGACCCCTTTGAGCGAGCGCGAGCTCGTCGGTCTCGGCGCGCTCGCCGGGCTCGTCGTGCTGCTGCTCCTGCGCCTGCCGGTGGCGGTGGCGATGCTCGTGACCGGCATCGCCGGCAGCTGGGTGCTCTCGCTCGTCGCTCCCTTCCTGCGCTTCGAGCCCTATCTCAAGCAGTTCAAGACGCTCTTCTGGAGCACGGTCGCCTCTTACGACCTCTCGGTCGTGCCGCTCTTCGTGCTGATGGGCTATCTCGCGAGCCACGGCGGGCTCGCCCGCGACCTCTTCGCCGGGATCCAGGCGCTGGTCGGCCAGCGCCGCGGCGGGGTGGCGATGGCGGCGATCGGCGCTTGTGCCGGGTTCGGTGCGGTGTGCGGCTCCTCCCTCGCGACCGCCTCGACCATGGGCAAGGTGGCGCTGCCGGAGCTCGCACGGCTCGGCTACCATCCGAGGCTCGCCACCGGCACGCTCGCTGCGGGCGGCACGCTCGGGATCCTGATCCCACCCTCGGTGCCGCTCGTCATCTACGCGATCGTCGTCGAAGCCTCGATCCTCGAAATGTTCCGGGCGGCGATCGTGCCGGGTCTCCTCGCGGTCGCTCTGTTCCTGGCCGTGATCGCGCTCCAGGTCCGCCGCGACCCGGGCCTCGCGCCCGTGGCCGCGGCGATGACGCCCGAGGAGCGCCGCACGGCGTTGTTGCGGCTCCTGCCCGTGCTCCTCCTGTTCGGCGCGATCGTACTCGGGCTCGGCATCGGGCTCTTCACCCCGACGCCCGCGGCCGGCGTGGGCGTCTGCCTGATCCTGCTGTACGGCCTTCTCCAGCGAGTTCTGGGCACGGGCGGGCTCGGCCGGCTCGAGATCGGCCGGGCGGTGCTCGATACGGCCGTCACCTCCTCGATGATCTACTTCATCCTTTTCGCGGCCGAAGTGCTCAAGGGCTTCTTCGCCAGGACCGGGCTGCCCTCGGCCCTCGCCGGCTGGGCCGCGGCCTCGGGGCTCGATCCCTGGCTCGTTCTCGCGGCGATGCTCCTGCTCCTGATCGTGCTCGGCTGCTTTCTCGAATCCCTCTCGATGATCGTCGTCGTCCTGCCCTTCTTCTGGCCGGTGCTCGTGGGGCTCAACGGCGGCGAGGACGTGGCGGCGGCCGCTGCGGCGTACGGGCTCGAAACGGACGAGCTCAAGATCTGGTTCGGGATCCTGGCACTCGTGGTGGTCGAGCTGGGGCTCGTGACGCCGCCCGTCGGGCTCAACCTCTTCATCATCGGCTCGCTCGCGCCGAACGTGCCGATGCGCGAGACGGTGCGGGGCGTGCTGCCGTTTCTGGCCGCGGAGGGGGTGCGCATCCTGCTCCTCCTCGGGCTGCCGCTCCTCACCCTGGGCCTGCCGCGCCTGCTCGGGCGCTGAGCCCGGCTTGACCCGCCGTCTCGAGCGCTTCTAGCCTCCCTCCGTGACCGGCGGCGCGAGCCGGGGGATCGGGAGGGTGGCATGGCGGACGGGCCGGACGTGCGCGCGGGTAGGCTTTCGCCGGCCGAGTACGAGCGCAACTTCGACGACGCCCATCCGCCCCTCTCGGCGCAGCAGGCCATGGTCGAGGCGGCGCGTTGCCTCTTCTGCTACGATGCGCCGTGTATCGAGGCCTGCCCGACCGGCATCGACATCCCCCGGTTCATCCGCGGCATCCAGAGCGGCAATCTCCAGGGGGCGGCCGAGACCATCCTCGAGGCCAACGTCATGGGCGGCACCTGTGCCCGCGTCTGCCCGACCGACGTGCTCTGCGAGGGCGCCTGCGTCCGCCTGGCCGAGGGCAAGAAGCCGGTCGAGATCGGGGCGCTCCAGCGCTACGCGGTGGACTGGCTCTTCGAGCGCGGCATCCAACCCTTCACACGCGCCGCCCCGACCGGCGAACGGGTCGCGGTGGTGGGCGCCGGCCCGGCAGGGCTCGCTTGCGCGCACGCGCTCGCCCGGCTCGGCCACGAGGTGGTGGTCTTCGAAAAGCGCGCCAAGGCAGGCGGCCTCAACGAATACGGGATCGCCGCCTACAAGATGGCGCACGATTTCGCCCAGCGCGAGGTCGACTTCGTCCTCGCGATCGGCGGGATCGAGCTCCGGACCGGGATCGAGCTCGGTCGCGACGTGACGCTCGCCGAGCTGCGGCGCGACTTCCCGGCCGTCTTCCTGGGCCTCGGGCTGCAGGGCGTGCACACGCTCGCCCTCGAGGGCGAGCGCCTCGACGGTGTGATCGACGCGGTCGCCTATATCGAGCGGCTGCGGCAGACCAAGGACTTGGCGGCCCTGCCCATCGGTCGCCACGTCGTCGTGATCGGGGGCGGCAACACGGCGGTCGACATCGCCGTGCAGAGCAAGCGGCTCGGGGCGGAGACGGTGACGATCGTCTACCGCCGCGGCCCCGAGGCGATGTCGGCCACGCCGCACGAGCAGGAATGGGCCAAATCGAACGGCGTGCTGATGCGCCATTGGGCCCGGCCCGTGGCGATCGAGGGCCGCGACGGGCACGTGCGCGCCGTCACCTTCGAGCGGACCCGCCTCGACGGGGCGGGCCGGCTCGAAGGCACCGGCGAGCGCTTCACGCTCGAGGCGGACCAGCTCTTCAAGGCGATCGGCCAGAAGCTCGTGCCGGGCGCCTTCAACGGTGGGGCCGAGCTCCTCGACGTCGAAAACGGCAAGATCGTGGTCGATGCGGAGCGACGCACGACCCTCGACCGGGTCTGGGCAGGTGGCGACTGCATCGCCTCGAGCGTCGATCTGACGGTCGCCGCGGTCGAGGACGGCAAGCTCGCCGCCGCCTCGATCCACCGCTATCTCATGGGCGAGTGAGCAGGAGCACCCGGGCGCGGGCGCGGGGCGGGGAAGGAGAGCGAGGATGGCCGATCTGCGCTGCGAGATCGCGGGCGTGAAGGCGCCGAACCCGTTCTGGCTCGCCTCCGCTCCGCCGACCGACAAGGAATACAACGTCGTCCGCGCGTTCAAAGCGGGCTGGGGCGGGGTCGTGTGGAAGACGCTCGGCGAGGACCCCCCGGTCGTGAACACCTCCTCGCGCTACGGCGCCCTCCACTATCGCGGCTATCGGATGATGGGCTTCAACAACATCGAGCTCATCTCCGACCGTCCGTTGGAGGTGAACCTGCAGGAGATCAAGAAGGTCAAGCGCGACTGGCCGGACCGGGCGCTCCTCGTCTCGCTCATGGTGCCCTGCACCGAGGACTCCTGGAAGCGGATCCTCGAGCGGGTCGAGGAGACCGAGGCCGACGGTGTCGAGCTCAATTTCGGCTGCCCGCACGGCATGAGCGAGCGCGGCATGGGCTCGGCCGTGGGGCAGGTTCCCGAGTACATCGAGATGGTGGTGCGCTGGTGCAAGGCCGCTACCCGGATGCCGGTGTTCGTCAAGCTCACCCCCAACGTCACCAACATCCTGGCTCCGGCGCGCGCCGCCAAGGCCGGGGGGGCGGACGCGGTCTCGCTGATCAACACGATCAATTCGGTGATGGGGGTGGATCTCGACACCATGGCGCCTTTGCCCTCGGTCCACGGCAAAGGCGCCCACGGCGGCTATTGCGGGCCGGCCGTCAAGCCGATCGCGCTCTGCATGGTGGGCGAGATCGCCCGCGATCCCGAATGCCGGGGCCTGCCGATCTCGGGCATCGGCGGCATCGAGACCTGGCGCGACGCGGCCGAGTTCATGGCGATGGGCGCGGGCTCGGTGCAGGTCTGCACCGCCGCCATGCACTACGGCTTCAAGATCGTCGAGGACATGGTCTCGGGCCTCTCCAACTGGATGGACGCCAAGGGCTACCGGACGCTCGACGATTTCCGCGGCCGGGCCGTCCCCAACTACGTCGATTGGGGCCGGCTCGACATGAACTATGTCGTCAAGGCGCGGATCGACCAGAACAAGTGCATCAAGTGTGGCCTCTGCCACATCGCCTGCGAGGACACCTCGCACCAGTCGATCCGGGCGATCAAAGCGAACGGCGAGCGGCGCTACGAAGTGATCGAGGAAGAGTGCGTGGGCTGCAATCTCTGCGCCCATGTCTGCCCGGTCGAGGGCTGCATCACGATGGTCGAGATCGACACCGGCCTGCCCTACACGACCTGGGCCGAGGACCCGCGCAACCCACAACGCCTCGCCAAGGCCGCGGAATAGGAACCCACAGCTGGCGACCCGCAAACCTTCCACCGGCGAGCCCGGAACGACCGTCGCCGAACTCTACGAGCGCGATTTCTACGCCAGGACCCGGGCCCAGGTCCGCGCGCTCGAGAAGCTCGCCGCCACCCGTCCGAACCTCGAGCTCGATCTGCCGCATCTGATCGAGGAGGTGGACGATTTCGGCAAGAGCGAGCGCGATACGGTTCGCTCGCAGCCGCGGCGGACCATGGTCAATCTCCTGAAGCTGCGCTTCTCGCCCGCGCGAGCGCCGCGCCCCGGCCGGGTCTCGAGCGTGGCGGATGCGCGCGCCGAACTCGCCGACAAGCTCGCACCGACGCTCGAGCGGCATTTGCGCCGCGAGCTCGCGCCCGTTCACGAGCGGGCGGCGCTGCAGGCTCGCCGCGAACTCGAAGCCTATGGTGAGGTCGAGGCCGCGGCGCGGCTGCCGGCGCGCTGCCCCTGGAGCTCCGAAGAAATCGTGGGTGACGTCTGGCCGGAGCCGGACGTGGAGGGGTGATTGCGGCCGGGGCGCTCGGCGGCCGCCGCCTCGGCGAGCCGCCCTTCGAGCGCACCCTCGATCCGCAGCGACACCGAAACCGAAGGAAGCGCGAAGCGCCGGGCGAGATGGAGTGCGGGCGAGTCGGGGCGGAGCCGGGCGATGCGCTCGGCGACCGCATCGGGCAGGCCCGCGAGAAGCAGGAGGTCGCCGTCGAGCGCGGCGAGCGCGGTGTCGATCGCCTCCGCGCGCGCCTCCGCAAGTACCAGCGTGTTCGCCACCGCGGGCGACCAGCGCGCCGAGATCGTCGGCTCCCCGAGCGGCGTCGTCACGAGGAGCGGCCGCTCGGCTCCGGCGAGCCGGTCGAGGAAGGCCTCGGCGGCGTCGAGGGCCGCCGCCCGGCTGCCGTCCACGAAGGCGGCACCATCGCGGGCATCGGCGTCGCCGAGCGGGACGAGGACCTCGTCGAGTGCCGCCCAGTCGATCGGGTCGAGCCCGGTCGGGAGTGCGTCGAGCCAGGCCCCCGGCGCCTCGCCCTCGTGGACGATCCAGAGGCCCGCCGGCTCCGCGGACCCGCTCAACGGGCGCAGATCGCTCTCGCCCAGCGCATGGTTCACCGCCGCGACCGCGAGGTGTTCGGCGCACTGGACCAGACCCTTGACGCGGAGCACGCCGGGCGGGGCGGCGGCGAGCCAGGCCAGCAGCTCGGCGCGTCGCGGCAGGCCGGGCGGTACCAGCCGGAGCGTGCGCACCGCCGCGTGCAGCCGGCCGTCGCCCGTCGGCGGCGCGCCGAGACCCGGCTCGAGGAGGACGGCGAGGGGACCGCGTACCCGCCCTTCGAAAGCCGGCAGGATCGGCCCCCGCGCGAGGTCCGCGAGCGCCCGGCGCGCCGCCTCGAAGCCCGCACGATCGAGCCGGTCGGCGCCGGTGACGACGATCAGCCCGCCCGCGGCGAGCTGGGCGCGCAGGAGGGGATCGCGCCCGAGCCGGTCGAGCTGGGCGCCCGCGACCACCCCGATCGCCCCGAGGAACCGGTAGCCTTCGCCTTCGAGGCCGGCGGCGATCGGCCCCGGCGGGCTCAACCCCGAGCCCTCGACCACGAGAATGTCGGGGGCGAGCCGGTCGCGGATCTCGGCGAGCGCGTCGAGGAGGCGCCCGCCGGCGTGACAACAGAAGCAGCCGCCCGCCACCCCCAGGGTGGGCACGCGCGTCTCGCCCAACAGCAGCGCGTCCAGCGGGATCGAACCGGCGTCGTTGACGAGTACCGCCACCCGCCGACCGGCGAGCGCCGGCAGGATCGAGCGCTCGAGGAACGTGGTCTTGCCGGCGCCGAGGGGACCGGTGAGCAGGAGCGCGTCCGGGGCGGCGGCCACCCCGCCCGAGCCGCTCACGCCAGATACGGGTTCACCACCCGCTCGAAGACGCCGTAGGGTGCCGCGAGCACCATGGCTTGCGCCTGGCCGCCGGCCGCGGTCGCGATCCGCTTGGCGATCGTCCAGCTCGTCGGGTCGATCACCAGGACCTCGTCGGCCTTGCGGTTGTTGACGTACATCTTGCCGGCGGCGAAGGCGGCGTGGCCCAAATGCCCGCCCTGCCCGGCGTCGATCGTCGCCACCACCTTCATCGCGGCGAGGTCGAGGACCGGCAGTTTGGTGTCGTTGTACTGGGTCAACACGGCGAAGCGGCCGTCGGGGGTCAGATAGGCGTGGCCCACACCGGCCGCACCGCAGTCGAGGGCGGCGAGGCGGCGGCGCGTCGTGCGCTCCCAGATCTCGACCGAGGTGCCCTCGAGCGCCTTGCCGCTGCCGCGGTTGCAGACGACGTAGTGGCGGCCGTCCTGGGTGAAGACGCCGTGATGGCCCTCGATCCGGTCGAGGAGCTCGCTCTCCTTGGCCGTCCGGCCCATGACGAGCGTGGCCTCGAGCCTGGCCGATGCGGGATCCGCGACGTTCCAGACCTGGATCTGGGTCGCGGCTCCTTCGGCCTTGGGCTCGGGGGCCTCGACCACGACCCACATTTCGCGGCCGTACCAGTCGAAATAATGCGGATTGCCGCTCGCGGCGAGCTTGGTGAAGGAGCCGTCGCGGCGGAGGAGGAAGATCGCGTTGTCGAAATAGGAGCCGATCGCGAACAGCTCGCCGTCCGGCGACCAGCTGCCGTGCATGCTGGCATCGCCCTGGCCGGCCGTGTTCTCGACCGGAAGCTCGACCGTGCGGACGGGCTTGCCGGTCGCGGCGTCGAGGAAGGCGATCCGGAGCCTGCCGTCGTCGAGCCCGGAATGGTTGAGCGCCAGGAGCCGGCCGTCCGGCGAGAGGACCGGGTGCTTGGGGCGGTTGCCGGTCTCGAACTGGGCCGCGACGTCGAGCTTTTCGGCATCGACCACCGTCACGGTCCGCTGGCCCGCGGCGTTGTTGGCGACGAAGAGGAGGCGACCGTCCTTGGAGAGCGAGCCGAGCGTGCCGCCCTTGCCGCCGGTTTCGAGGGTGCGGAGGATCGTGTCGCTCGCGGGGTCGATCACCACGACCTTGCCGTCGCCGCGCAGCGCGAACACCGGTCCCGAGCCCGCCCGGGCGCCGGCCGGACGCGGCGCCGCCAGTGCCAGCGTGGCGAAGCCCGCGGCCAGGAGCGCCTGCCGGCGGGAGAGATGCAACATTGTAGCGTTTGTCGATTCGGTCACGGTCGCCTCCTCGAATTATGCGATTTTCGTTTATCAGTCATGCATCATATGTCCATAGGTCCGCAAGCCCGGATCTCGGGCGTGGCGCGGATGCGGATCACGAGGGAGGTTTCGCGCCGAACCTCGATCCCTGGCGTCCGACGGGGCGCGCGGCGGGCGCCGCTCGGCGGGCCCGGTCGGTCCCCGTCGTGACAGCTCCGATCGGCAGGGCCATATGGAGCCCGCGTCGATGTCCGGGAATTCGCATGCGATGACCGCCTCGTCCCGCTTCGCCCTGCCGTTCGCCGCGCTGCTCGCCCTCGCCGGCTGTGCCGGGACCGAGCGGACCGTGGGCGAGTACGACAAGACCGTGATCGGCGCCGCCACCGGTGCCGTGATCGGCGGCGTGGCGGGTGCGGTGCTCGACAAGAAGGACCGGCGAGGCGTGCCGATCGGGGCGGCCGTGGGCGCCGCGATCGGCGGCGGGATCGGCTATCTCTTCGACCGCCAGGAGCAGGAGATGCGGGCGGCCGTGGCGCGCGAGCAGGAGCTCGGCCGGGCCGAGGTCGAGCGCGTGCGCGACGACCTCCTCAAGATCACGCTCCAGAACGAGGTCCTGTTCGACTTCGGCAAAGCCGAGATCAAGCCCGCCTTCGCCCCGACCCTCGACAAGCTCGCGGCCGCACTCGTCAAGTACGACCGCTCCTTCGCGACCGTGATCGGCCACACCGATTCGATCGGCTCGGAGGCCTACAACCAGGCGCTCTCCGAGCGCCGTGCCCAAGCGGTGGTCGATGCCCTCGCGAGCCGCGGCGTTTCTCCGGGGCGGATGTCGGCGGCGGGGCGCGGCGAGAGCGAGCCCAGAGCCGACAACGCCACCGAAGCCGGCCGCCAGCTCAACCGGCGGGTCGAGATCCTGGTGAGCCCGCAGGGCTGAGCCCGGCGGCGGGGCGATCGCCGCGCCGGCGAACCCACCGACGGTCTCGGCCTCGCCCGCGCGCCTTGTCCCGCCCGGGGGCACCGCGTATAGGACCCGTCGGGTGGAAACGAAACAGGGGGGCGCCGATGTCCGGCTCGACGTTCGACCGTCTGAGGTGCGGTCTCGCCGCGGGTCTGCTCGCGGCCGGCGTGGTGCTCGGGGCCGATCCCGCGACGGCGGACATCGACCGGGTCCGCTGGCCGGTGCCGATGGCCTTCGGCTCGAACCTCACCGCCCTCGGCGACGCCATGCCCTGGGTGGCGGAGCAGCTCAAGGCCGCTTCCGACGGCCGCATCGACCTCAAGGTGTTCGAGCCCGGCAAGATGATCCCGGCGCTCGGCGTCTTCGACGCGGTGAGCGAAGGCAAGGTCGAGGCCGGCTACACCTGGATGGGCTACGAGATCGGCAAGGTCCCGGCCTCGGCGTTGTTCGGTGCCGTGCCCTACGGCATGGAGCCCTGGGAGTACGCGGCCTGGTTCTATTTCGGCGGCGGCAAGCAGCTCCTCGAGGAGGTCTACAGGCCGCACAACATCCATCCGATCTTCTGCGGGACGATCAGTCCCGAGGCTGCCGGCTGGTTCCGCTTCGAGATCACCTCGCTCGACCAGATCAAGGGGCTCAAGTTCCGGGCCGCTGGCCTCGGTGGCAAGATCTGGCAGAAGCTCGGCGCTTCGGTGACGCTCCTGCCCGGTGGCGAGCTCTTCCAGGCGCTCGAGAAGGGCGTGCTCGACGGTACCGAGTTCTCGCTGCCCACGGTCGACGAGCAGCTCGGCTTCTACAAGGTCGCCAAGTTCTACTATCTGCCGGGCTGGCACCAGCCATCGACGAGCCAATATCTCTACGTCAACAAGAAGGCCTGGGATTCGATCAACAAGCAGACCCAGACACTGATCGAGACCACCTGCACGGCGGCGGTGACGATGGCGATCGCCAAGGCCGAGGCGCTGCAGGGACCGATGCTCACCAAGTTCGAGAAGGAGGGTGTCAAGCTCGTGCGCTGGAGCGACGAGATGCTGGCGGCCTTCAAGAAGGCCACCGAGGAGGTGATGGCCGAGGAGTCCGCCAAGGACGCTCTCTTCAAGAAGGTCTACGAGTCCCAGAAGGCCTTCCAGGCGGCGCATTCGCCCTGGCGGCGCTTCGCCTTCCTGCCCCGCTGAAATCGGCCGGGCGGGCCCGCGCGCCCGCCCGCTCGCGCATTCGTTAGCGGAGGAGCGCCCGTGAGCGAGCCGCGGCCCCAGGACGACGCTGCGCCCAGCGTGGGCGAGGTCGCCGAGCAGAAGCTGCACGAGCTCGAGGAGAAGCACCATTTCCGCCTGCCGCGCACCCGCGCCTCGGACCGGCTCGAGGCCGTCGTGCTCGGCGTCAATCACGCCGCATCCTGGCTCTGGGCGCTGCTCGTCCTGATCATCGTGTTCGCGGTCGCCATGCGTTACCTGTTCGGCCGCGGCTCGATCATGATCGAAGAGCTGCAGTGGCACATCTACGGGGTCGGCTTCATCCTGGGGCTCTCTTATTGCCTCGTGAGCGACCGGCACGTCCGGATCGACGTGGTGGCTGAGCGTTGGCCGCTCCGGGTGCGTGCCTGGATCGAGCTCCTGGGCCTCGCCCTCTTCCTGATCCCCCTCTGCCTCGCCGTGATCCTCGAGGCGATTCCCTTCGTGCTGCGCTCCTGGCAGCTGCACGAAGTCTCGGCCGCACCCGACGGGCTGCCCTATCGTTGGATCCCGAAATCCTTCATCCTCTGGGGCTTCCTCTTGCTCCTCCTGGGTGCCGTCGCCCGCCTGCTGCGGGTCACCGCGTTGCTGTTCGGGCGGCCCGAGCCGCTGCCCATCTCGGCCGGCTGAGCGGCCGCTTCGACCCCGGAGGCGCGCCCGTGCCGGCCTACGAGATCATCGTCGTCGTCTTCCTACTCTCCTTCGTCGGCTTGTTGTTCACTGGCTTCCCGATCGCCTGGATCCTGGGTGGACTTTCGCTGATCTTCGCCGCCATCGGAATCGTTCTGTCGAACGTCTTCGACGTCGACACTTTCCTGCTCGCCGACTGGTCCCGCTTCGCCATCCTGGTCGACCGCATCTGGAACCAGATGGAGAACTGGGTCCTCGTCTCGCTGCCGATGTTCGTCTTCATGGGGCTGATGCTCGACCGGTCGGGCGTCGCCGAGACGATGATGCGCAACTTCGTCTCGCTGTTCGGCCGCTTCAACGGCGGGCTCGCCCTCACCGTCGTGCTGATCGGCATCCTGCTCGCCGCCTCGACCGGTATCGTCGGCGCCTCGGTCGTGCTGCTCGCGGTGCTCTCGCTGCCGGTGATGCTCCAGCAGGGCTATTCGCGCCAGCTCGCCGCCGGGGTCGTCGCCGCCTCGGGCACGCTCGGCATCCTGATCCCGCCCTCCATCATGCTCGTCATCATGGCCGACCAGCTCGGGCTCTCGGTCGGCGACCTCTTCATGGGGGCGGTCTTCCCGGGTCTACTTTTGGGCGGGCTGTACCTTCTCTACGTGATCCTCGTGGGAGTATTCTTCCCGAAGGTGGCGCCGGCACCGCGCGACCTCGAGCCCGTGAGCTGGGCCCTGATCCGCTCGACCCTGGTCTCGGTCTTAGCCCCGCTCTTCCTCATCCTGGCCGTGCTCGGCTCGATCTTCGCCGGCATCGCCACACCGACCGAGGCTTCCGGGCTCGGTGCCTTCGGTGCCACGCTCCTGGCCGCGGCCAACGGTCGGCTGAGCCTCGCCACGTTGCGCGAGGTCGGCCGCGAGACCATGCTCACGACCGCCTTCATCTTCGGCATCTTCCTGGGCGCCACGGCCTTCGCGCTGGTCATGCGGGCGCTCGGCGGCGACGAGCTCGTGGCCGAGGCGCTGAAGAGCCTCCCCTTCGGCCCGAACGGGATCGTCGTCTTCATCCTCCTGATCGCCTTCGTTGCCGGCTTCTTCCTCGACTGGCTCGAGATCACGCTGATCATGTTGCCGCTCGTGGCCCCGGTCGTGAAGGATCTCGGCTTCGATCTACCCTGGTTCGTCGTGCTGTTCGCGGTTTGCCTGCAGACCTCGTTCCTGACACCGCCGGTCGGTTTCTCGCTCTTCTACCTCAAGGGCGTGGCACCCAAGGCGATCACCACGCTCGACATTTACAAGGGGATCGTGCCTTTCGTGCTTCTCCAGCTCCTGGCACTCGCCTTCGTCTTTCTCTGGCCGCAGCTCGTGCTCTGGCTGCCGGCCAAGATGTACGGCTGAGGCCCGGGCCGAGGGGCGGTCCGCTCCGGCCGAACGCCAGCGGGCCCTCCGGGGCCGCGATTCGATCGACATCGAGGCCGCGCCGGCATAAAGGGCGAGCGGAAGGGATCGTCGACCGCTGCAGCCGCGCCCTTCGATGATCGAACCTCTCCGCCTCGCCCTTCTCGCGCTGCTCCCCCTCCTTCTCGCCGCCTGCGCCGGCGCCGTGCCCAGCTCGCTTCGGGTCGGAGGCGCCGGTCAGGCGCCCCGGCCGCTCCTCGAGCTCGCCGCGGATCGACCGGTCGTGGCGCTGGTCGACGTCGAGGTCTTCGAACTCGGGGCGGCCCTTCTGCCGGCACCGCGGGCCGCCTGGACCCGCGAGGCGAGGGAGCGGGTCGAGGCGGCTCTGGACGGGCTCGCCCGCCGGCGTCGAGCCGTTCTCCTCCGGCCGCCGAGGGAGGGCGACGGCGCGGTCGAGCGCGCCGGTGTCGGGCTGGGCGAGGCGGTTCTCGCTGCGACCGCGGAGCCGCTCCGAAGCTGGTTCGTCTCGACCGGCAGCCCCTCCGCAGCGGCGGCGCGCCCACTTCCGTCCGTTCGGGAAGCGAGCCGGCTGCTCGCCGCCGCGACCGGTGCCGAGTTCGCCCTTCTCCTGTTCTTCCGCGAGAGCCGGGGGACCGAGACCCTGCGTGCGGCCAACAGGTGGCGCGTTTCGGTCAACGTGCCGACGGGATCCACGAGCCGGATCTTCTTCGGTGCCACCAGCGGCTATTCGGTGTTGGTCGAGCTCGCCACCGGCCGCATCGTGACGGGCAACGGCTTCGTCGCCGCCGAGCCGGGCCCGAGCCTCCTCGATCCGGGCGGGGCCGAGGCGGTCCTCGGCATCCTTCTCGGCGAGCGGGGGGGCTGAGCCATGGCGTCGCGCGTGTCTCGTGCGGCCCGATTGGTTCTGCTCGCGAGCCTGCTCGCTGCCTGCGGCGAGCGGGCGGATCTGCGCCGTGTGGGCGAGCAACCCGTCGTCGCTCGGCCCGGCCAGGAGATCCTCGACCTCGCCGATGCCGACCTCGAGCTCGTGGGCGAGCGGCTCCTGGCCCGGCGCCGCCACGTCCGGCTCGACGATCCGCCGCTCGAGGCTGCGATCCGGGCCGTCGCCTGCCGGCTCGACGCTGCCCGCTGCCCGGGCTTGCGCGTCCAGCTGATCGAGGCCCCCTCGCCGAGCCTCCATGCCTGGCCCGGCGGTCATCTCGAAATCTCGACCGGCATGGCGCTCCGGATCGGCGACGAGGCCGAACTCGCGGCTCTCCTCGCGCACGAACTCGCCCATGCTCGGCTCGGCCACCGCGCCGCGGCGTTCGAGGCGGCGCAGCGGGCGCTGTGGCCGCTGACGACCGGGGCGGGGCCGGTCGAGGCGCCGGCTCCGGTCGTCGCCCGCTCGCCGTTCGCCCTGCCCGCCTTCGCCAGTGCCTACGTGGCGGGATATTGGGAGACGATGAGCAACGTGGTCCTCTTGTCGGTGACGCCGATGGTCGTGGTATCGCCGTTCGTCCCGTTCGTCCTGGCCGAGGAGGCGAGCAGGGCGCTGCCGGTGCCGTTCGATGTCGATCTCGAGCTCGAGCAGCTGCCCTATCCGCCCGAGGCCGAGCGCGAGGCCGAAGGCGAAGCGGCCGCCCTGCTCGCGCGCGGGGGATACGAACCCGGCGCCGCGGCGCGGTTGTGGGCGCGGCTCGCCCGCGAGGAGGCGGCGGGCGACCGCGGGTCGGCACGGACCCGGACCTTCCTCGAGACCCATCCCGGCTCGGCCGAGCGCTTCGCCGGCCTCGAGGGGGCGGCGCGACCGCTGGGCGACGGCCGGCGCTCCGCCCTCCCGGCGCCGGGCTGGGCGGCCGTGGTGCCCGGCCGCCGGCTCGGCTGGCTCGCGCGCGAGATCGACCGCGGTCGCTGGAACCGGAGCCTCGTGCTCGTCGACCAACTCCTCGCCCGGGAGAGGCAGGCCGTCGACCTCCTCTGGGCGCGGGCCGAGCTCTTGCGACGGCGCGGCGATGCGGCCGATACGGAGGCAGCGCGGGCGATCCTCGCCGAGCTCGCGCGGGATCCGCGCGCGCCGGCTGCGACCTGGCGCAGCCTGGGCCTCGTGCTCGACCGGATAGGCCGCGGCGACGAGGCGGCGGCGGCGCTGCGGACCTATCTCCTACGCTACCCCGAGACCCCCGAGCGCGCGCTGATCGAAGCCCGGCTCGCCGCCGGGCGCTGGCTCGTCCCGGGCGAGCGGATCGCGCCAGCGGACGATGCGTCGCGCCCGCGGCTCGAGGTCTCGATGCCCCGAGCGCGGCGTTCCCGCTACGAGCTGGCCCGGACCTCGTTCGGCTCGACCGTCGACGCCCTGCTCGTCTGGGACGGGCTGCCCGCGGGCGAACCTCTCGCGAGCGAATCCTCGCTCGCGGTCGCCTACGACCTTTTCCCTTCCCCGGCGCCGCACCGGTTCGATCCGGATCGGAACGAACTCGAGCTCGTCGAGCTGCTCGGCACGCTGCTGGCCCGTCGCGACAGCGGCCGCGCCGAGCTCCTGGCCGCCGCGCCGGCCGCCTTCGCGGGTGGCGCGGGCGTCCGCGCCGAATGGCGGATCCGCGACGACAGGTTCGGCCTCGACCATCGCGCGCTCGCGCTCTTGCGGGTGGTCGACGGCCGCCTCTTCGGGATCGTCTTCCGCGCCGCGGCCTTCGGGCCTTGGGTGGACCTCTCGCCCGAGGTCGAGACGATCGCGGCCGAGGCGCGGCTCGGGAAACGGCGGACCGGCTGGTTCTGAAGGAGGGGCGCCGTCGGGCGGCTGCTCAGCCCTGGCGCGCCACCTCCTCGATCAGCCAGTCGACGAAGGCGCGCATCCGCGGGCTCCGGGCGACGCCCTCGGGCCACACCACGTGGTAGGCGAAATCGGCCTTCATGGTGAGCGCGAAGGGTCGCACGAGGCGGCCCGCCGCCAAATGCTCACCCGAGAGGCTGGTCCGACCGATCGCCACTCCCAGACCGCGGACCGCCGCCTCGGTGAGCATCACGGAATCGGGAAGCTGGAGACCGCGCTCGGGCGAGAGGTCGGACAGGCCCAGCTTCTGGAGCCAGGCGGGCCAGCCGAGCCAGGTCTCGCCCGCGGTCAAGTCCCAATCGTGCAGGAGTCGGTGTTGGCGGAGATCGGCCGGACGACGCAGCGGCGGGGGGCCGTCCAAGAGCGCGGGCGCGCAGACCGGGAAGGTCTCCTCGCTGAACAGGAACAGCGCCTCGACGCCCGGCCAGCGACCGGGGCCGTAGCGGATGCCGAGGTCGACCCCCTCGCGGACGAGGTCGGACAGCCGGCTGGACCCCAGCACGACGATCTCGATCTCGGGGCGGGCCGAAAGGAAGCGGCCGAGCCGCGGCAGGAGCCAGAGCTGGGCGAAGGAGGGCAGCACCGTGACCTTGAGCTGGCCCGCGAGCCCGCCCTCGCGGGCCGCCTGCACGGCCCGGGCGACGTGGGCGAAGCCGCGGCCGAGCTCCGGCAGCATCGCCCGGCCGGCCTCGGTCAGCACGAGGCCGCGCGGCAGGCGGTGGAAGAGTGCAACCCCCAGGATCCGCTCGAGCAGCTTGACCTGGTGGCTCACCGCCGCGGCCGTGACGTGCAGTTCGGCGGCGGCGCCGACGAAGCTCTCCTGGCGGGCGGCGGCCTCGAAGGCGCGAAGCGCGTTGAGCGGCGGCAGGGAGACGGGCAAGGCTCAACGCTCCTTGGCCTGAGGGCGAAAACTTCTCGTTTGTGACCAAGGCTAGTTGGTCCCTAAGGTTCCGTCGAGCCGTCGGCGCACGACGCCGCGGCGATGAAGGAGAGAACCCATGGCGACGCAAGGCACCCTCTATCCCGCGGCCCGGACGGGCCTCGTGGCGCGCCTCGCCTCCTGGATCCTCGTGGTCCCGGTGGTGCTGGACGGGTGGCTCGCGCGTCGCCGCCAGCGGCGTGATCTCGCCGCGCTCGACGACCATCTGCTCAAGGACCTGGGCCTCAGCCGGGCGGACGTCGCGCGCGAGGTGGACAAGCCCTTCTGGCGGCCATGACGCCGGGGAGGCATGACAACAGGGCGGCAGCGACGCACAATCGCGCGGGGAGGCCGAGGAACGGGGGCCGAGCGATGTGCTGGAGCTTGGCGGCATCCGGGGCGTTCGCGGCGGCCGGTCTGGCCGCCGCGGCCTGGACGGCACGGCGGGGCGAGCCGCGGGCGATCACCGCGACGGTCGCCTATTTCGCACTCATGGAGGCGCTCCAGGCGGCGACCTGGCCGGTCATCGGCCGCTGCGAGCTGCCCGCCAACCAGGTGTTGACCGTCCTCGGCTATCTGCACATCGCCTTCCAGCCGGTCTTCATCAACGCGTTCTCGCTCTGCTTCGTGCCGCAGGCGGTGGCCCGGCGGCTCGCACCCTGGGCCTACACGCTCGCCGGACTCGCCGGCATCCTCATGATCGTCCAGCTCTACCCCTTCCAATGGGCCGGCAGTTGTCGGGTCGGCCGACCCTTGTGCGGCGAGACCTTGTGCTCCTTCGCGGGCTCCTGGCACCTCGCCTGGTCCCTTCCGGTCAACGGTATCGGCAACGAGATGGGCGGCGGGGTGCTCGGCTGGCTGTTCGACCACGGCTTCCCCGGTTACGCGATCGCGGGCTTCCTCCTCCCGCTCGCCTATGGTGCCTGGCGGATCACGCTCTTCCACTACGTCCTCGGACCGGGTCTCGCGCATCTGTTGACCGACGATCCGCGCGAGTGGCCGGCCATCTGGTGCCTGCTTTCGATCGCCATCGTGCTGGTGGCCCTCCTGCCCGCGGTGCGGCCCTGGCTCTGTACCCGCACTTGGCCCCTCTGGCGACGGCGCGAGGTCGATGGCGAGGACCTCGTTCCGGCGGCCCTGGTGCGCGCGTGAGCCCCGCTTCGGCGTAGGCGACGCGCTGCCGCCGCATCGTCCACGAAGCGCCCGCCGTCGTCCGTCCGAGCTGCGCCCTGGACGTCTCGGGATCCACGGCCTGCCGGAAGAGACCCGGATCCGCCGCCCCGGCGAGGGCGGCAGGGGGGAGAACCGGCGCTCCTCGCCTGCCGCGACGCCGATCGGCTCGATCTCGCCCGCGGGTCCGGGCGATCCCCCGCCGGCGCCCTTGCCGGCCGGCCCGCCGGGGCCTACCCGGATCCCATGTCCCGCGATCTCCGGGCGCTCGAGCGCGAGCAACGGCCGCGTGCCGGCTCCGACCTGGCGGCGGTCCGCCGGCTCCTGCCCTTCGTCTGGCCGCGGAACGATCCGCGCTTTCGGCTCCGGCTCGTCGCGACCGTCGCTACGCTCGGCCTCGCGGCCCTCCTGAACGCCGCCGTGCCGCTGCTCTTCGCCCGGGCGGTCGACGCGCTCGCCGCTCCCGGGCTCGCCGAGGCGGCCTTCGCGATCCTCCTGGCCTACGTGGTCGGCGGCTGGCTCGCCAAGCTCCTCAACGAGGCGCGCTGGGCGCTCTACGGCCCGATCGAGCAGCGGGTGCGCCGGCGCCTGGGCCGGGCGGCGCTCGCCCATCTCCTCGACCTTCCCTATCCCTTCCACGTCGAGCGGCGGACCGGCCAGATCAGCCGGATCCTCGAGAGCGGCCTTTCCGCCGTGCGCGAGCTCCTGTTCGATTCGGTTTTCCTCATCCTGCCGCTCCTGGCCGAGATCCTCTTCGTGGGTGCCATTCTCGCGGCCCGTGTCGAGGGACCGTTCGCGGCGATCCTGCTCGCCACCCTGCTCGCTTACGCCGTCGTGCTCGTGGTCGGCTCGGAGTGGCTGAGGGCACACCAGCGGCGAGCGGTGGGGGAGGCCGCCCTCGCCCACGGCCGGGCGATCGATGCGCTCCTGGGCTTCGAGACGGTCAAGTTCTGTTCGGCCGAGCGGGCCACCGTCGACCGCTACGACCGGGCCCTCGCCGAGGCCGAACGCCTGACGGTGAAGGCCCTGGTCTTCCGGACGGTCACCGGCGCCGTGCTCGTGAGCGTGCTCGCCCTGGGTACGGGCGCCATCCTCCTGGTGGCGGCCGAGCGCGTGACCGATGGGGGAATGAGCGTGGGCGAGCTCGTGCTGGTCAACGTCTACCTCCTCCAGCTCACCCGGCCCATGGATCGGCTCGGCCAGCTCTACCGCTCGATCAAACAGTCGCTGGTCGATCTCGGCCAGCTCCTCGAGCTCCTGGCGCTGCCGACCGAACGGGATCGGCCCGATGCCGTACCCTTTCCCGACGGGCCCGTGGCGATTCGCTTCGAAGGGGTGCGGTTCGCCTACGACCCCGAGCGGCCGGTGCTCGACGGCCTCGACCTCGAGGTGCCGGCCGGGAAGACCGTAGCCATCGTGGGCGCCAGCGGCGCCGGGAAGACCACGATCGTGCGGCTTCTCTACCGCTTCCTGGAGCCCTCGGCCGGGCGGATCACGGTGGACGGCAACGATCTGGCCGCGCTTCGCCTCTCGAGCCTACGCGCTCGCATCGCCGTCGTGCCGCAGGACGTGGCGCTTCTGAACGACACGCTCGGGGCCAACATAGCGCTCGCCGATCCGCAGGCCGACGCCTCGCGGGTGGAGGCCGCGGCCCGTGCCGCGGCGCTCGGCGAGCTCGTCGATTCCCTGCCGCAGGGGCTCGACACGCTGGTCGGCGAGCGCGGCATCAGGCTCTCGGGCGGCGAGCGGCAGCGGGTGGCGATCGCCCGGGCCTTTCTCAAGCGGCCGAAGCTCGTGATCCTGGACGAGGCGACTTCGGCTCTCGACAGCCTGAGCGAGGCGCGGGTCCGCGAAGGCCTCGCGGCACTCTGTCGGGGCGTGACCACGCTCGTGATCGCGCACCGGCTCTCGACCGTGGTGGATGCGGACCAGATCTGCGTGCTCGAAGGCGGGCGGATCGTCGAGCGCGGCCGCCACGCGCAGCTGCTCGCCCGGGGCGGAGTCTATGCCGGCCTCTGGCACCGGCAGGCGGAGGAACGGGGGGCCCTCGCCGGGGCGCGGACGGCCGGGTGAGGCCGGATCGGGGCTCAGGCCTTGGGGCCCTTCGCGCCGGTGCCGAGGAGCGGCTCGGCCGAAGGATCGAGCGGCCAGCGGGCCCGGGCCGCGATCTCGAGCGGATCGAGGAGGCCGCGCTCCAGCCGCTCGATCCCCGCCCAGGCGACGATGGTGGCGTTGTCGGTGCAGAGAGCGGGCGGCGGGATCGCCACCGTCACCCCGGCTTCCGTCGCCAGCGCCCGCAGCGCCGTCCCGATCCGGCGATTGGCCGCCACTCCACCGGCCACGACGAGCGGCGGGCGGAAGCCGAGCCGGGCCTCGGCGAGCTCGAGGGCCCGGCGGGTGCGGTCGACCAGGACGTCGGCCACCGCCTGCTCGAAGCCGGCGCAGAGATCGGCCAGGTTGGCGGGCTCGAGAGCGGCCGCTCCGAGCGCGAGGATGCGCAGCCGGATCGCCGTCTTGAGGCCGGAGAAGGAGAAATTGCAGTGCGGCTCGCCGAGCATCGGTCGAGGCAGCGGGAACCGGTCGGGGTTCCCGCCACGGGCCGCGGCCTCGACGCGCGGTCCGCCCGGATAGCCGAGGCCCAGCATCTTGGCGAGCTTGTCGAAGGCCTCGCCCACCGCATCGTCGAGCGTGGTGCCGAGCCGCTCGTAGCGGCCGACGCCGTGGACGAGTTGGAGCTGGGCGTGGCCGCCCGAGACCAGGAGGACGAGATAGGGGAAGTCGAGCCCTCGGGTGAGCCGAGCGGTGAGCGCGTGCGCTTCGAGATGGTTGACGGCGAGGAGCGGCCGGCCGTGTACGAGGGCCAGCATCTGCGCGGTCACCACGCCCACGGTGAGGCCGCCGATCAGGCCGGGTCCGGCGGTGACCGCGATCCCGGCGAGATCGCCGAGGCCGAGCCCGGCCTCGGCGAGGGCCCGGGCGATCAGATGGTCGAGCCGCTCGAGATGGGCGCGGGCGGCGATCTCCGGGACGATGCCGCCATAGGCGGCGTGCTCGGTGAGCTGCGAGACGAGCGGCGCCGCGAGCACCGTGCGGTCGTCGCGCACCAGCGCCGCCGCGGTCTCGTCGCAGCTGGTCTCGATGCCGAGCACCACCCGGCCGGAAATCGCTGGCAAGGGCATGGGCGAGAGGCTAAGGGGCCGAAGGTCCGGGAGCCGGGGGCGCGCGGCGGGCGCGCCCGCACCGGGATAGCGGGGTTCGACGGGTGTGACGAGGCCCTTGCGGATCGGCACGCGCGGCTCGCCGCTCGCCTTGGCGCAGGCCGAGCTCGTGCGCGCGGCGCTCGTCGCCGCGCATCCCGAGCTCGCCGCGGCGGGCATGCTCGAGGTCGTGGTGATCCGCACCACGGGCGACCGGGTGGTCGACCGGCCGCTCGCCGAGATCGGCGGCAAGGGCCTGTTCACCAAGGAGATCGACGAGGCGCTGTTGGACCGACGCATCGACCTCGCCGTGCACTCGCTGAAGGACGTGCCGACCCTGCTGCCCGAGGGCATCGTGATCGCCGCCACGCCCGAGCGGGCCGATCCGCGCGACGTGCTGCTCGCGAGTGGCGCCACCAGCCTCGCCGGGCTGCCGAAGGGCTGCCTGGTCGGCACCGCCTCGCTCCGGCGAGCCGCCCAGCTGCTCGCCGCGCGGCCCGATGCGACCGTCGTGCCGTTGCGCGGCAACGTCCAGACCCGGCTCGCCAAGCTCGAGCGCGGCGAGGTCGGGGCGACGCTGCTCGCGGCCGCCGGGCTGGCCCGGCTCGGCCTCGGCACCGCCGGCGGAACCCCGCTTTCGCCGGGCGAGATGCTGCCGGCGGTGGCGCAAGGGGCGATCGGCATCGCCTGCCGAGCCGAGGACGAGGAGCTGCGGGCGACGCTCGCCCCGCTCGCCCACGCTCCGACCTTGCGCTGCGTCGCCGCCGAGCGGGCGCTTCTGGCCGAGCTCGACGGCAATTGCCGCACGCCGATCGCGGCGCTCGCGGTGGAAGGGCCGGAGGGGCTCGTTCTCGAGGGCCTGCTCGCCTCCCCGGACGGCCGGCGGGTGGCGCGGACGAGCCGGCGCGGACCGCCCGAAGAGGCCGAGCGCCTCGGTCGCGAGGCCGGCCGCGAGCTCCTGCGCGTGGGGCAGGGCTGGGCCACCGGCTGAGCGATCGGAAAGGACTGGCCGGACCGGGTATTCGGCTGCTAGCTTGCCACATCATGCGCATCCTGCTCACGCGTCCCCGCCAGCAATCTCTGGCCACGGCACGAATGTTGCATGCCAAGGGCCATCGCGTTCTCATCGACCCGATGCTCGTGCTCCGGCACGTGCCGCACGATCCGGTCACCGGCGAGGGGGTGGCCGCCGTCGTGCTGACGAGCGCCAACGCGCTGCCCGGCCTCGACGACCCGCTGCGGCGGCTGCCCGTCTTCGCCGTCGGCCAGGCGACCGCCCAGGCGGCGATCGCCGCCGGTTGCCCGAACGTCGAGGCGGCCGCCGGCGACGGCGTCGAGCTCGCCAAGCTGATCGTGGCGCGGGTGCCCAAGGAGGCCGGGACGATCCTCCACGTCTGCGGCGAAGAGGTGCGCGACGGCCTCGAAGAGGCGCTCGTGGCGGCCGGCTACCGTTACGAGCGGCTCGTGGTCTACCGCACCGAGGCCGCGGCGCGGCTCGCGCCGCGCACCGTGCAGGCGCTCCAGGCGCACGAGATCGACGCGGTCCTGTTCTACTCGCCACGCACCGCGCAGATCTTCGCGGGCCTGGTCGAGCGCGAGCAGCTCGTGCCCGAGCTCGCGCACACGAGCGCGGTCTGCCTCTCCGAGGCGATCGCCGCGGAGGTGCGTCGGCTTCCCTGGCGGTCGATCGAGGTCGCGGCACGACGCGACCAAACGGCGCTGCTCGCCTGCCTTGAAGATCTGGCGGCCGCGATGATAGCGCAACACGGGATCGTACCGGGTCGCGGGCCGTTCTCGCGCGGGCGCTGAGAGGAAGCGTGCCCGGGCGGTCCGGGCCCGGCGAGAATGGAGGCGGGGTAGATGGCCGAGACCAGCCGATCTTCGGCCGCGGGCGAGCCGCCCGAGGCGGCGACGCCCGCGCCGCAACCCGCGCGCCGGCGGCGGGTGCTGCCGGCGGCGATCGTGGGTGGCGTCTTCGGCGCCGCGATCGTGGTCGCTCTCGCCTGGGCCTGGCTGCGGCCCGCACTCGATCGCTCGGCCGAGGTCCGTCGGATCGCCGCGCTCGAGCAGCAGGTCGGGCGCTTCGCGGCGCTGGAACAGCAGCTCGCCCGCCTCGAGCCGGTCGAGCGCCAACTCGGGGCTCTCGCCGAACTGCCGCAGCGGCTGGCCCGGCTGGAGCCGCTCGCCGGCCGCCTCGAGCCGCTCGAGCAGCGGCTGGCCGAGCTCGCCCGGGCGGGTGAGCAGGTCGCGGCACTCGGCCGACGGCTCGACGAGCTGGCCGCCGCCAGCGCCCGCCTCGATCGGTTCGAGGCGCTCGCGGCCGAGCTCGGCCAGACCCGGCAGCAGCTCGTCCGGACACAGCAGGAGCTGGCCCGGCTCGCTCGGCTCGAGCAGGAGCTCGCGCGCCAGGCCGGCGATCTCGGCGGTCTCGGCCAGCGGCTCGCGGCCCTCGACCAGGCGCGCGCCGAACTCGCCGAGCGACTGCGCGCCGTCGACCTCAAGAGCGAGAGCGTCACCACCTTCCCCGCCGCGCTCGAAGGGCTCTCGCGCAAGCTCGATGCCGCGGTGCAGGCGGTCGAGGGCCGCGTCGGCGAGCGCGCCCGCGCCCTCGAAGTGGCGATCGCCCAGCTCGAGGAGCGGGTGAAGCTCGCCCTCCAGCAGCCGGGCGAGCTCGCCGCCCTGGGCGGTGCGCTGAAGGCGCTCGAGCAGCGGCTCGCCCAGATGGACGCCAAGATCGCCCGCGACCGCTCGACCAGCGACGCGGCGCTGGGCGAGCTGCGCGAGCAGGTGCGGGCGGTCGACGTGCAGGTCGATGCCCTCGCCCTCGCGCTCGACAATCTGCGCCGGACCCACCCCGACCTCGCCCGCATGACGGACGAGGTCGGCGGCCTCAAGGGCGAGCTCGCCGCCGTCCGGGCCGAGATCGGCGCCGTCAAGGCCGCGCTCGGCGGGCTCGAGGGCGAGCTGGGTACGCTGCGCGGCGCGCTCGCCCCGCTCCAGGGTGCCCAAGCCGCGCTCGAGACCCGGCTCGGCACGCTCGACCGCGGGCTCGAGGAGCTGCGCGAGGCCCGGATCGCCCTGGTCCGGGCCGACGAGGGCCTGGCCACCCGGCTCGGCCAGACCCGCGAGGAGTTCGCCCGGGCGGTCGGCGAGCTGCGCGACCGGCTTTCGGGCGAGGTCGCCGGGACCCGGAACGAGCTCGCGGCGCTCGGCAAGGCGGTCGGCGAAGGCTTCGCCGAGCGCGACCGGGCGATCGGCCAGCTGCGCGACGGGCTCGCGGCACTCGCCAAGCCGGTCGATCGCCGGCCGCAGGCCGTGGCGCTCGCGCTCGGTGAGCTCGGCGAGGCGCTCGCCAGGGGCGGCTCGCTCGCCGAGCCCTTGCGCATCCTCGAGGAAGCGGGGGCGCAGGATCCGGTGATCGGCGAGGCGGTGGCACTCTTGCGGCCGGCCGCAGACGGGGTTCCCGCGTTGCCGGCGCTGCGCCGGCGCTTCGAGGCGGTGGTCGCCGCTTTCGTCCAGCCGGAGCCGGCCAAGCCCTCGGCCGAGGCCGGGATCGGCGAGCGGCTTCTGGGCCAGCTCTCGAGCGTGGTGACGGTCAAACGTATCGGCGGACCGCACGCTGCTGCGGTCGAGGCGGCACGAGCCGCACTCGCCCGCGACGATCTCGCGGGTGCCGTGGCGGCGCTCGGCGGCGTCCCGCCGGCCGACAACCCGGAGCTGCCCGGCTGGCTCGCCGAGGCCAAGAAGCGGCTCGACGCGGAGGCCGGGATCGCCCGCCTGCGCGGTCATCTGCGAACCCTGCTCACCGCTGCCGGCTGAGGCCTCGCCATGCTGCGTGTCCTGGTGTTCGTGATCGTGGCGAGCGTGGTCGCGGTGGCCGCCACCTGGCTCGCCGACTTTCCGGCCGAGGTCGCGATCTTCGGGCAGGGCTACGAGATCCGTTCGAGCCTCGCCGTCCTGGTCGCGGGCGTGCTGCTGTTCGGCCTCCTGCTCGCGGCACTGGTCGAGCTCTATCGCTGGCTGGTCGGTACGCCGCGCCGACTGCGCCGTTATCGTCAGGAGGTCCGCACGCTCAGGGGCTACCAGGCGCTCGGCAACGGGCTGCTCGCGGCCGCCTCGGGCGACGCGACGCGGGCACGGGCGCTCGCCGGCGAAGCCCGTCGGCTCCTCGGCGAGGCGCCGCCGATCCTCCTGCTCGAAGCGCAAACGGCGCAGATCGCTGGCGACGACCGGGCCGCTGCGCGCAGCTTCCGGCGCATGCTCGAATCGCCGGAGAGCGAGCTCATGGGCCTGCGGGGCCTGTTGAGCCAGGCCATGCGAGCGGGCGACCGAGAAGAGGCGCTCGAGCTGGCGAAGCGGGCCTACGCCCGGGCACCCGACGCCCCCTGGGCGGTGAGCGCGCTCTTCGAGCTGTTGACGGGCGCCCGACGCTGGGCCGAAGCGCTCGGCGTGGTCGATCGGCTGGCGCCGCTCGGCCTGGCCCGAGCCGAGGAGGCCGCTCGCCACAAGGCGGCATTGCACCATCTGCGCGCCCTCGAGCTCGAGGCCGAGCGCCGGCCGATGGACGCGCTCAAAGAGGAACGGCGGGCGCTCAAGGCGCTGCCCGGCTTCGCGCCCGCCGCGGCGCACGCGGCGCGGCTCGCGCACCGGCTCGGGCGCGACCGCGAGGCGCGCCGGCTCGTCGAGGAGGCTTGGCAGGTCCAGCCGCACCCCGAGCTCGCCCGAGCCTATGCCGATCTCGCCCCCAACGAGCGGCCGGCGGAGCGGTCGCGGCGCTTCGAGCGGCTGCGAGCCAGGGCCGCCGACCATGTCGAGACCCGGCTCGCGCTGGGCGAGCTCGCGCTGCTCGCCGGCCGGCTCGACCAGGCCCGCGAGCATCTGCAGTCGGTCCTCGCCAAGGGCGGGACGGCGCGTGCCTGCCGGCTGATGGCCGAACTCGAGCGGGCCGCCGGGGCGCCCGCCTCGACCGTGCAGTCCTGGCTCGCCAAGGCCGGCGAGGTGGCACCCGATCCGGCCTGGGTGTGCGACGACACGGGCGAGATCCTGCCCGAGTGGCGGCCCTTCTCGACCAGCGGCCGGTTCGGCGCGGTGAGCTGGACGACACCGCCACGGGTGAGCGCGCTCGCCGTCCCGCCGCGGCCGCCCTTCCTCCTGGTCGACAGTCGGCCCGAGGAGCCGGCGCGCGGGACGACCGCCGACGCCGCTTGAACCGGCGCGGCAGTCTCAGCCCACCCGCAGCGCCTCGAGCGCGGCCCAGTCGAAGCTCAGACCGTGCCCCGGCCGGTCCGGGGCGATGGCCTTGCCGTCGCGCAGGACGAGCGGTTCGCCCAGATAGCGCTCGAGCCCGAATCCGTGGCATTCGAGGTAGCTCGCGTTCGGCACCGCGGCGAGAAGATGCACGGTGAGATCGTGCGCACCGTGCGAGGTCACCGGTAGATTGAAGCTCTCGGCGAGGTGGCAGATCTTCATGAAGACGGTGATGCCGCCGCAGTTGGTCACGTCCGGCTCGGGGAAGCTCACCCCGCCGGCGGCGATCAAATTGGCGAACTCGTGCAGCGTGTGCAGGTTCTCGCCGGTCGCCACGGGCAGGCCACCGTCGCGCAGGATCCGGACGTGGCCCGCGATATCGTCGGGGATCGTAGGCTCCTCGAGCCACAGCGGCTCGAAGGGGGCGAGAGCGCGCGCCGCGCGGATCGCCTGATCGGCCGTCCAGCGCATGTTGGCGTCGACCATGAGGGGGAAGTCGGGCCCGAGATGGGCACGCATCGCCCGGACCCGCTCGACGTCCTCCGAAAGCCGCGGCCTTCCGACCTTCATCTTGATGGCCCGGAAGCCCCTGGCGAGGTTCTCGTCGGTCTGCCGGAGGAGCGCGTCGAGCGGAAAGTCGAGGTCGATCCCGCCGGCATAGGCCGACACGGCGGGGTCGTGGCCGCCGAGCAGCCGCCAGAGCGGTCGGCCCTGGCGGCGCGCCTCGAGGTCCCAGAGCGCGATGTCGACCGCCGACACGGCGAGGCTCACCGTGCCGCCGCGGCCGCCGTAATGCAGCGCCCACCACATTCGCTGCCAGAGCTGCTCGATCCGGCCGGCGTCCCGACCGAGCAGCACCGGTCGGAGATAGCGGTCGACGAGTTCGACCACCGCCCGGCCGGCGGTGCCGACGGTGTAGGTGTAGCCGGTCCCCTCCGCACCCTCGACGTCGCGGAGCCGCACGGTCACGAGCTCGAAGGCCTCGATCGAGCCGTGCGTGCTGTCCGACAGCACGACCGGCAACGGGATACGGTAGCAGGCCGCTTCGACGGTCTCGATGGCTGGCACGGTCCCGACCTCCCCGACAGGCTCGCCCCCGGCGGGGACGCGACCCCGATCGGCGGGCGCCGTCAACCGTTCTTTAAGAACGTCGGGTCAGACTGCCCTGCGTGGCACCCGATCCGCAATCCCGGCCGGCTTCGCCGGCCCCCTGGCCTCCTTCCGTCGTCGGCAAGTTCCTGGCGGCGAGCCTCGATGCCGCTCTCTGGATCGACAGGAAAGGCCGGGTAGCGGCCGCGAGCGAGGCGGCCACGGATCTGCTCGGCCCGAGCGAGGGGCGGCGTGTCGGGGCACTCTTCCGGCCCGACGCGGCGGCGCGCCGGCTCGTGAGCGCCCGCCGGCGGCATCGGCCGTTCCGAGGAAGCCTGGTGTTGCGCTCGGGAGGCTCCGTGCTGGCCGGCTATCTGCCGCTCGAGCGGGGCGGGCTCCTCTTCCTGAGGCCCGGGGACGGTTCGGCGATCCCGGCCGACCCGCTCGCCCGATACGGCCCGCTCCTCGAAGGGCTGCCCTTCGCCTGGGCGCTGCTCGACCGCGACCGCCGGGTGCTGGCCCTCGGGCGGCGGATGGCCCAATTCGTGGGCAACGAGCCGGAGGCGCTGCGTGGTCGGCCGTTGCTCGACCACCTGCCGGGGCTGCCGCAGGCGGAGATCGCGGCGTTCGACCAGCGGGCGCTCGCCGGCGAAGGGCCCCGCTGTGTCGACCACGTCCAGGACCTCGGCGGGGGGCACAAGCGGATTCTCCGCCTCCACCGCATCCCCTTGGGTGTGCCGCCCGAGGCGCTGCTCGTGATCGCCGACGACATGACCGAGCGGCTGCGTACGGCCGACGGGATCGCGGTCGACGGTGCGCTCGTACAGACGATCCTCGACTACATGCCGGGTCTGATCTCGCTCAAGGATGCGGAGACCCGCCGGTTCCTCTTCGCCACCGGCACCGAGCGGGTCCTGGCCGACCGGCCGGGGCACCATCTCATCGGGCGGTCGGTGCACGAGCTCTACGAGCCCACGCTCGCCGCCGCGATCGACGAGGCCGAGAGCCGGCTCCTGGAGCGGCCCGGGGTCGCGGTCGACCGGCGGTTCCCTCGCCAGGTGGGCGATCAGGTCCGCTGGTTCTTCTCGCGAAAACTGGTCGTGCCGGATCGCGAGGGGCGGCCGCGCTACATCCTCACCTTCAACCTCGACGTCACCCGCGAAATCGAGATCGAGCAGGCACTGGCTCGCGCCAACCGCTTCCTCGACGCGCTTTTCGATACCATGCCGGCGATGCTCGCCGTGCGCGAGCTGGCGGGCGGGCGGCTCGTGCGCATCAACCCGTCCTTCTGCCGCTTTCTCGGCCGGCCGCCGGAGGCGATCCTCGGCCGGACGATGGACGAGCTCGGTCTCGGCGATCCCGCGCTCCGTCGGGCCGAGGAGCAGCGCCTCCTGAGCGAGCGCGGCGCGGTCGTCGACCGGACCGAGCCGGTCGAGGTCGCCGCCGGCCAGCGCTGGCTGCGCACGTTCGAGGTCGCGGTGCACGACGAGGACGGCCGGCCGAGCCACGTCTTGGCCCTGCATCACGACGTCACCGAGCGGATGCTCGCCGAGCAGCGGCTGGCCCAGAGCCGGGCCTTCCTGGACACGATCGTTCAGCACCTGCCCTGGCCGCTCGCGGTGACGGATGCCGCCACTGGTGCCGTGCTCTTGACCAACCCCCCGGGCCGCGAGGGCCTGCTCGCGCGGCTCGGCTCCGATCCGGCAGGCGACCGGGTGGCGGCTGCTCTGGCTGCCCTCGATGCGCGGGTCCGGGCCGGCCCGGAGCGAGCGGTCGACGAGCTCGTCGCCGAGGGGAGCGGCGAGCATCGGCGCTGGCACCGGGTCCGCAAGGTGGCGGTGCCGGACGGTTCGGAGGCCTGTCGCTATCTCCTGACGCTCGCCGAAGACGTGACCGAGCGCCAGCGGATGACCGCGCGTCTCCAGCGCAGCGAGGCGATGCTGCGCCGCTCGCAGTCGATCGCCCGGGTGGGTTCCTGGCGGTGGCGTGTCGGCAGCAGCGAGGTCAAGGGCTCGGAGGAGTTCCATCGCCTGCTCGGGCGACCGCCGCGGGCCGGACCGTTGCTGCTGCGGACGGTCCTGCGGGCGATCCCGGGGGAGGACCGACCGCGATTGCGGGCGATCCTCCGCATGATCGAGAATGGCCAGGAGCGGGCGAGCTTCACCCTGCGCGTCCGGCGCCTCGATGGCGCGGTGCGGCACATGAGCCTCGAGGCGGAACTCGACGGCACGGAAGAGAGCGGCACGGTGGGGGTGCTCGGCACCGCCCAGGACGTCACGGAGCGGATCGAGGCCGAGGGTCGGATCCGCCATTTGGCGCTCCACGACTATCTGACCGGGCTGCCCAATCGCCTGCTGTTCGACGAGCGGCTCGCCGCGGCCGTCTCCCGCGCGCGCGGGCGCGGCCGGATGGTGGCTCTGCACTGCATCGACCTCAACGATTTCAAGGGGCTCAACGACACCCTGGGCCACCAGGCCGGCGACGAGCTCCTGCGCCAGGTGGCCGCCCGGCTGGCCGGGCTCGTGGGCGGCGGCGACCTCGTGGCTCGGATCGGGGGCGACGAGTTCGCTCTCCTTCAGCACGAGGTGGAAGGGCCCGAGGCGGCGGCCGCGCTCGCCGCGCGGGTCACCGGCGCGCTCGCCCTACCGTTCCGCATCGCCGGCAAGGAGGTGGTCTCGACCGTCTCTGTCGGGATCGCGCTCTCGGACGGCGAAGACCTCGGCCCCGGCGATCTGCTGCGCCGGGCCGACATCGCCCTCTACGCCGCCAAGACCGCCGGCCGCGGCGCGTTCCGCTTCTTCTCGCCCGAGCTCAACGCCCGGCTGCGCGAGCGCAAGCTCATCGAGGCGAGGTTGCGGATCGCCCTCGAGAACCGGGCCCTGCAGCTCGCCTTCCAGCCGCAATACGCGCTGCGTACCGGCCGGCTCGTCGGCGTCGAGGCCCTGGTCCGTTGGCGCGATCCGGAGCTCGGCCAGGTCTCGCCCGATCGCTTCATCCCGGTCGCCGAGGACACGGCACAGATCCTCGAGCTCGGCGAGTTCGTGCTGCACGAAGCCTGTCTGCAGGCGAGCCGCTGGCGCGCGGCAGGGCTACCGATCGGAAGGGTCGCCGTGAACCTCTCGCCGGCCCAGTTCGCCTATCAGGACCTGGTCGACACGGTCGCTCGGACCCTGCGGGCCACCGGCTTGCCGGCGGAGGCTCTCGAGCTCGAGATCACCGAGGGCACGCTCATGCGCGACCGGCACGGCGCGGTCGCCACCCTCGAGGCGCTGCACGCACTCGGCGTCACCATCGCCCTCGACGATTTCGGAACCGGCTACTCTTCATTGAGTTATCTCAAGCGTTTTCCGCTCGACAAGATCAAGATCGACCGCTCCTTCGTGGCCGACCTGCCCGACGATCCGGACGATGCCGCGATCACGCGGACGATCATCAGCCTCGGCAAGACGCTCGGCCTCAAGGTCCTGGCCGAAGGGGTCGAGACCCCGGCCCAGCGCGACTTTCTCCTGCGCGAGGGCTGCGACGAAGCCCAGGGCTATCTCTTCGCCCGCCCGCTGACAGCCGACCAACTCGAGGCCATGTTCGGAAACGACCGCGTCGCGCTCGGCGCCTGAGCCGGCCGCTCGGCGCCGCGCGGTCCGATCGGAGGGCCGCCGATGGTCGGGCTCGTTCTCGCCAAGATCCTGCTCGCCACCGCCTTGCTCGGGGCCGTGCCCGCCGCGCAGCAGCCGGATCCGGCCGCGGCGCGGGCCGAGATGGTCCGGCGGATCGAGGCCGAGGCGGCGGCCACGGCCGCGCTCACGGGCATCGGCCGGCTCGACCCGCGGGTCCTCGAGGCGATGGGCGAGGTGCCGCGCGAGCGCTTCGTGCCGGCAGCCCTGCGCGATCGTGCCTACGGGCCCGGGCCCTTGCCGGTCCACCCCGAGCAGAACCTCGCCGCCCCCTTCCTCACCGCGCTCATGCTGCACCTGGCCGAGGTCCGCCCGGGCGACGTCGTCCTCGAGACCGGCACCGACACGGGCTATCTGGCGGCCCTCCTGGTCCGGCTCGGTGCGCGGGTGGCGAGCGTCGAGATCCTGCCCGAGCTCGTCGCCCTCGCCCGCCGGCTGCTGGCCGACCAGCCGGCGGATCGGCTCGCCATCGCCGAGGGCGACGGCTACGACGGCTGGCCCGAACGCGGGCCGTTCGACGCGATCATCGTCAAGGAGGCGGTCGACCATCTGCCACCGCCGCTTTTGGCCCAGCTCAAGCCGGGTGGCAGGCTCGTGCTGCCGCTCGGCCCGGCCGACGGGCCGCAGCATCTCACGGTGGTGATCCGCCGGCCCGACGATCGCTTCGAACTCCGGCGGGTCCTGCCGGTCCGCTTCTCGCCCTTCCAGCGCGGCGGCCGAACCTGACCCTCGGGCTCGCGCCCGGCCCGGTGATCCGGCCTCGCCCGTGCTACGTAGCAGAGCGTGTCGAGACGGCTGTCGGCCGACCGGCACCGCGCCCGCCGGCTCGATCTCCCCCGGGGCCGGCGGGCGCACCCGGCGGCGGGTTCGGGAGGCCTCGTGCGGATCGCGATCGTGGGCTCCGGTATCGGCGGGCTCGCAACCGCTTGGCTCCTCGACCGTCGTCACGAGGTGACGCTGTTCGAGGCGGAACCGCGGCCCGGCGGACACAGCCACACCGTCGATGTCCGGTCGGGCGGCCGCAGGGTCCCGGTCGACACGGGCTTCATCGTCTACAACGAGCACAATTATCCGAATCTGACCCGGCTCTTCGCCGGGCTCGGCGTGCCGACGCGCTGGAGCGACATGTCGTTCGCGGCGAGCCTCGAGGACGGCCGCTTCGAATATGCCGGTCACTCCCTCGCGGGCCTGTTCGGCCAGCCGGCCAACCTGCTGCGACCTCGATTCCTCCGCCTCCTCTTCGACATTCCACGCTTCGACCGCGCCGCCCGCCGCTTCCTCGCCGAAACGCCCGACGATCCCGCGACGGTAGGCGAGCTGCTCGCCCGGCTGCGGTTCGGTTCGGGCTTCGTGCGCGGCTATCTCGTCCCGATGGCGGCGGCCATCTGGTCGGCGCGGCCGGCGAGCGTGCTCGAGATGCCGGCTGCGAGTCTGTTGCGCTTCTTCGACAATCACCGGCTGCTCGGCATCCGTGCTCACCATCGGTGGCGCACCGTGGTCGGCGGCTCGCGCCGCTACGTGGCGGCGATGGCGGCGGCGCTGCGCGGCCGACTGCGGCTCGCCTCTCGCGTGCGCGCGGTCCGCCGCGTGCCGAGTGCCGTCGAACTCCTGGTCGAGGGGGCGGGCGTCGAGCGCTTCGACCGCGTGGTCCTCGCCTGCCACGCCGACCAGGCCCTGTCGATCCTGAGCGATGCCGATGCCGAGGAGCGGGCGATCCTCGGTGCCATCCGCTTCCAGCCGAACCGGGCGGTGCTGCACCGCGACCCGGCGCTGATGCCGCGCCGGCGACGTTGCTGGGCCTCCTGGAACTATCTCGCTCCGCCGGGCACGGATCCGGCAGCACCCGCGAGCGTCACCTACTGGATGAACCGGCTGCAGGGCCTCGATACCGGAGAACCGATTCTGGTCTCGCTCAACCCGCCGCGCGAGCCGCGTGCCGAGCTCGTCCATGGTGTCTTCGACTATGCCCATCCGGTCCTGGACGGCCCGGCGCTCCGAGCGCAGGCCGCATTGCCGCGCATCCGGGGGCGCGGTGGGGTCGACTATGCCGGCGCCTGGCTCGGTTGGGGCTTCCACGAGGACGGGCTGCGCGCGGCGATCGAGGCGGCCGCGGCGGTCGGCGTGCGACCGCCCTGGGAGGAGCCGGGCACGGCGCCGGTCAGCTCCGCCCCGCCGAGGGCAGGAGCCCGCGTCGCGTGAGCGCATTCCGCTCCTGCCTCTATCGCGGCCGGGTGATGCACCACCGCCGGCTCCCCTTCGAGCATCGCTTCGTCTACCGGGTCTTCTCTCTCTATCTCGACCTCGACGAGCTCGAGGCGATCGACGCCCGGCTGCGGCTCCTCTCGGTCGAGCGCCGCAATCTCCTCTCCTTCTACAATCGCGACCACGGTCCCCGCGACGGCTCGCCGCTTCCGCCCTGGGTGCTGGCGCGGCTCGCCGCACGCGGTATCGTCCCGCGCCGGCCGCGGATCGCGCTGCTCTGCCTGCCGCGGGTTCTGGGCTACGTGTTCAATCCCTTGAGCATCTATTTCGCCTATGACGGCGAGCGGCTCGCGGGCGTGGTCTACGAGGTCAAGAACACCTTCGGCGAGCAGACCGTCTACGTGCTGCCCGCCGCGCCGCGCCGGCAGGAGCGCCTGCCCGTCGCCCAGGGCTGCGCCAAGGACTTCTACGTTTCCCCCTTCATCGCCATGGACGCGCGCTACGCCTTCCGCTTCCGCGAGCCGGACGAGCGGCTGGCGTTCGCCGTCCGGGAGACGGTGGGCGAGGGGCTGCAGCTGGTCGCGAGCCACACCGGCGAGCGGTTGCCGCTCGACGACCGGTCGATCCTGCGCTGCCTGCTCGGTGATCCCTTGATGACGTTCAAGGTGATCGCCGGCATTCATTGGGAAGCGGCGCGGCTCTGGCTCAAGGGGGCCCGCTACTTCCCACGTGAAGGTGATCGGTAGAGGCGGCGCGCCACCCCCTGATGGAGACCTCCGGGATCGGCACGACCATGGAACCCTCGAGCGCCGGCCGGGCCGGCGACCGGCTCTCCCCGCCCGCCCGGCCGGCGCCGGGCGGGCCCCTCCTGCGCCGGATGGTCGAGCGGATCGGCGAGCTGCGCCGCGGCAGCCTGCGGCTGATCCTGCCCGACGGTACGGTGCGGCTCCTGCGTGGTGGCGAGCCCGGACCCTCGGCCGACCTCGAGGTCCACAGTGCCCGCCTCGCCACGCGCACCCTCCTGGGCGGCAGCGTCGGCTTCGCCGAGAGTTATCTCGCGGGCGAGTGGGACAGCTCCGACCTGGTGGCCCTGCTCGAACTCTTCGAGCACAACGCCGACGCCTGGGGCGGCAGCTATTACGGCAGCCGGGCGCTGGCACTTCTGCGCCGGCTGCGGCACGCGCTCCGCGCCAACAGCCGGCCCATGGCACGGCGCAACGTCCGTGCGCACTACGACCTCGGCAACGATTTCTTCGCAGCCTGGCTCGACCCGACCATGCTCTACTCCTCGGCGCTCTTCGAGGACGGGGCGGCGGATCTCGAGACGGCGCAGCTCGCCAAATGTCGTCACCTCGCCCGACTGATCGAACTGCGGCCCGGCCATCGCCTGCTCGAGATCGGCAGCGGCTGGGGTGCCTTCGCGATCCTGGCCGCCCGCGAGTTCGGCGCCCGGGTCACGAGCCTCACCATCTCGCGCGCCCAGGCCGAGCACGCCCGCCGCCGGGTGCAGGAGGCGGGGCTCGGCGATCGGGTCGAGATCCGGCTCGAGGATTATCGCGACACCCGCGGTCGCTTCGACCGGATCGCCTCGATCGAGATGCTCGAGGCCGTGGGCGAGGCCTATTGGCCGGTCTTCTTCGCTCGTCTGCGCGACCGCCTCGAGCCCGGCGGGATCGCCGGACTGCAGCTCATCACGATCGCCGACCCCTGGTTCGAGGCCTACCGCTCGAACCCCGACTTCATCCAGATCTACGTCTTTCCGGGCGGCATGCTTCCGAGCCCGTCGGTGCTCGCCCGCCAGTACCGGGCCGCTGGCCTCGTCGCGACCGCCGAGCGCCGCTTCGGGGCCGACTACGCCCGCACCCTGGCGGTCTGGCGCGCGCGGTTCGAGGCTGCCTGGCCGCGGCTCCGCGGCCGGAGCTTCGACGAGCGCTTCCGGCGTCTCTGGCGCTACTATTTGGCCTATTGCGAGACGGGCTTCCGCACGGGCTCGATCGACGTGCGCCAGGTTCGGCTCGAGCAGGGCTGAGACGGCGGGCCGGGCGTCGCGAAAGAGCGGCGATCGGATCGGCCGGCTCCCACGGACGGTCGTTGCGAGCGAGGTGGCCCTCGCCTCGGGATGCCCGTCCATCCGACCGGGAGACTTCGAAGGCACCGGACCGCCCTTCCTGCCGGAGGTGTTCTTCGCCGGCCGGACGGTGGGCCACGGCTCTCCCGGGCGCCGTTCGGCTCGATCCGTGGCGAGTTCCGGGCGGACATCGAGCGCCCGGCCGCGGGTGATGCGCTCAGCCTCCAGGAGGCGTTCTTCTGTCTCGACGGCGGGCGCGAGCACCGGACCTGGACGGTCGACCGGCTCGCCCCCGGGCGCTACGAAGGCCGTGCCCCCGATCTCGCGGGCGTTGCGACGGGTCGAGCGGTCGGCCGCGCCGCCAACTGGCGCTAGACCTTCGTTCTGCCGATCGGCGGCGTGCGCCGGTCGTTCGGCGTCGACGATCGGATGCTGCTTCGGGACGAGGCGACGCACCCGAACCGCTCGATCTTTCGCGAGCTCGGCATCGCCGTCGGCCAGGCCGCGATCCTCTTCCGGAAGCTGCCCGCCGACCCCGTCCGGCAGAGCCTCGGAGCCGAAGGGGCGCTCGTCGCCGCCGATCGAAAGGGTATCCGCCTCGCCTCGGGTCCTGCACGTCTCGGCGCGGAAACGATCGGCATCGGCCGCGATCCGGGCGATCCGGCCCTGCGGCAACCGGGCGAGGCGCGGATTGCGGGCGAGCCCGGGCCGCTCGCGGATCGGGCAGTCCCAATAGACAGTCGAAGGGACGGGCCGTCGGGCCGTTCTCGACCTTCTGGTCGAGCCGACAATGCTGGCGGAGATCGCCCATCCGGTCGAGGTAGGTGCCGGATGCGGCATAGGGCTTCGAGCCCATGATCCCACCGTCGGCGTGCAGCGCCGTGCCGAGCGTGTTCGAGAGCTCCACCCGGTCGAAGGCATCCTCGCAGGCCGCGAGGTGCCGTTCGCAGACCTCGGCCGGCCGCACGCCGTGGAGAAGCGCAGAGTTCCCCCTCACCACGAGCCGTTGGATGTGGTGGGAGAGGGCCTGCCGCCGGGTCTGCTCGATCGCCTGCCGGACGGAGGCCGTCTCGGTCTTTCCGCTCCAGCGAGAAGGCAGGCGGGGGACGATCGGCGCCGAGCGCGTCGCACGCCGCTTGGCCCGGCATGTGGAGCCAGTAGACGCCGCGGAGACCTTGTCGCCGGCCCGGGATCCGGCGGATGAAGCCCTCCGCACTCGCGAGCGGCACCCGGCCCGCCCGCCATTCGACCTCGGCCCGCCGGCAGACCTCCTCCGGCAGGAGGAGCTCGGTGTCGAGGTGAGGCGAGAGCGCGCCGTGAAAGAGCCAGGGCTCGCCCGTTCGCATCCCCGTCCCGGTAGGTGCCGAAGCGAGGCGACGCCTCGGCCGGGAAATGCTCGAGGGCGGCCAGCGCCTGGGCCCGGGCGACGGCGAAGCCGAACGGCTCGAGCGCGCCGGAACGGTCCGCGAAGCGGTTCCGGACGAGCGCCGGCACCTCGACGGTGATCCGCTCGGGCCGAAAGCGGAGCGGCCGCGGGAAGACGAGATCGGCCCGCGCCCGCTCGCGGTTCTCGGGGCCGAAGTCCCACCGGCCGCCTGGGGGCTCGCCCTCGGACGTCACGAGGAGACCCGTCCGCCGGCGCGTCGAGCGGTAGAAGGGCTCCGTCCGCAACGGGCGTCCCCGGGCCTAGGCGGCGAACGCCGCGGTCGAGCAGAGGAACCGCCGGTCGTGCCGGATCCCGGCCGCTAGGTGCGGGGCCGCGGGCCAACGTCGGACCTTCTCGAGCACTCGCCGGTCGCCGGGCTCGCTCCCCACCGCCCGCGCGGGCCGATGGCGGGCCGCGGCCCGGCGGATCTCGCCCGCGAAGCTCTGGCCGTTGACCGGATGGTCGGGCCGGACCCAGTCGACACGCACGCCCACGCCCACGCCCTCGCCGGCGAAAGGGCGCATCGCCGAGAAGAGGAAGGCGAACTTCTTGGGATGGTGCGGGAGGTGGGTGCACTCGGCGCTCACCTCGGTCGGCAGCACGACGTCGCGCACCGGGTCGAGCCTCTCGGGGCTCGACAGGCTCCGGCTCGGATGATCGGCGAACAGTCAGCGGAGCGTGCTCACTCGAGGTCGGCCAGCTCGACGAGCGGCTCGGTGAGCCGCTCGTAGGTCAGGGCCGAGCCGTCGGGTGCGGTCGCGGCGAGACCGACCCAGTGCCGCTCGCGGTAGCGGAGCTCGAGTGCCAGATCCCCCTCGAGCCGGTACCGGCGCGCCGGCACCGTCCGGCTGCCGACCGGCACCCTGGTCTCGCCCGCCGGTACGACCCGGGCCCGGCGCAGCCGGCCGAACTGGGTGTCGACCCAGGCTTCCCGGTCGAGGAAGCCCGGATACCAATAGGTCGTGGGCCATGCATCGGCCGGGGCGAGATAGGCACCCTCCGCACCCTCGACCTCGATCCCGCGGTCGGTGCGCTCGGCGCGCACGGCGAGCTTCGTGCCGTTGTCGTCGGTGCGGCTCTCGAAGCCGACGAAGCGGCCCGCGTGCCAGCTTTCCCGGTTGTCGTGGCGGTAGCGGTAGAGGGTGACCGGCCCGAGCCCGACCCGGAGCTCGACCGCGATCGTGCACCGGAGCTCCTCGCCGCGCCGCTCGAAGAGGAGCCGGTGCCGGCCGATCTCGCGGCCGTTGCGCAGGACCCTGAACTCGAGCTCCGACACCGCACTGGTTCCTGCGCCGGGCAACGCGAGCCAGGCCCATCCGGCCGCGAGCACCGTCCGTCGCCTCATTTCCGCCGCCCCCGCTCGGTCTTCTCGGCTTACGCCCGGCGAACGGTCGTGGATCAGGCGACTCGCGGCGGCGTGAACGGGACGGGTGGCCCTAGGGCTTCGAGCCGGGCCTCGACCGCCGCCCGGTCGGGTTGGCCCTCGCGGGCGCCGAGCCGCTCGCAGGCGAGCCCGGCCGCCACGCTCGCCCGCGCGAGGGCCTCGGGTAGGGCGAGCCCGCCGTCGAGCCCAGCGGCCAGCGCTCCGACAAAGGCGTCGCCCGCACCGGTGGTGTCGACCACCCGGACGGGAAGGGCCGGGACCCGCCATCCGCCCCCCGGGCCGACCGCCACGGCACCCTCCGGGCCGAGCGTGAGCACACAGGTCCGCGCCGGGCCGGCGAGCTCCGCCGCGGCTTCCTCGGCCGGCATGCGGCGACCGAGCAGGGCGGCCGCCTCGTGCTGGTTGACGATCAGGAGGTCGACCGGGTCGAGCGCGTCCGCCGCCAGGCTCGAGGCCGGTGCCAGGTTGAGGATGGTGCGGGCACCCGCCGCCCGGGCGCGGGCGAGCGCCCCGAGGGTGACGGGCAGCGGGATCTCGTTCTGACAGAGAAGGGTGACGCCGGGGCCCAGTCCCGCCGCGTCGAGCTGGTCGAGCGAGACGTCGAGATTGGCGCCGCTCGCCACCAGGATCAGGTTCTCGCCGCTCCGGTCGACGGCGATCACCGCCGTTCCCGATGGCCGTTGCGAGAGGCCCAGCCCCGCGACCTCGACACCCGCTTCGGCGAGCCCCTGGCGGAGGATCGGCCCCCAGGGATCCGCGCCGACCCGGCCCAGGAAGCGGACCCGGGCCCCGAAGCGAGCCGCGGCGGCCGCCTGGTTGGCGCCCTTGCCGCCGTGGGCGAACCGCCAGCCGGGGCACAGGACGGTTTCGCCGGGTCGCGGAAGACCATCGACCTCGAGGACGAGGTCGGCGTTGATCGAGCCCAGGACCAGGAGCACGCCGCACCTCCCCGCCGTGCGGCCCGGGCGACACCGAGGCGGCCGCGCCCCGAGGGCGCGGCCGCTGCCTCAGCGCTTGGAGAACTGGAAGCTGCGCCGGGCCTTGCGCTTGCCGTACTTCTTGCGCTCGACGACGCGGTCGTCGCGGGTCAGGAAGCCGCCCGCTTTGAGGATCGGCCGGAGCGTCGGGTCGAAGTTGACGAGGGCCCGGCTGATCCCGTGCCGCACCGCGCCGGCCTGGCCCGAGAGACCGCCGCCCTTGACGGTGCAGAGCACGTCGTACTGGGCGCGACGGCTGAGCACGTCGAAGGGCTGGTTGATGATCATCTGCAGCGTCGGGCGGGCGAAATAGGCCGGCATGTCCCGCCCGTTGACCGTGAAGCGGCCGCTCCCGGGCTTGAGCCAGACCCGCGCCACCGCGTTCTTGCGCCGGCCGGTGGCGTAGGCGCGGCCGAGCGCGTCGAGTTTCGGCTCTTTGGGCTCGAGCTCGACCGGCTCGGGGCTGGCCGGCCGCAATCGTGCGAGGTCGGCGAAGGAGCGGGCGGTCTCAGCCATGCGCGGCCTCCTTGACGCTGTTCTTGCGGTTCATCGCCGCGACGTCGAGCGGCACCGGCTGCTGCGCCTGATGGGGGTGATCGGGGCCCTTGTAGACGTGCAGTTTGCGCATCACCGCCCGCTGCAGCGGTCCGCGGCTCATCATGCGGCTCACCGCCATCTCGATCACCCGCTCGGGGAAGCGGCCGTCGAGCAGCTTGCCGGCGGTGACCTCCTTGATGCCGCCCGGATAGCCGGTGTGGCGGTAATAGACCTTCTTCTGCCGCTTCTGGCCGGTCAGCACGACCTTCTCGGCATTGACCACGACCACGTGGTCGCCGCAGTCGAGGTGCGGGGTCCACATCGGCTTGTGCTTGCCGCGCAACCGCGTGGCGATCAACGCCGCGAGCCTGCCGAGCACGAGCCCGTCGGCGTCGATCAGGTACCAGCGGCGCTCGATCTCCGTCGGCCGCGCCGAGTAAGTGGCCATCGCTCACGAACCCCGACCAGGGCCGCCGCGGTCCTGCCGTCCGGCGGCACGAATCCACCACCGCGGAGCCCGAGCGGATCCGCGCGGGCCGAGTGCTTAGGATCCCCTCGCGCGCCTGTCAACCGCGCCCGCTCGCGGCCGCACCGGCGGGCCCGTCGACCGGACCGCCGCGGCGCTCGGGAATGGCGTAGGTGCCGACCGCGTGCGCCACCGGCTCGCTGCGGCCGAGGCTGCGCACCAGCACCTCGCCGACCGCGAGCCGGGTCCCGAGCCGGAGGATCCGGCCCTCGCCGAGAAGATCACCCGGCCGCGGCTTGCTCAGGAAATGCATGGCGAGATCGGTCGTCACCGCGAGCTCGAGCCGGCCCACGAGCGACAGCACCACCCCGTAGAGCGTGATGTCGGCGAGGGCGAAGAGCGCCGGCCCGCAGATCGTACCGCCGGGGCGGATCAGGAGGTCGGAATAGGGCAGCTCGACGTCCACCCGGCCGGGTTCGAACCGCCGCACCCGGCACCCCAGTTGGCCGACATAGGGCACGCCCGCCGTGGCCAGTGCCTCGAACTCCTCGGCCGTCATCGTGCCGCGCGTCATGCCACCTCGCCCGAGCGCGCCCGAGGAGGGTGAACGCAGGCTCACCCTCGGCCGTCAACAAAGTCTTAAGCCGCAGCGGTGCACGCTCGGCGCATCGACCACCCCGGGCGCGACGGGCCAGGCCCCGCGCCCTCGGAGCGGTACCCATGCAAATCGTCGCGATCTGCTCGCAAAAGGGAGGCTCCGGCAAGACGACGCTCTCGGGTCATCTCGCGGTCCAGGCGCATCTGGCCGGCGACGGTCCCGTGGTCCTGCTCGACTGCGATCCGCAGGGCTCGCTGGCCGCCTGGTGGAACGTGCGGGAGCTGCCCGGCCCGGACTTCGCCCGCACGACCCTCGGCTCGCTCGAGGACGATCTCGCCAAGCTGCGGGCGCGCAACTTCCGCTACCTCTTCGTCGACACACCACCCGCGGCGAGTGCCGCGATCGCCCGGGTGATGCACTTCGCCGACCTGATCCTCGTGCCGACCCGGCCGAGCCCGCACGACCTGCGGGCGGTGCGCGCCACGCTGGATCTCGCCGAACGGACCGGCCGGCCCCTCGTGTTCGTGGTCAACGGCGCCAACCCCCGCTCGCGGCTGACGACCGATGCGGCCGTGGCACTCTCCCAGCACGGCACCGTGGCGCCGGTGCTGATCGCCCAGAAGGTCGTCATGGCGAGCTCGATGATCGACGGGCGGACGGTCATGGAGACCCATCCCGACAGCCAATCGGCGCGGGAGATCGCCGATCTCTGGGCCTATGTCCGCGAACGCCTCGTCAAGATGGCCAACCGCGACGCCTTCGTGCGACGCCGCATCGTCCCCACCGGATTCGGCCGGCGGATGATCGAGGGCGAAAAGACGCGGCCCGCGACCGAGCTCGGAGAGGTGGCATGAGGACCGCGCGCCTGACCGCCGATCTGCTCGCCCGCAAGGGCGAGGCCCGGGAGCTCGCCGACATCTACGGGACGCCCCTGCTCGAGCCGACCCTGCGGCCACCCGCACGGGTGCAGCGTTCGCGGTCGCCGCCGACTTCGCACCGTGCCAGCTGCCGCCTGCCGCCCGAGGACCATCGCCGGCTCCGGATCGTCGCTGCTCGGCTCGAGCGCTCCCCGAGCGACGTCGTCCGCGACGCCGTCCGCCGCTTTCTCGACGAGCACCGCGACGATTGTCCCTGCCTCGCGGCACAGGCCCGGGGCGAGCCTCTGGGGACCGAGCCCGCCGCGCGCTGCGATCCGGGTGGGCGGAGCTGATCCACGGCCAGCCGTCTCCACGGGACCGTGCCGAGCCGCCTCGCCCGTCGCCTCGGTGGCGGGCTGGCCCGCGGTCGGCCGCCCGCGCTATACCCGCCCCGGGCTCTCGGAGGGACGGGGATGGACCAGGCGGGTGAGGAGCCGATCCTCCTGCGCGAGGAGCGCGACGGGATCGTCCGGCTCACGCTCAATCGACCGCGGGCGCGCAACGCCCTCTCGCTCGCGATGATGGAGACGCTTTTGAGCGCGCTCGAGGCGGTACGCGGCGACCCGGCCGCCCGGGTGGTCGTACTCGCCGGCGCCGGGCCGGGCTTCTGCGCCGGTCACGACCTCAAGGAGCTCCGCGCCCGCCCCGAGCGGTCCTTCTACGAGAAGACCTTCGCCACCTGCGCCCGGCTCATGCAGGCGATCCTGGCGCTGCCCCAGCCGGTGATCGCCCGGGTCCACGGCGTGGCGACGGCGGCCGGTTGCCAGCTCGTCGCGACCTGCGATCTGGCGGTCGCCGGCGAAACCGCCCGCTTCGCCACACCCGGCGTCAACATCGGCCTCTTCTGCTCCACACCCATGGTGGCGCTCGCCCGCAACGTGGGGCGCAAGGCAGCCATGGAGATGCTGCTCCTCGGCGAGCTCGTGGACGCCGCCACCGCCCGCAGCCTCGGGCTCGTCAACCGGGTCGTGCCGGACGAGCGGCTCGATGCCGAGGTCGAGGCGATGGCCCGGACGATCGCCTCGAAGTCGCCCCTGACGCTCAAGATCGGCAAGGAAGCCTTCTACCGCCAGCTCGAGATGCCGGTCGCCGAGGCTTATGCCTACACCGCGCGGGTCATGACCGAGAACATGCTCGCCCGCGACGCTGCCGAGGGCATCGACGCCTTCCTCGAGAAGCGCGCCCCGGTCTGGTGCGGCGCCTGAGCGCCAGGTCACGGGCGCGCCCGCCGAAACTCCGGGTGTGCCGCCGCGCCATCCGCTCGCCGTCCCGGTCCCGCTGGCCCGGATCGGGCCGCTCCTCGACACCGCGCGCGGTGCCCGCGAGCGGCGGGCTCGCCCTTCTCCTGCTCTTGGTCGGCCGAACGATCGTCGCCGAAGCCCGGCGCGAGGCGGTCGTCGCCGAGCGGATCGCGCTGCCCCGCGGTATCGGCGAGCACGGGCTCGAGGGCGAGGCCCTCCCGTGCCGCCTGGTCGGCGCGATCGCTCGGGCGAGCGAGGCGGCCTTCTCGCGCGGCGAGCGGCGGACCGTGGCGAACGGTCGGAAGACCGAGGACTTCGAAGCGGCGTTGCTCGGCCTGTCGACGCGGCCCTCGTGCGCATCGTCGAGGCCCTCTCGGGGCGGGCCCGACCGCGCGCGCCGCTCGATGCGGTGGCCGAGGCAATGGATCGCGGCCTCCTCGATCCGCGCTCTGGAAGCGAGGAGTTGGGGAAGGTCTACGAGCTCCGGCGCCGGGCCCTGCACCGGGCGGCGATCGCCCGCGCCGACGGCGACCCCTCGGAGCGGCGCGCCTCGCTCGAGGAGGCGCTCGCCGCGCTGGACCTCGCGACCCGTTCCGGGGAGCCCGCGCTCCCGGTCGCGCTGCGGCGGGCCTGCGTGCTGCTCGACCTCGATCGCGGCGAGGAGGCCCTCGCGGACTTCGCCCGAGCCGCCGCCCGGCACCCCGATTCGGCCGTAGCGCTGCGCGAATCGGGCCGGGCACTCGCCCGGCTCGGCCGGCGCAGGAGGCGGCGGCCGACCGTGCCGGGGAGGTCGGTACGGCGTCCCGGCACGCCCACGATCGCGAGGGCGCCCTCCATTGCGCCCTCGGAGGATGGGCCCGCACCCTCGCCGGCACCGACCGGGAGGCGGAGCGTCGCCCCCGGCTCGAACGAGCCCGACGGCTGCGGGGCGATCAGTCGCCCTGCCGGTGGCCCGACCCTTGATCGCCGAGCCTCGCACCCTTTATCGCGAGCGAGGCCAGCCCTGGAGCCCGCGATGGCCGACGCCCCGCTCGTCTACGACGACGCCTACATCCGCCGCATCCTTCTGGACGTGAAGACCATCGCCATGGTCGGCGCCTCCACCAACGAGATGCGGCCCTCCTACTTCGCCATGCTCTATCTGCAGGGCAAGGGCTACCGGGTGATCCCGGTCAATCCGCGCTACGCCGGCCAGAAGCTGCTCGGCGAGACGGTCTATCCGGATCTGGCGAGCGTCCCGCTCGTGCCCGACATGGTGCAGATCTTCCGCCGGTCGGAGGAAGCGCCGGCGATCGTCGAAGCGGCGATCGAGAAGGGTATCCGGGTGATCTGGATGCAGCTGGGCGTCCGCCACGACGAGGCGGCCCGCCGCGCCGAGGCGGCCGGCTGCCGGGTGGTCATGGATCGCTGCCCGAAGATCGAGTACGGCCGCCTCTTCGGCGAGATCGGCTGGCTCGGCGTCAATCGCGGCACTTTGAGCGCCCGGAAAGGCCAAGCGGTCCAGCTCGCCCGGCGGCGCGAGCCGATCCGCTGAGCGGATCCGTGACCCTAACGCTCCGGGTCCGCCGAGGAGGAGCCGGCCGAAGAGGCCGGGGCCGGGGGCTCGCCGAGCCGCGCCTCGAGCCGGGCGAGCCGCGCCTCGATCGCCTCGGCCCAGCTCGTGGCCGGCCCGCCGCCGTTGGGCGCGTCGCGCGCGGTACCCTCCTCGAGCAGGCGGGAGAGCCATTGACCGAGCGTGAGACCCTGGGCGCGGGCCGCCTCGCCGGCCGCCTTCTGCAGCCGGGGCGGCACACCCCGCACCGTCCAGCGCGCCGCCCGCGCCGGCTTCTCGCCCCGCTTCGCCTTCTTCTTCGCCATGACCCGCCCGAGGCGGCAACCGAAGCTGCCGAGCCGCGATCATCCGGCGCCGCGGCCGGGCCCGTCAAGCGCGGCCGGAAGGGAGGAGCCCCCTCGTGCTGATCGGAATCGACCCGCTTCTGCCCGGCGAGCTGCTCGCGGTTCTGCGCGAGATGGGCCACGGCGACACGATCGCCCTCGTGGATGCCAACTTCCCGGCCTTCCATCTCGGGCCACCCACGATCCGGATCGACCAGGACCTGGTGCGTACCGGCCGCGCCGTGCTCTCGGTCCTGCCGCTCGACGGCTTCGTCGAGGCCCCCGTCCGCTTCATGGAGGCCGACGGCGAGCCCGGCCGGCTGCAGCCCGCCCATACCGATTTCGTGGCCGCCATGCAGGAGGTCGCGGGGTCCTGGCCGGTGGCGGGGATCGAGCGGTTCCGCTTCTACGAGACCGCGCGCGACTGCGTGGCGATCGTCGCGACGCTCGAGCGGCGGCCCTGGGGCAACGTGATCCTGACCAAGGGGGTGCTCGATCCCGAAGGGCGGGTCTGGCGACCGGAGCGCAAGCCCGTCGCGCCGACCGGCAAGGGCGGACGCCGGCGCGGCTGATCAGCCCTCCCGGACGCGCGCGACGAACGCCAGGAGCCGCGGTGCCAGTGCCGCGCGGAAGCGGGCACCCGTGAACAGATCGTGATGTCCGGCGGCGGGCAGAGTGAGCCCGGCACGCAGCTCGCCCGCCGCCAGCCGCTCGTGGAGGCCGTGGGTCTGGCCGGGCCCCACGAGCGCGTCCGCTTCGGCCTCGACCGTCAGGAGTGCCAGCCCGCGGCTCGCCTCCCGGGCGGCCTCGGACAGGGCGGGCGTGCCGCCGCGCAGCCGGGCGACCAGGTCGAGCCAGAGCTCCCCGGGCACGTCCTGGAGCGCGTGCAGATCGGCGAGCGCGCGGCAGCGCGGGCCGGCCCGCCCGTCGAGCCGTTCGGCGATCGCTCCGATCCGCACCGCACCGTAGATCCAGGGGTCCGCAGCCGCCACGGTCGAAAGCTGGAGGCGGCCGGGAAAGACGCGCCGTCCGGCGCCCGGCCAGTTTCCGCTCACGGGTGCCAGACAGAGGGCGGCGAGCGTCGCCTCCGGCACGAGTGCGAGCGTACGCTGGAGCGGGGTGGGGTCGCGCTCGGGCAGGCACGGTGTGCCGAGCAGGACGAGCCCGGCCGGGCCCCGCGGGGGCGCGTCCCGGCGGGCGGCCAAGGTGGCGGCGAGCGCCGCATCGCCGGCTTGCGAGACCGCGACCACGAGATCCGGGGTGAAGCGGGCGACCGCCCGACCGGTCTCGGCCGCCTGCTCGGCGGCCCCGAAGGGCCCGTGTGCCACCGGCACGAGCCGGGCGTCGCGCCATTCGAGGAGGGCGAGCTCGCCCGCCTCGAGGAGCAGGGCGGCGAGCTCGGCCAGGACCGAGGCGGCGTAGCCCGAGCAGGGTGCGACCAGGAGGATGCGGGGGTACCGGCTGCTTCGGGTCGGGCCGAGCCGCACGAGCCGGGCGAAGGGGCCCTCGACGAGCGGCTCGGCCGCGAGCGGTCGGCCGAGGAGGCCCGCGATCGCCTGCTCGACGGTCGCAGACGGCGGTCGACCGATCTCGAGATCGTCCGCGAGCCAACCGGCGAGGCCCGCGAGCGGCGCCAGGCCGAGCCGTGCCGCTCCCCGCTCGAGCGCGCGAGCGAACGGCGCCCAGCCGGCGCGCCAGGGCTCGGGCAGGCCCGCGAGATACAAGGGTGTCGACCGAGGTTCGTCGGGATGCCGCGGCTCAGGCGCCGGCCGCGAGCGCCCGCTCGATCGCGGCCAGCGCCTCGGCCGCGCGCGCTGCATCGGGGCCGCCGCCCTGGGCGAAGTCGGGCCGCCCGCCGCCGCCCTGGCCCCCTACCGCCTCGACTCCGGCGCGCACGAGCCGCACCGCGTCGAGCTTTCCGACGAGATCGGGGGTGAGGCTGACCACGACCGCGGCCTTGCCCTCGTTGACACCCACGAGCGCCACCACGCCGGAGCCCAGCTCCTTCTTGAGGGCATCGGCGGTGCCGCGCAGCTCCTTGGGCGGGACCCCTTCGACGACCCGGGCGGCGAGCTTGAGGTCGCCCACGAGCCGGATGCCGTCCGTGGGGCCGGTCCCCACCCCGGTCAAGAGCTTGCGGCGGGTCTCGGCGAGCTCGCGCTCGAGCCGGCGGCGCTCCTCGAGCAGGCCCGCGACCCTGGCCGGCAGGTCGGGGAGGCCGACCTTGAGGAGCTCTGCGAGCTCGGCCAGCAGCCGGTGCTCGCCCGCGACCTGGTCGAAGGCCGCTTCGCCCGTGACCGCCTCGACCCGCCGGATGCCGGCTGCGACGGCGCTCTCGCCGGTGAGCCGGAAGAGCCCGATATCGCCCGTGCGCGACACGTGGGTGCCGCCGCACAGCTCGACGGAGTAGGGGCGACCGTCCTCCGCGCGGCCCATGGCCACGACCCGCACCTCCTCGCCGTACTTCTCGCCGAACAGCGCCATCGCCCCCGAGGCGATCGCCTCCTCGCGCGCCATGATCCGCACGCTCACCGCGTCGTTCTGACGCAGATAGTGGTTGACCTCACGCTCGACGATCGCGAGCTCCTCCTCGCTCAAAGGTTTGGGATGGCTGAAGTCGAACCGCAGGCGATCGGGTGCGACGAGCGAGCCCTTCTGCGCGACGTGCGCGCCAAGGTGCCGGCGCAGGGCGGCGTGCAGGAGGTGGGTGGCGGAATGCGCCCGGCGGAGCTTCGCTCGCCGAGATTCGTCCACGCGCAGCTCGAGATCGGCACCCACCCGTATCTCGCCCTGCTCGACCCGGCAGAGATGGACGATCAGGTCACCCAGATACTTCTTGGTGTCGAAAACCTCGAGCAGCGCATCCGCCGAGCGGACGATGCCGGTATCGCCGATCTGGCCGCCCGATTCGCCGTAGAACGGCGTCTGGTTGGCGATCAGCACCACCTCCTCGCCCGCACCGGCCCGCTCGACCCGCCGGCCGTCGCGGACCAGCGCCACGCAGCGTCCCTCGGCCCGGGTCGTGGCGTAGCCCAGGAACTCGCTCGCCCCGCACTCTTCCTTGATCTCGAACCAGACCGGCGCCACGGCGGCTTCGCCCGAGCCCTTCCAGGCGGCCCGTGCCGCCGCCTTCTGGCGCGCCATGGAGGCATCGAAGCCCGCCCGGTCGACCGTCCGGCCCTGGGCGCGCAGCGCGTCCTCGGTGAGGTCGAGCGGGAAGCCGTAGGTGTCGTAGAGCTTGAAGGCGACCTCGCCCGGCAGCGGTGCCCCGCGCGGCAGCCGCTCGGTCTCCTCCTCGAGGAGCCGCAGACCCCGCTCGAGGGTGCGGCGGAAGCTCGTCTCCTCGAGCTTCAGGACTTCCTGGACCAAGGGCTCGGCGCGGCCGAGCTCCGGATAGGCCTGGCCCATCTCGGCCACGAGGGTGGGGACGAGCCGCCACAGCAGCGGCTCCTCGACGCCCAGGAGGTGGGCGTGGCGCATGCCGCGCCGCATGATCCGCCGGAGCACGTAGCCACGGCCCTCGTTGGCCGGCATGACGCCGTCGGCGATCAGGAAGGCCGCGGCGCGCAGATGGTCGGCGATGACCTTGAAGGAGGGTCGCTTGTCGCCGGCGAAGGGAGTACCGGTGAGCTCGACGGTGCGGGCGATGATCCGCTCGAAGAGATCGATCTCGTAATTGTCGTGCTTGCCCTGCAGGACCGCGGCGATCCGCTCGAGGCCCATGCCGGTGTCGATCGAGGGCTTGGGCAAAGGCACGCGGGTCGTCTTGTCGACCTGCTCGTACTGCATGAAGACGAGATTCCAGATCTCGATGAACCGGTCCCCGTCGGCATCGGGTGAGCCCGGTGGTCCGCCCGGAATCTCGGGCCCGTGGTCGTAGAAGATCTCCGAACACGGCCCGCAGGGACCCGTGTCACCCATCGCCCAGAAATTGTCGGAGGTGGGGATGCGGACGATCTTGCTCTCGGGCAGGCCCGCGATCTTCTTCCAGAGCTCGAAGGCCTCGTCGTCCTCGGCGTAGACCGTGGCCATGAGCCGCTCGGGCGGCAGCCCGAACTCCTTGGTCACGAGCTTCCAGGCGAGCTCGATCGCCACGTCCTTGAAGTAATCGCCGAAGGAGAAATTCCCCAGCATCTCGAAGAAGGTGTGATGCCGGGCGGTGTAGCCGACATTGTCGAGGTCGTTGTGCTTGCCGCCGGCCCGCACGCACTTCTGCGCGGTGACGGCCCGCTTGTAGGGACGGTGCTCGACGCCGGTGAAGACGTTCTTGAACTGGACCATGCCGGCGTTGGTGAAAAGGAGCGTCGGATCGTTGTGCGGGACGAGCGGCGAGGAGGGGACCACCTCGTGCCCGTGGCGCCGGAAGTAGTCGAGGAAGGTCGAACGGATGTCGTTGACGGTCGGCATGGTCTCTCGGCTCGCGACGAGGCGTTCGGGCGCGCGCCCAACGCATCGCCCGGCCCCAAGGTAGTGAGTGCGGTGCCCGAGCGGAAGGCGGCCCGCCGCGCGCGGCGTCGCTCAAACCCGGGTCAGCAGCTCGCCGCGGTCACTGATGTAGGGGGGCGCGGGGCCGCCCACGATCCGCCCGCCCCGCCCCTCGAGCTCGGCCGCCACCGACCGGCTCGCCAGAACCTCGCCCGCTTCGTGTGGCGCGGCCATCTGTAGGTAGCGGATCGCGTCGCCCGTGCGCGGGGCCCGCGCGACGAGCTCGAGGAGCACCGCCCGTTCCGAGCCGAGCCGCTCGGCCGGGCCGACCGTGACCGCGGCGAGCGCGGGCGGCACGACCGTCGCGGCCGGCACTTCGAGCACGCCCAGAAGACCGAAACGCACCGGCTCGGACCCCGCGGCCGGCGGCACCTCGCCCCGTTCCCCGGTCTCGAGCCGCTCGATCAGGAGAAGATCGATCTCGATCGGCGGCAGGAGACGGGCGAGCCGGGCACCGAGCGTCTCGGGCCGCTCGAGGGCCTCGGCCGGTACCGGGTCGGCGAAGCGCCCGAGCCGGACGCGCAGGAGGAGCGGAAGGCTCAGGAGCACGGGGCCGTACCGAGCGGGTGGGCGCGGTCGGGGAGTTGCGCGGTGCGGCCGCTGCGCCTAAACAAGAAGCGGCGCGGGTGTAGTTCAGTGGTAGAACGACAGCTTCCCAAGCTGTATGTCGTGGGTTCGATTCCCATCACCCGCTCCAACGCCGCCGATCGGTCCGCTCAGCCGCCGGTCTTCGTCGCCAGATAGGCGAGCAGTCCATCCTTGGTGAACAGTTTCGAGTAGTCGGCCTCGGGGATGTCGATCCGGAGCCGCTCGTGCAGCCCGATCACGAGGTTGAGGAAATCCATCGAGTCGAGATCGAGCGCGTCGCGCAGATCCTCGCCCCCTTTCACGCTCGCGAGATCCGCTTCGGGCGCGATGCCCGCGAGCACGTCTGCCACCACTCGCTCGAGCTCGTCTCGGCTCATAGGCTCTCCGGCTTCTGCAGAAAATCCTCGATCGCGGCCAACAGGCGGCTGCCCAGATGGCCGTCGCTCGCCCGATGGTCGGCCGCGAGGCTCGCGCGCACGAGCGGCCGGACGACCAGCCCGCCCTCCTCGTCGACCCAGGGCCGGGTCGCGATCCTCCCGAAGCCCACCATCGCCACCTGCGGCGGGTAGACGACCGGGAAGACCGCCTCCGCACCGCGCTCGCCGAGGCTCGTGATCGTGAGCGTCGCGTCCGCGAGCTCGGAGCTCTTGAGCCCGCCGGTCCGGGCACGGTTCACGAGATCGCGCAAGCGGGCCATGAGGTCGGGAAGGGACAGCTCGTCGACACGGTGGATCGCGGGCGCGATCAGACCGCCGCCGCGCAGCGCGATCGCCCAGCCCAAGTGGATCCCGGGGCCGGGCCTGAAGCCGCCCTCGACCCAGAAGCCGTTGAGCCCGGGCACCTCCCGCAGCGCGAGCGCGGTGGCCTTGAGGAGGAGCGCGGCCGGCAACAGCCGCTCCGGCGGCGGCCGCTCGCGGTTGAGCGCTTCGAGGAAAGAAAGCGCGCGGCCCATCTCGATCGTGCTCTCGAGGTAATAATGCGGGATCTCGCGCTTGGAGCGGCTCATCGCGGCGGCGATCGCCTTGCGCATCTCGGCCGGATCGAAGCCGCGCCGCGGCGCCGGCTCGGCCGCCTCGGCCGGCGCCGGTGTCGTCGCGACCGTCGGCGCCACGGGCGCCGCAGCGGCGGCACCCCGGGCGGCGGCCTCGACGTCTGCGACCGTGACGGCACCGTCGGGGCCGGTCCCGCGCAGGCGATCGAGCGGCACGCCGAGCTCGAGCGCCCGCCGACGCGCCGCCGGAGAGACTTTGAGCCCGCTCGTCGCAGTCGGGGCCGCCGCTGCCGCGAGCGGCGCTGGGGCCGCGGGCGCCATCCGTGGTGGTGCCGGCTCGGCCCGAGCGACCGGCTGCGGCGTCGGTGGCGGGGGAGGCGGTGGGGGAGGGGCCGCGCTCGGCGCCGCTGCGGGTGCGCCGGCCGGTTCGCCCGGTGCGCGGATGCGGGCGAGGGGAGTGTCGACCGGCACCTTCTGCCCCGGCTGCACGAGGAGCTCTTCGATCGTACCCTCTTCGAAGCACTCGACCTCGATGGCGCCTTTCTGCGTCTCGACCACTGCCACGACCTGGCCGCGCGCGACCCGGTCGCCCGGTTTCACGAGCCACTCGACGAGCGAACCCGCCTCCATGTCCGCCCCGAGCGAGGGCATCTTGAAGAGACCCATGGACCTCAGCTCCCCGGGCGCAGGAGGGCCCGCACCGTGCCCAGGATCCGCTCGCGGTTCGGCAGAGCCGCCTGTTCCAGATGAGCGGCATAGGGCATCGGCACCTCGGCCGAGCAGACCCGGCGCAAGGGCGCGTCGAGCTCGTAGAACGCCTGTTCGGCGATCCGCATGCCGATCTCGGCCGCGAGCGAACCCGACCGCCAGCCCTCGTCGACGATCACGCAGCGCCGCGTTCGCCGCACGGAGGCGAGGATCGTCGCCTCGTCGAGCGGTCGAAGCACGCGCAGATCGATCACCTCGGCCTCGATCCCTTCCTGCGCGAGCACCTCGGCCGCCTCGAGCGCCTTGAAAAGCGAGGCGCCGTAGGTGACGAGCGTGACGTCGCGACCGGCGCGGCGGATCGCCGCTTTCTCGATGTCGACCGAGCTCACCTTCGGGTCGAGCGCGCCTTCCATGTTGTACAGGACCACGTGCTCGAAGACGAGGACCGGGTTCGGGTCGAGGAGCGCCGGGGCGAGCATGAACCGCGCGTCCTCGAGCGTGGCCGGGGTCAGGATCTTCAAGCCCGGGATGTGCGCGTACCAGCCCTCGAGGCTGTGGCTGTGTTGGGCGGCGAGCTGGCGGCCGCCACCCGTGGCCATGCGGATCACGAGCGGGATCGCGAACTGGCCGCCAGACATGTGCGGGATCGTCGCGGCGTTGTTGAGGATCTGATCGAGCGCCAGGAGCGAGAAGTTGACCGTCATGATCTCGACGATCGGCCGCATCCCGGCGATCGCCGCCCCGATCCCGGCACCCACGAAGGCACTCTCGGAGAGCGGGGTGTCGCGGATCCGCTCCGGTCCGAACTCGTCGAGGAGGCCCTTGCTCACCGCGTAGCAGCCGCCGTAGCGGCCGACGTCCTCGCCCATGAGGAACACCCGGGGATCGGCGAGCAGGGCCGCACGGATCGCCTGCTTGCAGCACTCGCGGTAGGTCGTGGTCGCTGGCGCGCTCAACGGGCCGCTCCCGCGGACGCGAGCAGCCGTTCCTGCGGCACCTCGTCCATGAGCACGAAGCGCTCGAGCTCCTCGACCGGCTCGAGCGTTCCGGCTTCCGCGAAGGCGGTGGCGTCCGCGATCTCGCGGTCGACGTCGGCTTCGATCGCTGTCCGCTCGTCCGGATGGACCAGCCCGACCTCGGTCATCCAGCGAGCGAACCGTTCGATCGGATCCCGCGCCCGCCAGGCCTCGACTTCCTCCTTGGTCCGGTAGAGCTGAGCGTCGAACATCGAATGGGCCCGGAACCGGTAGGTCCGGCACTCGAGCAAGACGGGGCCCTCGCCGGCCCGGATCCGCTCGACCGCGCAGGCCGCGGCCGCCTCGACCGCGACGACGTCCATGCCGTCCACCGCTTCCGAGACCATGCGGTAGCAGCGGGCCTTCTTGGCGATGTCGGTCTCGGCCTCGGCGATCGCGAGCGGGGTGCCCATCGAGTAGAGATTGTTCTCGCAGACGAAGAGCACCGGCAGCCGCCAGAGGGCGGCCAGGTTCATGCACTCGTGGAACTCGCCCTCGTCGACCGCACCTTCGCCGAAGAAGCAGCAGGTGATCGCCGGCCGGCCCGCCATCTTGTCCGCAAGGGCCGTGCCGACCGCGAGCGGCAACCCACCGCCGACGATCGCGTTGCCGCCGAGAAAGCGGTTGCGCGCGTCGAAGATGTGCATCGAGCCGCCGCGGCCGCGGCAGGTTCCCTCGAGCTTGCCGAGCATCTCGGCCATCAGCGCCCGCATCGGGATGCCGCGGGCCAAGGCCTGGCCGTGCTCGCGATAGGTCGCGACCAGCCAGTCTTCCGGCCGCAGTACCGCCACGACACCGACCGAGACCGCTTCCTCGCCGTCGTAGAGATGGAGATATCCACGGATCTTCTGCGCCTGATAGAGTTCGACGCATTTGGCCTCGAAGCGGCGGATGCGGATCATCTGCCGGAGGAGGTCGTGCGCCCGCTCCCGGTCCAGCCGCACCTTGGCACTCATCGCCGATCTCCGGCCGGGAGCGGTCCCGCCGACGGGCCTTCGGCGACCGGCCGCTCGTCGCTCTCCAGGGTGGAGAGATCGCCCTCGGGCAGGCCGAGCTCGCGCGCCTTCAACAGCCGGCGCATGATCTTGCCCGAGCGGGTGCGCGGGAGGTTGTCGCGGAAGTCGATCTCCTTGGGGGCCACCGCCGGTCCGAGGCGCTTGCGCGCCTGACCCAAGAGCTCTCGGCGCAGCTCTTCGGAGGCGGCGAAGCCGGGCTTCAGGGCCACGAAGGCCTTGACCACCTCGCCCACGATCGGGTCGGGCTTGCCGATCACCGCCGCCTCGGCGACGGCCGGGTGCTCCATGAGCGCACTCTCGACCTCGAACGGGCCGATCAGGTGTCCGGCCGACTTGATGACGTCGTCGGCGCGGCTCACGAACCAGAAGTAGCCTTCCTCGTCTTTCTTGGCGAGGTCGCCCGTGAGGTACCAATCGCCGGCGAAGCATTTGCGGTAGCGTTCCTCTTCGCCGAGATATCCCCTGAACATCGAGGGCCAGCCCTTCTTGAGCGCGAGCTCGCCCTCGAGCATGGGCTCCTCGACGACCCGCACCGTACCGTCCGGTTCGCGGCGGACGATCGCCGCCTCGATCCCCGGCAAGGGCCGGCCCATCGAGCCGGGCTTGACGTCCATGGCGGCGAAATTGGCGATCATGATGCCGCCCGTTTCGGTCTGCCACCAATTGTCGTGGAACGGTCGGCCGAAAGCCTGGACCCCGAACATCACCCCCTCGGGGTTCAAAGGCTCGCCGACCGAGGCCATGAAGCGCAGATGCGAAAGATCGTAGCCGCGCACGGCCTCGACCCCGAGCTTCATCATCATCCGGATCGCGGTGGGTGCGGTGTACCAGACCGTGACCTTCTCGGAAGCGAGGATCCCGTACCAGGTCTGGGCGTCGAACTCGGCCTCGACGACGAGGTTGGTCACCCCGTGGACCAGAGGCGCGATCACCCCGTAGCTCGTGCCGGTGACCCAGCCCGGATCGGCCGTACACCAGAAGACGTCGTCGTCGTGCAGGTCGAGCGCGTAGAGGCCGGTGACGTAGTGGGTCAGCACCGCCCCGTGGACGTGCATGGCACCTTTGGGCCGGCCGGTGGTGCCGCTCGTGAAGTGGAGCAGGGCCAGATCTTCGGGATCGGTCGGCGGCACCGCGAAATCGGGCGATGCCCCCGAGACGAGCTCGGACCAGCGGATCGTCCCGGCCGGCGGCTCGCCCTCGCCGCCCCGCTCGACCAGGATCACCCGCCGCAGCGTGGGCAGGCTCGCGCGCACACCCTCCACTTTGCGCCGGTAGAGTTCGGGGGTGGTGACCAGCACCGTTCCCTGGCCCATGCCGATCCGGGTCGCGATCGGCTCCGGGCCGAACGCCGAGAACAAGGGCGAGACCACGGCCTTGGCCGAGAGCGCGCCGAGCATCGCGACGTAGAGCTCGGGGACGCGGCCCAACAGGAGGAAGACGCGCTCGCCGGGCTGCACGCCGAGCTTCCTCAAACCATTGGCGAACCGACCGGCGTCGGCCGCGAGCTCGGCATAAGTGAACGCGCGCCGGCTGCCGTCCTTGCTGATCCAGCGGAGCGCCGTTCGCTGCGCGCGCGGACCGCGGGCGTGGCGGTGGACCGCCTCGTGGGCGATGTTGAGCCCGCCCCCGGGCAGGCCCGAGAGTCCGGCGCGCGCCTGCTCCCAGGAGAAGCTCGCGCGGGCGGCCGCGTAATCGAGCAGGTGCGGCCGCGGTTCGAGCTTCGCGGGGTCTTTGCGGATCCGCGGCCGGGCGCCGAGCTCGGTCACGAGATCGCCACGCAGATCCGTCACGCCGCGCCTCCCCTTTCCCGGACAGTGTCGTCATGGATAGATTGGTGATGCCGAGCCGAGCAAGGGGCCGTGCGCGGTGCAGGGAACGGGGGGCGAGCGGATGCAGGTTCGAGACGTCATGACCACCAAGGTGATCACGGTGCGGCCGGACACGCCCGTCGCGGAGATCGCCCGGCTCCTGGTCGAGAACCGGATCAGCGGTGTACCGGTGGTCGACGAGCAGGGCCGGGTCTCGGGCGTGGTGAGCGAGGGCGATCTCATCCGCCGGCTCGAGGACGCCGACGACGGCCGGCGGCGGAGCTGGTGGCTCGAGCTCCTCGCGAGCCCCGAACGGCGGGCCGAGGAGTATGTCAAGGCGCACGGCCGGCTCGCCCGCGACATCATGACCGACGAGGTCGTCACGATCGACGAAGGGGCGACGCTCGCCGAGGCCGCCCGTCTGCTCGAAGAGAAGCACATCAAGCGACTGCCGGTGGTGCGCGAGGGCAAGCTCGTGGGCCTCGTGAGCCGGGCCGATCTGTTGCGCGCGCTCGCGCTCCAGCCGACCCAGGAGGCCAAGCTCGACGACCGGGCGATCCGCGAGAAGCTCCTGGCCGAGCTCGAGCGCGCCGGACAGTCCTACCATCCCTACGTCAACATCGTCGTGAGCGACGGGGTCGTGCACCTCTGGGGCTTCGTGGGATCGGCCAAGGAGGCCGAGGCCATGGTGCTCGCCGCCCGCAATGTGCCGGGCGTGGTCTCGGTCGACAGCCATCTCTCGGTCCGCCCGGCGCTCGGAGCGGTCTGAGCCGGGATCGCCGCACCGCCCCGCGGCGCGCCGTTGACGCTCGGGTCGGCATGGTCCATCGCTCCGAGGCGGGGGCCCGTCCGCGGCCCTCGACCCGAGCGAGGAAGGAGGACGGCCCGATGCGCAAGGCCCTGGCTGTCGTCGCGGCGCTCGCGAGCGCGCTTCTGGCCGGCACGGGGCCGGCCGGAGCGGCCGGCGAGGTCCGGATCTACAACTGGTCCGACTATATCGATCCCGCCATCCTCGAGGCGTTCACCGCCGAGACCGGCATCAAGGTCGTCTACGACACCTACGACAACAACGAGATCCTCGAGACCAAGCTCCTGGCCGGCAAGACCGGCTACGACATCGTCGTGCCGACGGCCACCTTCCTCGCCCGGCAGATCCAGGCCGGCGTCTTCCGCCCGCTCGACAAGAGCAAGCTGCCCAACTGGAAGAACCTCGACGAGGAGCTGCACGCTCGGGTCGCCCGATTCGACCCCGAGAACCGCCACGCCTTCGTCTACATGTGGGGCACCTCCGGGATCGCCTACAACGTCGAGAAGGTGAAGAAGGCGCTCGGCACCGATACGATCGATTCCTGGAGCGCCCTCTTCGACCCGCAGATCACGGCGAAGCTGCGCAGCTGCGGTATCTACATGCTCGACGCACCGGACGACGTCTTCGCCACGGTGCTGCGCTGGCTCGGCGAGGATCCGGACAGCAAGGATCCGAAGATCCTCGAGAAGGCGGCCGAGGCCCTCAAGAAGGTCCGACCGCACATCCGCAAGTTCCACAGCTCCGAGACCATCAACGCCATGGCCGGCGGCGACATCTGCATCGCCATGATGTACTCGGGCGATGCCGGTATCGCGCGGACCCGAGGCGCGGAGGCCAAGCGCAAGCAGGAGATCCGTTACGTCATCCCGAAGGAGGGCGCGCTCCTCTGGTTCGACATGATGGCGATGCCCAAGGACGCGCCGAACCCGGACAATGCACACGTCTTCATGAACTACATCATGACGCCCGAGGTCATCGCCAAGGCGTCGAACTTCGTGACCTACCCGAACGGCAACCGCGAAGGTATGAAGCTCGTCGACCCCGAGGTGGCATCCGACCCCAACCTCTTCCCGACCCCGGAGATGAAGGCGAAGCTCTTCGTCATCACGCCGCACGACCAGCGTAGCCAGCGCACGCTGACCCGGCTCTGGACGAGCGTCACCAAGGGTCGCTGAAGCGTGGCGACGGCCCGGCCGATCCGCGACCCGAGGTCGCGGATCGAGCCTTGGCAGGACCCCGAGGCGGTTCCCTTCGTCCGCATCCAGTCGGTCACCAAGACCTTCGGTGACCTCTACGCGGTCGACAATGTCAGCCTCGACATCTTCAAGGGCGAATTCTTCGCGCTGCTCGGTCCCTCGGGCTGCGGCAAGAGCACGTTGTTGCGCATGCTCGCGGGCTTCGAGAAACCGACCGCCGGCCGCATCCTGATCGACGGCGTGGACATGACCGACGTCCCGCCCTGGCGACGGCCGGTCAACATGATGTTCCAGTCCTACGCGCTCTTCCCGCACCTCACGGTACGCCGGAACATCGCCTTCGGCCTCGAGCAGGAGCGGCTGCCGCGGGCCGAGATCGCCGAACGGGTGGCCGAGGTCGTCCGCCTCGTCCGCCTCGAGGGGCTCGAGGACCGCAAGCCCGAGCAGCTCTCGGGCGGCCAGAAGCAGCGCGTCGCGCTGGCCCGCGCCCTCGTCAAGCGGCCCAAGGTCCTGCTGCTCGACGAGCCCCTGGGGGCGCTCGACAAGAAGCTGCGCGACCAGACCCAGCTGGAGCTCGTCAACATCCAGGACCGGCTCGGCCTCACCTTCCTCATCGTCACCCACGACCAGGAGGAGGCGATGACGGTCGGCTCGCGGATGGCGATCATGCGCGACGGCCAGATCGCCCAGATCGGCACACCGAGCGAGATCTACGAATACCCGGCCTCCCGGTTCGTCGCCGAGTTCGTGGGGGAGGTGAACCTGATCGAGGCCCGCCTTCTGCGGGTGGAGGGGACCTTCATGCACCTGCGCGCACCGGCGCTCGGGTGTGCGATCGTTACCGACCGGCCCGTCCCGGCACTCCCGGGCGAGCCGCTCTGGGTCGCGGTGCGCCCCGAGAAGATGACGATCGCCAAGACCCCGCCGCGGGAGACCGGCCACAACTGCGTCGAGGGCGAGGTCTTCGACATCGAATATCTGGGCGACGTGTCGGTCTACCATGTCCGCCTCGAGAGCGGCGCCATGTTGCGCGCCACCGAGGCCAACCGGCTCAGGCTCATCGAGCGGCCGATCACCTGGGAAGACCGAGTATGGCTCTCCTGGGGGCCGGACGCGAGCGTGGTCCTCAAATCGTGAGGAACGGTCCAAGCCCGATGCGGCCGCCTCTCGGCCGGGTGCTGCTCGTGGCGGTGCCGTTCGCCTGGCTCGCCGCCTTCTTCCTCTTCCCCTTCCTGATCGTATTGAAGCTCTCTCTGAGCGAGACGGCCCTCGCCCAGCCGCCGTTCTTGCCGATCGTCGAATGGGTGGAGGAGGCGGGCGACCTCTACCTCGCGATCCGCCTCCGGGTGCAGAACTATCTGACCCTGCTCTCGGACGGCCTCTATCTCGCCGCCTTCACGAGCTCGCTGCGGATCGCCGCCACCGCCACCGCCTTGGCCCTGCTCGTGGCCTTTCCGATCGCCCTCGGGATGGCCCGCTGCCGGGCCGAGATCCGACCGTTCCTTCTCCTCGCGGTCATGCTGCCCTTCTGGACATCCTTCTTGATCCGGGTCTATGCCTGGATGGGCATCCTCAAGGACGACGGCCTCCTCAACGCGTTCCTCCTCGGCCTCGGCCTGATCGCGGAGCCGCTCGTTCTCCTCGACACCGAGGCCGCGGTGCTGATCGGCATCGTCTATTCTTACCTGCCCTTCATGATCCTGCCGATCTACGCCAACCTCGAGAAACACGATCCGTCCCTGCTCGAGGCCGCGATCGACCTCGGATGTCGGCCCGTGCGGGCCTTCTGGCGTGTCACCGTGCCCCTGGCCCGGCCCGGCATCCTGGCGGGCTGCTTCCTCGTTTTCATTCCGGCGGTGGGTGAATTCGTCGTCCCCGATCTGTTGGGCGGGGCGGATACGCTCATGATCGGGCGCACGCTCTGGCTCGAATTCTTCTCGAACCGAGATTGGCCCTTGGCCTCGGCGGTGGCGATCCTGATGCTGCTCGTCCTGGTCGTGCCGATCGTCCTCTTCCAGCGCCAGCAGGCGCTCGAACGGCTGCGTTGAGCCCGATGCGCCGCGGCCCCGGCCCGCTCGATCTCGCCGCGCTCACGCTCGGCTTCGCCTTCCTCTACCTGCCGATCGTGATCCTGGTCGTCTGGTCCTTCAACGCCTCGAAGCTCGTGACCGTCTGGGGCGGCTTCTCGCTGCGTTGGTACGCCTCCGTCTTCGCCAACGAACAGCTCCTCGACGCCGCCTGGGTGAGCCTGCGTTTGGCCTTCGTCTCGGCCACGGCCGCGCTTCTGCTCGGCACCATGGCCGGGCTCGTCCTGGTCCGCATCCAGCGCTTCCCGGGCCGCGCGCTCTTCACGGGCATGGTGTTGGCCCCGCTCGTCATGCCCGAGGTCGTCACCGGCCTCTCGCTCCTGCTCCTCTTCGTGAGCCTGGACGTGCCGCGCGGCTTCTGGACCGTCGCGATCGCGCACACGACCTTCGCCACCTGCTACGTCGCGGTCGTCGTCCAGGCGCGGCTGTTGACCTTCGATGCCGCCCTCGAGGAAGCGGCCATGGACCTGGGCGCTCCACCCCTGCGCGCCTTCTTGCTCGTGACCTTGCCGCTGATCGCCCCCTCGCTGATCGGCGGCTGGCTGCTGGCCTTCGCGCTCTCGCTCGACGATCTCGTGATCGCTTCCTTCACGACCGGTCCCGGTGCCACCACTCTGCCCATGCGCATCTACAGCCAGGCCCGGCTCGGCGTGAGCCCCGAGATCAACGCCGTCTGCACGATCCTCGTGGGCCTCGTGACCCTCGTGGTCGTGGCCGTGAGCATCGCCCAGAAGCACCGGCTCGCGCGCGAACGCGCCGCCCGCGGCCGGCACGGAGAGTGCCCGTGAACGAGCTCGCCCTGCGTATCGCCGTCATGCCCGGGGACGGCATCGGCCCGGAGGTGATGGAGGCGGCCCTTCTCGTTCTCGACGCCGTGCAGCGGCGGGTCGGCGGCTTCCGCCTCCTGCTGGAGCCGCTCGAGGCCGGGGCCGCGGCCTATCGGCGAAGCGGCGTCGCGCTCTCGGAAGAGTGCTTCGCCCGCGCCGCCGCGGCGGATGCCATCCTCTTCGGCGCCATGGGCCTGCCCGATGTCCGCCTGCCGGACGGGCGCGAGATCGCCCCCCAGCTCGATCTGCGCGAACGGCTGTGCCTCTTCGCGGGTGTGCGACCGATCCGACTCCTGCCGGGTGTGCCCTCCGCGCTCGCCGATCCGCGCGCTCGCGAGATCGACCTCGTCATCCTGCGCGAGCAGACCGAGGGCCTCTTCGCCGGCCGCGGCCGCGGGCTCGTGACGGAGGAGCGGGCCGAGGACCGGCTCGTCGTCACCCGGCCGGCGAGCGAGCGGCTGTTCGAGTTCGCCTTCGCCCTCGCCCGCGAGCGCAAGACGAGGCGCGGCCGTGCCCGTGTCGACCTCGTCGACAAGGCCAACGTGTTGGGCTCGATGGCCTTCTTTCGGGCGATCTTCCTCGAGCGGGCGGCCCGCTACCCCGAGATCGAAGCCGGCTGCCGCTATGTCGATGCCACCGCCCTCGATCTCGTCCGCCGCCCCTGGGACCTGGATGTCCTCGTCACCGAGAACCTGATGGGCGACATCCTCTCCGATCTGGGCGCGGGGCTCGTGGGCGGCATGGGCTTCGCACCCACGGCCGATCTCGGCTCGGGCAAGGGGCTCTTCCAGCCGGCCCACGGCAGCGCCCCCGACATCGCGGGCAGAGGTATCGCCAACCCGACCGCGATGATCCTTTCGGCCGCTATGATGCTCGAATGGCTCGGCCGGACCCGTGCCGTCGAATCCTGCCGAATCGCGGCCGAGCGGATCGAGAGCGCGGTCGAGCGCGTCTACGCCTCGGGCCGGATCCGCCCGGTGGAGCTCGGCGGCACCTCGGGTACCCGGGCGATCGCCGAAGCGGTCGCCGCCGAGCTCGAGGCCGGCCCGGTCGATCCGCTCAGTCCCGAACGACGAGCTTGACCTTCTCGCCCGGCCGGATCGGTCGCCGCGCGGTGTCGTTCAGGAGCGCGAACCACTCGGCCCCGTTCGGGATCGCCATCTGCGCCGCGAGGCTCGCCTCGCTCTCGCCCGGACGCACGGTATGGATCCGGATCCGATAGGGCCGTGCCTCGGCCCGGTCCGCGGCATCCAACCGCCGCAGGCTCCGGACCGTGGCCTCGTAGGCCGCGAGATCGGCCGAGGACAGCCCGCCCTCGCGCAAGAGCACGAACCGATAGAACTGCCGCGGCCGGCCGCTCTCGACCACCGCGAACATCGCCGCTGCCGGCTTGTTGCGGAAGCTCACCCGGCCGAGGCCGAGCGCGCCGCCTCTGCCGTCCTCGGTCGTGATCGATCGGACCCGCTCGAGCCTCTGCCGCGCCACCCATTCCTGCTGCAGATAGGTCACGGGCTCGGCGCTGCGCTGCGCGGTGGCGACGTCGAACTGCAGGTAGCGCCCGTCCCGGCTTCGGCCGATCACCGCCTCGGGCCGGTTGATCAGGGCGAAACCCGGCGGGGCCTCGAAGCGCAGGTCGAGCTCGGGGTGGATGAAACGGGTACCGCGCACGAAGCCCTGGGCCGGGCTCTCCCCGAAGGTGAGCCCGTCGATCGCCGCCAAGAAGCGCTCGCGATCGCGGGCACCGCCCTCCTTGCTCGCCGCCGCGGCCGCCGCCTCGCGGATTCGGTCCTTGGTCCGGGGATGGCTCCTGAGCCAGTCCGGCACCGTGTCCTTCTGCCCCTCGAGCCGGGCCCTGAGGCGGCTCTCGCCCTCGAGTGCGTCGAGGAAGCTCGCCATCGCCATGGGGTCGTAGCCGGCACGGGCCAGGTAGCGGATGCCGAGCCGGTCGGCCTCGAGCTCCTGCTCGCGCGAGAAGCCCTGCACATAGGCGGTGGCGAGCGTGCCGCCCACGGCCTGGCCGAGCTCGGCGCCCGCCTCGCCGGCGAGCAGCCCGCCCGCGATCGTCGCCGCGATCGCCCCGAGCTGGCCGAGCATCGCCCGATCGTAGCGCTGTGCGGTGTGCCGGGCGGTGACGTGGCCCACCTCGTGGCCGAGCACGCCCGCCACCTCCGCCTCGTCGTCGGCGAGCGCCAGGAGGCCGCGGGTCACGTAGACGTAGCCCCCGGGCAGCGCGAAGGCGTTGACCATGTCGCTGTCGAGGAGGGTGAAGGTGAAGGGCTGCTGGGCGAGCTCCGAGACGCTCTTCACCTTCTGGCCGATCTCCTGGACATAGGCCCGTGCCCGGGGCTCCTTGGCCTCGCCGCCGAACTCGGCCAGGACCTTGGGGTGCTCCTGCCGGCCGATCCGGACCTCCTCCTGCGGGCTCAGGCTCGTGTACTGGAGCTCGCCCGTGGCGGGGTTGCGGACCGGTGTGCAGCCGGCCAGCACGGTCGGCAGTGCGACCAGCAGAACGCCCAGAAGCGGCGGGCGGGAACGGCCTCTCGCCCTCATTCGAGCACCTCGAGCTGTAGCGCTTCCTCCACCTCCATCATGGCGCCGCCGGCCTCGAAGAGCCAGCCGCGCACCCGCACGCGGCGACCCGCCAACCGCTCGGGCTCGAGCCCGGCGCGTCGCAGGGCGCGCAGCGCCGCCGACGGGATCCGCACCGTGAAGTCGCGCCGCCGCTCGGCACCGAAATTGAGCCAGGTGAAGGCCTCGCTGCGGCCGACCGCGGCGACGGTCCCCTCGACCACGGCGAAGCGCGGCGGATCGGCGGCGACGCTCGCCGCCTCCTGGATCGAAAGCGCGGGCTCCGCCCAGAGCCCGCGGCGGGCCGCCCGGGCCTCGCCTTCGGCCGCGAGCAGCGCCCGGCCCGTGGCGAGATCGAGCCCGTCTGGGAAGGCCCAGGCGAGCCCCGCCGCCACGAGCTCGCGCTGCAGGAGCCGACCCTCGGCGGTCCGCACGAGCGCCTCGAGCCGGCCGAGCCGGTCGCTGCCGCGCGCCTCGAGGTCGAGCGGTCCGGCCGCGAGCAGCGTTTCGAGCAGGGCCCGGGCCGCCGCGACCCGTTCGGCACCGCCCGGGGCCGGCGAGAGCTCGCCCGGCACCACCACGCCGAGGAGCCGGACGATCCGCCCGTCGGGCAGGCGCAGCCGGTCGGGCCCGTCGACCAGGGCACCCGCCACGGGCTCCCCCGCCCCGGCCGTCCCTCCGAGCGGCAAGAGGGCCAGGGCTTCGAGCAAGTGTCGGCGGGCGAGCTTGCCGCCGCGAGTGGCCGACCCGTATAGTGCCCGCCGGGCGCGCCCGTAGCTCAGCAGGATAGAGCACGGGATTCCTAATCCCGGGGTCACAGGTTCGAATCCTGTCGGGCGCACCATCCGCGATCCCGACCGCGGGCCGCGGGCTCCGCCCGGGTCCGGCACCGGGTCGCCGAGAGGGGGCCGCTCAGGCCGGGACGAGGCACACCCCGGACCCGGCGAGCTCGGCGAAGACAGCGGTTCCGGGCGCGAGCGGTGCCTCGACGGCACGGTCGACGACGAGGAGCATGCCGGCTTCGCTCTCGAGCTCGTATTCCATGTGCGCGCCGAGATAGGTGGCCTTGCGGATCCGCGCCGGCAGCCGCCCTGGACCCGGCTCGCGGGCGAGGTGGACGGCGTGCGGCCGGGCGGCGAGCAGGGCCGGCCCCACCCCGAGCGCACGGGCGGGCAGCTCGAGGCGGACGGGGCCGAGCCGCACCGAGGCGCGACCGTCTTCGACCCGTGCGATCTCGACCGGCAGGAGATTGGCCTCGCCGATGAAGTCGGCGACGAAGCGCGAGGCCGGCGCCTCGTAGAGCTCGCGCGGCGGACCTTCCTGGGCGATCCGGGCCCGGTCCATGACGATGATCCGGTCGGAGACGGCGAGTGCTTCGCCCTGATCGTGGGTCACGTAGACGCTCGTGATGCCGAGCTTCTGCTGCAGCTCGCGGATCTCCTCGCGGACCCGTCGCCGCAGCTTCGCGTCGAGGTTCGAGAGCGGCTCGTCGAAGAGCAGCACCTGCGGCTCGAGGACGACGGCGCGCGCCACCGCGACTCGCTGCTGCTGGCCGCCCGAGAGCTCGGAGGGGAAGCGTTCGCCGAGCCCCTCGAGGCCGACCATGGCGAGCGCCGCTGCGACCCGCTCGCCGACCTCGGCCTTGGGCCGGCCCTGGACCACGAGGCCGTAGGCCACGTTCTGCGCCACGGTCATGTGCGGGAAGAGCGCGTAGGACTGGAAGACCATGGCGACGTCGCGTGCGGTCGCCGGCAGCCGGGTGACCTCGCGCTCGCCGATGAAGACCCGGCCCGAGCTCGGCAGCTCGAGCCCGGCGATCAGCCTGAGGGTCGTGGTCTTGCCGCAGCCCGAGGGGCCGAGCAGCGTGACGAGCTCGCCCACCGCCACTGCGAAGCTGATCGCGTCCACCGCGGTGACCGTGCCGTAGCGCTTGCTCACGGCCTCGAAGCGGAGGGCCGCGGGCCGGCTCACGCGGGGGTCTCCGCGAGGGCCGGGACCGGCACGGGCCGGCGGCCGAGCCGCCGCGTGCCGACGAGCCACTGGAAGAGGAGGATCGCGAGCAGCATCACCACGATCAGCACGCAGCAATAGGCGACCGCGAGACCGTAATCGCCGTTCTCGACCCGCCCGAGGATGTAAGTGGTCGCCATCTCGTAGCGGGCCGAGACCAGGAAGACCACGGCGCTGATCGCGGTCATGGCGCGTACGAAGCTGTAGACCAGGGCCGCGAGCAGGGCCGGGCGCAGGAGCGGCAACAGGATCCGCCGGACAGTTTCGGCGTTCGTGGCCCGCAGCGTGAGCGAGGCCTCGTCGAGCGAGCGGTCGAGCTGGGCCATGGCGGCGATCCCGGCACGCACGCCCACCGGCATGTTGCGGAAGACGAAGGCCACGATCAGGATCAGCCCGGTCCCGGTGATCTCGATCGGCGGGACGTTGAAGGCCAGGATGTAGGCGATCCCGATCACCGTCCCCGGGATCGCGAAGGAGAGCATCGTCGCGAACTCGAAGGCTCGCTGGAAGGCGAAGTGCTGGCGCACGAGCAGCCAGGCGGTGAGGAGACCGATGGCCGCGGTCGGCACCGCCGAGACGGCGGCGATCAGAAGGGTGGTCGTGAAGCTGTTCCAGGCCGCCCCCGACCAGACGAGGCCGTGCTCGCCGGGCACGACCGCGAACGCCCGCCAGAGATGCTCGAGGGTGAAGCTGTAGTCGCGGCCCCAGAACTTGACGAAGCCGCCGACCATGATCAGGCCGTAGAGAGCGAGCGTGAGCAGCGCCCAGGGCAGAGCCACCGCCCGGCAGAGCCGCTCGACACCGGGGGTGAGGGGCATGGGCAGCCCGCTCTCGCCTTTACCGGTCACCGTCGTGTAGCCGGCTCGCCCGAGCCATCGCTGCTGTGCCCAGAAGGCGGCGAGCGTGAAGCCCAAGAGCACGATCGCGAGTACCGCCGCCCGGCCGGCATCGTGCTGCGCCCCCACCATGGCGAAGAAGATTTCGGTCGAGAGCACGTCGTAATTGCCGGACAGCACGAGGGGGTTGCCGAAGTCCGCGAGGCTCTCGACGAACCCCAGGAGGAAGGCGTTGGCGAGCCCCGGCCGCATCAGGGGCAACGAGATCGTCGCGAAGGTGCGGAACGGATCGGCGCGCAGGGTCTGCGCCGCCTCCTCGAGCGACGGGCTCACGCCCTCGACCACACCGATGAGCACGAGGAAGGCGATCGGTGTGAAGGCGAGTGTCTGGGCGAGCCAGATGCCGGGAAGGCCGTAGATCCAGCGACCCGGCTCGATGCCGAAGAGACCGGCCACGAGCTGGGTCACCGTGCCGTTGCGGCCGAACAGGAGGATGATGGCGAGGCCGATCACGAAGGGTGGCGTGATGATCGGCAGGAGCGTGAGCTGGCGCAGAAGGCGCTTGTGGCGAAAGCCCGTGCGCACCACGAGAAGGGCGAAGGCGAGCCCGAGGGCCGTGGTCGACAGCCCCACGAGCACGGCCAGGAAGAGCGAGTTCCAGGCCACTCCACAGCGATAGTCGCTCCAGAGGCAGTCGAGGCCCCAGATCCGCCCGTCGCCGATCTTGGCGAGGAAGAGGCTCGGGGCGAAGGCGCCGGCATTGTCCCGGAACGCGCTCGAGAGGACGGTCGCCACCGGGAAGAAGACGAAGAGGAGGGTCAGCGCCACCACGAGGCCGATCGCCCCGGCGACGAAGGAATCGCCCTTGACCGCCCCGCGCAGCGCCGCGCCGTGGGCGAGGAGGAAGAGGAGGCCGATGGCCAGGGCGGCAGCGCCCGCGCCGATCCCGGGCTGCCGCGCCCCCTCGGGCAGGACGGCCACGAGCCAGGCGAGCCGCGGCCCGCGATGGTCGACGGCGAGCCCCTGGGCCGCGAGCCAGGCGAGCCCGCCGAGGCCGGCGGCGATCAGGAGGAGGCCGCGGCGCTCCGGATCGGCTTCGGCGCGGATCGCCGCGAGCGGCAGGAGGAGGGCGGGCAGGAGCGGCAGGAGCCAGGGCCGCCCGTGCAGGAGGCCCTGGAACAGGCCCGAGGCGGTGTAGCGATCGCCGACCGGGCCCGCGAGGATCCAGGAGGGGTCGAGGAGCCCGTCCTCGAGCGCGTACCAGGGCAGGACGGTGAAACCGATCCAGCCGAGCAGGAGCCAGCCGAGAAGGGTCCGGTCGATGCCGCTGCGCAAGAGGCCGCCTCAGCGCGGCAGGGCGTTGACCTCCTTCTCCCACTTCGCGAGCAGGCGCTGCCGCTCGGCCGAGGAGCCGTACTTCTTGAAGTCGTAGTCGATCAGTTTGATCTCGGAGAGCTTGGGAGCCTCGGGCGGGACGGTGGCGTTCTTGTTCGACGGAACCTGATAGGACTTGGCCTTGACGGCCATCGACTGAATATCTGCGCGCAGTGCGAAGTCGTAGAACTTGCGCGCCTCGTCCGGGTTGCGAGCCCCCTTGATGATGCTCATCGAGCCGATCTCGTAACCCGTACCCTCGCAGGGGGAGACCACGACGATCGGTGCGCCGGCCACCTTCATCGCCACTGCGTCGTGCTGGAAGACGATGCCGACGAGCGTTTCCCCCTGGGCCGCGGCCTTGATCGGTGCAGAGCCCGACTTCGTGTACTGGCTCACGTTCTTGTGCAGAGCCTTCAGGTATTCGAAGCCCTTCTCCTCCCCCATCATCTGCACGAAGGTAGCGAGCGCGGTATAAGCGGTGCCCGAGCTGTTCGGGTTGGCGATCTGGATCTCGCCCTTGTATTCGGGCTTGACGAGATCGGCCCAGCAGCGCGGGGGGGCGACCCCCTTCTTCTGGAGCAGCTCCGAATTGTAGCCGAAGCCGAGCGCGCCCGCGTAGATGCCGACGGTCCGGCCGCCGGAGGCCTCGTGCTGGCGGATCGCCCAGTCGTTGAGCTCGGCCATGAGCGGTGAGGTGTAGGGCTCGGTGAGGCCCTCTTCGGCGGCCTGGAGGTGCGGGTCGCCGGTGCCGCCCCACCACACGTCGCCCTTGGGGTTGTCCTTCTCGGCCTTGATCTGGGCGTAGGTCTCGCCCGAGCTCTTGCGGGTCATGGCGACCTTGATGCCGGTGGCCTTCTCGAACTCGGTGACCATGAGCTGGCACCAGACCTCGTCCGGGCTGCAGTAGAGCGTGAGCCTGCCGGCCGCTCGGGCCTCGCCCACGAACAGCACCAACGCCAGGGCACAGCCAGCGAAAAGCACGCGCATCCTCGAGCCTCCCCTTCCCCGTCCCGCCAGCGAGCAAACCGGGGAATCCGGATATCGTCAATCGGCGCGCCCTCGCCCGCAGCGGCACCGCCGGCCGCCACGCTCGCACCGCGGGCCCTACTCGTAATGGTGCCGCCACCAGGCGACCGGGTCGAAGCCCCGATATCCGAGGATATTGTCGCGAACGGTGACGATGCGGCAGCACGCGGTGCCGCCGTTGCGAGGACCCCTCAGCCCACGGCCGACCATCTGCATGAAGCGGACCCGAGAAAAGACGGGTCGGGCGATCAGGATCATGTCGACGCTCGGGGCGTCGAAGCCGGTCGTGAACAAGGCGGCGTTGGCGATCACCCGGATCTCGCCGCGGCGAAACTCGGCCACGGCCGCGCGGCGGGCGGAACGGTCGGTCTCGCCGCTCACCGGCCGGGCGCGGATGCCGCGCAGGCTCAGCCGCGCGGCGAGCTCGACGGCGTGATCGACGGTGTTGGCGAAGAGGAGGATCGAGCGCTCCGGCGCGCGCTCGATCGCCGACAAGATCGCTTCGTTGCGTGTTTCGCTAGCGGATAGACGCGCAAGAACGCTCTCCGGCAGCTCGTCGAATTTCTCGAAATGTTCGAGTTCTTTCGGCGAGAGCTGCAGCGGTTCCTTGAGTTTGAGCGACTCCATCGCCACCTGCGCGAGATAGCCCTCTTCGCGCAGCCGCTCGTAAAGACCGTCCTGTTCGTAGGGCACCACCCGGGCGTCGAAGCGCTGCGCGAGGAGTCGCGTTTCGTCCTCGCCGGCGCTGCGGAACGGGGTCGCCGTGAGGCCGAGCAGGGCCGGTTCGCGCGGGCCGCTCGCGCCCTCGTCCTTGCGTCGCGGGCCGGTCGCGAAGCCGAGCCCGCGCAGAAGCTCCGTGTAGCTCGGCGCGATGGCATGGTGGCTCTCGTCGATCACCAGCAAGGAGATGGTCGCGAGCCAGTGGACGGCCGCGAGGCGTTCTTCGCCGAGCGTTTGAACGAGCGACACGACCACGGTCGGCTGGTCGTGTGCGCTCTCGGGCGGGTTGCGCTGCCCACCCCAGAATCGAACGATCCGGAGCTCCTGCCCCTCGATGCCCTGGTTCGCCCAGACCTGGCGGAAGGCCTCGACCGCTTGCTCGGCGAGCTCCTCGGTCTGGGCGACCCAGACGAGGCGCGGCGGACCGAGCTCGCCGCGCAGCGCGAGGCGAACGGCGGCCTCGACCGCGACCCGGGTCTTGCCCGCCCCGGTCGGGAGGCTCAGGACCGCGCGGCGACGCGGACCTCCGCGCGCCAGCAGGTCGCACAGTTCCTCGAGCACGTCCCGTTGGTAGGGATGCAGCGGCGGAAGCGACACGGGTCCCGAGACCTGCAGCTCGGCCTCCAGCCTGGGGTTGGCTGCACCCGCGAAGACGATCGGAAAGCCGAGTGCGAGCACGAACCGGCGCGCCTCGTCCGTGCCCCACCGCGAAGGTGGTCGAAGGCCGCGGCGTTCGAGGACCTGGGCGATCGCCCGCAACGCACCCGGCCCGTGCTGGTCGAGGCAGAGCTGCGCGACCGCCTCCGCGCTCGGATCGGCCGGGAGCGCGCGCCGCGCCGGTTCGGGCAGGCTCGCGCGCAAGGCTTCGGGATCGCCGGCCGCGCGCAGGAGCCGGCGCAGCAGATCGGGCTCGGCCGCCACCTCGGCGCGCAGACTCTCCGCTTCGCTCAGATCGAGCGCGTCGAAGACCTCTTCTGCCGAGCGCGCCAGCGCGCCGAGCTTCGCGAGCGCCTCGAGCTTGCGGCGGAGCAGGTCGCGCGGCTGGAGCCGTGCGGCGGCGGAGCGGCTGACCCACAGAACATCGTTCTCGAGGTGGAAATCGATGTCGTCGACGGCTCGTCCCAATCCCCGCTCGAGCCGGTCGGCGTAAACGATCGCAGGAACGGGTCGGCCCGCTGCGAGATGCTCCGCAAGGCCCGGGACGTCCTCGCTGACCGGGACCGGTTTCGAGCGTTCGCCTTTCGCGCACACCCGGGTCGAAGCGGCCAAGTCCTGCGCACCCTCCTCGATCCAGAGGCGGGCCGTCGGCGGGTCGAGCAGGACCGCTGGAACACCGGCCCGCTCGGCGAGCGCGTGATCGGCGGGCTCGGTGGCGACGTGGACCTCGTCCATCGAGAGCTCGCCGTCGCCGCGAGGATCGGGGATGCTCTCGGGTGCGAAGCCGTGCCGAGCCGCGAGTTCCCAGAGCGGGCGGAGCTCGGCCGGCGCGCGCGTGTGCCGGCTCGCGAGCAGCGCCCGCCAGACGGGTTCGGCGCCGTCCGGAAACGGAAGCGGGTTCCAGGTCCAGCGTTCGGTCGGCCAGCCCTCGGGCCAGCGCTCGAAGATCGGTCGATCGTCGGGAAGAAGCGGCTCGACGATCGCACGTTCCTCGGGTGCCAGACTTCTCGCGAGTTCCGAGCAGGCCGCCAAGCCCACGATTCTGCCGGCGATCTCGACACAGCCGTAGTTCCAGAGAAGCCAGGCCGTCGGGTGAGGCGCCGGAACCGGGGGATATCGCTGCTGCGTAACGTAAGTGCCTCGGCCGCCCACGCAGACCTCTCTGTGGCGAAGCCGGCCCAGACGCTCGAGGAGGATCGCGGTGAGGCGCGCCCGCGGTCCGGGGCTGAGTTTGTCGAGCAGATCCTCGCCGGGGAGATGGTCCACCCGATAGACGTAACCGATCGTGCCGGTCCGGGCAGACCTAGCGCCCTGCGAAATCTTGTACCGGTAAATGGCGTCTTTTTCTGCCTCGACGTACAGACTGTTCACCCAAATCCTTCGGGCATCATCGCTTTTCAGGCGCTCTGGAGGCGAGTCGGAGAAGCCGACTTCCTCGAGAACAGGCCGGTACACTTGGCAAAAGTCGGGTGCCACCGCGATGCTCGCATTCGCCGAGACGTCATGCTCGCGGATGACCCGCCCGACCAGGAGCAGGTTGACCGGTCGGCGCCAGACGCCATCGGCCGTTTTCACGCGAAGGCGCGAAACGTTGCCCTCGAGGAACCGAGCCCGGACCTCGGCCGGTGCCCCGACCAACAGCTTCCAAGCCGCCTCGGGATCGCGCGGCTCGCCGGAAGCCGGAAAGGCGTGTTCGAGCGCCTTGAGCCAGCTCTCTTCGTCGTTGCCTTCGATCCCGAAGGCTTCTTGGAGCGCAGCGCGCACCTCGGGATCGGCCGCGAGATCGGGATGGAGGACCGAGAGCCCCGCCTCGACCCGCTGGCCGGGCAAGACGATCTGCTTCGCGCAGGCGAGCCGGCCGTCCGCGGTCGGCAGGATCGGCAACTCGGCGAGAGAGCCTTTCAGCCCCGGCCGTTCCTCGACGAGCGCGGCGGCGATCGACACCAACGCGCGCCCGATCGCGGGATCGGGGTTCGCTGCAGCTATCAGCCAGTCCGCGGCCGACGGGGAGCGAAGTCCCGGCTCTCCACGATCGTGAGCGGCGTCGAATTGGACCGAGGATCCCGATTTGTCGCCGCGCACGCGTTCGCCGAGCTGCTCGAGCCGGGAGGCGCGCTCGGAGGTGGCGAAGCAGCGGGGATGCACGAACCGGGCCGCCGACGCTGCCGGCGCGATCGCGCACCAGCGCTCGTGCAGCTCCGCCTTTCTGGTCGGCGGACGCAGGAGGTCCCCGGGTCGGCGGAGCTCGCCCGTCGCGCTCGCGAGAAACGGCGTCTGCGGAAGCTTCGCCCAGAGCGCATCGTGCAGCGGCGCCGCGGGCTCGTCCTTCCGTTCGAGCTGGCGCGGCAGGAGCGCGAGCGGGAGCCCCGGATCCCTGCGCCGCGCGAGCCTCGGCAGCACCTCGGCGATCAGCGCGGCGGCACGGGCCATCAACGCCGCGTTCCAGGCCTCGCCCGTGAGCCCGGTGCGGTCGGTGTTGACTTTCCAGCGGGTGTCGAGGATGCCGGGAACGACGCTCGCGGTGCGCGTCGGGAAGGCGTTCCACAGTTGCCCGCCGCGCGGATCGCTTCCGCTCGCCGGCACGGCCCAACGGATCGCGACCTCGCCGCGCGCGTGCAGCCGACCGGCTTCACCCAGCGCTGCCGGATCGTCGATCCGGAACCGCCGTTCGAACAAGTACCAACCGCGCTTCTCTCGACCGTCGCGGAGCAGCGCGAGCTCGCCGCGCCGGCGGCGGCGGATGGTCCGCGGTTCGGCATCGGGGAGGCGCAGGACGAGCTCGAGGTCCGGTCGCGGGAAGAGCAGGAACTCGGCCGGGAACCGGCCGAGCTCGCGGGCCATGGCAGCCGGGGCGTCTTCGGCGGCGAGTTCGGCGCGGACCACCGTATCCGCCCAATCGAGGAGTTCGCGGAGCACGGGATCGGCCCGCCGTTCGGCCTCGAGGTCGAGGGGCCGTGCGAGCCGCATGCCCGGCGCCTCGGCATCGGCGGGCAGACCCGCCGTCTTCCGGGCCTGCTCGGCGCACCACGGGGGATCGAAGCGGAACGCCACCCCGGCCGAGATCGTGTCGACCCGGCCGCCGAGCCGCAGCAGGCTGCGGAAGCCGAGACCGAAGCGCCCGATCTCCTCGCCGCCCTTGGGCGAAACGCCACCCAAGACGAGAGCGCGCAGGCCCTCCTCGCTCACCGGCTCGCCCGTGTTGGCGGCGTAGAGCCAGCGCTCGGTGAGCCGGAGCTCGACGCGGGCGCTGGCCCGGTCGATTGCCGCGTCGGCGGCGTTCTGCACGAGCTCGAAGATCTGCCGGTCGTGATAGCCGCTCGCGAGCAGACTCTCCTCCTCGCGGGCGTCTTTCTGGACGAGGTCGGGGTTGGCCCGCCAGCCGGCGAGCGTTCGCCTGTTCAGCTCGTCGAGTTTCGCGGCGAGGGCGGAGGCCGTCCGGCCGACGCGGTTCATGACGGGATCGTGGTCGGCTTGCCGATCGCGCGCAAGCGCAAGAGCGGCCCGGGCCCGCGAACCCCCGGCAGGGGCGCTAGCCGGCCGTCGCCTCGAAAAGCCCTTCGAGCTCCTCCTCGCTCGCCACGGGCGGGGCCAGCGTCTCGCGGGAGAGGCGGCGCTTGCGTTCGAGCAGCTCGTCGAGGTTCTGGTCGAAGGAGCGTCGGCTGTCGCCGAGCACGGCGATCGGCAGGTGGATCGTGACCGGCCGCACCTGGCCGATCCGCAGCACGCGGCCGTTGCACTGGTCCTCGACCGCCGGGTTCCACCAACGGGAGAGATGGATCACGTGGTTGGCGCGGGTGAGGGTGAGGCCGACCCCGCCGGCGCGCGGCGAGAGCAGGACGATCCCGAAGCCGGATCCTCGCTGGAAACGATCGACGATCCGCTGGCGCCGGCCGCCCGCGACCTCGCCCGTGATCGAGGGGGGCGGCTCGGGTAGGCGGTAGCGACGTTGCAGCAGACCCGAGAGCCTCGCCACGAGTTCGAGATCGTCGAGGAAAAGAAGGGCGGCCTCGTCGTGCTCTCGGATCCGGTCGAGGGCTTCGATCGCGAGGGCGAGGCGGGCCGAGCCGGCGATCAGCGCCTCGTCGTCTTCGCAGGCCGGATCGGGATGCAGACAGACGGCGCGCAGGCGCTGGAGCGCTTCGAGGACCCGGCCGCGCCCCTCCGCCTCGCGGCTTCGGGCGAGGACCTCCTCGTAGGTCCGCCGCTGAAGCTCCGGCATCGGCCGCTCGCGGCGCTCGACCGAGAATGCCGGGAAGTCGCGCAGGTGATCCTCGTGCACGCGCCGCAAGAGGAAGGGCGGCGTCGTCCGGTTCGGGTCGTCGAGCATGCGGCGCAGGCGGCGCAATTTTTCCGGCTCCGGATGGCGCTCGAAGCGCTCGGAGAAGGAGCGCAGCTCGCCGAGGAGGCCGGGATGCGCGGTATCGGCGATGCACCAGAGATCGGCCAGGCGATTCTCGACGGGTGTGCCGGTGATCGCGATCGTGAACTCGGCCTGCATCGCCTTGGCGGCATCGGTCAGGCGGACGCCGGGGTTCTTGATCTTCTGTGCTTCGTCGAAGGCGATCACCGCGAACCGCACGGCCCCGAAATCGCGGTCGTAGTCGCGCAAAGTCTCGTAGGTCGTGAGCACCCAGTCGGCCCGCTCGAGGGCGGCGCGATCGATTCCCGGCGAGCCGTCCTCGCGCGGCCGTTTCAGGGCGGCCAAGCCCTTGCCGTGCGCCTCGACGAGCCGGCCGAGGCCGGATGCGGCCAGATGGCGGCCGTGCTCGGCCTTCCAGTTGGCGAGCAGTCCCGTGGGCGCCACGACCAGAACCGGAGCCCGAGCCACGACGCCGAGTTGCATCGAATCGCGTAGCCAGGCGAGGAAGGCCAGCACCTGCAGCGTCTTGCCGAGCCCCATCTCGTCGGCGAGCAAGACGCCGGGTCGTGCCCCCCCGGCTTTCCCCCTGCTAGACTCTACGTGCGCGTCGACCTGGCCGACGGGACGCCGTGGTTCCCCCCCGGCTTTCCCCCTGCTAGACTCGGTGTCAAGCCGCTCCTGCCGCACCTCGGGCCGTGGTTCCCCCCCGGCTTTCCCCCTGCTAGACTGTGATCCGCCCCGGGACCGGCGGCGTCCCTGGCGGGGTTCCCTCCCCCCCCCCCCCGCCCCCCCCCCTCCCCGCGCACCTACCGCACC